>Ga0070762_10001514_pt1 | contig 10762 bp, 8 predicted proteins | sample HubBroMetageREF2_FD_66726 | JGI IMG/M metagenome (GOLD analysis project Ga0070762, IMG submission 66726) | Reference soil microbial communities from the Hubbard Brook experimental Forest, New Hampshire, USA - Hubbard Brook CCASE Soil... | ecosystem: Environmental > Terrestrial > Soil > Temperate... | reverse complement strand
AACTGGATCCGTATGGACGGAACGACCAAACACGAGGTTGGTCAGACGCCTCACCACATCAAAGAGTGGTGGGTCGAGCCTGGAAAAGAAGCCAAAGACCGCGGCGAGGGCGACTTCGTGGGGATGCACGAGACGGGTCTCAGCGGTTCGGGCGACCATTTTGACTTCCGGTATCCATATCTGCGCTGACGGGATACGCCGGTAACTCGTAGGGACTTCCTACGGACTCCGCGCGGACTGCCGAATTGCATTTTCGTATCGTCGGCCGAGTCACCGTAGTTCGTCTCCGATAGTCATCGCTTGCTTGTTTGCAAGTGATTGATTTTACATCATTTTATTGCGTGATCTTGCGACGCACGTAGGTCGTTCTTATCGCGCGTGCGGTCCGCATTCGCAGCTGCGCAACCGTTGGGCTCATGCGGAAGTCTTGATCCGCCCACGCCACTCCGGAAATCTTTACTCGTGGCATGGGGCTCTACGACGACCGTCTCGCCGACCTCAGTGAGGCTCGAAGACGGCAACCGTTCGCACCGACGAAACCGTCGATGCGCGGCGCCGTCCACGTTCCTGCACGAGAAGCCTCTCGGCCGTCCATGGACGTCCAGTCCCTCCTCTTCGATCGCAACGCCGGTTGGACGGCAGCAAAAGCGAAGGCCTGGGCAAAGAGCCACGGGTACCGACACGGCAAAGTTCACGTCACCGATCAGTACGTCCGGATTCGTCAGTTTGATCCGAAGGGTCTTCGGGTCAAGCGGACGATCACATTCGGCCACGGCATTCGCGCCGTAGTCGCACGAGAAGAAGGAAAAGACATGGCAGCCAAGCGCCGACGTCGTCGCTCCGCCTCCGGAAAGTTCACGAAGAAGGCCGCTCCCCGTCGTCGTCGGCGGGCGCGCGAAGCCGCCGCTCCGGTGGCAACCGAGGCGAAGCGCCGTCGCCGGCACAAGTCTCGTGAAGCTCCCGTGGCGACCGAAGCGAAGCGCCGCAAGCGCCGCCGGCACAAGGCGCGCGAGACTGCTCCGGTCGCAACCGAGGCGCGTCGCCGCAAGCGGCGTCGGCACAAGGCGCGCGAGACCGCTCCGGTGCCTACCGAGGCGAGGCGTCGCAAGCGTCGCCGGCATCGGTCGCGTGAGGCTCCCGTCGCGACCGAATCGCGTCGTCGTCGCCGGGTCACCGGGCAGGTGATGGAGGCGAAGCGCCGCAAGCGCGGCAAGCGTTCGCACGTGCGAAAGGGCACCAAGGCGGCTCGTCGCGCGGCTGCGAAGAAGGGCTGGGCGAAGCGCCGCAGGGATCGGAAGAAGTTTACCGGTCCGATGCGGAGGGGCTACACGCGCGCCACTGAGGAGGCGCGTCGTCGTCGTCCGCGGCGCCGGCGTCACCGTGCTCGTGAGGTGTCCGAAACGGGAGTGTCCGAGTCCCGTCGTCGGCGTCACCGCCGAGGTCATCGCAAGGCGCGCATGTTCGAAGCGCGTCACGGCGGCCGAGGGATGCACGTGGCGGAGCTCGCGGTCGCCATCGGAACCGGCTCGCTCGCGTACATCCTGGCCAATGGCCTCGATCGGTGGCTCGCGACGTACAACCCCGAGGCGGCGAATCCCCCGAAGCACAAGTTCACCAGCGACGGCGCTGGGACCTTGGCGAACACCCTCAACATCGCGTCGCACCCCAGCTGGGTGCGCCTCGGTGCGGGTGCGGGCATGGCAGCACTTCCCGCTGTCGCGTCCATGTTCACCGAACACCCGCTTCTCCGGAGCTCGCTCGAAGGAGCGGCTGTCGGCGCGAGCGTCCAGTTCATCCAGCTCCTCTGGAGCAACGTCCTCGTGCCGCTCTTCGCGCCGAAGGATACGAGCAACGACGGGCTCAAGAAGAGCTTCATCGCGCGGCTCTACCCGACGGAGGTTGCTGCGCACATCAACATGAAGGCGCAGACGACGGCCCTCACGGGCGGCACCGCCACCGGGCTCTCCGGTACACCGGCGGCCGACGCGCCCGCTCCTGCGGCCGGCGTTGGACAGCCCGACGTGGGTCCGTTCGCTCTCGGCGGCCCCTCCTACTACCCGAGCGCCGTCGAGGCGCTCAGGGCTCATGCTCAGGCGGCAGGGCTCAACGGCGGTCACGAGTCCAATCGGCTCGAGACGGGCATCGGCGGGTACTATTACCCGAGCGTCCAGGAGCTCTGGCGTCAAGCGACGGGTGGCGACACCCATCGCGGGTACCCCAGCGTCCAGGACACGCTCACTCGCACGACCACGGCGATTTCGTCGCTCGCGCCGGCCGTCCAGGCGGCCATGCCCGGGATTGCTCCCGCGCAGGCCGAACAGGTCGCTGTCACGGCGCTCACTCAGCCGAACGACATCCCCGGGGCTTTGCAGCAGGTCTTCCCGGACATGCCGGAGCAACACCGGCACGAGTTCGGGCGGCGTCTGCACGCCCACGTGCACCACCACCACCGCCGGATGCACGGGCATTTCGAAGGTGGCGGCGGATATCCCGCTCCTCCTGGCGCGCCTCCGGCTCCGGGCGAGATGTTCGGTGGCCTCGTCGAGGAAGCTCGACGACGCTTCCCGCACCTGCGCCACGAGCACCACATGCAGATCGCAGGGCACATCCTCACCGAGCCGCACGATATTCCCCGTGCGCTTCGGCGGGCGCTCCCGAACGAGCCCGAGCACGTACTCCACGAGCACGCGCGGCACATGCACCGGCATGTGAAGCACGTGGCGGAAGCGGTCGCTCCCGGAGTTCCGCCCCCCGCGGGCGCGATTCCTCCTGAGGCCGTACCGCCTCACGAGGCGGCTCCCGCGCCCGCCCCCGAGCACGCTCCCGAACCCGAGCACCACTTGGCTGGTGTCGGCGACACGGGTCTCGGGTACATCGCCCGCGGCATCTCGTCGTTCGGGCGGTCGTTCAGCCCGATGCAGACGCAGCAATTCGCTGCGCATGCATACGCCCAGCCCTGGAACCTGCCAGCCGTTGCTCAGCACTGGATGCCGGGGCTGACCCAGCAGCAGTACGGGCAGTACGGGCGGCAGCTGCACCCGTGGGTGCACCAGCAGTACCAGCAGCAGTACGGTCAGCAGTACGGTCAGCAGCAGTACGGCCAGCAAGGCGGTCTCTTCGGCATCGTCCAGCAGATCTTGCCGGAGGTCCCCTCCACGCAGATCCAGGCGCTGATCGCTCAGCTCCAGGCTGCGCCGTACAACATGATCGCCCTTCTTCAGCAGGTGCTTCCGAACCTGCCGGAGCGGGGTCTGCACGAGCGTGCGCGGCGGCTCCATCCGTACTTCGCGGGGAGCACCGTCACGGTGCAGCCGCCGACGGGCGTCAGCCAGCCGCCTCCCTTGCCGCCTCCCGGACCGACCGGCATCCCGGACGTTCCTGGACCGAACGGCAAGCCCGCCGGCGAGAGCTGCGGGTGCGGTCAGAACGACATGTTCCTCGGCTTGGCCGGTGAAGGCGAAGCCGCGGACAGCGGAGCCGATCGACTCATTCTCGGGTGATCCGAGCGAGTCACAAACCAACAACCGAAACGGTAGCAGACGGGGCGGCAGACCAGGAAACGGCCCCTTACAGGAGAAGAGACAATGGCAAGTCGAGGCAGCAATCGAGGCATCAGGGTCACCGGGCAGCACAAGTACGCCGATTCGCAGGATCGCGTGAAGCGGATCCCGTTCGGTCTCGGTCAGGCGCCATCGGTGCCCGCCGCGGAGAAGTGCCTCCGGTGCTCCTTCGGGAACGTTCCCGTCATCGAGGAGGTCGTGTGGACGATCCCCTTGCCGCTCGCCATCGAAGAGGCGACGGCGACCTTCGGTGACACGGTCAACCTCCTGTCGGGTTCGTCTTCGGTTCCTGGCGTCGCCAGCATCGACAGCACGTTCCTCATCAACGGCATCCTCCAGACGGACATCCTCACGCAGGGCGTGGGCGTGCACGTCTTCTGCGAGCCGATGTCGTTCACGACGATCGGAAACGCGTGGCTGGCTCCGGTCGTGCCGGTCGCGCCTCCGCCGTCCCCCGACGTGTGGACGGTCAACGACATCAACAACTTCGCGCTCGGCACCGAGGTCGGCGATTCCACGGACCTGGGCTTCTTCCCCGCCTCCCTCGAGTGGGGCGCGGACGTGTGGCGCGCGGGCTGGAACTTCATCAACGCCTACCAGTTCCAGTGGCGCACGAGCCAGCGCGAGCTGGTCCTGAACGAGCTCGCGGCCGACATCTCGTACTTCGGGTCCTTTGCGGACGCCGAGGCGGCCGGCACGAGCGAGGTCCCCATCGCGGAGTTCGTCGCGACGGTCAACGCGACCTACCGGAGCAAGGACAGCGCGACCATCTTCTTGCCGGTGAACTTCCGGCGAGTGGGCAGCGTCACGGCTTCGGCGCCTGGCGCCGTCAACACCGGCATCTTTCACCCGACGCGCGACTTCGACCTCGCGCCGGTCACCTGGGGCGGTCTCAGGTGGCAGGGGTACGGTTGCCGCGGGCAGATGTACCGGCCCGTCGAGTCGCCTTGCTTCCTCGAGCGAGGCATCCCGATCGGGATGCAGTTCGTGGTGCAGGACGCCGTCCACCAGGCGAACATGCTCGAGGCGCTCACCATCAACAACGAGCCCTTCGGCACCAACGTCCTCCCCGACGTGAATGTGACCGCCGGTCCGTCACTCACCGGAGGTTCGGTGATGTTGGAGCAGACGCTCGACACGGCGCCCACGCTGACAGCGCAGCAGGTCTTCGTCGGCAATCAGGTCTTCAAGGGCGGCATCCTGAAGCTCGCCATCAAGCTGAAGGGCTGGGAGATGCCCGGCGGCTGGAAGGCGTACTGCCAGACCAACTCGATCGCCGGCATGGCGCTCCCGACGGGCGGCTGATCGAGACGCGCGAACTAACGTAACGGTTGCGAGTTCAGGCGGCGTGGCGGGAGTGCGCCGCGCCGCCTGTTCTTTTTGGAGGAGCGAAAGATGCTGCCCGATTCTCGAGACGCCCGTATCGCAGACTTGATCCTCACGGCTCCTCGCCTGGCATATGGGATGATCATCGGCGTCCAGCGGGCGCCGTACACGATCGACATTCCAATCCAGTTCTCCTCGTCGACCGTGAACGCTCCGCCGGTCGTTCAATCGTTCCAGAACAACGTGTCGCTCGACACGCTCATCGAGCGGGTGACCTACAACATCGATCAGCCGAACACATTCCCTGGCAGTCCTTTCCGGAGCCTCTACTTCAATCAGATGAAGCAGTCTGGGGCGACGGGTATCGGCATCCAGATGGATGTCTACGGATCGCCCAGGTACAGCGTAAACCTCACGTGGACGGACCTAGGAAATCTGTTCGACGTATTGGCCATTACGTGGCCAAACGGACTTCCGCTTCCGAAACAAAGTAACGTGAAATTGTCGGCGATTCTGCTTCAGACGCCGATTAGCGTGCCGGTCAACGTATTGGTGACGTTTTGTGGGTGGCAATGCGTCGACTCGAGTCTCGACGGCCTGAGCGACGACGACGCTCGCGAGCGCCTCCGCAAGTTGGGTTTCACCGTCCCCGATCCCAAGGTTCTCCTCCGCTCCTCCTAATCCATGATCAAGGAATCGCAGCTCCTCTCTCTTCAGCGCACCCGCGACGGTGTTGCGCAGGAGCTACGCACGCCTTTTCGAGGAGGCCGCTACGAGATCGTCACCGCGGGCCCCAATCCCGAGCTCTCTTTTATCGGGTCCGACCCGTACGGGACAAACGTTGGCACCGGTCTCGTCGTTCCGGCGACCCCCAGCGCTGCCATCGGTGGTGCGCGGTATCTCATGCTCCTCGCCCGCGCGAGCTTCAACGCTTCCGAAGCGGGCGTGCGCCTCGTCGGGATGCGCATGTACGCGGAGATCATCGCGCGTGTCCCCATCGGGGATACCGGCCAGACGACCGTTTACCGTCGTGAGATCGAGTCGCCTATCTGGCACCCACCGGACGGCGACATCTCCTGGCACGTGATGGTCATCAACAAGGTGCAGCGCGACACGCGCAATCCTGCAAACGCGGACGGGTTCATCTACCAGGACGCTCTTTCACCTGCGCTCCTCTACCAGACGACCGGTCCGTACGTGCCCCCGAACGGTGGTCGGCCGTGGGGAACGCCTTTGGCGGCGAGCCTCGGCAACATGCACGACCTCCGGTACCGGACACGCTTCGACCAGAGCGAGAGGCAGCTCGATATCATTGTTCCTGCCGGCTGCGACATCGGTCTCTTCGTGAGCGTGCGGCAGAACGACCCGACGACGAACCCGTCCGCATCAGGCCTGACGGCGAACCAATTTGCGGCGCTATCCCGCGAGGACCAGTTCCTCACGGCGTTCAACGCGTACGCGCAGTACGGAGTGATTTTCGGGGCTCTCGCCTTCAGCGAAAACATTGAGTACGGCACGACGCGTGACCGCAACTTCGGCGGCGGAGCGCCGGAGGGGGTGTTCGCTGGGGGGTCCGAACCGGTTTCGGACATGCAGGTCCCAGCGCCCGAACCGACGCCAGAGATTGGTGTGCCGCCGCCGGCGCCCGTGCCTCCGCCGACGGAAGTGCCCGCACCGGCACCCACCTCAAAGAGGGCCGCATGAGGACTCCTGCGCAGCACTACGGCCACCCGCGTTTCGCGGACGACTACCCGTGGGACGGTGGCTACGGCGAGGGCGAGCGCCGCTCGGCCTGCCGGAACGCAGCGAACATCACCGCGAAGAGGCCCGGCGGGGAGTGCAGCGGTATCCTCCCTTCGTGGATCACGAACTACCCGTCGGGGATGTTGAGCGGCATCTCGTTCAACGGCGCTCCGGTGCCCGGGTTCGGTATTGGCCAGACTTCTCCGGACGTTTTCGCGACGCTCACGCCGGCTCAGCAGTCCTGGGTGCAGCAGACGCTCGGCACGCTCAACTCGAAGATCTTGGCTGGCAGCAAGCCGTGCGCGACGTGGGCCGACCCGACCTCGAACCTGGCGGCAGCCGTTGCTTGCTTTCAGTCGTGGGCTAACAGTCTTCCTCAGGCGCCGCTCACGCCTGGAGGGGCGCTCCGAACGGATGGCGCGTTTGACCAGGCCACGATGGCGGCGCTCTTGGCTCTGGCTGCTCACATCCATCCGGAAGACTTTCCTACGCCGTTTCCAGCCACGCCGGCGACGGCTCCGGTGCAGGCTGCGGCAGCTTCCACGGGAGCAGCAGCGGTGGCGGCGAGTCCGACGCCGGTGGCGGCGTCTACGGCGACCCCGACGCCCGCCGCGCACGAGCACCACGGTCTCAGCACTGGTGCGAAGGTCGGCATCGGTGTTGGTGTGGCGGGAGCGCTGGGGACCGTCTTGTATTTCGCCACGCGCGGCGGTGGCAAAAAGAAGAGTCGAAGGAGACGCTGATGTTGAACGGAATCCGGTTGAACGGTTCGTACATTCCTGGGCACGGGCTCGGTCAAGATCCTTCCGCGGCGGCGGCTCCCCCTCCCGGGGGTGCTCCTCCTCCTCCGGCTCCTCCTGTCGGTGCTCCGCTGACTCCAGAGCAGGCAGGGAATCAGGCGGCGGGCGCGGCGGCCGATGCGTCGGCGCACGCGGTCATGGCTGCGCACCATCACAAACTCAGCACCAAAGCGAAGGTGGGCATCGGTGTGGGTGCTGCCGTAGTGGCGGCTGGCGTCGTCTACGCCTGCACGCGTGGCAAGAAGAAGGGTCGTCGGAAGAGCAGGAGACGCTGATGAACGGTTCGTCCAAAATCGGGGTCGGTCAGGACCCCATGCTCGACCTCGTGAACACGCGTGATTATCGCGTGGGTTACGGCGACAGTCCGGCGACCATCGCGAAGAAGTTCGGCATCGCCATTTCTTCGTTGATCGCCGCCAACCCTCAGAAGCCGACGGCGATCACGGCGGGAACGATCACGTTCCGAGACATCACGGTCGGTGAAATCCTGAACATCCCGTCGGTCGGCCTCAACGGTGCCGGCGTGGGTCAGGATCCTCTCGAGGGTTTGGTGTCTTTGCTGGACACGCGCGATTACACGGTTGCCCGCGGCGATTCGCTGGCACGCATCGCGTACAAGTTTGGTATCACGCCGGACGCGCTCATCGCCGCGAACCCCCAGAAACCGACGACGGTCGTCAACGGCGTTCGCACTTGGACGGATTTGCAGTTCAACGAGGGTATCAAGCTGCCAGGAAGGAGTGGTGTCGGCGACGCCGGCGTCGGCTTCAACTTCCTCAAGGCCGCACTCCTGCCGTGGGGAACGCCGGCCGAAATAGCGAAGGCTGCCGAGCATCATCGTCACGTCGGCTTCCCTAGCAGAGAGGGTCGCAACAGTTGGGAGCATTGGCAGAGGGTGCATCCCGGTACGCCTCGATCGGATTACGATAATTGGTGGCGTCAGTACGGCCAGAGCGGTGGAACCATCTCGGGCGTCGGTGATGCGGCGAGCGATGCGGCCAGCCGTTTTTCGTCTGAGCCCACGATCGGAGACCTCCTGGCGCAGGGGTACACGCAGATCGACCAGGGCTGCTTTGCAGGGCAGGTTTGCTACATCTTCACGATCCAGACATGGGCCGGTCCCTCTACGCGAACGTATGCGTTCGCTTCGAACAGTCTGTCTTCCAGACCTATCGGTACGCGCACGGATACACCGGCCGGACAGAGTCCTCCTCCGCCGGCTTCGGCGGGCGTGGCGCGCACGGCCGGCGTTGGCCAGAGTCCCGCTGACGCAGTCGCTGCGCTCACGGTCAACGATCCTTGCGACCCGGCGAACGTCGGCCTCGTGTGGGCCGCGCAGCAGGCGATTGGTGTTCAACCGGACGGCAAGTGGGGCTCCGGCTCCGCGAAGGCAGCTAACGCTAAGGGCTTTCCCGCTCCGGCTGGGTGCAGTCCTCGGCCTTCGTGGTGGGCTCCCGCGGGGCAGGTGAACCAGCCTCCTTCCGGATCCGGTCAGATCACCAATCCGGAGAACACCATCTACGGAAACGCGCCCGCACCCGCGCCAGCGACGATTCCGGTGTCCTCGCTTCCACCCGCGCCAGCGCCTGGGGCATCAGCATCTCCAGCCGTACAGAACCTCACGCTGATCGACCCGTGCGATCCGAGCAACGTGAGCGCCGTAGGAGCGGCGCAGAGCGCTCTTGGGTTGCAGCCGGACGGCAAGTACGGAACCGGTACCGCGAGTCGCGCTCATGGGCAGCTCGGCAGCTCCGCGCCGAGCGCATGCAGTCCGCGCCCCGCGTGGTGGCTGCCCCCTGGGCAGAGCAATCTCGGTGGAGCTCCTCCGCCGGTGGCTACGCCGGCGCCCACGCCGATGCCGTCCCCTGGACCGACGCCGGTTCCTGGGCCGCTCGGTCCTCCGCCTGGACCGACACCGGTGCCGGGGCCTTCTTCTGGTCCGATCGCTGTTGTGCCGCAACCCGGACCAGGCGGTGTCGTCAAGAAGCACGGCATCTCGACCGGCGCCATCGTGGCCGGTGCCATCGGCGTTGCGGGCCTCGTCGGCATTGTCGCCTTGGCGGTGAGCGGGAAGGGCAAGACGACGACGCGTTATAGAACGCGGAAGGGTAAGACGAAGACTAGATGGAGGACGCGAAAAGCGCCCAAGAAAAAGTCGACGCACAAGAAGCACGCGAAGGGCAAAAAGAGGGCGCACAAGAAGCACGGGAAGAAGAGGTGAGCGCATGGAGCCGACGAGGGTTCATCAAGAGACGCTTCCATGCTGCAATTACAAACGCTGCCCTCGCATCGAGGTCTTCGACGACGGTAGCGCCGTCCTGACCGACGACGACGCCGAGAACGGTTCCGTCGGCACGATCAAGCTGCGACCCGAGCAGGTCGCGCGTCTCGCGGAGTTGTTCGGAAAGGTCAAGTAGATGGGTTTTCTCATCGGTCGAGGGCGGCGCGGCGGCGGTGAGACCTATCCGACTCCTCCCCAGGGTGGTGGCGGCGCGTCGGGTTCGACTGGTGCGACCGGTGCTGTTGGTGCTACGGGTGCAACCGGATCCACCGGTGCAAGCGGCGTTACCGGACCGACTACTCAGGGTACGACCGGATCTACGGGAGCCACCGGGGCGGTTGGTCCTGGCGGAGGAGCGACCGGATCCACGGGCAGCACCGGATCGACGGGCAGTACCGGTTCAACCGGGAGCATCGGTATCACTGGCGCGGGCGTTACGGGAGCGACGGGAAGTACAGGCAGCACGGGCCTAACCGGTGCGACTGGCGTCACCGGAGTCACCGGCGCTGGAGTCACGGGTTCTATGGGCTCGACGGGCAGCACGGGGGCTACGGGAGCCTCAGGCGCTACCGGTGTGACGGGCGCCGGGGTTACTGGATCGACTGGGGTCACTGGGCCAATCGGTCCAGGAGGCGGAGCGACAGGGGCCACGGGAACAACCGGGGCCACTGGAAGCACCGGGTCTACTGGAAGCACGGGAGTAACTGGAGCCGGCGTTACGGGAGCGACCGGAAATACTGGATCGACGGGCGTCACCGGAGCTACCGGCGCAGGCGTTACTGGATCGACAGGAGCAACCGGGAGCACTGGCGCCACTGGAGCGACCGGGGTGACGGGTGCCGGAACGACGGGCGTCACTGGAGTAACCGGAAGCACCGGTGCCACGGGTGCAACCGGAGTCACCGGACATACGGGGGTGACCGGAGTGACCGGCGTTGGAACCACCGGGGCGACCGGGTCGACCGGCCTAACCGGATCGACAGGTGTGACCGGATTGGTCGGGGCCACTGGTGCGACGGGCGCAGGGCCCACCTTCCAGAACTTCACGCTTT
>Ga0070762_10001512_pt1 | contig 10765 bp, 10 predicted proteins | sample HubBroMetageREF2_FD_66726 | JGI IMG/M metagenome (GOLD analysis project Ga0070762, IMG submission 66726) | Reference soil microbial communities from the Hubbard Brook experimental Forest, New Hampshire, USA - Hubbard Brook CCASE Soil... | ecosystem: Environmental > Terrestrial > Soil >... | reverse complement strand
GATCCGTAGTACTGTCCGGGCCCGAAATCCAGGGCCCCCCGGAAACATCTAAGCCCAATATCTGCATAGATATACGTGAAAAATGCTTTAAATTGATTTTTTGGAAACCTTTCGCCTCGTCTTTCTCATCCTATTTATTAGGTTCGGCGGGAGCATTACAGCCCGGAGTTGCAAGGAGGTTTGAGATCATGTTCATCTTTCTAAGAGCTACCAGGCTTCTAGGACCACGACTAGGTTCTCAGGTTTTGGTTGCCCTGATGTCGTTGGCGCTGGTATTTGCGACACTGCCCGAGAATCTGGGAGCTGCGCAAGCTCCAACCGCATCGCAAGACCAGGTGCCACCGCAGAACGCGGAAGCGCCACAAGGCGCGCAGGCGCCTCCCTACGCGCAACAGACTCCCGAACAGTTGCAAAGGTTGGTGGCACCCATAGCCCTATACCCCGACTCGCTTGTCGCGCAGGTTCTGGCAGGGGCCACGTTTCCTGAGCAAATCGTTGAGGCTGACAGATGGGTGCAAGCGCATCCGGACTTGAAGGGACAGGAGTTGGGGCAAGCCGTAGATCAACAACCCTGGGACCCGAGCGTAAAGGCTTTGGCAGCATTCCCATCCGTGCTTGGAAATATGGACAAGAATCTTTCCTGGACGTCCTCGCTGGGCGACGCCTACTACAATCAGCAGCAGGACGTGATGGACGCCGTACAGGTGATGCGCCGGAAAGCACAGGCAACGGGCAATCTGAAGAGTACTCCGCAGCAAACGGTAACGACGGATGGTTCAGACGTGGAGATTGCGCCAGCGCAACCGGACGTTGTTTATGTCCCCGCCTACAATCCCTGGCAGGTTTATGGGTATCCCATCGCGGCCTGGCCGGGCTGGTACCCCTATCCCGGAATCTGGTTTGGCGGTCCTTACCTTTCCTTCGGCCTCGGATTTGGCATTGGCTGGTTCGGCGGCTTTGGGTGGGGTTGGGGCCACTGGGGGTTTGATTGGCATAACCGCTATGCGCTTTACAACCGCGGCAGGTACTTCTCAAGGAGCCGAACCTTTTATAACCGGGGCAGTTTCTACCGGGGAGGAGCACGCGGCGGATTTCGTGCCGGCGCCGCGAACAGGGCTTTCAATGGAAACAGCCGCGCTGCGCGAGGATATGCTGCCCCGCGTGGCCAGAGTGGCGTGCGTTCGGGGGCCTTTAGCGGATACAACCGCGGCGGACAGGCAAGGACCTTTTCCTCGCGCGGCAGGGCCAGCGTAGGTGGCGGAGCGCGTGGCGGCGGTGGTGGCGGTGGCCGGCATCGGTAATAGATGTAGCGTCAGGATCCCTGTAACGGCTGAGACTTGAGGATTGGAGAAAAGGCAAATGCACCGATCGAAGCTGAGTTTTGACAAATTCCGTTGGTTCGACGTCGTTAAATTGGCCGCGGTGGCCGTGCTCTTGAGCGGAGGACTCGCTGCTGGTTCTATGGCGCAACAGCAGGGTCAGAAAACGTTTTCCTCGGCGGAGGATGCAAGCAACGCTCTCTTCACCGCAGTGAGAAGCGGCGACGAAAAGGCCATGCTGGAAATCCTCGGATCAGATGGCAAGCAAATCGTCTCGTCGGGCGACGAAGCCGAGGACACACAGAACCGTGCTAATTTCGCGCAGAAATACCAGGAAATGCACCGTCTGGTAAAGGAACCGGATGGGACGACGACCCTCTATATTGGCGCCGAGAATTGGCCCACGCCTATTCCCCTCGTGTATAGAGGCCATGCATGGTACTTCGACACCGATGCCGGAAAGCAGGAGATTTTGTACCGGCGCATTGGCGAGAACGAAATATCGACGATTCGGGTTTGCGAAGAGCTCGTGGCGGCGGAAAAGGAATACAAGTCCGCCCAGCACGACGAGTATGCCCATAAAGTTTTCAGTGATGAGGGACAGCACGACGGCCTTTATTGGAAGGCCGCGGATGGCGAACCTCAAAGCCCCATTGGACCGCTCGTGGCGTCTGCCTTTGTCAGAGACAATGGCAGCGGCAAGAGCCAAGAAGGGGCTCCGACTCCTTTTCACGGTTACTATTTCCGAATGCTGATGCACCAGGATAAAACCAGTGCGGGCGCGGGGAAGGTCGCTTTCGTGGCCTATCCAGCGGAGTATGGGTCGTCCGGAGTGATGACCTTCCTCGTCAGCGAAGATGGAGTGGTCTATCAGAAGAATATGGGCAAGAAAACCGAAGTGCTCGCCAAAACCATGAAGGAATCCAACGCGCATACCGGTTGGCAAAAGACGGAAGAGCAGCAGGAAGCGACTTCTACGGAAAAGTAAGCCAATCCTCAGCAGGACCCTGGAGAGGCGCGCGACCCGACGCAAAGCAATGGAGGTTTAGGAGAGCGAGAGCCGACGGTCGGGCTCTGCTCGGCGCGCCTTTGAACCGGCAGAGTAGACTGCCGGGCAAAAAAGATGTAGCGATGGGGGGTGAGAAAAGCATCGGACAAGACATGATAAGATTCCCAGGATGAACCTGCGAACCCAAGTAGTTCTGGCGGCGGCTATGATCCTCGTGACGAGCCGCGCCGTGCCAGCCCAGGACAAGCCGGCACCCGCCGGTTTGCCCGATGCGCCCACCCCGAAGCAGGACCAGAACGACACCGCGCAAAAGCCGGATAAGAACATCTTTGCGACCCCGCTCGGTCTGATCACGAAGAGATCCTACGTCTATCCTGAGTTGGCCACGACACCCGGACCGCTTACCTCCAAGGAAAAATTTGAGCTGTTTCTGGATAAGAGCGTGTCTCCACCGCAGATTTTAAGTTCGGCGGCCGGCGCGGGAATCAGCGAGGCGCGAGGCACATTGGCGGGTTATGGGCAGGGGGGTGAAGGGTTTGGAAGGCGATTCGCCTCGTCAATGGCGAGCGGAGCTTCGAGCCATTTTTTTGGAACATTTTTGCTGCCGGCAATGTTTCATGAGGACCCGCGGTTTTTTGTGAGGCTTCAGGGCGGGTTTGGGGCGCGTGCGGGACACGCGTTGCGCCGTGCGATCGTCATTCGAACGGACACGGGGAAGGAAACGTTCAACTTGCCGGGAACGCTGGGGCCGCTTCTGGCGGAGGCTCTGGCGAACGCCTATCTTCCAGCTTCAGAACAAACTGCGGGAAAAACGTTCGAACGCGCCGGGATTCGCATCGGATTCAGCGCGGCGAACAACTTGCTGAAAGAATACTGGCCGAGCATTTTCAAAAAACTCCGCGTCGACAAAATCGCTCCGGGATTGCACCCGGATACGACCCAGCCTGCGCCGCCGGGCAAGCCGGTGAATTGATTCTCCGAGCAGGTCCGGCCGAGAGCTCGAGCGCGGCGTGCGCGGAACGTATTACAATAGGTAAACGTGGGGCTGTAGCTCAGATGGATAGAGCGAGAGTTTCCTAAACTCTAGGTCGGGAGTTCGAACCTCCCCAGCCTCACCATTCACGCGCTCCTCGAGCAAATCATTTGCGGCGTAGTTGGGGGCAAAAACGCTGAGCCTTCCTCGCTTGGCATCAGTAATTTTCCCGACTACAAACTAGAGTCTTTACCTGATTGTTCACGCACCCCGGCTCGTTATAAAACGACAATGCAAGTGCTTCGTCGCGCTCGCTAAGACGCGGCGTCGCGTTCCCGCCCTTTTTCTGCTCATGCGTACATTGCTTAAAATAGCTGTTCCTTTTTTGATTTTGATCTGGCCCATCTCGGTCGTGGCGCAAAACCCTCCGCCATCCGGGCAAGCTGACTCGCCCGATCAAATCCCCGCCGCGCCACAGACTGCCGCCCCGCCTACAAACGCCATGGCGCCTGGCGATCCCGCCCCGATACTAAATCCGCCGCCCGCAGACACTCCTCAGTTTATTTCCTTTCAGCCAATGAAACAGGCTCCGCTTCCCGCCGGATACGCTCCGGTATTGAAATTCAGCGCGGGGTATTCCGTAACCAGTCTCGGCTTGCCATCCTCAGCGCGCATCGCTCTCAGCGGAACGGACGTGAGCATTTCGGCCGACGCCGGCAAACGTTTTGGAGCAATACTGGATCTCGACTACGCTCTTGCCCCGAACGTCTTCAGAAGTGGCCGCCATATGGACATGATCAGCTACCTGGTTGGTCCCGTGCTCTACCCTTCGCATGGCAACAGATTGAGCACGTTTGTTCGCGTTCTTGCCGGTGGAACCAGGGTTTCCGGACCATTTCCAAACGGAAATGGCGGGTTGAATGCTGGCCACGTCCAATATCCCGCTTGGGCGGCTGGCGGTGGGGCTGAATACCGTCTTTCCTCTGCCTTTGGTCTCCGTGTCAACGTTGATTATCTGCGGTCTCATTTCTTCAACCCGACCGAAGCCGTCCGCGCGCAAAACGACTTCCGCGTCGTTAGCAGCATCGTTTTTTATCCCGGAAGGCCAGGCTTCAGAAGGCGCCACTAAACACTGTTTCACAGCTGCTTTGCTGGCTCGTTATTTGGGTCGAGACGAGAGCTGCATGGCCCTACCGTTTACGGATTTTGGGGACAAAAGGTAATTCCTCTAGATGGCGTGAGGTTCCACATGTCCGGCGACGCGAGTTCTGGAGCAGGGCAAACTGTTTCCATTCGATTCCAGGGTCTTGCGCTCTCCCGAGTGGCGATGTGAATCAGTTCGAGCCCGCAGGCCACTGAAAACACAACTTGTACCCGTCCGGATCGGTCACATAGGTTTGTTTCATTCCGTAATAGGCAACCTTCGGTTGGCTTGCGGCAATCCCGTGCTCGCTCAGTGTTGCATACGCGCCGTCAACGTCCGGGCAGGCGAAATAGATTATGGTGTCTGCATGCGCAGCGACACGAGCCTGGTCTGGCCCCGAAGGGCGAAGGTTGTCTTCGTACATGTTGTTGAGCATCAGCTCCACACCATTGAGCCGCAGCATGGCCCATCCATAGTCATCCTTGGCATCGGTGAAGGGTTTCGAGGTGTTGGCCACTTCAAATCCCAACGCGTCGCGGTAAAAAGCAACGGATCTGGGGACGTCGAAGACGGCGAGAAGAGGCACGGCACTCTCGATGGGTATGGACACGGGGAAGTTCCTCCTGGAGATATTGTAAGACGAAGCCTCCGAATCCGGGTTCGTGCATGGATCCGGAGAATTGGAAATCTGGATACTCGACTGAAGCAAGGGATTGCTAGAAGGCAATCTTGAGACCATGGACCGCGTCGTTTAAGACAAGAATCGACCAGCAAGTCGTACAGACGCCGCAGGGCTCAACGAACGTCTCCGAGACTCCGTGACACCGGGAGCATTCCTCACCGCAGAGTGAGACCCGCAAGCTCACGTGAGAGCGCCCAGTCAAGTTCGCCATGCAACGCACGGCGCGAAGGATCGCTCAAATCGATTCCGAATCGAGTGGGGTGTTGCAGGGGCTGGAAGTCATCGGTGCTCCTGGTCACGCAACAACTATCGTCGCGAGTAGAGCCCGCTAGAACCAGAACTTATACTACTACCTAACATCGTAGTTCTGATTAGTCAATCAGTATATCTCAGAACGGAGCGGCGAGCAGTACGGTCCGGTTCACAAATGGAAAACGCTTGCCCCAATATTCCCACTGGGACGATTAACGTCCAAGCGGGTTTAGAAGATTCCCATCACCCCATTACACAGCCAAGTGAAACAGGGCAGGCCGTAAACTTTGGCCCCATTCATTGGATCACTGTCGCGCGGGCAGATGGCTTCTTTCGGCGACGCAAGGAAAGCGAGTCGGCTATGGAGACCAGGAAGTAGTAATAGACCCAAAGAAGGACAAATTCGGGCGCAACTGGATTGAGGCTCCCCGTATGCACACCAGTTCCACCAGTTTTCCACCACTTGGAAAAATCAAAACAATTTCCCGGCGAAGCCTCGAAAATGTCTCCCAGGTCACAGCCAAAGTGGGAGAATGCTGCTCAGAAAATGGTGAACGTATCTGGTACTCGGCATTGAACCTCCTATGGATGGCGAAGAAGTGAGCAGCAGCAAGGAGTGGGTATGAATGAAGCGCTCAGCGTCCACCGACTGCACTTTGCGTTCACGATAACGTTCCATTACATTTTTCCGCAATTAACGATGGGGCTGGCGCTGCTGCTCGTCTATTTGAAGACCAAGGCACTGCGGACCGGCGACGAACACTACAACCGGGCGGCGCGTTTTTGGGCGCGGATTTTTGGGATCAATTTCGCGCTGGGGGTGGTGACCGGCATTCCGATGGAGTTTCAGTTCGGAACGAACTGGGCGGCCTTCTCGAAAACGGCCGGCGGCGTGATTGGGCAGACGTTGGCGATGGAAGGCGTGTTTTCCTTTTTTCTAGAGTCGAGCTTTTTGGGACTTTTCCTGTTCGGAGAGAAACGGCTCGGGCGAGTGGGGCATTGGTGGGCCGCGTTTTTGGTTTGGCTCGGATCCTGGCTATCGGGATTTTTGATCGTGGCGACGGATGCGTGGATGCAGCATCCCGTTGCGTATCGAATAGGCGCGAACGGAGATATAGAACTGGCGAGTTTCTGGGGATTGCTGCTGAACAAGTGGGCGCTCTGGCAATACGCGCACACCATGCTAGGGGCGGTGCAGACGGGCTGCTTCGTGATGGCCGCGGTGGGCGCCTTTTATCTCCTTACGGGCTGGCACGAAGCGTACGGACGAACCTTTGTAAAGGCCGGCGTGCTGGTTGGTGTGGTTGCGGCTGTGCTGCAACTTTTTCCGAGTGGGGATGCGCAGGGAAAAATGATCTCCCAAAATCAGCCGGTAACGCTGGCGGCCATGGAAGGCTTGTTCGAAACAGAGCAGGGCGCACCGCTGGCGATCCTCGGACAGCCGGACGTCAAGAGCCGCAAGTTGGACAATCCGCTGGTTATACCGAACATGCTGAGTTTTCTCACCTACAGAAAATGGAGCGCGAATGTCCGCGGCCTGGCGGCTTTTCCGGAAGAGGAATGGCCCGACCAGATTTCACTGCTGTATTTCAGCTACCACATAATGGTGGGGCTGGGAACGATTTTCATCGCCGTGATGGTGGTGGCGGCGTTTTTGCTTTGGCGCGACAAGCTCTATGCATCGCGATGGATGCTGTGGACTCTGATGATCAGCGCGCCTTTGCCGTACATTGCGAACACGGCCGGGTGGATGACAGCCGAGCTGGGGCGGCAACCCTGGCTGATTTACGGATTGATGCGCACGGCGCACGGCGTTTCGCCGCGCGTGGGAGCGGGCAACGCATGGTTCACGCTGATTGGATTCACGGGGATGTACACGGTGCTGGCGATTTTGTGGCTATTTCTGATCTATCGCGAGATTGAAGAGGGCCCTGGACCGGGCGAAGGAGATTCGCCGGACGAAGCGCGAGTTTCGATTGCGGCGGATTGAAGGAGGAGGACAAGATGGGAACTGTCTGGTTCTGCCTCGTAGCCGTCATGATCGCGATGTACGTATTGCTCGATGGGTTTGATTTGGGCGCCGGTGCGATTCATCTGCTGGTTGCGAAAACGGATTCGGAGCGGCGGCAGGTTCTGGCGAGCATCGGGCCGGTGTGGGATGGCAACGAAGTGTGGCTCCTGGCAACTGGCGGGACGCTTTATTTTGCGTTTCCCGCGCTCTACGCCAGCGGGTTTAGCGGATTTTATTTGCCGTTGATGATGGTGCTGTGGCTCTTGATCTTGCGCGGAGCTTCCATCGAGTTTCGCAATCACGTAAAGAGCGCAGTCTGGGATCCTTTATGGGACTTTCTGTTTTGCGCTTCCAGTTTGCTGCTGGCGGTATTTTTCGGCGCGGCGCTGGCGAATGTGGTGCGCGGCGTGCCGCTGGACCCGAGCGGTTATTTCTTCGAGCCGCTATGGACTAATTTCAGGCTGGGGGAAGAGACAGGCATTCTGGACTGGTACACCATTTTGGTCGGCGTGCTGGCGTTGCTGGCCTTGGTCATGCATGGTGCACTCTGGGTTCAGCTGAAAACAAGCGGCGCAGTAGCTGAACGGGCAAAAAAGCTCTGCGGCCACGCCTGGTGGGGCGTTGTGGTGCTCACGGCCATCGTGACGGCGGTAACATTTCAAGTGCAGCCGCAAGTGAAAGAGAATTTTCTCACCTGGCCGTTAGGACTTGTGTTGCCCCTCGTGGCGGTTGCGGGGCTGGCGGGCGTGGCATTCGAATTGAGGAAGCACGACGAACGAAAGGCATTTTTCGCTTCGTGCGCATATCTCGCAGGAATGCTGACAAGCGTCGTCTTCGGCGTCTACCCGATGGTGCTGCCCGCGCGCAATCCGGCGTATTCGCTCACGGTCAACGGAGCGAAAGCCGGAGCTTATGGATTGAAGGTCGGCGTCATTTGGTGGACTGTGGGAATGATCCTGGCCGCCGGCTACTTCACCTACCTCTACCGTTCCTTTGCCGGCAAAGTGGAAGTCCAGACGGATTCGAACGCCCACGAGGATTGAAGGAAGAAAAGCGGCCGCAATAAAGGAAAAACACAAGCGGCTGGGCAACGTCGCAATCTGAAATCGGCAACACAGTCCCGTTAATGGATAGCCCCGGCGGTGATACAATATCCGCGAGGCGCAATATGGACAGGTCCGCGCTGATAGCCACGTCTCTCACGGTCCTTGTGGTGGTGGGTTTGGTCGTCTATCGATTGCTCTGGGCGGCCTCCTCGGTAGCTGCGGCCGCTGGCCTCGGTCGATTGTCAAAATTACCAAAAGGTGTGCGAGGCTGGCTTTTTGGCGAGCGTGGCGCACGTCCGGGTGAGAGACCTCCAAGCTGAGCGAATGAGTAAATCGATCCGATCGTTTGCATCCCAAACATACGTCAGTGTGATTGCCGTCGTGACCGTGCTTGCTCTGCTGACTGTTCCCATATGCGCGCCGCTCTGCGCGGTGAAAACCTGCTCATCGAATGCAAGTAACGAGCACTGTCACGAGGTGCCAAGCAGCGGAGCTGAAGGCGGCGCGCATTTCATCGCACCAGCCAAGTCTTGCGGATCCTTCGATTTTTCCGCGGTTCTAGTCAAGGCCAACGAGCAAGCCATCGACTCCGAGGGAGTGCGAAACACGTCTTCGGCGAAGACCCCTGGCGTGGCGCCTGAACAGAGCCAGCCCGTCGCGTTATTAAACTCCATCCTCAGCCGTCCGCGCGGAGTTCGATTGCGATTGCCAGATTCTCTCCAGTTGAGCCCCGTTCTTCGCGTCTGAAGTCTCTCTCCTAATCCATGCAACAAACGAAGTCTACTCACTCGAGGGTGTGAAGGTCGCCCCTTCGCGGAGCGTAATGGATTCGCTCGATCGGTAGCGTTAAAAATAACTTGAACAGGGACTTGGGAGGTAAGAATGAGCGGTACGAGAAGAAGATTTTTTCAGGACACGGTGTTTTTGGGGGCGGGCTTCCTCGGACTGACGGAGGCCTTCAGCGGGAGCACGCAGGTGAGCGACCCGCAAACGGCCCGCGCCATTGAGCAAGGGCGCCACCACAGCCCCTACGGCAACCACATGAAAAAGGACGTGGCGCCTCGAGGGCCGGATCCGTTTTTGCCCATGACCGCGCCAGACTTGGAGGATTTGCCGCATGAAATGGATGGCGGCGTGAAAGTCTTCAGGCTGGTGGCGGAGCCCGTGAAGCGCAAAATCGCGCCGTTCAAAACGATAGACGCCTGGGGCTACAACGGAAGCTGCCCCGGACCAACCATCCAGGTGCAGCAAGGCGAACGCGTGCGCATCATTTTCGAAAACAAATTGCCCGAAGCGACTTCCATCCATTGGCACGGCCTCGAGGTGCCCATCGAGCAGGACGGCGTGCCCTGGATCAGCCAGAAACCCATCGCGCCCGGAGAAAAATACGTCTACGAATTCACGGTGCATCAGGAGGGCACCTTTTTCTACCACTCCCACGGCGCAATGCAAGAAATGATGGGCATGATCGGATTTTTTGTGGCACATCCCGAGAAGAGCTACAAGCCGCACGCCGATCATGATTTTGGGATGATCTTGCAGGAATGGGCAGTCCTGCCGAACAACACCGTGCCGAACACGTCGGCGATGGAATACAACTGGCTGACGTTCAACGGAGTTTCCGCTCCCGGGATCACGCCGATGATCGCGCGGCTCGGCAGCCGCGTGCGGCTGCGCATCATCAACATGGGAATGGACCATCATCCGATCCACTTGCACGGAAATCAATTTGTTCTGACCGGGACCGAAGGCGGACGCGCGCCGGAGTCGACGTGGTATCCGATGAACACCGTCCTGGTGGGCGTAGCGCAGGCGCGCGTGGTGGAGTTCGAGGCGAAATATCCCGGATCGTGGATGGTGCACTGCCATCTGCCGCACCACATGATGAACAACATGATGGACCTGTTGCGCGACCGGGCGATGGAGACGGCCAACACGACCGATCAGAAGGCGCTGGCACAGATGGAGACGCTGGCAAAAAGCGTGCCGTTCGAACACGTACATCCTTCTCCGATCGCGGCGAACGCAAACAGCGTGCCAGGCTTCCCGCAAGATGCCTTCATGGAAATGGGAATGGATGACGCCGTGGAAAAGCCGGAAACGCACGGCCTGCCGCCAAACTGGAGCGCCGGAATGATGGGCATGATGACGCTCGTACGCGTGCTGCCGGATAAGGAATACGACGAGATGATGCATCGAATAAAGAGTACCGGCCGAGCAGAGCAGAAGGAGCATACCCATGGCTCGTAATACGAAATCTTCCTCCGCTCTCTGGCTCCTGTTCTCTCCTTACACCCGGAACTCCGGGTTAAAATCACCTTCGAGCCCA
>Ga0070762_10001508_pt1 | contig 10770 bp, 10 predicted proteins | sample HubBroMetageREF2_FD_66726 | JGI IMG/M metagenome (GOLD analysis project Ga0070762, IMG submission 66726) | Reference soil microbial communities from the Hubbard Brook experimental Forest, New Hampshire, USA - Hubbard Brook CCASE Soil... | ecosystem: Environmental > Terrestrial > Soil >... | reverse complement strand
AGTCAAGAAAAGCTAGGGCCAGGCTTGCAAAGCGGCTCGAGCTATCGGCGCGAATGCCAGATTGGCGCGACGAGGGAGGCTATCGCATGACCGCGACAACTCCTTACGAAACTCGCACACGGCTGAATGACGAGACCTTGACGATGCGCCGCCTGGGGAGCAGCACCTTCGTCTTCGTCGCGAGTCCCGACTTCGTTGATCGGCACCCCGTCTTGGTTCATCCATCTGATATTACAGGTCTTCCATTTCTCAGCTTTCAGGAAGATACGGCCCGGCCAAGTTGGACTCTGACAGGCCCCGATGAAGCTGCCGCAGTTGTTGCATTCGACCCGATCCTATGGACGAGCGAATTCAGCATTCTCGTGGAAGCTGCTTGTGCTGGAACGGGGATTTCTCTCTTACCGACTGAAGTTGCCGTGCGACCGATCAGCGAAGGACGCTTGGTTCGGATACTCCCCGGTTGGTGCTCTGAGGAAGTTACCCTTCATCTTGTGTTCACGACCCGCCGAGGATTGGCTCCAGCGGTCAGGGTCTTCATCGACTATCTCGCCGACCACTTTGTTTATGGCGGCCAGAGGCCGGCGCGGTTGCTCGCGTAGTTCAACCCGTCGTGGCTCGCGCGAATACGCGACAACACCGGCACCCATGCCCTCCGTTGCGGGCACCTCTCGCGTAAGCCGCGGTACAGCGGCGGATCGGCTCGCCATTCGAATTTGGGATTCCGCAGATCTGCTCGCGTACCAGCGACCGCTTTCGGCGCGACCTCGCCCTTGGCGGCCGTTGCGGCAAAGGACCGTTCACCACTCGGTGAAGCCATTCGCGGTCCGGGCGAGATCGTCGATCGCGTTCGATCGGAGCGAACGGCTCAAGCCGACCCATTGCCGAACTTCGTTTCCGTCAACGGCGACGACGGCCCATGCCCCTATTCAGACCTTCGCACCGATGGCTTCGGGCGCTCAGTGGGGTGGAAAGAAGGCCGTCTTGACGCTTCGGTCACTCGAGCGAGGAACGTACAGTGGGCGTTAGCAGGGCCATAAGTTCAGTAATATCGTCGAGGGCGTCGAGGTTGAGGGCGGCCTTCTCGATCGCGGCTTGGCGGTCTGTGGAGATTACGGAACGGGTCAGGCTGCGGTACTTGACAACGATGTCAGCGTTAGTGAGCACCCTGTCGCCGGTGCCCCGCGGATGAGCGACGACTTGGTCGCGGGTGCTTCCGTCCTTTAGCGTCAGATGCACCCGGGTTGTCAGCCTCTCGTCTACCGGGAGCTGGTCGTAGGTCTGTTCGTGGTGGGTCGTCGTGCGGTCGATGAGGTTCCATACGTCGTCGCTGTTGATCCTCTTGTCGGAGAACTGGTCGATCAGCACTTCGCCGTCGAGCAGCGCTACGGCAACGGCGTACGCAACGTTCATTTGGGCACCGATCGGTTCCAGCGGGCGCACCGCCTGCCACCCGCCGTGCCCGTAGGCGGCTTCAGGCATGTCGATGTCGATCCGCACGATCTGATCGGCCGGCACCTGGTCCTCGGCGCGAAGTTGCAGGGCGGCGTCGATGGCAGCGTGCAGCAGGCCCATGGCAGCATAAGGCTTCACGGCGATCCGGTCGGTTTCCCAGAAGGTGCCAAGGCCAGCGTAAATCTGGCTGGGATCAGGGTGATGGCCCTCGCCGAACGTGGACAGCCAGCCGCCGTACTCCCGCTCGAAGACGCGCTTGATACCGACATACCCGGTGGCGGCAAGTGCCGCGGCGGTCAGGCCGTTACGGGATGCGAAGCCGTGCTGCATTCGCTTGACCATCGATTCGAACTGAGCCGACATCAGCCCGCAAGACTGAGTGGCGGCAATGCCGAGGGCATCCTCGAAACCGGCGGCGTCCAGCCCGTAAAGGGTTCCCGCGGACGCGGCAGCCGACAGCGTGCCGAAGACAACACCCGAGTGCCAGCCTCGGGACAGCATCTCGAGGCCATTGAGCGCCTGGCCAACCCGCGGCCCGGTCTCGTAGCCGAGGATCGCGCCGAGCAGAAAACGCGCGCCGGAGACCCGGCCGACGTGCGGGGCGGCCGCGAGCATGGCGGGTAGCACCAGCGAGTTGCTGTGGAGAGGCGCGAGCGGATGGTAGTCGTCGAGCTCGAACCCCTGGATGAAGCTCGAGTTGAGCATCGCGGCTGACGGGGCACTGGTCGTTCGGCTGCCCCAGCCAATGAGCAGGCCGCTGCCCGCATTGTCGAGGGCTGTGATACCTTCGACGCCCTTACGAGAGACCGGGAGCTGAGCGCCGACCAGGGCACAGGCGATGCCGTCGAGGAGCAGGTGCTTAGCGTGATCGCGCACGGAGGGGGGAACGTCGGCGAGCTTGGTATCGGCGAGCCAGGTAGCGAGTCGGCCCGTCGGCCCATTCGGGTCGGTGGCGGCGCGCGCGGATTTGCTGGTCATGTCGACATCGAACTCTGCCACTTGATATCTCCCCGAGTGTATTCGACCAGGAGCGGCACCCCCGTGACGCCGGCGGCACTGATTGGCTTGGATGTGGTGCTTCATCGCCAAAGGAGGAATATCCGCCATTCGGCAGAGATTCTTTCGCCCCGCGGTTGAATGGGGATCAAGCTATATTCCGAGGTGTTCAGGTTTTCGAGGAAAACCCGATCTACCCATCGGGCCCCCGGTCTTTTATCAAAAAAGGAAGGGACTCCCGCATCTTTCAGGCTCAAGACCGCCTCGGCCAATCGACGGCTGCGACGGCACTGGCCGCCTGACGCCATGCCGAGCAGGTGCTGTGAGCGTCCGGCGCAGACTACGCTCCGGCTGTTGGACTGACACCCCGAGGTGTGCCTTATGCCCGCTTCCGAAACAAAAGTCGCGACATCGGCGCGGCCCGCTCCATCGATGCTGCCGATCGAGGGCCCATCCGCCTGGGTCGGCGCGGATATGCGCGGGCGTGAGGCGGAGTGGACCACGTATGCCGCGCGAAGCGAATACGTGCCTTGGCTGCCGGGTCGCGGCAGCAGCCCATAGGCGTCGCCTCGACCGAGTGCAAAGGCTTCCATGGCCCGTCGGCTGGCTTTCCGCCTACCCACTCCTGCCGCTGCTTTTCCGAAATCCGTCCGATCAGGCTTGCCGCAACTTTACGCGGGTCAGTCTCTTGCGATCGGGCGTAACCTCCTCGAGCGCGATGCAGGGTATGCCGCGCAGCTCCAGCACCAACCCGCTCAAGCACGATATTGAAGCGCTCGCAGATGAACCGCGGATCGGCGCGCTTGAGGGCAGCGGATTGGCAATGCCGATTGCCCGCAGCCGCGCGGCGAAGCGCGCTGCCACGTCCCAGAGATCGTTGAGCTCTATGCCGGCTAGCTGCGCGTTGATCGCAGTCTCGTCCGTCACAACGCGGGACGCCTTCGCAGGCTGGGTCTTTCTTGGTAGCTTCGCCACGCTCTGTGCAGTGTGGCGGACCTGACGCTATGGGAGCTTAGGCCATGACGAATTTCGATGCGGACATCCTGTGCGAATTGCGCGACTTGCAGGAGGTCGCGATCCGGACCGAGAAGCACCCCAACACCGCGGTGGTGATCTGGGTGGCGGTGGCCGACGAGGAGGTCTTCGTGCGCTCGGTGCGCGGTACCAAGGGGCGTTGGTACAGGGACCTCGCGGCGGGCGGGCCCGCGACGCTTGAGTTCGCCGGTCGCCAGCTTGCAGTGCAGGCGATCGCGGTGAGCGATCCTACTGCGGTCGCCAGGGCCAGCCAAGAATACCTGCAGAAGTACCAGCCGAGCCCCTATGCGCAGGCGATGGTGCGCTCCGACGTCCTGCCGACCACGCTGCGGCTCGAACCGCGCTGACCTGCCGCCTTTGGTTCACGAGGACCCAATGCTGGAGCTTTCGGTCATCAAATCTTCGTTGATCCGGTGATAACACCCGCTTATCACCGGGTCAGAAGCCCGGCTACGGGGCCGTTCCCCGGTAGCGTCCGTCGGGTTCAGGAAAAGCGGCGAGCCGGATGCTCACGGTTTTTGGGTGATCGCAATCACCGGATCCTTTGGCGAGGATGCACACCATGACCAAACGGGGCCCGAGGGATTCAAGAGCGTCAGTAGCTGCCTATCAATCACCTCCGCTGCGTGGGGGTTTTAATCGACCTTATTCAGCATCGACTAAGTCAGACGACTCGGTGCAGCAGCTGTTCGGCTGTGCGCAGCCGCCGGCAGTTCTCGGTAATGACCGACAGGCTGCGCTCGAGTGTCTCGGTGGTGAGCCAAGCCAGATGCGGCGTGACGACGACATTCTGCAGCTTGAGCAGAGCATCGTCTGTGCTGACGGGCTCGCGGGCAAATACATCAAGACCAGCACCGCGCAGATGCCCGCTCGTCAACGCCTCGAAAAGGGCCGCCCCGTCGACGAGCGGACCCCGCGCCGTGTTGATGAGCACGCCGCCGCGCTTCATGGCGGCGAAAGCGGCAGCGTCGATCATTCCTGTCGTCTCCGGAGTCAGCGGCAAATGCAGCGAGAGCACGTCGACGACCGGCAGCAATTCCGTCAGGGGCAGAAAGGGTATCGGCGAGTCCGCCACCCGCTGTCGGCTGGTGTAGACAACCTTCGCGCCGATGCCCTGCAGCACCGGCACGAGGCCACGGGCGACGGCGCCAAAGCCGACCAGGCCCACCGTGCGCCCCGACAGCTCGCCGAGGTCGTCCGGCAGCTCGGGCTCGAACTTCCAGCCTTTGCCGGCGCGGATCAGACGATCTAGCTGAGCCAGACGACGCAACGTCGCCAGCATCAACAGCAAAGTCATTTCAACGACCGCCTGCGTGTTGGTTCCCGGCATGTTGCAGACCGCGATGCCGCGGCGGCGAGCAGCATCGAGATCGATCGTATTGACGCCGATCCCGATCTTCTGGATCAGCCTGAGATAAGGCGCGGCATGGATCACCGCAGCGGTAACCGGCTCCAGCACATGCAGCAGGATATCGGCCTCGCGCATCTCGCGGCGGAATGTGTCCTTATCGTTTTCGTCGACGACGACCGTCGGGAAATCCAGCGCAGTTAATTTTCGCCGCAGGCCGGGACTGGCGCGGTATTGCAATACAGCCTTCATTTCGGGCGCCACCTGGCGAACGGAGCAGCCGGCCCAAGAGCGGCTTGGATGCGCAGCCCCTCGTTCCATTTCGCCATGCGCTCCGACCGGGCGAAAGAACCCACCTTGAGCTGGCCGGCGTTCCAGCCGACCGCGAGATGGACAATTGTCACATCCTCAGTTTCGCCGGAGCGCGCCGAGACGACGGTCCGCCATCCTGCCTTTCGCGCCGCGTCCAAAGCCGCCTTAGTTTCGGTGACGGTGCCTGCCTGGTTCGGTTTCAACAGGACCGCATTGCAGGCACCTCGAGAGGCCGCCGCGGCGACACGCGCTGCCGAAGTCACCAGATAATCGTCGCCGATGATCTGAACGCGGTCGCCGAGCTTGCCGGTGAACGAAACCATGCCCTGGTCGTCGTCTTCGGCCACTGGATCCTCGACCGACACGATCGGGTAGCGCCGGCACCAGCCAGCCAGCAGTTCGACCAGCGCTTCGGTTTCGAGCTCGACCCCATCCGCGGCGAGGCGATAGCGGCCGCTGCTATAAAATTGCGAGGCGGCGACATCGATGGCGATGCCAACCTCCTCGCCTGGCCTCAGCGTGGCGCGGTCGATAGCCTCGACCAGGGTGTCGAGCGCTTCGGCATTGGAGGCAAACTCCGGCCACCACCCTCCCTCATCGGCAACGCCCCGCAGCCGGCCGCGATCTGCCATGACCTCGCCGCCCGCCCGGTAGACGCGCCCTGCCATTACCAGCGCCTCATCGAACGAGGCGGCGGCGATCGGCACAATCAGGAAATCCTGGATATCCACCCGACGGCCGGCATGGGCGCCGCCGCCAAATATCTGGATCATCGGCATCGGCAGGGTGACCTCGGCGCCCGCCGCCAAATTGCGCCACAGCGGTTCGCCGCATGTCGCGGCAGCGGCATGCAATGCCGCCATCGAGACCGCGATCGTGGCATTACCGCCGAGCCGCGCCTTGTTCGGCGTGCCGTCCAGCTCGATCAGTGTGCGGTCGATCGCGTTCTGGTCGGCAATCGGCATCGAGTGAAGGGCCGCGGCAATCTCGCCATTGATATTCGCAATTGCGCGATCGACGCCCAAACCACCGAGAACCGGTCCGCCATCCCTTAGGTCGACCGCCTCGTGCGTTCCGGTGGATGCGCCGGCCGGGGCAATCGCCCGCCCATTCGCGCCATCGTAGAGAAAGATCTCGGCCTCGACCGTTGGTCGGCCGCGTGAATCCCAAACCCGTCGGCCGACGATGCGTTCGATCCGCGCTTCGGGCATGGGATCCTCTTGTCAGCTGACGGGGTGGATTTCGCTCGCCCACACCTTGCGAATTTCTGCCAGGCAATCGGGCGGGCATGCGAGGAGCGATCGTGCGATGCGGCGCACCGTGTGCTTGTCCCGTTCCTCTGTCAGATACTCGACGGGCGACTTCCCGTCGATCCGCGCGAGGAAGAGCCCCGGAAGCAGCCGAGCTGCCCGGCGATCGATATCCTGACCTGGCTCCCAATCGACACCGTCAAGGTAAGTCTCGGTCAGGCTTTGAAAGGCCGCCAAGAGCCGACCCGCTGCCCAAGGCACCCACAGGCATTTGAGCAACAGGTGATTGAGGCAGAAGGCAAGATCGAAGGCTGGATCCCCGAACCAGGCGCATTCGGCATCGATGAAGACAGGGCCTTGCGGTCCGACCAGAATGTTCTTTGGGCTGACATCGCCATGAACCAGGGTCAGCTTGGTATGCGCCGTCGTTTCGGCAAGCTTCTCCAAAGCCGCGGCCCGGTCCGGATGAGCCCGCGCGGTAGCCAGAAGGTACGGCTCGAGGCGAATCGCATGGAAAATCGCGTCGGTCGCAAACTCGGCCGCGGCGGCAGGGGATCGCGCAAATTTGCTGTGAATCCGCACCAAGCGCCGGCCGACTTCGGCCGCGGTGGTCGGCAGCACATGGCCGCGCTGCAGCTGCGCCTTCCACACCTCGAAGGATTGCGGCGACAGATAATCCATCGCGAACATGCCGGCTGCGGCGTCCTCGGCCAAAAGAGACGGAACGGCCTCCGGCATGAAACCCGCGACCGCCTTGATCCAGGCGGCCTCCTTGGTATTGCGTTCGATCGGCGCCCGCCAATCGGCAGCTACCCGCAACTGCGCTAAGGCGCGCTTGACGCAGAACGACCTGTCGTCGGCATGCACGAGCCAAATATCCGAGGAAACGCCGCCGGGCAGGCGTTCAAACCTGGTGTACTTACCGGGCGGTACCAGCCCCGAATTCTCGACGAAATCGATGATGGTTGGATCGGGGTGATCGACCGCACTGGCTTCGGTATCCATCCCATTCATCCCCGCCATCGCCGAGATCCCATGATCCAGGAAATCGGGTCGCACCATCTCACTGGTGGAGAAGGCCGGTGCGTTGAGACGAATGCTCTCAGACAGTAAAGTCGACAGCAAAGTCAAGTGTAGGACTATCTAGAAGCCGAGAGCCTCCCGTGAAGTTTAGCGTAAACAAGTCCATATCCGCATCCGTGCGAAACTCGATGCAAATCTGCGGGTTGGCGCCGGCAGCAGGATAGGTAAACACGACCGGGTCGATCTGGTGCGCGTGGCACCAATCGCGAACGTCCGCGAGAAGCCGACCGAACGTGGAACTGGGGGCGGATTGGAGTCGGATGACGAGTGCGGGCACTAGCCCTCCTATTGTTCAGGCAGGAGCGCAATCCTTGGCTCTCAGTCGGCAGTGTGCCAAAGACGGAGCCGTGAATAAGGTAAAATAGCAGCTTGGGCTGCCGAAAAAAACGCCAAATCGGACGGCGCGCCGGAGATGATCATCGTCGCGCAGAGGAAACTCATTCGGCAGCCGCGACTTGGTTCTGGCCTCTCCCTGGGGCTGTGTGCCTCCTTTATCGCCGCTTGGTCCCGGCTTGCGCGGACCTGGCCATGGCTGCTCCGCCGAGCGTATATTTCTGCGCCCGGTCCTGGTGGTGATCGGCCCTAATACGTCCGACCCTACCTGTATTCTGGGCCTCTAACCCCAGGCGAAGGTGGCGCTGGCGGTGGTCAGGGGCGATCGGACGATCGCCGAACTGGCAAGTGAGTTTGGGGTTCTCGAACCAGATGCCGCGCGATGGGAGTGGCGATCATGGTTGACAGACCGATGGCGTGGCTCTTCTGGCGCATTCTCGATGCGCTCGATTACTGGCTGACGCAAGCCAGGTTGTGGGTCGTTGACGTGCGACCTGAAGCCAGAGACGGGGCCAATCAGCAATGGCAGCGCGATTTCGCGGAGCGTGTGCTAATCCAGTCGTCTAGGGAGGGCCGAAAGGAGGCAATCCTATGGATGTCTATCAAGTTTTGATGCAGGACCACCGCATCGTTGAAGAACTCTTCAGCGAGATCGAGAAGAGCGACGACAGAGAAGTCGAACGGCGGGAACAGCTCTTTGCAAGACTTCGGAAAGAGTTCGAGGATCATAGTGTGGTAGAGGAAAACATTTTTTATCCGTCGATAGAGAAATTGCTAGGCACAAAGGAATTTGTAGAACAATCGTTCGAAGAGCACGCAGGAATTGAGGCGATACTGCAGGAAATTTCTGAGATGCGCACCAATAAAGGTGACTGGCTGGAGAAAATCAACGAGCTTAAAGATGTGGTGCAGCGGCACGTGCACAGGGAGGAGAACAAGATGTTCCCGGCGGCCCGCAAGGAACTTGACGAGAGCCGCGCCGAGGAGCTTGGGCGGCAAATCCTGCAGATGAAGCAGAAGGCGAGGCAGTAATCGTCGGTCGTCACCTTGGCCCACAGCAGCCCCAAGGGTCTCGGCTCCGCAATCCAATGCCCGTTGACGAAAACCGCCCCTGCGAGCCCGTAATATTACGGGAACATCGGAGGTGCGAGGATGCTCCCCTGGTGATCGCCTCGCTGGTGGTGCAGGGTTGGACGGTCGGCTCGGCCACGCGGCTGCTCGGCTTTGCGCGCCGGGGGTAACGGAAACTACCTCGATGCCGCATCACACGCCGCTGATCGCTACTCTCGTCGCGGGCCTCGTCCTCGCCTTTGTCCTCGGGGCGCTGGCGCACCGGGTCCGGGCCTCGCCGATCGTCGGCTACCTCCTCGCCGGCGTGCTGGTCGGTCCTTACACGCCGGGCTTTGTCGCCGACCCCGCGATGGCGGCAGAACTCGCCGAGATCGGCGTGATCCTGCTGATGTTCGGCGTCGGCCTGCATTTCTCCTTGCACGACCTCCTCTCGGTGCGGGCCATCGCGATCCCCGGCGCGCTCGTGCAGATGGCCGTCGCCACCTTGCTCGGAATGGCGCTGGCCTGGGGCTTTGGCTGGAAACTCGGCGCCGATCTGGTCTTCGGGCTGGCGCTGTCGGTCGCCAGCACCGTGGTTCTGCTGCGCGCCTTGCAAGAGCGACGGCTCGTCGACACCGAGCAGGGGCGCATCGCCATCGGTTGGCTGATCGTCCAAGATCTCGCGATGGTGCTGGCGTTGGTGCTGTTGCCGCCGGTTGCGGGCCTGCTCGGCGGTACCGGGGAGGCGGCAATGACCGCGGATACTCGCGAGATCGCGACCGCGCTCGGCATCACCTTCGCCAAAGTGGCCGCGTTTGTCGCGCTGATGCTGCTGGTCGGGCGGCAGGTCATCCCCCGGGTGCTCCACTATGTCGCTCACACCGGCTCGCGGGAGCTGTTCCGCCTGGCCGTGCTCTCGCTCGCCCTGGGCGTCGCGTATGGCGCGACCGAGCTGTTCGGCGTCTCCTTCGCGCTCGGCGCGTTCTTCGCCGGCATGGTGCTTGCCGAATCCGAGCTCAGCCACCGGGCGGCCGAGGAGTCGCTGCCGCTCCGCGACGCCTTCGCTGTCCTCTTCTTCGTCTCGGTCGGGATGCTGTTCGACCCGACCATCCTGGTGCGCGAACCGGGGCCGGTGATCGCGACCTTGTCGATCATCGTGCTGTGCAATCCAGCCGCAGCTCTGTTGATCGTACTCGCCTTCCGGCATCCGTTGGCAACCGCGCTGACGATCGCCGCCAGTTTGGCGCAGATCGGCGAGTTCTCGTTCATCGTGGCGGGACTCGGAGTGGCATTGCGCCTTCTGCCTCAGGAAGGTCGAGATCTCATTCTGGCCGTTGCTATCCTCTCGATCCTGGTCAACCCGCTGTTCTTCGCCGCTCTCGACCGCATCCTTCCGTGGCTCGAACGCCGGCGGGCTCCGTTTGTCCGCGCGATACCCAAGGCTACGGATCTGCCGACCACGACACTGCGGGACCATCTGGTTCTCGTCGGCTTCGGTCGGGTCGGGAGCCATGTGGGTCAGGAGCTGGAGCGCGAGAAGCTGCCGTTCCTGGTGATCGAGGATCGGCACGAGCTGGTTGAAAAATTGCGGGCCAGCGGGATCGAAGCCATTCACGGCAACGGCGCCGCGCCCGAGGTGATCGCTGCAGCCAATTTGGGCGGGGCGCGTCTTCTCCTGGTCGCCATCCCGGATGCGTTCGAGGCCGGGCAGATCGTCGAGCAGGGGCGAGCGGCAAATCCGGCGATCGAAATCATCGCGCGCGCTCATTCCGACGAGGAGGTGCAATACCTGGAGCGCTGCGGCGCCGATCTGATCATCATGGGCGAATTGGAGATCGCCCGCCGCATGGCGGAACGCGCACTCGGCCCACAGGCCGCTACCCGCGAGCCCGATCGCGAGCCCGTTCGGCC
>Ga0070762_10001506_pt1 | contig 10771 bp, 9 predicted proteins | sample HubBroMetageREF2_FD_66726 | JGI IMG/M metagenome (GOLD analysis project Ga0070762, IMG submission 66726) | Reference soil microbial communities from the Hubbard Brook experimental Forest, New Hampshire, USA - Hubbard Brook CCASE Soil... | ecosystem: Environmental > Terrestrial > Soil > Temperate... | reverse complement strand
GTCCGCGTGTCTGGCAACGGATAGAACGCCTTGGCTCGTGCTCGCGGTACGCGCGGGCGACGGCCCGTATCTCGCCTTCCTCGCGCTCAACTACGCTAAGTTTCCGGCGGTCGGTCCGCCGGTCAACCGCGAGCTCTACCTCGCGGGCGTCCCGCGCAGCGATTACACGGGGATGCTTGCGGTCCCGGGTGAAGAGGCTCGCGTCATTCCCGCGCTGGCGCGCTACATCGACGCGCTGCCATGGGATAACTTCACGCTCAACGATTACGCCGACGAACGCATGACGATGCTCGTCAGCGAGTTCCCTTCGAGGCGGTACGCGGTTACCGTCGGCGAACCAACACCGTGCCCGTACATCGACCTTCCCCCAACCTGGGAAGAGTACGTCTCCAGTCGCGGCGTCGCGACGCGCCGTACGCTGCGGGCCAAAATGCGGAAGATCGAAGCGCTTCCGGGCTACCACTTTCGCTGGGTGCCGCAAGAAGAAGGGCCAGAGGCCGTCGAACTCCTGCTGCAGCTCAACAGCGCGCGCTGGAAAAAAGACGTCAAGAAACGGCGACGCATCTTCGCCGAGCTGTTTTGCCGCTGCTATGCGTCCGGACGATTCGTCGTCGCGACGCTCTATGCCGGCGAGACTTTGCTCGCCGCTCAAGGCTCCTTCGTCGAGCCTTCTTCGGGCACGATCTTAGGCTACATGATGGGTTACAATCCGGAGTATCAAAAACTCTCGCCCGGCGCCGTGCTCGTTGGCTTGAGTGCGCGTCATGCGATCGAGCAGGGGCTCAAGCGCTACGATTTGGCACGCGGCGGGGAAGAGTACAAACTCTCGCTCTGTAACGGAGTTCACTATACGAGCCACACGACGCTGACGCGGCGGGGCTTGCGAGTGGCGGCGGTCAACGCCGGGCGTTCCGGGTTTATCGCGGCAAAAGGCGTCGCTCGCACGTTGCTGAGGGGGCGGCCGTGATGAAGTCTGCTCGCAAAGAGATCGCGATATTTTCGCAGTTTTACGATCCGGAACCGTGTGCCGCCAGCAACCGCGTCGCCTCTTTGGCGCGAACGCTCGCCAAGCGCGGGCATCACGTAACGGTTGTTACCGGCATGCCGACTTTTCCGAAGGGTGTCGTCGATGCGTCGTACGGCGGCGTGCGGCGTTGCATCGATTACGACGGCGCCGTGCGCGTCGTTCGTCGCAGCGCCCCGCTGGCGGCGCCCGGAGCGCGCAGCGGCCGCTTGAGAAACTGGATCTCGCTTGCCCTGGTACTGGCTTGGACGGCGCTGGTCGAACTGCGCGGGACCGACACCGTCATCGTTTCTTCGCCGCCGATCACCATGACGCTGCCGGCGTTGGTGGCCGCGTGGCGGCATCGCGCCACGCTCGTCGTCGACGTGCGCGACGTCTTTCCGGATATGGGAGTTCGCCTCGGCGTTTGGAGATCGCGAAGTGCGGTCGCTCGTGCGCTGGGCCTCTTCGTTAAACTCCTCTACGCTCGCGCCGCGATCGTCGTCGCGGTCACCGAGAGCGCTCGTCAATCGATCCTGGCCCGCGGGGTGCCGCCCGAGCGCGTGTTCCTCGCGCCCAACGGTTTCGACTTTTCCCAAGAGATCAATCCGCGCCGGAGCGCTGCGCGCCCGTCGTTCGAAGTTGCTTACGCCGGCAACATGGGCCTCGCAACCGGCTTAGACATGGTCTTGGATGCCGCAAAACTGTTGCTCGACAGGCGCGACATTCGTTTCTTTCTGGCGGGCGGCGGTTTGGATGCTTCGCGGCTCGTCGCGCGCATCGAGAGCGAGCGATTGACCAACGTGCGCTTCCTCGGCGTTCTCTCGCGGCCGGAGAGTCTCGCACTGCTGTCGCAGGCCGATGCCGCTATCATTCCGCTTCATGGCGGTCTCGTAGATGCGATCCCGTCGAAAATGTTCGACGCCTTAGCGGTCGGCTGTCCGATGATTCTAAGCGCGCGAGGTGAAGCCGTGCAGCTCCTCAGAGACAGCGGATGCGGGATCCACGTCGAGCCCAACGACGCTCGCGCGCTCGCCGGCGGCATCGTCCAATGCCTCGCCCAGAGAGAAGCGCTGGAGCGAGGTGCGGTTGCCGGTCAGGCATTCGTGCGCAAAAACTTCGATCGCGAGCATATTATGCTCGGTTTAGCTCGCAGAATTGGAGCGCTCGCGTAAATGTCGCGACATATCGTGCACGTCGCCGACTACGGGAATCCCGCCCCGGGCAGTTTCGTTCCGGCGATCGTCGCGCTGGCAAAAGAGCTCCACGTTGCCGGCGACCGTTGCTCGCTCATCGTGAAGAACGTCGACGATGCCATCTGGCACGAGGACGCTTCGCGTGCGCTGCACTCGTTTGCGGCCGCGTCGACGCCTCGCGAGGTCTTCAATCTTCTCTGGCGGGCGTCACCGGATGTCGTTCACGTGCATTTTGTAGGCTGGTCGCTTCCGGCGACGAGTGCCGCCTACGCGCGACACGCCCGGGTGATCTGGCATTTGCACAGCGCCATGGAGAATGGCGCGGGTCCGCTTCGACGGCTCGCACGCGCCGGGAAATACAACTGGTTCGGTGCGGGCGTTCACAAGTTTGTCGCGGTCTCCGACACGCTGCGCCGCGGCGTGGTCGATATGGGCATATCGCCCGATCGCGTCACCGTGCTTCGCAACGCCGTCGATACCAAACGCTTTCGGCCGCCGACCGCTGCGGAACGCCGGCAGGCTCGCGAATCGTTTGGCATCGGAGAGGGCGAGCGCGTCATCCTGTACTTCGGACGCGATATCGACGTGAAGGGTGGCGACATTCTCTGGCAGGCGCTCGACGAATCGCCGCCCATCGTGCTGCTCGGCGTTGGGCTTCCGCCACGAGCGGTGGCGGAGTTCTCGTCGCGCGTGCGAACGATCGCGCTGCCGTTTGTCGCCGACGTTGCGCCGCTCTATTGGGCTGCCGACGTTCTGGTGATGCCGAGCCGCCGCGAGGCCGCCCCGTATACCATGCTCGAAGCGCTCTGCTCGAATCTTCCGGTCATCGGAAGCAACATCGCACCTTTGGCCGAAATCGCAGCCGAGGCGCCCGACGTCGTGCTCGTTGCAAACGATCCGGCGAGCTTGTCGCACGCCTTACGTAACCGCGTCGAGCGCCGTTCGACGGAAATCGAAAGCGTGCGCGCGCGTTTCGGGCTCGACCATTGGGTCGGCGAGATGAGAAGCCTCTATGCGGCATAGCGGCCCACAGTCGGTGCTGCAGATCGTCGGCAGCATTCGCGAATACGGGGCGGAAAACTTCGTGCCGCTGCTGAGCCGCGAGCTCGATCGGCTCGGCGTCTCGGTCGCAATCCTGACGGTGCGCGGGCCGGTTGCGCAGTCCGCGGGATCGGTTCAAGTCTTGACGGCCGGCCGGCGCTCGCGCTGGGATCTCGGCTTTTTCTTTCGGATGGTAAAGACCATCCGCCAATACCAGCCGACCGTCGTTCATACGCACGGCTATCATGGTAAGCTCTGGGGTCGTTTGGCCGCGCGCATGGCCGGAATCCGGACGATCGTGCACACCGAGCATAACAGCGATTTTAGCAGCCACGCGATCCAGCGCGTCGTCAACTGCGCTCTCAATCGGTCGACCGATGCGGTCGTTACGTTCTCCGACGTTCTGGCGGCGCGACTGGTCAAAGAAGATTGCGTCCCGCTGGATCGGATCGTCGTCATTCCCAACGGCGTGGCACCCCCGGAACGCAAACCCGGCAAGTTCGCACTGCACGTTCACCCGCCAATCGAGAAAGGCGCGAAGATCATCTTACACGTCGGCCGTCTCATGAAAGTCAAGAATCAGCAACTCGCTATTCGAGTCTGTCGCGAGCTCCGCGATCTCCACCCCAACCAGCGCTTTTGCGTGCTCTTCGCGGGCTCCGGCGAGGACGAGCACGCGCTCAAAGAGCTGGCCGCGACGCTTGGCGTCTCCGATCGCGTGCGCTTCCTCGGCTATCGCAGCGACGTCGACGACATCATGCGCCGCTGCAACGTCGTGCTCCTGACCTCGCTCAACGAAGCGATGCCCCTCACCGTGCTCGAGGCGATGTACGCCGGCACTCCAATCGTTACGACTCCGTGGCACGGCGCGAGCGAATTGCTGGAAGATGGCAAGCTGGGCTGCGTTACGGCGAGCTACGATCCCAAGACGGTGGCTACGGCGCTATCGCGGTGGCTGGACGACCGCGACGCCACGATGCGGGCCGCCGACGCGGCATACTCCGCGGTGCGCAGCCGCTTCGACATTCGAATCACCGCGCGTCAGCATGCCGCGCTCTACGCGAGGTTCAATCTTGCAAACTAACTCGTCCGCGATCTCCGTGCGAAACGTCGAAAAGGGCTTCGTCGTGCGGCACGGCGCGCGTCACACGCTCTCCAAGGACCGCCGTAAGAACGTGCTGCACGACGTCAACCTCGAGGTGCGTCGCGGCGAGCTTATCGGCTTACTCGGCGCCAACGGCGTCGGCAAGACGACGCTCTTGAAGATGATGGCCACGCTCACGCTTCCCGATGCCGGGTCGATCGAAATCGAGGGAATCGACATCAAGAAGAACCCGCTCCTGGCCCGTACCCGCATCGGGTACTGCGGCAGCGAAGACCGGAGCTTCTATTTCCGGCTCACCGCTCGCGAAAATCTGCGCTTCTTCGGTTCGCTCGCGGGCCTGCGCGGCCAGCGGTTGCAGCGCCGCATCGGCGAAGCGCTCGACGAAGTTGCGCTCGGCGAGGCGATCGATCGCCGCTTCGGCGAGTTCTCTTCGGGTATGCGCCAGCGCATGACGGTGGCTCGTGCGTTGCTGAGCGATCCGGATATCATCTTTTTCGACGAGCCGACGCGTGCCGTCGATCCGATCCATGCCGACGAGCTTCGCCGGATGATCCGTAAGGATCTGGTTGAAGACCGCGGCAAAACGGTCGTGCTCGCGACCAACGTTCTCGAAGAGGCTTGGTCCATTTGCGATCGGGTCGCAGTCGTGAGCAACGGCACGATTGCATGCGTCGCGCCGCCTTGTGAGTTGGGCGCCAGTCACGCAAACGGTTCGGCAACTCCGCCAACCCCCATCGAGCTTTTTAAGGCAATTACGACTTATGGTATGTGAACGTCCCGTCGCTCCCTCACCGCTGACGGCGCTGGCTAATGCGCTCTCGAAGACCGGCGCGATCTTCGTGCGCGATGCGCGCTGCGCGCTGTCGTACCCGGCGTACTTTCACTCGCAGTGGATCGCGATCTTCGTCGAAGTTACGATCGCCTACTATCTGTCGTTGATCGTGGCGCCTTCGGCGTCGTTCGGCGCCAACGGGCAGACGGGAAGCTATTTCACCTATCTCGTCGTCAGCTTCGCCTTTGTCACGTTCCAGAACAACGCGATGCTCAGCTTCGCCGAGTCGATCCGCGAGGGGCAGACAACGGGAACGCTGGAGGCCGTGTTGGCGACTCCGACGAGCCTGTCGTTGATCATTTTGGCGACGGGCCTTTGGTCGTTTACGTTAACGCTCGGGCGAGTCGTCGTGTACTTTTTGCTCGCGCTGCTCTTCGGCTTGAACCTGCACCACATGAATTGGCTTACCGCCGCGGTCTTTCTCGTTCTCACAATTGCCGCGGTCTCGCCGATCGGCGTGCTGGCCGCCGCGGCGACGATGGTTTTCAAGAAGACCGGGCCGCTGGCATTCTCAGTAAATAGTGCGACGAGTCTGTTCGGCGGGGTCTACCTTCCGTTAACACGGCTGCCGTTGCCGTTACAGGCGATTGGCTGGATGTTGCCGATTACGCACGCGCTCAATGGGTTTCGCGCCGCCGTCTACGGCGCAACGCTTTGGGACCTTCGTATGGAGGTCGTCTGGCTGTTGGGGCTGACGGCGGTCCTCATGCCGGTATCCTTGTACCTCTTCGCACGCACCGTTCATCGTGGGCGACACGATGGCAGCCTGGCCGGATACTAGCCGGCCGATGTTCGAGAATTTATCTCGGGAGAGTCTGATGAAACGCTTAATTTCACCGATCGCATTCCTGGTCGCAATCTGCTTCGCCGCAACGGGAGGCATGGCGATGGCCGCGGGTACGTATGAAATCCATCCGGGCGACCAGCTCCTGGTCTCCGTTTACGGAGAGACGTCGCTGACGCAAACCGTGACGGTGCTGCCCGACGGCTACGTCAATCTTCCGCTCGTGGGAAAAGTCCACTTTGCGGGAAGGACGCCCGAAGCCGCTCGACAGCAGCTTGCAACTGCGCTTCAGCAGTACATCCGCAATCCGTTGGTAACCGTCGAGGTCGTAACGCAAGGTCAGATCAACGCGCTGGTCTTGGGCGACGTGAAGTCGCCGGGTAAGTACGCCTTGCGCTCGAATGCCAAGTTGTCGGATGCGATTGCCGCCGCCGGCGGCCTCGATAGCTCGCTCGTCGGCGAGCTTCCGGTCGCGCGGGTGCAGAACGATGGCGGCGCGGTGCAGATGTCCTCGCTTCAAGGGCTGCTTCGCGACGGCGACTCCACGCAAGACGTTCCGCTCTCGGATAGCGCGGTCGTGTACGTGCAATCGCGTCAAACCTTTTTCGTCGAAGTCATCGGGGCCGTGGACCATCCCGGTGACGTGCAACTGCATGCCGGCGACGCGTTGAGCGTCGCCGTCGCAAAAGCGGGAAATAGCGCGACGGCGCAGTCCGACCTCAGCCACATATACATTAGCCACAAAGCCGCCAACGGCACCGACGTCACTCAGGAAGTCGATATGTATCAGGCCTTGGAGCACGGCAATCTCGCCGGCGACCCCAAGCTACAAAAAGGGGACGTCGTGTACGTACCCCAGACGCGAAAGCCGGGCACCAGCGGCTCCAGTATTTTGAACTTCATCCGTCTGATTTTAGGATTTTAGGTATATGATAAACGTTTACCAAACCGCCTTGGGTTCGTCACGCAAGCCTCCCGTACGCGACGCGTTCGCGCTTCTCGCAGAGTGGGCCGGCATTTTAAAGCGGCGAAAGAAGATTGCGCTGATCGCGCTGGGCTCGCTCTTGGCGCTCCTCCTCATCATGGTGCTGACGACACCGAAATCCTACACCAGCGACGCCAGCGTCATCGTCGGAATGGGACGCCAGCCCAGCAGCGGCGACGCCCCAACAAACTTGCCCATTCTCAACGCGCTGATGGTCGTCTCGGGAATTCAAACGGGCGAAACGTACGCTGAGCTGATGACTGAGGCGCCGGTCGCGAGCCAAGTAATCGCGCAGCTTGGACTTAAGACGAGCGACCGAGGCCTACTTTCGAAAGTCAAGGTCGAGCCCGTCAACAATACCTCGATCATCCGCATCTCCGCGACGTGGTCGAGTCCGCAAATGTCGGCGCAAATTGCCAACGCGTTTGCCACCGCCTTCATCGCGCACGAGCGCGATCTGGTCGCTTCGCAGGCGGAGACCGCGCTGCGCTTTCTCTCGGCGGAGATGCCTGCAGCGGCACGGCGTCAGCGCACGGCCGACCGCGCGCTGAGCACGTTTCAAAAGAGTCACCAGGTCGCCGACATGAGCACTCAGGCGCAAGCGACCGTCAATGCGCTGACCGCGCTTGACGTTAAGTCGGGTCAACTACTGCTCGATCGCCGCCAAGTGGCCGCCGAGCTGCGCAGCGACGTCGCTCAGTCAAACGCGATCCAGCCGACGACGTCGGGCTCCGAGTCGTTATCGCCCAACCCGGTAGTGCAGGAGCTGCGCACGCAGCTCTCTCAAGTCGACACGCAACTGGGCGAAGCCCGTAGAATGTACACGGAACGGCACCCGGCGGTCATCGCGCTGCGCGACCAGCAGCAGCAGATCGAACAAGAGATTGCGCGCGAACCGGCGACGATTGTCTCTGGGACGAGCACGGTCGTAAATCCGGCCTACGAACAGCTTACCGAACAAGCCACCGGCTATCGCACGGAGATGGCCTCGGACGCGGCCGGGCTGGCCGAAGTCGCCGCGCAGCGTAAAGCGCTGATGGGGCAGATCAAGTTGTTACCGGACGAGACGCTGCAGCTCGCTGGGCTGGAGCGAAATGCGCGGCAGGCCGAGGCCGTTTACGGAGCCCTGCAGCAACGCACGAGCGACGCTCTGATCGCAAAGAGCACCGCAATCAGCGACGTTACCGTCACGCAGGCGGCCGATCCGGCCGATGCCGTCTCACATCCGAGCCGCGCAGCGATTTTGCTGATCGGCGTGCTAGTAAGCCTCATTCTCGTCGCGACGCTGATCGCCGTCCTGGAGTACCTCGATAAGCGCGCGCGATCCGAGGAAGAGATCCGCGCGGCCTTTGGCCGGCACGTTCTCGGAGTTCTTCCCGACCTCGAGGTCAGCGACGAGCAGTCGCTTCCGTGGTTGCGCGCGATGGCGCTGGAATCGCTGCTGCAACTCGTTCGCTCGATTTGGTTCACATCGTCGCGCGAGCTGCGCTCGGTCGCCTTTACGAGCCCCGGCGTCGGTGACGGCAAGAGCACGCTGGCAATCAACGTTGCGTGGACCTTGGCCGAAATGCAGCAGCGAGTGCTGCTTATCGACGGTGACCTGCGGCGGCCGATGCTGCACAAGCTGCTCAACGTGACCAACGGCTCGGGTCTCGCCGACGTCTTGAGTGGTGCGTCGACTTTCAAAGAGAGCGTGCGAAGCACGGCGGTTCGCGGGTTGGATCTGTTGACGAGCGGAACGCCGCTCTCAACTCCCGCGCACCTTCTGCAATCGGGCGACTTCGACCAGCTCTTGCGCGAAGCGAAGTCGGATGGTTATCAGCGCATTATCATCGATCTTCCGGCCGTCATGCCGGTTGTCGACGCGGCAGCCGTCGCGGAGAAGCTCGACGGCACGATCCTGGTGGTCTCGGCCGCAACCACGAATGCTGAGTCGGCGCGTCAGGCCGTCTCGCACGTTGAAAGCCTCGGGATAAGCAACCTGCTCGGGCTGGTCGTCAATCGCGTTCGTCGTGAGACGGGCGCCGACGCCGCGTACTACGTGGGAACGCAGGGGACTCCGCTAGCGCTGCCGTGACGACCGTAGTCCGCTAAGGCAAGCAAGGAGGAGGCCCCGACTATGGGACTAAGGTCTCATAGATGCTGCGACCTTTGTTCACGATCGTGGTATCCGCTGCGCTTGTGGCTATTCCCGCAGGCTGCAGCGCACCCTCGATCTCTTCTTTGCAACCCTCGACCTGCTGTCAAAACGCCGCCGCCTCCGGCGGCGACTTTCTCGGCTGCCCGTATCCGGGCGGCAACGTCTACCAGCGCAATATCGCCGACGAGCAGCCCGTGGCCCAGAGCGCGGCCTACATTCAAGCGATGGTCGACGGCGGCGGTGGCGCCGCCTTCCTGGCCACAATCCCGACCTACGAATTCATCAACATGGCGAATAATAACACTCCACTCCTCCCAGTGAATCCGCTGGTCAACTACATCATCCCCTACTCGCCGTTTCCGTGGGAGCCGACCTTCTATATCGAGACGCTCCTCGACGGGCACTCGCTCGTCCTCCAGGCTCAGAACTGCCACTACTACGAAGGCTTCGAAACGACGTTCTCGCCGTCGAGCGGGCTGACGATGTACGATAACACCCACATCAATCTCAATAAGCCATTCAAACGGCCGGCAACCGGCGCGCTCTCGACCTCGACTGGGATTCCGTTGGCGCTTCTCGCGGTGCGTCCCGAGGAGTTGACTGCCGGAGTCATCTCGCACGCGCTCGGCTGGAACGCCGTGTACGGCTCGCTCTCGAACTCCAAGTGCGTTTCGCCTGCCGGCCGTGTCGACTGCACCGACGGCACACCCTATGCCGGTCCGCCCAGCGACACCCCGATGCCGTCTGGCTCGCACGCACGGCTCAAAGGTTCGTTCGATATCTCGGGCTTCAGTCCGGAAGCGAAGATCGTGGCCAAAGCCATGCAGACTTATGGCATGTACGAGTACGACACCGGCTGCTGTAACGAGATCCTCCTCACCAACGACGAGTACGGCGCGCCGGCCTGGACGAGCGAGGATGCCTCCGACCTCGCGACGATAGCTCCGACCGACCTGGAAATCGTTGCCCCGCCGTAACGCCTCAACCGAGCAGAGGTAGCTGGACACCCTCGTGCGCCAGTAGCCACTCTTTTCTGAAGACTCCCGAACCGTAGCCCGTAAGCGTGCCGTTAGCTCCAATGACGCGATGGCACGGAACTACTATTGGGATTGGGTTGGCACCATTGGCGGCGCCGACGGCACGAGCAGCCGACGGTGTACCCATTTGGTTGGCAATGGTACCGTAGCTAACGGTTCTTCCAGAGGGAATTTCGCGCAACAATTTCCACACGCGCTTTTGGAACGGCGTGCCGGCCGGGGTTGCCGGCACGGCTTCAATTGCGAGTATGTCTCCACTAAAGTACGCACGAATCGCAACACCGACACCGAGGGGATCACTTCTCGTGTCGACTGGAATCGGTCCTATGCTTCGAAAAAACGCGGTTAGCAAGCGATCGGGGCTATCTGCGAACTCGACGGCACGTAACGCCTGGGCGTCAGTCAGGTAGACGACACTCCCGATTGGCGAATCGAGTTTCCCTACAAAGATGCGCTCCGGGTTTTCAATGGGGTCAGCGGGTTCGAACACGATGAAACCAGCCATCAAATCGCGTCTTCCAAGTGCGGCCGCCATCGAGTGAAATCGTCCAGAGCTCTTCCACTTCGTCTCCGCGCGGGGTCCAAACGCCGCGATTCAATCTTGACTTACCATCCACATAGTCCGTACCGTTGAGAATCATCGCTCCC
>Ga0070762_10001505_pt1 | contig 10772 bp, 19 predicted proteins | sample HubBroMetageREF2_FD_66726 | JGI IMG/M metagenome (GOLD analysis project Ga0070762, IMG submission 66726) | Reference soil microbial communities from the Hubbard Brook experimental Forest, New Hampshire, USA - Hubbard Brook CCASE Soil... | ecosystem: Environmental > Terrestrial > Soil >... | reverse complement strand
CTTCGTTCTGTAATGACAATCTCCAGGTATTGTTAGCAGGAGGGTTATAGGTCATATCAAAACTAGCAGCGCAAATAAAATAAGTATCGTGGAATGTAATATAGCCTGGTTTAAAATTTAAATCGGGAACGAGTTGAACATCCGGTCCTATAGTGGGGTCATAAATATACAAATCCACATTATCAGATATCAATATTTGTGGCTTGTTATTTTCAACAATATACACAGGTCCCGAATTTGTTTGTAATTGACCTATAGGTATAATCTGTTGATTAATAACTTTCTGAGTGAGCTGGTCATATTGAAGACGAACAATCCATACGTTATTATCAGTGACTACAAACAAGCCTTCAAATTTGGTGCTTGTAAAAATCCCTCTTCCTTCCAATCCATTGTCTAACAAATTAGAAGGTATAATTATTTTATAACCCGCATAGGGCACTAGAAATCCATCAGAAATAAACATATTGTATGTTTTTTCTATATCAATTTTGGGATATCGTCCAAAAACAGAGCTTCCTACAATGTTAACGGGAATTTCTTTGTTATTTGGGCTTCTACCAACGGGCATGATTTAGCCTAATGATGAATGTTCATTCATTTTAAATTCTTTTTTCATCTGTGTCATTCTAAATCAAATCATCATCTAAACTCTATGCTATATGTTGAAATTACGATAAACTAATAAAAAAATACAAGGCAGGATTCTATGTCCTTCGAGCCAAACCCAAATTTGTTGGTATGTCCAGCAATTTTTCAAAACTTCATTGAAGGGAAGGATGGACAGCCTTTATCTAACGGTGTGATAACTTTTTATGAAGACGCAGACCACTTCACATTAAAAAACGTTTTTCAACAAGAGGGAAGTTTTAACAACTACTCCTATACTGCTGTAAATAATCCTCTAACCTTAAGTGCTGCCGGGACTACCGTAGATGTCAATGGTAATGACATATTACTATTCTTCTATCCATGGAGCGAAACGGATGAAAACGTATCCCAACCCTATTTTATAACGGTTTATGATCAATATGGTACATTGCAATTTACACGCTCCAATTTTCCATTTGATAGCTCAGGCTCAGCAAACACAAGCAACTTAGTTACTCAAGAAAATTACATTATAAATAATAGATTTTGGAGAAATATAGGGACAATAGACATTACGAACAGTAATTTTTCTGGAGTATGGACAACTCAGTACAGCACAACAGCAAACGTAAATTATTGGACATTAGCCCCAGACCAGCATGACGGATTTAGCATGCCTGATTTTAATTATATTGTTCCTAATAGTGTATTAGGGCATGCTACCGAAACTATTACCTTTGAAAAATTCACTGCTACGCCACTTAATCCTACTTTAGTAAATGACATACAACCCGAATATTTTATTAATCATTTTTGTAGCAATGATAGCGGGACTTATACAAAAATTTATCAATTTCCAATCTCATTGCATTTAGCAACGCTCGCTAATCAGCCCTTTGTCTTTACGATACAGGGTATGGGAAGTATTACAATAAATATAGGGATATATGCTTTTGCCGGAACGGGGACACCTTCTCCAATCGTAAATCCTTTAGAGCCTATTCAATTAACATCTCCAGACTGGAACAAATTTACCCGAACTGGATTTTTTCCTAGTAATTTCGGTATTGGTGCTTCATCCTCTGGAGATGATGCTTATTATTTACAAATTCAATTTTCTTCGGGTACTGCGGATTTTAGCTTTGCTATTCCATCTTTATATATATATGACAATTCGATTGAAAAAATTAATGGTGATGAATTATTTTCATTTTCTACGTATGACCAAGTAGATTCAGTGGTTTTAACGCCTAGAACTGGGGACTTGCGTACGAGCTTAAATAGCTTTTATCCCTTTGGTTGGGTTCCTATGAATAATGGAACCATTGGCAATGCAATGTCAAATGCGACTGCAAGACCTAATATTGATACATGGCCTTTGTTCAGTTTAATGTGGACTATGTTTTCTCCATATAACAATGGTTCTACGAATGTATTGGCGCAAATGAAAGATAGTTCTGGAATGAATATAGGCTACGGAGGAAGTGCTTTAATAGATTTTAACAACAATAGAGCTATTACATTAAGCCCTATGATGGGGCGTGTAATGCTAGGAACCGTTCCTTTTTCAGCGTATTTAAATGTATATGCGACACAATTTAGTGCAAGTAGTTCCGGAGGTTTGCTAATTACCACAACAAATAACGTTAATTTTTATAATGGTATTCCAATTTATTTTACATTAGGAGCTGGCGGAGTTTTACCTACTGGATTATCACTAAATACAATTTATTATGCCGCAAATTTTAATGGAACAAATTCTTTTAATGTTTCGGATACCTTTGAGCATGCTATATCGGGAACAAATCTTGTGCCTTGGACAGATAACGGCTCACCAATCATTGGGGTGGTTTCCTCATTAACAGGAAGCTCTGAAGGCGAATATGCACATATGCAATTACTTAGTGAGCTTGCGAATCATGCTCACGTACCAGCGACGGGATTTTCATCCTTTCTAGGACAAGGTGGTTCATCTTTTATTGTTAACGCAGGAGCAGGTTCTTTTTCAAATGAGGCAAACACGGGATTAATTTCAGGATATACTACTCAGACAGCGGCTAATGTGACACAGCCAGGTACGTATTTTAATATTTATATAAAATTGTAGGGGGAAAAATGACGATTAACAATCTTCAATTTGGTCGCGATTCTCAAGGATTAAGTGCATACGCGCCTTACCCTTCCACAGTAAAATATTCTGCCACTATCACCGATGGAACTGCTACAAGTGTAACTGTCCCATCTTCATATCAATTATGGGTTGTTTCTTTTAGGTATTTTCCAAATGATGTTTGGGTAGACGTTTCTGGAGCTACAGCCACTCTTCCTGTTGGGAACACATTAGCCGCATCGACTAGCGAATTAAACCCATCTTCATTAACTCTTACTGCTGCAACAAATATTAGTATTATTACGGCTCAAACTGCAGCTGATGTTAGTATAGTTATGTGGCCTGTGAGTTATCCATAATGCCAACAAATCTAGACGATTTCTATTTTGATGTAAATTATGGAATGGGAACCGATAGTGTTTTTACTTTGATTGATAAACTAGAGGCAGGGATTAATCCTCCTCCTGCAGAAGGTTACTTTTTGTTACTTAACGGGCAAGATTTTTTATTATTAAACGGTCAGAATTTAGCACTTCTTTGATGGAGTAAACAATGTCAGAAAATATATATCAAGTATTTCTAGCCAATCCAATTACCACAAATGCTGCTACGGATTTAATGTATTTTGGACAATCTCCATATGGCGCTGGTGATGATGCCGCGATGACTTTTTCAAATTTTGCAGCGCAATTCGGAGGGCCTTTTACTCCGTCTGCTCTTACAATTAATGATGATACTAATGTTACCTTAACATTGGGTGGCACACCTGCTACGGCTTTATTAGAAGCGGCTTCTATAACGGCTGGGTGGACAGGTACGCTATCAGGAGCGAGAGGAGGTACAGGTGTTGCTAATACAGGATTAACCATAAATTTAGGGTCGGCTACAACAGGTTATGTTTTAACAAGTGACTCATCAGGAAATGCGACATGGCAATCTGTTTCAGCTTCGGGTGGAATAACTACCATCGGTGGAGATTCAGGAAGTGCTACACCCCTGACTGGGGTGGTTACCATATCGGGAGCTTTTACAGGACTAACTTTCGCGGGCGCCGCTCATACCCTCAGTTTAGGAGGAACCTTAGCATTAACAAATGGTGGAACAAATAATACTTTAACAGCTTCTGCTGGTGGTATTGTTTGGTCAGATGCTACAAGACTACATATACTTCCGGGCACCGCTACTGCACATCAATTACTATTGTCAGGAAGTTCTGCAATTCCAGTCTGGTCTCAAACTACTTATCCTACCACCAATGCTATTAATACCCTTTTATATGCAAGCAGTGCAAATACAATGGCTGCTTTAGCCACTGCGAACAATGGTGTTTTAATTACGAATAATACAGGTGTTCCATCTTGGTTGGCAAATAGTGGAACTCCTGGATTTGTTCTGACTGCAAATTCTGGCGCACCTCCAAGCTGGCAATCGATTACTGCAGAAGGAGCCATCACGACTATAAATGGAGATGCAGGCAGTATTACGCCTACAGCCGGAGCGGTTACGATTTCTGGGGGCACTACGGGATTGACGACTACTGGTTCAGCGTCAACCATGGATTTAACTGGAACATTGAATGTTGGACATGGAGGGCTTGGGATTACTACTACCCCTTCAAACGGTCAGATTCCTATTGGTAATGCAACTAATTACACAGCAGCCACTCTCACTCCAGGCACTGGAATTTCTATTACTAATGGTTCTGGTAGCATAACAATTGCAAGCAATGGCGCCAATCCATGGGTCGATGAAACCGGGTCTTCAGTAACAATGACGGCTAATACTGGCTATACGTCTGACGACGGTGCAAGTTTAGTTACCTTTACTTTGCCGACAACATCTGCCATTGGGGATTGGGTGGAAATAAACGGAAAAGGTGCGGGAGGTTGGACAATTGCGCAAGCGGGCGGTCAACAAATATTTGTTAGCCCTGTTAGTACAACTTCTGGAGTTGGAGGGTCATTATCCTCGACGGCTCAATATGACTGCGTAAGACTGCGATGTATTACCGCTAATACATTATGGGCTGTTGTATCACAACAGAGCTCTGGATTAACTATTGTATAAGGATCACAAATGACTACAATCAATGCAGTTGGAAATGGTCTAACTTCGGCTACCGGAACGGGTAATTTTGTGGGTTCAACCGCGCCTACAATTAGCAACCCAATTATCAATGCTATATATGATACAAATGATAACGTAATTCTCGGACTTAACGCTGTATCAAGCGCAGTAAATTATATCAATGTCTTTAATAATGCTACAGGAGATGATCCCGCAATTGTAACGACAGGAACAGACACAGATATTGGATTGACAATTTCTGCAAAAGGCGCCGGCACAATTTTACTGGAATCGGGGGCGACCGTAAATCAACTAATTATTGGGACCGGCCCATCATTAGTTCATACTACAAATTTTTCGTTCCCAAGTAATGCTGCAAATCAAACTGTGACATGGCCCGATGCAACAGGCACTGTAAGTCTTTATACCACGGGTACATTTTTGCCCACCTTAGTAAGTTCAGGGGGTGGAACTTGCACTTATTCCACTCAATCAGCTTCATATACGCAAATGGGTAATATGATATTTGCTACAATTTCTCTTGTATTATCTACCAGCTCATTAAGTGCGGGTACTTTGTCGATTCAAACTTTGCCAGTTAGTTCTCCAGTAAACACTGCGTGCTCAGTCTATGTTTCTGGTTTGGCGGCTACTGCTATCACACAAATAGAAGCTATTTCTTCTGGAACTCAAATAAATTTAGGAAGATATGCAGCAGGCGTTAAAACTGATATGACTGATACCGATGTTGCGCCAGGTTCATCATTTTATATTGCAATAGCATATCAAACATAATTCTTAGAATGACAATAAAGGAGACTATATAAATGACAAAGGAAGAACTAGAACGACGTTTAGAAGAAATTAACGACGCTATCGAACAAAATGCGGCTCAACATAATGAAATGATTAAAGACCGTGATGCTTTAATCAGCAAAGGCATCGCCACTCACAATATGTTAATTGGTCAACGTAATGAAGTCACAGAATGGCTATCAAAGTGTGAACAATCAGAATAATTTCTGTTAGAATAAATGAGCGGTGTAGGTTTTCAAGGTTTCTCCACTAAATCAATTTCCTATGCCGCTTTTCATTATTTCAATTATTTATTTCTATGAAGATACCTTTAGGATTTAAATTAAAACCTGAACAGAATTTACAGATTCAAGTACATCAATGGTTTGTCCTTCAATATCCAATGCACAAACAAGAATTTCATCATTTTGCAAACGAAAGAAAATGCTCTAAGCTTTATGGATACTTTTTGGGACTCATGGGCGTAAAACCTGGAGTGGCAGATATTTTCATTGATGTTCCTAGTAATGGTTATAGAGGGCTCTGGATGGAATTAAAGGTTGATAAAAATAGACCTACGAGCGCACAAAATCAATTTCTGAGTCGTAAAAGAGAAATTGGCTATGCTACTCTATGCGTGGTTGGATTTGATGCGGCTAAAGCGTTTATAGAAGGTTATTTAGTTTGATTATTTTTATAATCCACCCATCTAAAGGATAACCCTAATTGTTTTTGAAAATCTGCAATGACTTCTTCTCTATAGTTGTAAAAATCAACCAGCGCCATAACCAGAGTCTTCGCCATCGCCAGAGCCAGAGCCAGATCCATCGCTTTTGCCAGATCCATAGCCATCGCCATCGCCATCGCCATTGCGATCGCCATCGCCATAGCCAGACCCAGAACCAGATCCATCGCCATCGCCAGAACCAGAGCCATAGCCAGAACCAGATCCATCGCCATCATCATCGCCATAAACATAGCAATAGCCAGAACCTTCGCCAGATCCATCGCCATAGCCAGATCCGGAGCCATCGCCATCTCCATAGCCAGAGGCATCCCCACATCCATAACCAGCGCCTTCGCCAGAGCCATCGCCAGAACCACAAATCATGCCTTCCATTTTATATCCTGAGTTATTCTTTAAATTAAATTTTTGTTGATATTATGCCTTCCCAAGTTGCAACAAAAACAATCTAGCCTGAGCATCTGAAAGGTCAGAGAAAGAGTCCACTTTATAGTACGCCAAAACCTTATTTCTTCTCTCTTCTGAAAAGTTTTTATTATCCATTTCGTCAATGATTGTATTGAGCATTTCAGTTGAAATAGGTTCGTCATCTCTGCCTGAGTAGTAGGTTTCTTTGGGTTCTTCTTCTTGATTTATTTCAATATCTTCTTCGTTATTCTTCTCTTTTTCATTTATGGATAATACCTCTTTTAATCTTTCAGTCTGAGTTTTATTATTAGAGGATATATTTTTTTCTAATATTTCACCGTCTATAATTATTGAGTCTTCTTTTTCTACTTCTGCTAACCTAATTCCTCTTAAAGCATCTGCAAATTTATCTCTTATTGCTAAAGAACGGGCACGCATTTGTAGCATTCTCGTTGGATAAGATTTCCAAACACCCTGTTTTCCGACTAAACCTGCTTTTTCCGCATCTTTTAAGGTAAATTCTTTCACATGAGGATTGTGACCTTTTCTAATTACCGTACACTTATAGCCAAATACCTCAGAGCCTTGATAAATAGGTTCTTCCTGGATATTTTCGCACTCCGAATGTCCCAATGCTAAGGCTAATAGGCCATCCCCCCACAGGCAAGGTCTTCCATTTATTATGGCTATGTCCTGTAATGATTGTTCTATTGGAAATCCTAATTGATAACCTTGGGCCATAGCTACGAAAATATCTTCGGGTTTATTTTTATACTGATTCGGTATCATTCCTGATTTTGAAAGAGCTAAAGCCACTTTTTGATAGTGGTCATACAAATGCGGAGAATATAGACTATCTTCTAATCGGGATATTTTCTTAGTCTGAGCAAGTTGAAGTTGATACTTTAATTCTGCTATTTCTGTTTCCAATTTTGAAATAGTTAGTTCTTTTTGTAGTGATGCTATAAATTGCGTCATTTCGGTGCTCATTTGTTTTCTCCTTCGAGTTTTCCAATTTTATAAAAAAAATTACACATAATTCCTATCAAATTATCAAAATAGTCTTGATGGACTATTGGAATCTCGAAAAACTTTTTAAGATGATTGTTAGTTTGCGTAATTGAATCAAGAAGCATCTCGTCATCTAAAATAGAATCATCAAGATATTTAGTGCTAATATTCATTTTAAATCCCCTTAACTAAAAATGTTCTGCTACCTTTTTTGTTCGCTTTATACGATATAAATTCCTTTCCGGATTCATCCACAAGTGCTTCTGAATCTTCCATATATTTGATGATATTGAACTTACACCGTTCTTCTATTGCGCTAAGTTCTTTTAAATCCTTACGAACATTAAGCAGTGTCGTTAAATGTTCAGTGGCTGTGCTATCCACAACAATTTTTTTCTTTTCTTTATGCGTCGGAAACATCAATCTCAAATCTGGAATAGTAGTCGCATCTGGAGGCGTTCTTGTCGTAACGCATTCCCAGAATTTATTAGCAGCGTCAATAAGGCTCATTTCAAGCTCATGGTCACGCGTGTATTTAAACTGCCTATATTGGTTGCCCCCTATAAGAACAGCGATATAAGCGCTCTCTGCGTTCGTTACAGCGCAGTAATGAGCGACTTGCACAAGATACTGCATAGGAATAACATCCGAACCGTCCTCACCCCATTCATGCGCCATAAAGCTTGATGAGCATTTAACCTCTAGTACTGCATTCCATTCTTCAATAAAACCATCAATATTCCCGCGCATATGATCAGCGAAAGGACTGATAATTGTTTCAAGAGTTGAAACAGTAACTCCATTTCTTTTTTCAAATTCTTGACGAATGAGTGCTTCAAGTTGATTTCCCCAATATTGAGCTTCAGTTTCTTCACGTTGTTCTCCTTCTCCAATTTTCTCCAAATACAGTTGATAGGGGGTCATGAAATTCGACAGCCCTAATATAATAGGCATATCAGAGCCTCCAATACCTTTGGCTCTTTCTTTTCTTTGTTCTTCAGTTATCACTATAGCTTCTCCACGATTAAAATTGTATGATACATGATATTTCATACACGTGTCAACACATGAGTATTGATTTTTCATAAAATATAATTATAATGAAACAAGGGGGCAAAAACCGTGATTATTGGTGTGATTTCCCCCCTTGACAAAGGAAATAAAATGACATTAGAAGAAGTAATCGCTTTTTTTGGAAGCAGTTATGCTTTGAAGAAAAAAACAGGCATGGCGCATCACAATTACTATCAATGGCGAAAAAAAGGGTTTATACCTATAAAAACTCAATTAAGATTAGAAAAGTTAAGTGAAGGAAAATTAAAAGCCAATCTAGACCATTTAAATTATGGATCACTAGAAAAAATAAAATAAATATCTAATTCTCTTGGGAGCATTTTTAATGGAAGAAATCAAAGTGGGAGATGAATATTGGATATGTATGACCCCAAAAGATAAAACCCAAATCCCTTATGTTAAAAAGATAGTGATTAAAGATATCTTTACGGTCATGGTAACTGTTGATAGCCAGGGACAAGACTGGTCTTTAGATGTTGCTAAAGAGGATTTATTTAAGACCCAAGAAGAGGCTTTACATGCTTTGCATGAGACACTTGATAGAGCTGAATGATGAGTTATGAAGATAAAAAAGAAAATATAAGACAATTTCTCTTATTGAATCAAAAAAGCCCAATTTGTAGGCATTCCAAAAGACTTATCATTGATACAGAAGAAAATCTTTTCGTTATTCAATGTGATAAATGTCAAATAATGTGGGAATTGCAGGGTGAAGACGATGCGTGAAAATAAACTTAATGAATTCTTAAGATATCTCCAAGAATCTTATAATCATAGCGAAAATCAGGCAGCTTTATCGGACATGGATGATGCTCCTTACTGGGCTGGAAGACTGGATGCTTATGACGAACTTTTAGAATTTTTAGATAGGATATGTGAGGATGAATGATTTCACGAAAGAAGAGCTTATCGAGATGAGGGAAGCTGTATTAGTTATAAATATGCAATTCCATAATTATGATTTTAGATTAATAGAAAAACTCCAATCTATGATTGATAACTATTTTGAGCATTCCCAATCAGAAGCTGACCATGATTACGAAGTTGAGAAATGCAAAGAGTGCGGGAGATGATTCATATGAAGGAATTTAAATCGCAATAATATATAAATATCCAATTACATTGAATCATGGGCAAGTTTGTGAAATAAAGCTATCTTTTGGTGCTGTAATTATCTTAGTGGCGTTTTTTATATGACAAAAAATCAAGCAGAACAAATAGCCAGAATTATTTATAACATTTTTCAGCATGAAGAGCAGATTGACCCAAGAACTATTGCATTGATGTTTGAATATATGGGAAGAGTGGGAATTTCTGAAGATTTAAATAAGGGGAGTGACGATGAATGACTTCACGAACATGTTACCACACGATATATCCTGGTTAATTATTGCGACACCTATTGCATTCATTGCTCTTGTCATATGCGCTTACTTCGTCACACTAGGCAGATATGATGAATGACTTCACGAAAGAAGAGTTAAAGTGGGTTGCTACTTCGATTACTGGTTATGATTTTGATTCTCTTAGCACGAAAGGACAGATGGAATTAAAATCTATCCTTAATAAAGTTTTATCCATGATTGATAACTATTGCGAGCATGAACCAAGCGACCCTAAGCTTGTCCTGATCAAGCATTGTTTAAAATGCAATAGCCATCTAGAAACCAGACAATGGGGGCTTCATGATTATAAATGAAAAGCAAATCATGATATTGATCGATATTTGTTATAAATTTGCAATTTTTCTTCATGACATTGAAAATCATATCGCAGCAAATGGGATAGAGGAGATGATAGAAAAAATAATGTTACAACAATCCAAAGAACTAAAGAAGATTGATTAACTATAAATAATTTTTTCTTATTATCTATTTCCCCTCCTAAAAATTTACCTCATAATCAAAGAATTATAGAAAATTTTCGGAATTAAAGACTAGGATCATGCTAAAAGATAAAATAATCACAATT
>Ga0070762_10001502_pt1 | contig 10780 bp, 6 predicted proteins | sample HubBroMetageREF2_FD_66726 | JGI IMG/M metagenome (GOLD analysis project Ga0070762, IMG submission 66726) | Reference soil microbial communities from the Hubbard Brook experimental Forest, New Hampshire, USA - Hubbard Brook CCASE Soil... | ecosystem: Environmental > Terrestrial > Soil > Temperate... | reverse complement strand
CCCCTGGTTCAAGGAGTCGCGCAGTTCCCACGACAATCCCAAGCGCGAGTGGTACGTCTGGAGCGAGACTGACACCGGCTATCAAGGTGTCCCCATCGTTTTCGTCGACACCGAAACTTCCAACTGGGCCTGGGATCCCCTCTCCAAGTCTTACTACTGGCATCGCTTCTTCAGCCATCAGCCAGATCTGAACTACGACAATCCCGCCGTCTTCGAAGCGGTCTGGGAAGTAATGAAGTTCTGGCTCGATATTGGCGTAGACGGTTTCCGCCTCGACGCGGTCGCCTTCCTGGTCGAACGCGAAGGTACACTCTGCGAGAATCTTCCAGAAACGCACGCGGTCATTCGCGAAATTCGCAAGCGCCTGGACATCTCCTATCCCGGCACCATGCTACTCGCAGAGGCCAACCAGTGGCCAGCCGACGTGCGCGCGTATTTCGGCGATGGCGACGAATTTCACGCGGCCTTTCACTTTCCCCTGATGCCCAGAATGTTCATGGCTGTGAAGCTCGAAGATCGCAAGCCCATCATCGAGATCCTTGAGCAAACGCCGGAAATCCCCGAAAACGCCCAGTGGTTTATTTTTCTGCGCAATCACGATGAGCTCACCTTGGAGATGGTCACCGACATCGAACGCGACTACATGTACGACGAATACGCTACCGACAAGACTATGCGCATCAACCGCGGCATCCGCCGTCGTTTGGCGCCGATGATGAATAACGATCGCCGGCGCATCGAACTGCTGAATGGCTTATTAATGTCCATGCCCGGAACGCCCATCGTCTACTACGGCGACGAAATCGGTATGGGCGACAACATTTACCTTGGCGATCGAAATGGTGTTCGTACTCCAATGCAGTGGAACAGTTCGTTAAACGCTGGCTTTTCTTCAGCCGACCCGGAACGCCTGTACGCACCCGTCATTTCCAATGCCGTCTACGGCTTTCAGGCTGTCAACGTGGATGCACAAACCCGCTCCGAGCACTCCCTTCTGCTCTGGATGAAATCCCTTATTAAAGTTCGCAATGCGTTTAGAGTGTTTAGTCGCGGAACGATCCAGTTCCTCAATCCGTCGAATCATCGCGTCTTGGCCTACGTCCGCCAATTTGAAGGCGAGACCGTACTCGTAGTGAATAATCTTTCCAACTCCGCACAGGCTGTCGAACTCGATGTGCAGCGCTACAAGGGCTACGTTCCCATCGAAATGTTTGGACGTAACCTGTTTCCCCGTTTCGGGAATTTGCCATATTTGCTAACCCTGGGTCCTTATCAGTTTTACTGGTTTCAACTTCGCCGGCTTTGATCTCGTATCGGATGGTGGCTTGTTTTGGCTGAAGATACTTTTTTAGCAGACGACTTACTTCGCCAGTTGATGAATGTTGGCGAGGTCGATTTACTTGTTGGCGTCTCGTCCCGCGACGCCGCGGACACGATCGCTCATGCTCTGAGCGCCATCGAGCAGAGTTTTCAACAGTATTTCGTCAGACAGCGCGTGGTGATTGTCATCGTTGGCAGCGGCGATAAAGACAAAAAAAATGGCCTTTTAGAGGCCACCTCATCTACGCCCTTCACCAGGAATCCCCGCCAGCCCGGTATCACTTCACTTCGCACCATCCATCGCGTCACCGCCGATTTTTCCACTCCGCCTCCGCCGGGCGTGGCGCTCCACACCGTTTTGGCCGCCGCCGATTTGCTGCGAGCCCGCGCTTGTGCTGTCCTTCCCCCCGCAGCCAACCTCAATCCCAGCGCCGTCGCCAGCCTTCTCAAGCCGGCCTATCACGAGAATTTCGATTTCGTTGCGCCGTTGTACAAGCGCCATAAATTTCAAGGTCTGCTGGCACGCAATCTTCTCTACCCGATGAGCCGCGCCGTTTTCGGTTGCGCTATCCGCGAACTGTATTCCGACGAATGGGGATTTTCCGGCCGCCTTGCGTCTCTCTGCTTGAATCAAGACGTTTGGCAAGAACAAGCGATTCGCGCGCGTCCCGAAGCTTGGATGGCCATCTCCGCGATTGCTTCCGATCTTCGCTGTTGCCAGACCTATCTCGGCGAGAAATCTCAGCCACCTACCGTTGCGGGAAGCGATATCGTCGACGCACTGCGGCAAACCGTTGGCAACTTATTTTGGTGTCTGGAAGGGAATCAATCGTTGTGGCTAGACTCCCAGCGCTCGCAGCAAGTTCCCACCTTTGGACCGGAGCACGAGCTCACCTCCGAGACCACCGAACTCGACCCGCACCGCATGTTTGAAATGTTTCGCAGCGGCGTCACCGAACTGGAGCCGATTCTCAGCGTGATTCTCGATCCCGACACGCTTATAGAAATTAAAAACGTCGTCGCGCTGCCCGAGGGACAATTCCGATTCCGACCCGACTTGTGGGTCAGGACCGTCTACGACTTCGCCTCTTCCTACCACCACGCCGTAATTAACCGCGATCACCTGGTGCAAGCCTTTGCCCCCTTCTATCGCGGCATGACCAATTCTTTCTTGATCGAACATTCTGATTCTTCCCCAGCAGAGATGGAGGCGGCCAGCGAAATGCTCTGCGCCGAATTTGAATTGCAAAAACCATATTTGAGGGAGCGATGGAAAGCAAACGTTGAGGTGAAATCATGAGAGAGACCATCCTGCAAGCCTTAGAGCAGGTCTACAGCAACTTAGTCCACATGGTTGCCGAATTCCTTCCCAGATTCCTGGTGATGCTCATCATCATCGCTATCGGTCTGCTTGTTGCCTTCATCTTCAAGCAAATGCTGCGCGCGCTTCTCGGCCTCACCAAGATTGATCGCGTGTCCGAGGAAGCAGGAGCCTCGCGATTCCTTCGCATGGCTCATCTTCCTGCCATGAGCGAGTTGCTCAGCCGCTCCATTTTCTGGGTCACCTGGTTATGTTTCGTTCTCGTCGGCCTTAGCGTTCTTGGCGTCGCCGGCTTGCAGGAACAAATTTCACGCCTCTTCCGCTTTTTGCCCGAAATTTTCGTCGCCATCGTTATCTTGTTTCTGGGCGCAGTGATTGCCAACTTCCTGTCGCGAACGGCGCTTCTTGCTGCGGTAAACGCCGGTGTCCGTTCCGCGCGAATTCTTAGTTGGTCCATCCGTTTCGTTATTTGGATACTGGCCATCACCATGGCGCTTGAGGAACTCGGCGTTGCACGTCAAACCGTGGTTGCCGCGTTCTCCATCGTCTTCGGCGCTGCGATGTTGGGCTTAGCAATTGCCTTTGGACTTGGAGGACAAGACTTGGCACGTAGAAGCCTGGAGCGGCATTTGGGCGACACCAAGACGGAAAACGACAAAGAGCCTCAGCCCTTATAATCGATCCCCTATAATCGCCAATGTCGGCAGTAGGAAATCCTGCAAATCGGCGTTAGGATTTCTTAATGACTTTACCAACTTTTTCGCGCCGCACCTTTGTCGCTTTCTCCGCAACTCTTCCTTGGGCGCTGGACCTTCGTGCCGCACCCACTTCCATTCCCGTCGGCCTCGAACTCTATTCCGTTCGTGACGAACTCAAACGCGATCCTCAAGCGACGGTGCGCGCCGTAGCCGCAATGGGCTATCAAGTGGTGGAATTCTACGCGCCCTATTTCGCCTGGACCGGAGTCCAGACCAAAGATATGCGCAAACTCCTCGATGATCTCGGGATCCGCTGCCTCTCCACTCACAATGACAATGCGTTCTTCGACAAGGAAAATCTCTCCAAGGCGCGCGATTACAATTCAATTTTGGGCAGCAAATACATGGTCATGGCTTCTGCCAAGCCCGGTCCCGGTCCAGACGGCTGGAAACCGGTTACCGACAAGCTGAATTCCGCCAACGAGCAGTTGGCGCCCGCAGGTCTAAAGGCTGGCTATCACAATCATCAATTAGAATTCACTCCGAGTCCGGAGTTGCCAGGAAACCAGCGGCCCATCGAGTTTATCGCCAAGAACACCAAGCCCAGCGTCATGCTGCAATTGGATGTAGGCACCTGCCTCAACGCCGGCTCCGACCCCGTCGCGTGGATCCGCGCAAATCCTGGCAGAATCCATTCCATCCATTGCAAGGATTGGTCGCCGGACGCCGGGAAGGGCTACACCGTCCTCCTTGGTGAAGGCGTGGCCAACTGGAAAGCAATTTTTGCCGCAGCCGAAAGTGTCGGCGGCGTGGAATATTATTTGGTCGAACAGGAAGGCAGCCGCTTTCCTGAATTAGAGACGGCTCAGAAATGTCTTCAAGAGTTTCGCGCGCAGCGTTCCACCTAGACGGTCGCTGCGAGTCGCTCGCACAAGGTCACTGACCCGCGTGCTACCAGACGTGCACGGCGCTGATTCGTGGCGGACCAGACCGGCCTTCAATCACTTGCGTTTCCAGCACGATCTCCAGATTCTTGCGTTTCCAGTCAGACGGCACCTGCTTCAGCAATTCTTCCATGCGATGCTGGTCCACCAGGAACTCGCCAGCAGCCACTGTGCCGCCGCGCCCAATGCCGGCGGCGACTACCACGTATTGATCGGTATTCGGATCCAAAAGCCGTCCCACAATCGCGTAATCCTTGTAAGTGCCCGTTTGTTGTTGCTGCGACCGATCCAAAACCCACTCGTGCTTGCCAGGATTGGCTCGATCTTCAATCCAGAATTGCGTCATCGCCGCATCGTTCGCAAAGTGAAAACGCAATGGTCCAGTCAACCGCAGAGTCCAACTATTGTCGAACGCTCCAATGAAGATGCTCGGCCCGCGGCGAAGATCCGTCAGACTGGTTGACGCCTCACCCAACACCCGATAGGTCTTGCCATACGTCCGCAACATGCCAGCCAAATTCACCAATGGGCTTACGTCATCAATAATGATCGTCACCATGCTATCGCTCAGCGTCGTTTCGCGCTGCGGATCAGCCGCATCTCGCAACCGAATCGATGAGTATTGACTCTGATCCGCGATGCAAAACAGCACCGGCTCCGCCGACTTCACGAAGGGGTCCCAAAACTGCCTCAGAGCGGAAGGCCGCGACGCATACCAGGCCCCCGCAGCCACCACCGCTAGTGCCACAGCTCCCAAAATCAACGCCAGGTGTTTGCGGCTCAAATAACCGACATGCGCCGTCGCGGCCTCTGAACTCCTTGGCAATCCGCTGGACAAATTGATTTTCAGAGGATGACTGGTCGTCAATTCCAAAGTCTTTGGTGGTATCCCGGCAGGATGCCCGGGCCAGGAAAACTGTGGCGCATACGACCCCGAAGGCAAGAACAGCCGGATTTCCTGGCTATGCTTCGGGTCTTGGTAGTACAGTTCGATCCGCTTCCGAATCTCTGCGGCGGTTACCCGAACAATCGGATCCGTGTTTGTGTCGTAGTCGGGCGACCGTTCAAACAGTTCTACACCCAGCACCCGCTCCTTCAACTGGTCGGTTTGACCAGCAAGCGCGCGCGCCACAACAAATCGTAAAAAGCTCGGATACCTTCTACTGGAATGGAACAGGGAAGTAGCGAGCAGCTTTTCCAGCTGCTGCTGAACAGCTGCCTTCTCAACTTCGCTAGTGGGTACCCAACTGTCTGTTACTGGCTCTGATAGCAATGTGCCCTACCGCGTTTATCTCGTGTGATAGTGTCGCTGCACCGCGAAACAGAGCACCGGGACCAGGATTGTTGAATATTTTTACTTCGTTTAACCAGATAGTATAATGCTTTGAAAGGCAGCGCAACGTTAAAGCCTTCCAACTTGTGCTCTTTTCGGTTTCTTCTACCTCCTCTAACCTATTCCAAATAAACGTTATAGGCAATCGTTTTTCCTCTTATCGTTCTTAACCCCGTTCCTTAACCTGCAAACCGTTGCCACTCCCTACGCAAATTCCCTATAGCTGGTACCAGTTATTTCAATTCTGCTCCATCGCTGCCACTCAGCCTTTCGACGCTCAATTTTTTCGAGCCGGGCAGATTTGCGGCCGTTCGGAGCAGATCGAGGGTGGAATCCTGGCACCCAGCCAGGATTTAGGAGGGATGTCCTTTATGTTAGGTAGAAGAGGAATTCGAAATTTGCAGTTTTGGCTGGCCGCTTTGTTGCTCCTATTAGTGTGCGGCGGGCGCCTTTATGGTCAGTCTTCTCAAGTCACAGCCACTCTCAGTGGAACTGTCCTTGATTCTGCCGGATCGTCCGTCAGTGGCGCCAAGGTGACTCTCACCAGCGCTAGCGTGGGCATATCGCGCACCTATTCCACGGACGACAGCGGTCTTTACAGCTTTACGCTACTCCCTCCCGCCGTTTATTCGTTGGAAGTGCAGGCGCCAGGATTTAAGCACTACAAACAAGATGGCCTCCAACTGGCTGCCGGCCAAGTGGCCCAGCAACAAGTGAGTCTAACCGTTGGCGCGGTTACCGAAAACATTGAGGTCACCTCCGAGGTGCCCCTCGTCAACGCAGACAACGCCAATATTTCTTCCGACATTTCCGCTCGCCAGGTTGCCGGCCTTCCCCTCAACCTGCGCAACGTGATCGGTCTGGCGACGCTCAATTCTTCCGTCAGCAACGCAGCGGAAGAACAGGTAGTTGGTGCGCCCGGCATCTCCGGCAGCGCCGACCAAGACGTTTCCTTCCTCAATTTCGGCGGCACTTTCTTTGACACCGCGGAATACCTGCTGGACGGAACTTGGGACACGCGCCTCGATTGGGGCGGCGTAATCTACGTTCCGTCCGTCGACGACGTTCAGGAATTCAAGATTCAGACTAACGCCTTCACATCGCAGTATGGTTTCAGCAGCGGCAACGTCATCAACGTGGTGACCAAGTCCGGCTCCAACGCCTTTCACGGCGATGCGTACGAGTTCTATCGCAACAGCAATGTCGATGCGCGCTACTTCTTCAATAACGGCAAACAGCCGGCCTTCCACCGCAACCAGTACGGTGCCACCATCGGCGGGCCGGTTCGTAAAAATAAAACGTATTTCTTCGCCTACTACGAAGGCCTCCGCCAGGCCACTCCTGCCACGTTCGTTGGCACCATGCCTACTGAGGCGGAACGCTCTGGAGATTTCTCCGCCCTCCTCGGTGCGCCGACCGGGCAGACCGACGCTCTAGGACGGTCGATCGTCAGCGGCGCAATCTACAATCCCTTCAGCACTCGCCAGATTACTGCTGGGCAAGTTGATCCGACCACCGGCTTAGTGGCCAATAGCACCGGCTACATTCGCGATCCGTTCCCGGGCAACGTCATTCCTCCTGCCTTGATGGATTCCATTGCCGCAAGCATTGCCGCTGGAAAATATTGGCCCACTCCCACCAACGGCAACCTGATCAATAACTTTACTCAAGCGGCCGCCGCATCCGCGCAATCCGACGAGTATTCCGGCCGCATCGACAATAATTTCTCCGACAATGATCGTGTCAACGTTCGTTGGTCTCAGAAGTTCGAGTCGAAAATTAACTCGCCGACCTATTACGGTGCATCCGATCCCGGGGGGCCGGGCGTCACCGCTCCCAATAACCGCTATAGCGTAAACGTCGGATATACCCACGTATTTAGCCCGACCTTCGACGTGAGCTTGAACCTTGGCGTGAACCGCCATGTGGAACAGTCCACCACGCAAAGCTTCGGCTATAAATCCTCAGACTTGGGATTCCCCTCATTCATCAATTCCATTGCTCCTTCGTTCCCACAGATTCAGCCCCAGAGTTACGCTTATCTTGGAGCGCCGGTCAATCTGGATAATTACATCGTTCCGCAAACCATTTGGACGGACTCCGTCGACTTCACCAAAGTGCACGGCAAGCACACCTTTGCTTTCGGCTTCATGGATGTGTGGGCCCGCATCGACGGCGGGCACTACGCCAACACCACGTTGCAATTTCAAACGACCTCAACCGCAGGCCCCAACCCGCAACTCGAAACAGCCGGTACGGGTAATGGCTTTGCCTCGTTCTTGCTTGGCGTGGGCAGTGGCACCGATCAGACTGGTTTCAACCAGTTTCCCGCCACCGACAAGAACCTCCTCGGCTGGTATCTACAGGACGACTGGAAGCTGACTCGCAAGCTCACCCTCAACTTGGGCCTGCGCTACGAAATTCAGACCGCTCCCACGGAACGCCAGAACGCCCAGGAATACTTTAATTTCTCGGCTGTAAATCCCATCAGTTCTGCGGTTGGGTTCAACGTGCCGGGCGCCCTCGTGTTCAATTCCAGTAACAATCGCGGCCTATACAATACGTCCTACACCAATTTTGCTCCACGCATCGGCGCAGCTTACCAGTTGCGCGACAAGATCGTCATGCGCGGCGGCTATGGCGTCTTCTTCGTGCCCAATTACTACGGCAATGGTCCGAACATCGGCTACTCTCAGGCTACTCCCTGGGTTACGACCCTCAACAGCGGCCTGAATCCTTCGTCCACTCTCAGCGGGAATTCTACGCTGGGATTGCCCAGTGCCTTTTCAACTCAAGTGCCGGTCACTGGCAACTCTCTCGGCGGCCTTACTGACGTTGGTTTTGGGCTAAATCCTGTAACCGACAATGTTCGTCACTCACCCTATGTCCAGCAGTGGATGCTCGGCCTGCAGTACAGTCTCACCAACAACGATCTGTTCGACATCAGCTACGTCGGCAATCACGGCGTCCATGTCCTTTCGCAATATTTAGAATGGAATGAGCTTCCGGTCGCCGATTTGGCCATGGGCAATGCGTTAAACCAGATGGTGCCCAATCCCTTCTTTGGTCACATCACTTCGAGCGGTTGCGGTCTCAACAATCCCACGGTGCAGCAAGGTCAATTGCTGCGGCCCTATCCGGAATATTGCAGTGTGACTGAAGCTCAGCCCTCCGTCGGCTCCTCGACGTACAACGCGCTACAGGCCACTTACACCCATCGTTGGCACTCTGGTTTGGAACTCAACGTTTCCTATACCTACTCCAAATTCATGGACAACGTGCAAGGCGCATCTGGCTGGGCATTCCCAGGCAGCGGCAGCAGCGTCCGCAATTCCTACAACCTGGCGGCAGAACGCTCTGTCGACGCAAGCGATCTCACTCACAGCCTGGTCGCCAACTACAATTACGAATTGCCCTTCGGCAAAGACAAACAGTGGGGCTCTGAATGGAACCGGCCCATGAATGCCGTTCTCGGCGGTTGGCAGTGGAGCGGCATCCTCACTATCCACAGCGGGTTGCCTCTTTCCATCACTCCTGCGTCCAACAACACCGGCGGTTTCGGCTTCAATCAGCGGCCGAACATTGTCCCGGGTGTGAGCCTGACCCCGCAGAATCAATCCATCAACGACTGGATCAATCCGGCAGCCTTCGCTCAACCCGCTCCATTCACCTTTGGCGACTCGTCACGATTCCTCTCGAGTCTTCGCGCCCCAGGTTTCGTCAATTGGGATATGGGTCTGCAGAAATGGTGGAAGTTCACGGAGACGAAGCGCTTCCAGTTCCGCTTCGAATTATTCAACGCCTTCAACCACCCGAACTTCTTCGAGCCAGACACCAATCTGGGCGACGCCAATTTCGGCACAATCACTTCCGCATACCCCGCGCGTAGCTTGCAGTTCGCTGGGAAGTTCTACTGGTAAAGAAAAACCACGTTTCTCGCCCAACACCCCGGGGAGTCAGCACCTGGCAGGGAACGAGATTGTTTCCAAGTCGAGGAATCTCTCAATGCCTGCCAGGCTTGCTGTGCTCGGTAAACAACTGCCCCGCTCCCCTTGGAACACGAGGTATTTTCGCCAAGTGGTCCGCCGCCCCCGCCCCCGCCGCCGATTACCGCAGGAGCGCAGTATATTTAAGCAGGTCATCTGTAAGCGCGACTAGCGTGAGCCTTGCCAGTAACCAGGAACGAAGATGAAAACCCAGAGAGCCACCTCAAGTAAAACGAAAGCGGCACGTGCATTCCGACGATTGTTTCTACTTACCCTGCTCTCCGGCTTCCTATTTCTCCCAGTTACCCTTGCTCACAACTCAGCCGCCCCGCAAAGTTCGAATGCCGCAGTCGCCCAAACAGTTGCGGTCACCACCAACTCGCTTCCCAACGGCATCGAAATTCGTCGCGGCAATTTCGTCTTGCAAGTCGTCGCCCTACGCGAAGATGTGTTGCGAGTCCGCGAATCTGCTAAATCAGAATTGCCGGAAGATGCTTCCTGGGCCGTCCCCGTAGAAATTCGCCATGCGAGTGTCCAAGTAACTCCCGATAGCGCCGCCGGCACAGTTGGCTTTCACACCAAAGCACTACGCACCCGCGTCGAGTTGTCCACCCTAGGCGTTTCCATCACAGACTTGGACGGAAATGTTGTGCAAGAAGACGTGCCCGCATGGCCCCCCGATTTTCATCAAGACGCCTTCCGCATTTACAAGAAAATGCCTGCCGACGAGCATTATTTCGGCCTCGGCGATAAAACCGGCGGCCTGGATCGGCGTGCCCACGCCTTCCGCATGTGGAATACCGACGCTTTCCTGTTCCAGGAATCTACCGATCCGATTTACAAGAGCATCCCTTTTTTCGTAACCATGCGCGCCGGCCGCTCTGCCGGAGTACTCGTCGACAACACCTGGTCCAGTAGTTTTGATTTTGGCACCCTCGATCGCAATAAATATTCATTTGGCGCCGAAGGCGGACCAATCGACTATTACGTTTTTTACGGTCCCGATCCAAAGCAGGTCATCCGCACATACGCCTGGCTTACCGGCTTGCCCCCTCTTCCGCCGCTGTGGTCCCTTGGGTTTCAACAATCGCGCTTCAGTTACGAAACGGAAGCCCGGGTCCGCGAAATTGCTGACCGCTTACGAGCCGACAAAATTCCCGCCGACGTCTTGTATCTCG
>Ga0070762_10001501_pt1 | contig 10789 bp, 8 predicted proteins | sample HubBroMetageREF2_FD_66726 | JGI IMG/M metagenome (GOLD analysis project Ga0070762, IMG submission 66726) | Reference soil microbial communities from the Hubbard Brook experimental Forest, New Hampshire, USA - Hubbard Brook CCASE Soil... | ecosystem: Environmental > Terrestrial > Soil > Temperate... | reverse complement strand
CCTTTAGTATGCCCATCTCTGCATTGAATTCTTTTCGCACCCGGGACAAGTTGAATGTGGGTGCGCAGCCGTTTGAAATTCAACGCCTCGAGAAACTGGAAGAAGATGGCATAGCAGTACTCGCGCACCTCCCCTTTTCCCTGCGTATTTTGCTGGAAAATCTGCTGCGTTTTGAAGATGGACGCTCGGTGCGCGCTGAAGATATTCAGTCTGTGGCGCAGTGGAAGCCCGGCGTGGCGCAAAAAGAAATCGCGTTTATGCCGGCCCGTGTGCTGTTGCAGGATTTTACCGGAGTGCCCGCGGTCGTCGATCTGGCCACCATGCGCGAAGCGGTGCAACGCATGGGCGGCAATCCCAAGCGCATCAATCCGTTGTTTCCCGCAGAACTGGTCATCGACCATTCGGTGCAAGTTGATAATTTTGGTACCGTGAATGCCTTTGGCTTGAATGCCGAACTCGAGTTTCAACGCAACGTAGAGCGTTACCAATTCCTACGCTGGGGTCAGGATGCGTTTCGCAATTTTAAAGTGGTGCCACCCGACACCGGCATCTGTCACCAGGTAAATATTGAATATCTTGCCCGCGTGGTCTGTGCCATGCCGAACGGTAATCGACTGGAAGCGTTTCCCGATTCTCTGGTGGGGACAGACTCGCACACCACGATGGTGAATTCGCTGGGCGTATTCGGCTGGGGCGTCGGTGGGATTGAAGCCGAAGCAGCGATGCTGGGACAGCCGCTGTCGATGCTGGTGCCGGAAGTCGTTGGCTTCAAATTGCACGGACAATTGCCGGAAGGCACTACGGCTACTGACCTCGTTCTGACCGTGACGGAAATGCTTCGGAAAAAAGGGGTCGTCGGGAAATTTGTTGAGTTCTATGGCTCGGGCTTGTCGACACTGAGCGTGCCGGACCGCGCCACGATTGCGAATATGGCGCCGGAATATGGCGCGACCATGGGCTTTTTCCCTGTGGACGATGAAACGCTCGCTTATCTGCAATTCACCGGGCGTTCGCAGGAACAAGTGGCGCTGGTCGAAGCGTATTGCAAAGAACAATTTTTGTTCCGCACAAATTCCACGGCCGACCCAGCGTTCAGCGATACTTTGTCGCTAGATTTGGGAACGGTCGAGCCCACTGTGGCTGGTCCAAAGCGGCCACAGGATCGCGTGTCGCTGAAGAACGCCAAGAGCTCGTTTGCGAAGGTGATAGAAAATACGCCGGCGAAACATGCGGCGGTGAAAAATAACGGCGACTCGTTTGATTTGTCGAGCGGCGCAGTGGTGATTGCCGCAATTACCAGTTGCACTAACACTTCGAATCCGTCGTTGATGCTTGGTGCGGGCTTGTTGGCCAAAAAAGCGGTGGAACGCGGACTGGAGATTAAGCCCTGGGTAAAGACCAGTCTTGCTCCCGGATCCAAAGTTGTAACCGATTATCTGAACGCCTCGGGTTTGATGCCTTTTCTTGAGAAGCTGAAATTCCATCTGGTTGGCTACGGCTGCACCACCTGCATCGGTAACAGCGGACCGCTGCCCGACGCGATAGGCGCCGCAATCAAAGAAAACAATATGGTGGCGGTAGCGGTCCTCAGTGGCAATCGCAATTTCGAAGGCCGCATTCATCCACTGGTGCGCGCTAACTATCTGGCCTCCCCACCGCTGGTGGTGGCGTATGCGCTGGCTGGCCGCATGGATCTTGATTTGACGACTGAACCGCTAGGTACGGATAAAGCTGGAAAGCCGGTTTTCCTGAGCGATGTGTGGCCGACTCCGCAAGAAGTGGAAAGCACGGTGCGCGCCGCGGTGACTACCGAGCAATATCGTAAGCAGTACAGCGAAGTGTTCGAAGGCGACGCACGCTGGAAAGGCATGCCGGTTCCGGCGGGCGACCTTTATAAGTGGGATCCTAATTCCACCTACATCAAGCTACCTCCTTATTTCGATAACATGCCAAAAACGCCGCCGCCACTGGCCGATATTCATGACGCGCGTGTGTTGGCAGTGCTTGGCGACAGCGTGACCACCGACCATATTTCTCCTGCCGGTTCGATCGCGGTCGATTCGCCGGCAGGTAAATATTTGATTGCACATGGAGTGAAGCCGCACGAATTTAACTCGTATGGCGCGCGGCGCGGCAATCATGAAGTAATGATGCGCGGAACATTTGCGAATATTCGCCTGCGCAATCAGCTCGCGCCCGGCACTGAAGGCAGTTGGACATTGCACTTGCCGGACGGCGAGAAGCTGTACATCTACGATGCAGCAGTGAAATATCGCGAGGCGGGAGTTCCGCTGATTGTGATCGCCGGCAAAGAATATGGTTCGGGATCGTCGCGCGACTGGGCAGCAAAAGGCACGCGCCTTCTCGGAGTGCGCGCAGTGATTGCGGAAAGCTACGAACGCATACATCGCAGCAATCTGGTTGGCATGGGCGTGCTTCCACTGGAATTCAAGCCCGGCGAAAATCGCGAAAGCCTTGGCCTGACAGGCCACGAAGTATTTTCGATAGAAGGTGTCTCGACGCTGTCGCCGCGGAAACAGACAACGGTTCACGCGAAGTCGGCGGATGGGAAAGAAAAGACATTTTCCGTGATGGTTCGCGTGGATACGCCGGAAGAAGTTTCGTATTACCAACACGGAGGAATCCTGCAATACGTTCTGCGGCAAATGTTGGAATAGCAGATCGCATACGAATAAATTTTAAAGCCCCGGAAACTTCAAGGTTCCAGGGCTTTTTCTTTTCTGCGAACGAGCGGAACTACAAGTGCCGATGTAAACAGATTTACAGGTTAGCTGCGGCCTTCGCGCTTTTGGGCCAAGACTAAGCCTCGAGGAGTCGGTAGGAGAAGAACCGACAACAAGCCTTCTGCTTCAAGGCGCAGCGCACCTTCACGGACGCTCTTCATGTGCGAACTGGCGTCGTGAATCAGAATCACTCCATACGGATTCATCTGTGGAAGAAAGTGTCGAACTTCCTTTTCGCGAAGTTCTGGATCGCTGTCGCAAAAAAGCATGTCAATTTGCCCCGACACTTTCATTTCCAGGCTGGACTCGTTTCGCGCGTCGATCCATTTGCCCAAGCCAGACTCGGCAAAGCGCTTTTTCGCAGCGTCAAAAACTTTTTTGTCCCACTCGCAAGTAATCACGCGCCCCACGTCGTTCTGCTTCAATCCTTCCGCGATGCGCAATGTGCTCAGGCCAGAGAATGTGCCCGTCTCGACGACGAGCTCCGGCTTGACGGTGTTCACAATCGACTTCAGAAAATCGAGGACTTCCACTTCTGCGCTCATCGAATCATACATGTGCCACCGTTCTGGATGCGGACATTCGGGAGTGGGCCGGTGATATTCGGGCTGAAGAACGTCACCGTGCGAAAGAATATGGTCTACGGTGCGATGCTCTTTTTTAAGCGTGTGGAATTGGCTTTTAATACGCCAAAGTAACACCGCGCCCGCAAGGATAGACAAAACGCTGGCAACCTGAGCATTAGACATGCCAAGGAACGAGCGCGGATTGATGCGGATAATCTCCACCAGGAAGCGAGCAATTCCGGTGAGAATTAGATAATTGCAGAAAATTTCGCCCTTAGCCTTGGGCCCGCGTATCGCCTTGGTGCCCATGTGCCAAAGAAACGCGCCAATCGCGCACCAAATAAAAAATTCGTAGAGGGGAGTGGGATGCACGCGATCGGTTGTGGGCACGACGCCATTGGGAAAACTCATGCCCCACGGCAGCGATGTGGGCCGGCCGTAATCGCCATCACCCGAGAGCAAGCACCCGATGCGGCCGATGGCGTAACCGAAGCAGGCGGCTGGAGAACATGCGTCGAGAAATTCGAGTGTAGGAAGCTTGGCGAACCGCCCCTGCAACAGCAGGGCGCCAAAACCGCCCAGGAATCCGCCAAACCATGCGAATCCTAAACGAAACGAGTCGAGACTTTGGCGGCTGAAGAGCCACTGCCGATCGAATAGTAGGTCCAGAGGAATGCGGTCGGACGGCGTATCGATCAGATGATACAGTTTCGCGCCCAAAATTCCCGCCAGGCCCGCGACGGTGATCATCGTGAAGGCATCGGCCTTCCATCCACGTCGCTGGAAATCGGCTTGAAGAAAATATGCGGAGGTAATCAGCGCCAACGCGACCATGAGACCGAAGGTGGGAATGGTTAAAGGACCGAGGTGGAGATACGGAATCATCGCGTCAGCGGGTTGGTCTCACATCAAAAGTATACACGAGCGCCAACTTCAAGCCGGGCGGCGCCGATAAAACGCCAGGCCGAGCGCAAGCCAGATGGCCAAGGCAATCCACTCGGCAAGCGAAAAGTGTCCAGGGAAGGCTGGGACCAGCTTCATCAATGTAAGCAGCAGCGAAATGGCAATGCCCAGCGCGGCGATGAGGCGCAACCGAGAACTCGTTGTGACGAGAAAAAATGAGGAGCAGGCCGCAAGCCATCCCAACGAGGACGCGAGTGCGCCGACTTCGGTGACCGGCACAAGGAGAGCGTCGCCAATCAGCAAACCGATCAGTGTGCCAACGCACGCCCCAAAGATGGCTACCGTCGGGGTAAGATATACGGCGTGGACCGCGGCAAATTGTTTGGGTATTGTGCCGCGCCGTCCGAACGCAAAGAGCAGCCGCGTAGCCGCCACGAAGTTGCCGTTGAACACTTGAAATAGCGCGACCAACGAAATCGCCAGGATCAGGCGGACGAGCCATACGGAGTGCGTGCCGTGCTCGAACGCGATGGCGGTAGCGAAGCGCTTGCCGAGCAGGCTTTGCCAGGGAGCCACGTAGGAGACAGCGCCGATCGCGAGAACGAGAAAACCTGCGCCAATCAACAATGCCAGAGCGATAGCTCTGAAAAAGTCGCGCTTGTCGAAGCCGGGATGCGCCTCCTCGGCAACTTTCGGCACCGATTCGAAGCCGGTGACGAAGTACGGCACGATTTGCAGCGTCAGGAGAATCGAAGCCAACGGAGCGTGGCTGAACAGCGGCTTCATGTGCGCGACGGAACCTGTGCGCGCGCTGACCAGCACCAGCAGCGCGAAGACCAGCAACACCGCCGAAGTAGCCCAGGTTTGAAACACGCTGCTAGCGCGAATACCGCGGTAATTCAAATAGCCCAGAAACACGGTGAGCGCGATGCCCAGCACCAAGCGTGGAAGAAAGACCGGTTGATCGGCGACGCGATAGAGTTCGAACGTATCTAACTGCGGAAACAGGTACGCGGCCAGTTTGCCAACCGCCACCGCTTCCCACGGGCACACGATGAAGTAGGCCAGAAGCATCATCCATCCGGTGAAATAGCTGACCAGCGGGGGGAAGACTTGTGCCGTGTAAGCAGCTTCACCCGCAGCGTCGGGCAAGCGCGCCACCCACTGTCCATAGACGTAGCCCACCGGTAATAAGAGGATGCCGCCGATTCCGAATCCCAACATTGCGCCCAGCGGGCCGCCACGCGCCAGCCAATCGTCCATTACGACGACCCAGCCGCTGCCAATCATGGTGCCAAATCCCAGCGCAAAATAATTCCAGAGTGTCAGTTTGCGCGCGAGCGTCGGCATTTAGAGGATGCAGAGCAGTTCGTAGAGGAGATTGGCAGCCAGCAGCGACGTGATTTCGCCGGTATCGAATGGTGGCGAGACCTCGACCAGGTCGCACCCAACGATGTTTAATCCTTTTAAGGCGCGCACCAGGTTCAGGATCTGAATGCTGGTGAAGCCGCCAACCTGCGGCGTACCGGTGCCGGGCGCGTAGGCCGGATCGACACAGTCGATATCCAGGGTGATATAGACGGGCAGGTTATGGAAGGCGCGCAGTTGCCGCAAGAAAATGGGCATGTCCTTTTCGTGGAAGTCCTCTGCAGTAATCATTTTGACTTTGTGTTTGCGTGCAAAGTCGAAATCATCTTCGGCATAAAGTTGGCCGCGCAAGCCGACTTGCAGGAACTTGCCTGGCCGGATCAGGCCTTCTTCGATGGCGCGGCGAAACGGCGTGCCGTGGGAATATCGACTGCCAAAATACGAGTCCCACAGGTCGTTGTGGGCGTCGAACTGAATCACCGCGACAGGCCCGTGCTTTTTAGCAATGGCGCGCAGGATGGGCAGGCTGAGGGAATGATCGCCGCCTACTGCAGCGCATCGCGCTTCTGCGTTCAATATGGTCCGCACCTGATCTTCAACGCGCTCGAAAGTGTCTTCTATGGAAAGCGGATTGACCGAGAAATCGCCGTAATCGGCGACGCGATACTTCGAAAAGGGATCGACTTTAAGCACCGGATTCCAGGGTCGAATGATGGCGGACTGCTGCCGCACGTGGCGCGGACCAAGGCGTGGCCCAGGACGATAGGTCGTGCCGCCATCAAAGGGAATGCCGGCGATCACGATGTCGAGTTCCTCAGGCTGCGTAATCTGCGGCAACCGCATGAAGGTGGAGATACCGGAAAAGCGGGGATAGGTCAGCGCGTCGACAGGAGTGGGATGAGGAAGTTGATATTTCCTGGGCGGTTTCTTCATCGGTCGTATGCTATGGGGCACGAACGGCGAAGTCAACGAAGCGCAAAGGGGCCGATCAGAATTGCCGGAATCGTATGGCCAAGAATTAGAAGCAGGCGGGGGAAAAGAATATACGCTACTGGTCGGAGCCGGGCTCGCAAGCTCCGTCAGGTAAATCTTCGTTGAACTGATTGCGCTTCTTGTAAGCCATCCAGGTGATTCCAACGCAAATCAGCATAGGCGGAATCACCAGGATCAAAATGCCGCTGCGCAGCGCCTGAATCATGCGGGAGCCGGAGCCAGCCACCTGGCTGTAGCACAATGCACATTGCTGCGCGAAGGTGACCACAGGCGTAAGCAGGGCGAGAGCAACGGCAGCGAAGCGTGTTAGCCAACTTGTTCGACTTAGCATAAGAACGTGCTCCCTGTGCTGCTATAGCGTGCCCTGCGACCCTTTCAGGCTACTGCTGAAACGGCCGCATGTGCAACAGGCGAACGCTGTCGGACCAGAACATGTTCATCATCAGCAGCACGAAGATGGTTACCGGGATCAGCGTAAGCAACAGATTGCGATGCTCCTCCGCCAAGTGCATGAAATACATCAAGCCCAAACCTGCGCTGCAAACCGCCAGCGCCAGCAGCAAGACCACTAGCGTGGCGGTAGAAAAGTGTTGAAACGCCAGAAACACTTCCACGAAGAAAATCGCCAATAGCACGAAATAGATTGGCAGATATTTGCGAATGACATTTCCGGATGCGGTAGCAGTAGCCATAGTGTCTCCTCTCGTGAGCCCGGCTTAGTGCGAAATATTGGTCAGATAGACCAGGGGGACGACGAACATCCAAACCAGGTCGACGAAGTGCCAGTACAAGCCGGTGGTCTCCACATGGCTGGGCGTCAGGGTCTCGCGCGAATAGCCACGAGCAATGACCAGCATGGCGATGATGCCGCTGATGACGTGGAGCAAGTGCAAACCGGTGATCATGAAAAAAGTCTGCCCAAACAAACCAGAGCTGAGCGTGATGCCCTTGGCAAAAAGCTGGAACCATTCGCGGATGTGCAAGGCAGCGAAAATCGCGCCGAGTGCCATGGTGGAGTACAGGAACTTCATGGCTTTAGCCTTGTCGCCCAGTTTGGCGGCGTCGACGGCACCGAGCATGGTCAAGCTGCTGGTGACCAGCACGACGGTCATGATGACGACGTTGATAACGCTGCCGGTTTCAAACGGCCGCTGCCAATTCGGCGTGGCGACGCGAAGATAACCGTAAGCAAAGAGAAACGCGCCAAAGGTAACCGCGTCTGAGATGATAAACAGCCACATCGTGAACTTGCGCGATGGGATGGCGTACGGCGAAGCTTCCATCAGGGCGCCGTGCCCGTGTAGTGCTGCGTCAGTCTCGCTCACAGTTTCTCCCCCTTCCAACAACTACAGCTTAGTGCGGCACAACAGAAACAAGTAGACCCAGAGAACGCCCATGAAATGCCAGTAAATGGCGGTGTTTTCGAAGTAGTTGCGACGGAATGTCGAGTGGCTGGCAACCAGGCGGCCCATCAGGTACACCAGCGCGATAATCCCGGCGAGAACGTGCAGTGCGTGAATGACCGTCAGCACATAGAAGAAGGAACTGTTTGGATTGGTCGCCAGATAGATGCCGGCAGCGCGCAACTGCTGCCACACCATGTATTGACCAACGCAGAAGGCCAAGCCGAGCACCAGTGTTACGGCCAGCCAGCCGAGAGCCTTGCGCGCGCCAGCGTATTCGATAAGCGCCCCGCCGGTCAAGGATCGGCGAGAAAGTTCGAAGGTGGCGCTGCTGGCCAGCAAGACAAGGGTGTTCACGTATAGCAACGAAGGCAGGACGAGATGAGTCCAGTCGTTGGTGCCCTGTCGAACAAACAAGGCACTGGTGAATGCCGCGAACGACATGGTGATCGCAAAGATGCCGACCCAGATGCCGCTACGTGAAGCGCGATCCGCATTCGTATAAGCAACGGCAGTCGCGACCTTCTTCGGTTGCGGCAGAACGGTGGCATGAGTGGAAGCAATCGTTGTAGCCATAATCTCCCTGATTCCTGCGAGGGAAGCGGCGCGTGGCCCGATGGAAGGCTGACGCGCCGTTCGCTCCTTAACTTAATCGCCGCTGGCGATGACCTGTTCCGGCGAATCCTGCATAACGAAATCGCCCTTCGAACCCTTCACCCCGTATTGATAGGGATCGTGATAGACGATGGGGTGACGATCACCAAAGTTGTTCCAAGGTGGTGGCGAAGGAATGGACCACTCAAGCGTAGTAGCATTCCACGGATTATCGGGAGCGACCTTGCCCTTGAAGTGGCTGTAAATCAAGTTGAAAAGGAAAATCAGTTGCGCGCCTCCGGTAATCAGAGCCGCAATGGTGATGAATTTATGAAGCGGTAGATACGGAGCCATGAAGTCGTCCACGAAAGACTGATAACGGCGAACGTTGCCGATCAACCCGAGGTAGTGGAACGGCATGAAGATGCAATAGGTGCCGATGAAGGTAATCCAGAAATGCAGCTTGCCCAGACCTTCACTCAGGTACCGGCCGGTCATCTTCGGATACCAGAAGTACGTCCCGGCAAACACGCCGAAGAGTGAAGCAACGCCCATGACCATGTGGAAGTGGCCTACCACGAAATAGGTGGCGTGCAAGTAGATGTCGATGGAAGGCTGCGCCAGGAAAAAGCCGCTGACGCCGCCGCTGACGAACATGGAAATGAAGCCGATGGCGAAGAGTGAGGCCGAATTAATCTGAATATTCGCGCCGTACAAACTGCCCACCCAGACCAGCGTCAGGATCGTCGCGGGAATGGTGATGGTCAACGTGGGGAACGAAAACGCCAGCGCGGACATGGGATTCATGCCGCTGAGGAACATGTGATGTCCCCACACCATGTAGCTCAAGAAGCCGATGGACATCATCGAGTAGATGACTACCTTGGCGCTGAGCAACGGCTTGCGCATGCTGTTGACCAAAATGTGCGACACAATGCCCATCGACGGAAGAATCGCGATGTACACTTCCGGATGGCCGAAGAACCAGAACAGGTGTTGCCACAACAGTGGCGAGCCACCCGAGTGCGGCTGCACCCGATCGCTGATGACCAAGCCAGCGGGAATGAAGAAACTCGTTCCCGCGTGCCGATCAAGAATCAGCAGGATGCAAGCCGGCAGAAGAACCGCGAATGCCAGCAAGCTGATGCACGAAGTAATGAACCACGCCCAGGTGCAGAGCGGCATACGCATCAAGGTCATGCCCTTGGCGCGCAGGTCCAGAGTGGTGGCGATGAAGTTCAGCGCGCCAAGTAGCGAAGCAGCGCAGAAAAAGGCAATCGACACTGCCCAGCAACTGGCGCCCCATTGCATACCGGGCCCCGCATCTTTACCAACGGCGCTGAGCGGAGCGTACATGGTCCAGCCAGAAATTGGTGGGCCATCGGGAATCACGAAGGCCAGCATCAACACGACCCAGGCGACGAATGTGGTCCAGAACGACATCATGTTGAAGCGGGGAAACGCCATGTCTTCCGCGCCAATCTGAATCGGCAGGAAGTAATTGCCGAAAGCAGCGAACGGCGCGTTGGTGAGCACGAAGAACACCATCAGCGTGCCGTGCATGGTGAGCAGCGACAAATAATATTCTGGCGTCATCACGCCACCGGGCGCTCCAGCCTTCGAGAGCAACTCCAGTCCGGGAATTTTTGCCGTTGGCCAGACCAGGTGAATACGCATCAGCCATGACAGAAACATGCCGGTGAACACGGCGACTATGGCCAGGGCGTAGTATTGCTTTCCGATTACCTTATGGTCCAGGCTGAAGACATGCTTCCGAATGAATCCTTCCGGCGGAGCATGTACATGAGCTGGTTGAACTGAACTCTCTGCCATCTTGATCACCTCGCTCTGAAGCTGCCGTAGTGCTGGCGAGGAGCGGTCGCCAAACCACGGGCTGAGTGCCGTTCTCTACTGGGACTGCGTCTTCAACCACGCTTCGTAATCGGCCTGCGACATGACATTCAGGTACGCCTTCATGTTGTAGTGGCCCAAGCCGCACAACTGCGTGCACACAATTTCGTATTTGCCAATCTTGGTTGGCGTGAAATGCACAGAAAGATCCAAGCCGGGTACAAAGTCCTGCTGGATGCGCAGTTCGCGGACATAAAAGGAGTGGCCAACGTCCTTGGCATGCATCAGCAACTGGATTTCGTGATCGACGGGGACAACCAGTTCGCCGGACACGATATCGTCGCGGGCTTCCACTTCGTTGGCAGGA
>Ga0070762_10001498_pt1 | contig 10799 bp, 7 predicted proteins | sample HubBroMetageREF2_FD_66726 | JGI IMG/M metagenome (GOLD analysis project Ga0070762, IMG submission 66726) | Reference soil microbial communities from the Hubbard Brook experimental Forest, New Hampshire, USA - Hubbard Brook CCASE Soil... | ecosystem: Environmental > Terrestrial > Soil > Temperate... | reverse complement strand
GCGGTTGTGCTCATTTTCGAAATACAGCGGGTAGATGTCCTGGTACTTTTTAGGAGGGTTTTCGGCATACTGCACGCTGCCGTCCGGCCGCACGCGGAACCATTCCTTGTGTTCCAATACGTAGGGGTGGTCCGGTGCGCACTGGAACGCAAGGTCCAGGGCCACCTCCAATCCGAATTCCTTTGCGCGTGCCACTAATCGGCGGAAATCCTCAAGTGTCCCAAGTTCCGGGTGAATCGCTTTGTGTCCACCTTTCTTGGAACCAATGGCCCAAGGGCTTCCGACATCCTCGGGAGTAGACTCCTCGGTATTGTTCTTACCCTTACGGTGCGTGCGACCGATAGGATGAATGGGCGGAAGATAAAGGACGTCAAATCCCATGCCAGAGACGTACTCCAGCCTTCTTTCACAGTCCTGGAAGGTCCCGTGTCGTCCGACTTCAGCCCCGCAAGATCGCGGGAACATCTCGTACCAGGCGCTAAAGCGAGCTCTTTCACGCTCGACAACCACCGTAAGTTCTTCGCCGAAGATCGTGGCTTGGCTGCGATCTGCGTGCAATACCATCCGGGCCGTCAGTTCGACATCGGAAAGCCGCTCCACTGCATCCTTCAAGTTTTTTTTCTGGAGCCGCAGGATCTCGCTCGCCCAGGCCGACAACCTCTTGGCGTCTTCACCGCTCGCACGTTTTGCAGCCGCTTGAACCAATTGCACTCCCGTGAGCAGGTCCACGGAGATGTCTTGGCCGACTTCTAACTTTTTGGAGAAATCCCTACTCCAGGATTGAAACGGATCCAGCCAGGCCTTGAGTGTGTAGAGATGTATACCCTCCGCGGAGACAATGAACTTAGCCTGCCAGCGATCGTTCACCAGCGGCTGCATCGGCACTTCTTCCCAGTTCGGCTGGGAAACTGGACGATGCAGCAGAACAGCACGCAAGATATCGTGGCCATCGGCATAGATGTCTGCCGTCACTTCCACTTGCTCACCGATCGTGCGCTTAATCGGAAAACGACCGCCTTGAATTTCCGGCCTGACGTTTTCAATAACCACTCGCTGCTCGAAAGAAAATTCATCATTACCATCGTTGTCGAGTTCATCTACTTCCATCACAGCCTCCGAGAAGGCAACGTCCAATCGAAGCGTCAGCACGACAAGACATACGTGTTTTCCAGTTGTGTGCCGCCTTACCGGCACGAATTTCTTTAACCTATCACATCGCAGTTCCAGACTAGAATCGGCCCAAGGCTAAGGTTCCGAAATCTGATTATGGCCAGCTTCGGCTCTCCTCCGGGTTGCCTTTAGGCGGATGTTCCGCTCACGGAAATTTCCAAGCTCTTGCGTCCAAAGGGTCTAGGCTCCGGCGATATCGCGCATTGAGATGTCAGACAGCGAGATCGTGTTGCCTTCTGACAACATCACGCTGGTACGGAACATCCAATCCGCTGTTTGCCGCGTATTTAGGTCAACTGCGTCTCTTTTGCGGTGGTTGCCGAAGAAACGCTCTGGCTCACGCTCAATACCTGCGAGAGGGGAGCAGAACAATGAACAAGTCGGAGCAGAGAACATTACAGGCGACGAGGAACGGTCAGAGCGCAGGCGTTATTCGCAATGACATTTCGTTGCTGACCGCTGACGACTTATTTCTGTTTAACCAAGGAACTCACTACCGCCTCTATGAAAAGCTGGGATCGCACTGCACTAAAATGCAGGGCGTGGAAGGAACCTATTTCGCGGTATGGGCTCCCAATGCCGAAAACGTTTTCATTATGGGTGAATTCAATGGGTGGGACAAGACGCAGTCGCCCCTGAGTTCTCGGGGAGGGTCGGGGATCTGGGAAGCATTTGTGCCGGACCTCCACGCTGGTACCCCCTACAAGTATCACATCGTCTCCCGCTATGACGGTTTTCGGGTGGATAAAGCCGACCCGTTTGCCTTCAAGACTGAACCGCCGCCGAAGACAGCGTCCATTATTTGTGACTTGAGCTATGCATGGGGAGATGACAGTTGGATGCATGACCGCCATCGGTACAACAGCCTGCAAAGGCCGATGGCCATTTACGAGGTTCACCTAGGATCATGGAGGCGCGTGCCCGAGGAAGGAGGCCGTTTCCTAAGGTATCGCGAACTGGCTCCTCGACTCGCGGAGCATGCCCAAAAGTTGGGCTTTACCCACGTTGAGTTCTTGCCTGTCATGGAGCATCCGTTTTACGGTTCATGGGGCTATCAGACGACAAGCTATTTCGCTCCTACAAGCCGCTATGGTCCCCCCGAGGATTTCATGTTCCTGGTCGACTACCTCCACCAGCACGATATTGGTGTCATTCTCGATTGGGTCCCTTCCCACTTTCCTAACGACGAGCACGGGCTCGTGTACTTTGATGGATCCCATCTGTTCGAGCACGCGGATCCACGCCAAGGAATTCATCCAGACTGGAACAGTTACATCTTCAATTACGGCCGGAACGAAGTGCGGTCCTTCCTCATCAGCGGTGCCATGTTTTGGCTCGATCGCTACCATGTGGACGGTCTGCGCGTGGATGCCGTGGCCTCCATGCTCTACCTGGATTACTCCCGCAAAGACGGACAGTGGATCCCCAATCAACATGGTGGACGCGAGAACTTGGAGGCGATTCACTTCCTCAGACAGCTCAACGAAGAGGTCTATAAAGCGTATCCGGGCACTCAGACCATTGCCGAAGAATCCACCGCGTGGCCCATGGTGTCGCGTCCTCTCTATGTCGGCGGCCTGGGGTTCGGACTGAAGTGGGACATGGGATGGATGCACGACACCTTGCAATACATGTCCTTGGACCCCATCTATCGCAAGTTCAATCACAGCAAGCTGACTTTTAGAACAGTGTATGCCTTGGCAGAAAATTTTATTTTGGCCTTGTCGCACGATGAGTCTGTCCATGGAAAGGCTTCGCTCTTGGGGAAGATGCCTGGGGATGATTGGCAAAAATTCGCTAACTTGCGGCTGCTTTATGGTTACATGTACGCGCAGCCGGGCAAGAAACTGCTGTTCATGGGCGATGAGTTTGGGCAGTGGCGGGAGTGGAATCACGACGGCAGTCTGGATTGGCAGTTGCTCGAATATCCTCCGCACCAGGGCCTACAAAAGTGGCTCACAGACGCTAATCGTTTATACCGAGCACAGCCAGCCCTGCACGAGATGGACTGCGAGGCCGGCGGTTTCGAGTGGATCGACTGTAATGATAGCGAGCAGAGCACTCTGGCCATGATTCGAAAGGCGAAGACGATGGACGATCTCATCCTCATTGCTTTGAACTTCACTCCCGTGCCACGACAGAACTACCGCGTAGGAGTTCCTAGAGAAGGGTTTTGGAAAGAGACCTTAAACAGTGATGCTTTGATTTACGGAGGCGCCGGTTGGGGAAACCTGGGCGGCGTAGAAGCCGCACCACTGCGTTCTCATGGACGCCCTTTCTCCCTATCCCTGACCTTGCCACCGCTGTCTGCCCTTTTCCTGACCAGCGGCAGAACCTAGAACCGAAGACTGAGTTCCGTTTGCACCGAGCTTGCGGTAACGAATGCGCGGCCGGAGAGCTTGAAAGAAAGTTGTGGAGGGCCGCTCTGTCTGTAACATGGTGACAGTGATTTTCCCATCCAGCATGCTATTGTTCCCGGTGCTGAGTTCTGCCGAACTGTGTGGGCGGATCGATCCGGTGTATGCCAAGGGGGGAATGGTCGGCCTCGGGTGGTGCGGAGCGAACGTTCCGGATTTACTTTCTGCAGCAGTGGTTCAAGCTGTCCGACCCCAGGGTGGAAGAAACACCGTACGGATTTCCAAATCTTTACGCAACTAGTGGCCTGTCGCAGTGAGTTCGTTACTGCGGAGGCGGCGGGTTGGGTCGGAGTACTTCCACTGGATGGGCCTTGCGTTGGCGGAGTAGGCGTTGATGTAGCGGCGGAACCTGCGGGCCAAATCGGAAACCGAGATGAAGATGCCGCGGGCGATGACGTCGCGTTCGATCTTGGCGAACCAGATCTCGACCTGGTTGAGCCAGGACGAGTAAGTGGGCGTGAAAGTGAAACCGGACTCGCGGATGTTGTTGGAGGAACTCACGGACCGCCTGAGTTTTGTGCGCGGAGAGATTGTCGAGGATGATGTGAATTTGTTGGTGAGGCGGACACAGCAGACGACCTCTTGCAAAAAGGCGACGAACTCACGGCTGGTGTGGCGGGCAGCGGTTTTGCCGTGGACGCGACCGGTGGCGGTATTGAGGGCTGCATATAAGGAGAGCGTGCCGTGGCGGTGGTACTCGAACCCGTGGCGTTCGGCGTGTCCCAGCGAGAGCGGCAGGACGGGATCAAGACGATCCACGGCTTGAATGGCGGGTCTTCTCATCGACGCAGAACACGGGTGCGTGTTGGGGCGGGTGCAGAGAGAGGCCGAGGATGTCGGCCGCTTTGGTTTCGAAGTCGGGATCGTCGATCGCCATGTGGCGTTCGAGGCGGTGCGGCTTGAGGCCCGCTTCTTGCCAAACCCGATGCACTAAGTAGGCCAGGGGCAATTTTATTTCGCTGAGATTTGTGAACGTTAGGGTTTCTTCCAGTCAGTCATGGAGTTTAACTCGGCAAAGATTTCCTTCAATCTCTGTTCGCGCCTCGCGTGATCGTTCATTTCAACGAAGCCCGGTTTTGGAGTTTGCAAGTACGCTAGATTGAACCTCTGGAGTTCGGCAATCTCTCGCCTCAGCGCTTCGACTCGATCTCGGATATCCCCATCCATGCAGCGAAATTATACCCAAGTCAATCCACTCCAAACTGCCACCGCTATTTGAGGCTGCCACGAGAAAGCTAGGTTATGCTAAGGGTGTGACTGCAAAAAGAACTATTGGGAAACGACCACCTTCACCGAAGAAACGGCTTTGCAAGGTTCACGGCAGGCCAATCCGACCTGGCCGTTGGCGCTCTGGCCACCGCACTACAGGATGCGCAGACTGCTACAGAACCAAAAACATGCCGCCACCGAAGAAAAGGTTGTGCAAGGAACACAATCTCCCGATTATTAGGCAGCGTTGGTGGTCCGGATACCGAAACAAGGGTTGTGCTCGCTGTTTTAAAGTGCCGCCACCGAAGAAAAGGTTGTGTCGCAAGCATCACCAACCGATCCAACCCAGCAGTTGGTTGAGGGGCCGACATAGCACCGGTTGCAGTCGTTGCCACAACAGTCGTCCGGGTTATCGTCAGGCCAAAGCACGGTATACGCAGCGTCTGAGACAAGAAACCAAGATTAGGAAGAAGAAGCGATAGCGCCTACCGACTCCTTCCGTCGCCAGATCGACAGTCCAGGTGCTCCGATTGCCAGTGCGCCCAGCGTTGCGGGTTCGGAAGTGGGCATGGTGAATGATGCGGGATTCAGTTGTTCAACGCTTTTATCGATATCATCTGGGCCCTTTGTCTGGCCGGCTTTGATCGCCTTGTTCGGAATGAGAGCTGCGTCCGTTCGTTCGATGATGTCCCCGGGTCCCTTGGTCCTTCCAGCGATGATCAGCTTGCCTGGGATCGTCTCGTAGGCGTAGCCAGTCAGTGTGCCGGTAACGGACGTCCCGTGGACGGCAACGTTCAAGCGTGCCCACCCAAAGTGAGTCTTCCCCTTGATCTGAAACTTCAGTCCAAGGTAGCGGTCTTGTACATTGACCCAGTTTCCGCCAGAAAAAGTGCCACCCGGATTGTAGACAGCCGAAGCCAGCAGTGCAGGCTTGTGGTAAAAAGCGTGACCGGCTGGAATCCGCGCTCCATGGTAAAGGGCTTCGGCAAGCTCCTGCTGGCCCCGGGAGCTTGCTACAACAGCGTTCCCTTGAGCGGCCTTCTCTGAAAGTCTGTAAAACCACGTACTGGTGTTGTGGTAGGACGTGTTCAGGATCGTGAAGTCTGCGATTCCGTCATGGTTCAGATCGAGTTTGTAACTGTCGTGCAGCTTAATTGTGACGTGGGCGGGCGTGTAGACGATCTTTGCTTGTGAAGTCTGGCACAACACCAACACACTCACTCCGGCTGCCCCTGCCGCAAGCGCATACATGTTGAGCTGGTGAAGAACTGACTCGGAAAGTTCGGCAGTCTTACGGGGCACGGAAGGTCTGTTCATAAATCGTCCTCAGGTGGAAATGAGCCGAAAATCTCTTTCACTGCCCAATATCTTCTTGCGTTTCCTTCCGCCGCCTGACCGAAATTCCAGGTGCTCCCATCGCCAGCAGACCGAGGCTAAGCGGTCGTGAAGTGGGCGCAGTCAGCATTGCATCTGGTCCTTCGGTGGTCGCATCTGGCCCCTTTGTCTCACCCGTCACGATGGGCTTGTTGGGAATCGTCTCGTAGGCGTAACCAGTCAGAAGCGCAGTATTTTCTCCGTTTTTCAAACAAGTGTCACTCAGTCGAGCCCAACCGTAATGGATCTTTCCTTCCTTGGTAAACTTCAGGCCTAGGTAGCGATTCCGTGCGTTTTTCCAAGGGCCGCCGCAGTATCCAACGGTGTTAGTACCGGCATCGTAACCTCCGTACGCCATCACCTCATTGCCTTGCAAAAACGGACCCTTAGGCCCAACGCGAACTCCAGCTGCAAGGGCAAAAGCGTAATGGCGGGAACGTCCGGCGTATCCCACGATCTCGTTCCCCTGCCGAGTGGGTAGGACGGTTATAGCCCCCACAATGTACTCACAAAAACTCGTGCAGGTAAAACTGTTATGGATGCTGAAATCAATCTTGCCGTCATGGTTAAGGTCGACGGGAACAGTGTTGTTGGGTGCAATTTGCTTGTGCGCAGGCGTGTAGACAATCTTGGCTTCGGCAGGCTGAGCCAACGCAAGCATTCCCACGCCAGTGGCACTCGCGGCAAGTGCATACATGTTGAGGCGCTGATAGAACGACTCGGAAAGGCTGGTTGTCTTACGGGGCCGGGAGGATCGTCTCATAGGACCTCCTTGTAAAGGCTGCCCATTATCCGTCCGTTACGTTGGGTAGTCAACTTGCACCAGCCCCTCGGACCTTGGGTCCTAACCCCTTTTTACGCGAAGACATGGATGCTAAGGGAGATTCGACAGGAATCCTCGGGTTAGGTGTATTGCAATTTTTGCCGCGTTCATTCGACCTTGCGGGTCACTCCTGCGATGGAAGCGAGATAAACAATGGTTTGATCGGAGGCCCACCACAAAGAAGATCGGTGAGTTTCCATCCAGAAAAGCGGCTGAGAAAAAGGCAGTCGCCTTGGGTTTGGAGTTGCGTTTTGCGACTCCGACGGCTACGAAAGTGGAAACACTAGTGAATCTGTATCGGGCCGAGAGAATGCCGGTGCGGGCAAGCACCATTCGAGGTTATGAACTATGGCTCAAGAACTACATCATTCCTCGCTGGGGAAATGATCAGATCACGCAGGTCAAAGCCCGGCCAGTGGAGCAGTGGCTCGGAACCCTCGATCTCTCGCCAAAAAGTAAAGTGCATATTCGTGGCCTCTTGCACCTGCTGTGGGACTTCGCTATGTACTCGGAAGTCGTACCGATCGAACGGAACCCGATGGAACTGGTGAAGATCAAGAATGCTTCAAAGCCGGTCCACAAGACTCGAAGCCTCACGCTGGAGCAGTTCCGTGCTCTGCTCGAACAACTTGGCACGGACGCCTCATGGCGCACACTGTTATTGCTGGCTGTGAGTTTTGGACTTCGTATCTCTGAAGTTCTAGGACTGAAGTGGCGGGATGTAGACTGGCTCGGCAAGACACTCAGCATCGAGCGGGCGGTAGTGAAACAAATTTGTGATGAGGTGAAATCCTCGCACTCCGCTCGCAAGATGGTGTGTGCCGACGAACTTCTGGAGGTTCTCAAGTGCTGGAGACAGATCACACAATTCGCGGCTTCAGAGGACTGGGTGTTCGCATCTCCATATAAGTTGGGGAAGCAGCCCTTGAGCTACACCTTCGTGTGGGAAAGCCTGCGAGATGCGGCCCAGCAAGCCAAAATCGGGCACGTCTGCTCGCATGTCTTCCGTCATACCTATCGAAGCTGGCTGGATTCGATCGGAACTCCGGTGGGTGTGCAGCAGAAGTTGATGCGTCACGCTGACATCAGAACTACGATGAACATCTACGGAGACGCAGCAACAGCCGACATGCGAAATGCACATGAGAAGGTAGTCCGCCTCGTGTTGCCGAAGGCAATTTGATTTGCGGTGATTTATTTTCCCGGTAAGTGCTTTAAATTCTGGGGTGGGAGACGGGAATCGAACCCGCAACGTCCGGAGCCACAGTCCGGTGCTCTGCCAGTTGAGCTACTCCCACCGCGTACTTGCGATTATAACAACTCGGACGGAGTGCCGTGCGCGCTCGGGTGAGGCCGGCGGTTTTCGTACTACGCGCCAGACCCTTCGGGACTTCGTCCCTCAGGATGGCGGCGGGGATAGAGATTGTTAGAGATTAGAGATTAAAGACCAAGAAATGAGATCACCGGCTAGCCGCGGCCTACGCCGACGTATTCGAATCCCATGGCGCGCAAGCGGACGGAGTCGAGCAGGTTTTTTGTATCCACGATGAGAGGACGGCGAAGCATTTGTTTGATGCGGTTGAAATCGAGCCCGCGGAATTCCGGCCAACCGGTGCCGACCACTAACGCATCCACCCCTTCGGCCGCGGCGTAAGGCGATTCGCAGTAAAACACGGATCCATTCAGTTCGAGGCGCGCGTCCGGCAGGGCGACCGGATCGTAGGCCCGCACCCGCGCACCTTGAGCAATCAGGTTCTTGGCCAGCCGTACCGACGAAGAACCAGCTACGGAATTGGTATTGGGCTTGAAAGCCAACCCCAGAATTCCCACGTCCTTGTTCTGCACCGACTGGACACACTTCGAAATCTTTTCGATCACCTGATCGGCCAGGCCGTGATTCACTTCGCGCGCGGCACTCAAAACCTTCAGCGACACTCCGTTACGCTGGGCTAAGTCGGCCAGCGAATCCATATCGGACTCCGCGAACAAACCACCCATCCCGGCTCCGGGTTGCAGGCAGCGAGGCGCGATCTTCTTGTCCAAACCTAATGCGAGCGAAAGGCTTACTGCGTCCGCGTTCACCCGTTCACACAAACTCGCCAGCTCGTTGATGAAAGAAATCTTGGTGGCCACAAAAGCAGTCGCGGATTCCCGCACCAGTTCAGCCGTCTCGTGATTGGTCACAATGACCGGAACGCCGCGCATCACCAGGGAATGGAAAATCTGTTTGAGAGCCAGCACAGCATCATTCGAATCGGTGCCCAGGATGATGCGGTCCGGCCAATTGAAATCCTCAATCGCACAGCCCGGCGTAAAGAACATGGGCTGCGAAACGATTGTGGCCCGCAAGCCAGCCTCGGCGATCCTTTTTTCGACCGCTGACGCAGTGCCCACTGGAACCGGAGTTACGATTGTGAGGATCGAAGGCTTGGGAGCGGCTCGCGCGATGCGAATCGCCAGATCAGTCAGATGCTGTGGGCTGTCCTCGGCCAAAAAGATCACCTGCGCCTTGCGGGCAAAGGATTCGATGTCGGTCGAATACGCCAGCCGCCCGGAGCGCACGTTACGTTTGATGACTTCGGTAAGGTTCTTTTCGTGAAACGGGACGTTGCCCTGGGCCATCGCGACCATTTGGGAGCTATCGGGATGGCAACAGCTGACGGGGGTGCCGAAGTCCGCCAGACAGGCGGATACGACTGTACCTAAGTACCCTGCTCCGTAGACCCCAATCTGCATGAAACCTCCAGAAGCCCGTTCTGAATTCGCTGGGGGAAGGGTGCCCGAGGCGGCTTGCACAGCGAGTCCAACTCCTTGTTTACGCTCGCCTTCAGTGCTTAGCAACGCACGGGAGGGATTTGTACTTAGGGACATGACCTACCGATGGAAGCAGGAATCTGGACAATCAGAAGGTCACGTAGAGGGTGGAAGAGGGTGAGGCTGGCGCGACCCCGTTCCTCTCCCATATGACGTCACCCTGAGAGACTTCCAGTCACGAAGGACCCCGCGCGCAGTACGAAAACGTCTAGCCACTCCCCACTTCACGGGCGGACCAGGCTGCGGCCCAGCGGGATTCCAGCCAGGTCCACCCAACGGTTCTGTTCCTGCTCGCGTACGAAGGTGAGCTCGTTTAGGGGGATATGGCGGCTGCCCTCGAACATCGCCAAACGGTCACGGGCGAAAATATACGCCTACTGCGCCAGTTCCTCGCTGCTGACTTTCACGATCGTCAGGTGCGGCATGTATGGCCACTCCTCGACGGAGGCGAGCGCCCGGGTGTTCAATCGATCGTGCAGTTCCTGCATGCGGTGGGCACCGTGGGCCACCCGGATGAAGACCGTCGGAGTCACGGGGACGAAGGTTTCGACATCCCCGAGAGTGACCTCGAAAGGCTGAACCTGGCTGCAGACATCTTCGAGAGTCTCCAGCGCCGCCAGTTCCCCGCCCTGCAACCGGCGAGGAGGAAGGATGGTCACATGAGCGGGCAGATGGGGCAGATCGGGATGAAGTACCTGCCGAAGGTTCTCAACAAATTCCCCGACGGCATTCCTTACGTAGGCCACCAGGGCATAACGGGGATTTTGCATGTCAACCCGAAATTATACCTCCGTAAGCGCGAAGCGTGGGTTACAACCTGATCGGAAGCGGTCAGCTATAATCGTAGAAGTCGGGGCGTAGCGCAGCCAGGTAGCGCACCTGCCTTGGGCGCACGCCCTCCCGCTCTAAACGTTCTTCTCGTTCTAACGACTTCTCGAAAAAACAATAACTTGGGGAGTCTGCTCTTCGCTCAAGCATATCTCCTGAGCCTT
>Ga0070762_10001495_pt1 | contig 10805 bp, 9 predicted proteins | sample HubBroMetageREF2_FD_66726 | JGI IMG/M metagenome (GOLD analysis project Ga0070762, IMG submission 66726) | Reference soil microbial communities from the Hubbard Brook experimental Forest, New Hampshire, USA - Hubbard Brook CCASE Soil... | ecosystem: Environmental > Terrestrial > Soil > Temperate... | reverse complement strand
TGACCATACGTTTCATCGTAATCGTTTGTCTCCGTTTACTCCGGCGATTCACAGCGCTCCGGCTTTTTGCAGCTCATTCTTCATTCCCGCCCAGCTCTGCCGTGTGGATTCCTCGGGCGTGGCTGCCCCGCGCCAGTGGGTCTCCAGACTGACGGCAAGATGATAGCCGTCGCGCTTTAGCGCAGCGAACTGACCCGTCCAATCAATGATGCCGCGACCCATCGCGGCCCAATCATAATTGTTCCCGTCCGCTCTTTTCGTAACGTCCTTGCAGTGGCAGTGGCCAATGCGTTCTTTCGGGATCAGCGCGTATCCATCTGGAAATACCTTTTCGCCACGCGAGGCAGCATTCCCCGGGTCCCAGTTCAACATGAACGAAGGGGATTTTATTTCAGCGAGAACTTTGGCTGCTTCCGCTGCCGTACCCGTATTGCAGGCCGCTTCATTTTCGAGCAGCAGTGTCACGCCCTTCTTCCCTGCCACACCCGCGGCCAAAAGCAACTTCTCATTCATCGCCGCGCGATACGGTGCTGGATCATCGAGCCGCCAAAAATCGAAGCAGCGCACTCGTTCGGCCTGGAAGACCTTCGCCAGCTCAAGGCTGCGCGCGAGGACATCATCCTGCTGGTCGAAAGTGAAATCGGCGTTGAATTGCGCGCCCTTGGGGCTGAATGCGGATTTCGGCGCCCCTGGCCAGTCGACCTTGAACAGCGGACTGGCGATGTCGGTGACCCGCAACTTGTATTTTTCGAGGATGCGGCGAGCTTCGGCAACTTCGCTCGCATCGAGATTGAGGATATTCTTGTTCCACATGGCGCGCAGTTCGATCCACTCAAGGCCAAACTCGCGCGAAATCACTTCGCAAGAGCGGCCGAAGTCCTGGCCAATCTCATCGTTGATGACAGCGACACGAAAGGGTGAGCTCATACCGTCAACCCCAGTTTTTCCTCGACATATTTTTTGCTGATGATCGCCGATTCCTTTGGCGTTCGCGCCTTGTCCGGCACGGCGTCGAGCTCGAGAATTCCCCATCCGCGGAAGTTTATTTTACGAAGCGCATCGAGCACCGCCGGAAGATTTACCGAGCCTCGACCGAGTTCGACGAAGCGATAGGATTGTTTCCGATCGGGGCCGCCGGGCAGCCGCTCGACATCCTTCAGATGCAGAAAAAGCAGCCGGTCGCTGTACTTCTCAACAGCCTTTGCCGGGTCACCGCCACCCTGAAAGTAATGCGCCACATCCAGCTCAAGTTTTGCATAACGAGGATCGACCGCCTCCATGATCTGGTCGACCGCCTCCGGAGTTTCTCCCATCGCTCCCATGTGGTTGTGGTATCCGAGCTGCACTCCCAAATCGACGATGCGCTTGCCCAGTTCCGTCAACAGCACGCCGAGCCTTTTGCAGTCCGCCGGCACGATTGCGCGATCCTTGGGCCGCTCGTCAATCACCTGGAGATACAGCCCTCCCGCATCGCGGAGAAATTTCGCATTGGCTACATGCTTGTCGATTTCCGACGATTCGATCGCCGGGTCGATGCTCAGGTTCCCGCTAGACAGGGCAACCATCTTGAGGTGGTGTTTCTCGAGCACCTCACGCAACGCCGCGCCGCTTCCGAATTCCTGGACGCTGTTGGAACGTATTTGAATTCCCGGAAATCCAACCGCGGCGATGTCCTCGATAGCTTGTCGATCGTTTCCGCCCCAGGTGATGGCGGCGTATCCGATGTGAAGTTCGAACGGCCCCGGAGGAATTGGCGTGTCAAAGTACGACAGGTCGGCCCGACCATACAGGTTTTCTCGAGCCGCCAGCCAGCCGCCAGGAAGAGCCGCCGCGCCAGCCAGCGCACCCATTCCGGCGAGAAATTCGCGGCGAGGATTGCGAGCGTTCATTTGCGTTCCTTTCTTCGTTTTGTATGCAGACAAGATACAGCAATCAGGCGATTGTGAACATTTTTCTCGAAGGGCAAAGTGGCGTTAGAACACACGCTTCGCCACGAACGTTTGCCAGCACTCCGCTCAGACCGTATGATTTCATCGAAGAAGATCTGAACGTTCGTCAAGGAGCAGTTCGAGGTCTTGATGGCCCAGGAAGCGCCGCAAAGTCATCCCCACGTCAACCCCTGGATTATTGCCATCTCCGTGATGCTCAGCACGTTCATGGAAGTGCTGGACACTACAGTCGTCAACGTCTCGCTCCCTCACATTGCTGGCAGCCTCTCCGCCACAGTCGACGAAGCCACCTGGACTCTCACTTCCTATCTCGTCGCCAACGCCATCATTCTACCGCTCACCGGCTGGCTCTCTAATTTCTTTGGCCGCAAGCGCATGCTCATGCTCTCGGTGACCGGTTTTACGATTGCATCCTTTTTGTGCGGCCTCGCTCCCAGCCTTCCTTTTCTGGTTGCATGCCGGATTATCCAGGGCGCGTGCGGCGGCGGTCTGCAGCCCATTTCGCAGGCCATTTTGCTCGAATCCTTTCCACCGGAAGACCGCGGGAAAGCCATGGGATTCTGGGGACTCGGCATCGTTGTGGCGCCCATGCTCGGCCCTGTCCTCGGCGGATGGCTCACCGACAGCCACTCCTGGCGATGGGTTTTTTACATCAATGTGCCGATCGGCATCGCCTCCATCGTGATGACCTCGCTCTTTATCTTCGATCCATCGTACATCCGGCGCGCTTCTCAGAAAATCGACTACTGGGGCATCGGACTGCTGGCCGTAGGAATTGCGACCCTGCAAATTGTGCTCGATAAGGGCCAGGAGAAAGATTGGTTCAGCACGGATTGGATTACGGCCGTGGCCATCGTCGCCGTTGTTACGCTGATTGCGTTTCTGCTCTATGAGCTTCACATCAAAGATCCCGTCGTCAATCTTCGCGTTTTCAAGGACCGCACCTACTCCACGGGCGTTTTCCTCATGTCCCTGCTCGGGGTCGGCCTTTACGGCACAACGGTGCTGATCCCGCTCATCCTCCAAACGCTCCTCGGCTACCCCGCCATCCGCGCCGGTATAGCCATGGCGCCTCGCGGGCTTGGCTCCTTCATCGCCATGCCCGTCGCCGGAATCATCATGGCCAAATTTGATCCGCGCAAAATGCTGACCGCGGGATTGATTGTGTGCGGCTGGACGCTCTTCCAATTCTCACGCCTCAGTCTCAGCGCGGGCTACTGGGATTTCTTCTGGCCGCAACTGATAATGGGCCTGTCGCTGGGCCTCATTTTCGTCCCCCTTACCACCATCAGCATGGCTCCCATTCGCAAGGAAAACATGGGCAACGCCACCAGTCTCTTCAATCTCGTGCGCAATCTCGGCGGCAGCATCGGCATTTCCGCCGTCAGCACGATGCAAATCCGCTTTCAGCAGCGGAATATCTCCCAACTCGGCGCGCATGTCACTCCGTACAACCCAAGCGCCTTAAATATGATGAACTCGCTTCACGGGATGTTCATGTCCGGCGGCTCGGACAGCCACACTGCGACGTACCAGGCGCGCGCCGCCATGTTTGGCATGGTCCAGCAGCAAGCCAGCATGCTCGCCTACAACAGCATCTTCCTGATATTGGCGGGACTATTCGTCTTGATGTTGCCCTTTATTCTTCTGATGCGCCGACCCCAAGCAAAAGGCGGTCCCATGTCCATGCACTGAAGATCGAACCAGGAGATCCCACGCCCGCCCGATGCAGCCCGAGCCTGGCCAGACGCGCGTGACAAAAACGCACGCGCAGTTCTCCGTTTCCGCGGAACGCTATTCCCGCGCGAATTCGCGAATGATGCTGAATTGCTCTCCGCTGAAACGAAGCACTTCGAAAACCGCGCTTCTGGTGGGTTGTTAGCTACTGTTCTGGATCGTAAGGAATCGGCCCCGTCAGCGGCACTAGAATCTCTTCTGTCGAGACTCCCGATTCCTTCTCCGCAGTCTTATCCAGTTTCCGCTGGACGCGCTTTTCTTCCTTCATTTTGCGCTTTTCCATCCGCTTCATTTCTTTTTGCCGTTTCTGAAATGTCGTAGTCATTGCGTCTCCTCGCAAACGCAGCAGGCGCGGTACGCGCCCTCACTGTCCATCCCCTTCGCGTTCTGTTACCAGCGCGGTTCGCGAGGCTGCCGCGCAGACTCGCGGTAGTCCTCATTCGAAAATCGTTCGCGGCCGCCGCCGCCGCCCTTGCCGCGGCCCCCGCCACCACCGCCTCCGCCCGGCCCGCCAAAATTCCGAGGCCCGCGCGGTGGCCCGCCTTCGCCCTTTGGCCGCGCTTCATTCACTTTCAAATTGCGCCCGCCCAATTCTTTCCCGTCGAGTCCGGCCATGGCCTTGGCCGCTTCCTCATCGTTGGGCATTTCCACAAATGCAAACCCCCGTGCGCGCCCGGTTTCCCGGTCCATTGCCATGTGCACGCGCGTCACTTGCCCAAACGGCGTGAACAAATCGCGAAGCTCGCCTTCGGTGGTCTGAAAACTCATGTTGCCGACAAACAAACTCTTCATCTTGATTCTCCCTGAACTCTTCGAAGCACCATGAGTGCAGGATCTCGGCAAGCTTGCGCTTCCCGGACGCTACGTTACACTGGCCTGAAATTGGCTGAATTCAGTGGAGGGAGGGCCAAAAAGCGCGCCCTACAGGGAGTTCAGGCAACCCTACTTCGGGAGTCTACAGCAAAGACAATAACACATTTGGCTTCCAAAACCTTCAACCTGATTTTAAACCAACCGCCGCCAACCTGGCGCCAATTCCCTTCTAAGCCTTCAAGACTTCTCCCACCGCTCTCCAAGCTTGGTCAATGGCCTCATTGGTGTACGCGTTGGCACCCGCATCGGAATTCGCAATCGCAATTTTGCCAAACGGCTTCCGTCCGATCACCCACGGTTTCTCTTCCTCTTTCCAATCCGGATCAAAGAGCGAGTTCGGCGAGTACGCATATCCATGCGCCCAGCGATTCACCGTAATCCCCTCGATGTCCCGCGCCGGATCAAATCCTGCGCCACCAAGCATTCTCCCCAGCTGATCCCGGATGTTCTGTTCGAATTTCGAAAACGGCGTGTTCATCAATTCTATTCGTCCCATGCGATATTGATCCCGCATCGGCAGCCCCGGCTTGCACGGTGTGCGCAGCATAAAGAGCACCATCGGCTCCTCGGGCGTGCGGGGGCACGCATATTCACCGATGCTCACGGGAAAATCGAGCGCCGTGTAAGTGTGATATCCCCCCGGCGCAACGATCTGATGCAGGCCCAGCTTCGCAAACGAAGTCCAATTCCTCAGCGCCACATGCGTGTACACCAGCGGCGTCTTCACAAGATACGACAGTGCTTCCTTCTGCTTCTGCGGCAGTTCGGGGCAAAGGTACGGAATCATCCCGTTGTAGCAGGCCAGTATGCAATTCTTCGCTTTGACGGACTGCAACTTCTTTCCCCGCATATAGGCAATTTCTACCGTCTTCGCCCCGGCCCCAGCTCCGTCGCTCGCCCCGGCATGCTGTACGTGGACTACCGTGCTGTTCAACCGGATGCGCACCGCGGCGCCATCCGCATCCAGCTTGCTGTAATCCGCGCGCGCCGTCACAACATCATCCATCGACTTCCCGGGCATGGCGACCGGAATCAACGCGCGCACAAGCAGCCGCGCCACCGACGCATTGCCATCCGGAAAATGAAAAATGTAGGGCTCTTCCTTCTCGTGCTCGCCAAGATCCAATCCGTCAAAACCGGGATAGGTAAACGATTCGTAGTCGTCGCCCGATTCGAAACACCCCAGCGCAGAAACCGCGTCAATCCCCACTCCGTACAAATCATGCGGAAACGTCTGAAAAAACGGCAGCGTCTCCGGATGCACCCTGCAGAAATTCGTCAGATAATCCGCATAGCTAATCTTCGCGAGCCTAGCGCGCTTCTCTTCCCTTGAAAGCCCCGGAAGGTAATCCACCTTCTCGGTATAAACACGCGCGATCTCGCGCCTCGCCACGTCTGAAAGCGGCGCCTTTGCCAAAAACTCCGGCCAGGGCGTAGCGTTCATCCCCGCAATCAACCGGTCTTCGCCAAACGTCTCCTTGTCAAAGAAGGCCCCCGTCCCTAACTTCGCATAGAGCGTCCGGTCGTAATCCTTGTAAAAGCGCTCCGTCTCTATCCCAATCTCTCTAATCAGTGACCTGGCGACATCGCTGTATTTCCCCGGACTTTCAATCGACTGCGTTCCCCCATAACTCAACACCATCCGGTTTCCCGCGCGAAATTCATTTCGCTTCGCATGCCCGCCAAAATCATCATGATTATCGAGAATCAAAATCCGCGCATCGCGTCCGGCGCTCTTCCTGTAAAAATACGCCGCCGCAAGACCGCTGATCCCGCCGCCCACCACAACCAGATCGTAAGACTCGCCCGTCTTTGCTGCCGCACCATCTGCCTCCCAGCTCCCTCCATCCCGCAACCGGTGCGCAAACGTAAACGTCCCATCATGATTCCCGCGCATCCCCATCAGAGCCGGCGGATAGTACCCAGCCGCCTTCTCCGGCGCAAAGTCATCAAGCGCCGCCGCGGCCAAAAGCGACTCCGCCCCAAGTAACCCGCCGATGCCAACAGCCACGCCATTCAAAAAATAGCGCCGAGTAATGGCGCGCCCCATCCCCAAATCGCGGTCCTTTTTCTCTTCACTCATGTCCGGGATTGTAACGCAGACAGAGGTCTCTGTGCCCCGAGTGACCCCTCGGTTCCCTGTGAGAATGTTTTTTCTTTGTGTTTTAATTCTGAAACTTACAGTTCCCGCAAAGCCGTAGCCACAGGCAACGTCGCCGCTCGGATCGCCGGAAACAACCCGCCCAGCACCCCCATCGCCAGCGCGAACACAACACCCATCACAAGCAGGTCCGGTGTAATCCTAAACGCGAACGCGAGATTGGAGAAAGTCTGAAAATTGATGGTGCTTGTCGTCAAGCCGTTCAGCTTGAGAACAGCCAAGCAACCCAACACACCGCCAACAAAAGAAATCAAAAGCGCCTCAAGCAGAAACGAGAAAACCACGGAAGGCCCGCCAAATCCAAGAGCGCGCATGGTGGCAATTTCCCGGCCTCGGTCCGCGACAGCCGAATACATGGTGTTCAGCGCACCGAAGACCGCCCCCACCGCCATGATCAGAGCGACGAACCCGCCGAGACGCGTAATCAGCGTGGTCATACTCGTGGATTGTTTGGCGTAGTAATCAATTTCGCGCATGACGTCCACATTCAGCCGCGGGTCCGTGGTAACCGAGTCCTTCAATTGGCTCAAAGCCTCGGGCGAGGTGAGGTGCACGGTGACGGATTGAAAATTCGTTTCGGGGCGATTGTAGGCCGCGGAGAGAAGGTGCGAATCGGCCCAAACCTCGGAATCGAAGGAGCTGCTGCCTGCGTCAAAAATCCCCACAACCTGCCAGTGTACGTTGCCCAATGCAATGGTCTTGCCCAGTGTCAACCCGGAGTACGTGGTGCTGGCATTCTTGCCCACCACCACTTCAGCGAGCCCGCCCTTGAACATGCGGCCCTGCACAATCTTCACTTGCTTGCGTATCTCTAACACGTTCGGCGAAACGCCGCGAAGCTCCACATTGGCGTCCGTGCCCGTCGAGAGCAGCGGAATCGGCGCCATGAGCACGGCTTCCGGAGTGACCAAAGGGCCGGCGGTTCCCCGCGCAATTCCAGGAGCGTCTTGAATGATCTTCACCGAGTCCAGAGGAACCCCGCTGGTCATTTCCGATGTAGCACCGGCGCGAACGATCAGCGCATTATCCTCCGAGCCCGAGGCTACTAGCGTGGCATGGAAGCCGCGCGCAAGCGACAGCATCGCCACAAAAACTCCCACGGTCCCCGCAATCCCCAGCACCGCAACGATCGTCGATGTCCAGCGTGCTCTTACGCTGCGAATGTTGTAGACAATCGGAATTGCCATCTCAAACCCTCCGCAAAGCATTCACAACGCGCATGCGCATCGCGCTTATGCCGGGGAGCAGTCCGCTGACTACACCGACAAAAACAGCAAACACCAGGCCAAGGGACAGCATTGTTTTTGACAGAAGCAGTGGAGGCAGCAGCCCCGTGACTGCGGCGCTAATCACCGGAATGGCCACCCATGCGAGTAAGAGGCCCAGGAGGCCTCCGAAGAGCGCAATCACCGTCGATTCGGCAAGAACAAGAAAGAGGATCGTACCATCCGTTACTCCGATGGCTTTTAAGACCGCCAGCTCGCCAGTACGTTCGCGGACCGAAATGGCCATCGTGTTTCCTGTAACCAGAAGCAGAGTAAAAAAGACCACGCTCCCGATCGTTAAAATCAGGAATTCGATATTTCCAAACTGTTTGGCAAACCCCGCCGCAAAGGCCGACTCGGTCTCGGTCTTGGTTTCGTAAGAGGAATTGGCGAACTTCGCGTCGATAGTCTTCGCGACGCGCACGGCGTCGTCCGGGCTATCGAGTTTGAGGATGTACCATCCCGCGGTGCTCTTGACGACGGCAGGAACATTCTCATCGAAGTTTTTCCACTGCAGCCAGAACTGGCCCTGGTCGCCATCCGCCTTCGCCGTGTGATAGATGCCGTCCAGATTGAATTCCCACGTTTTCGTCGGACCGTAAAGAGAATTCTTGATAGGGATGCGGTCTCCTACCTTCCAGCCAAATCGCTTCGCTGTGGTCGCTCCGGCAATCGCACCTTGCTGGTCCTTCACGAAAGTATTCCATTGATCATCGGGTACGATGAATTCCGGATACACTTTGCGGTGGTTTTCGACGTCAATGACGAACTGTGGAAAGAAGTTTTTTTCCTCCTGATAAACCCCGCCGAACCAGTGATCGTGCGTCACAAACTTCACCCCGGGAATCGCCCGCACCTGATCGTCATACGATATCGGCATCGTCTGGATCAGCCCAATGCGGTTGACGATCACCAGGCGGTCTGCCCCGGCAATGTCAATTCCGCGGCTGAACGCGCTGTTCACCACCGCCAGGAACGTGAAAAGCACCAGCGCAATCGCGAACGATCCGATGGTTAGGGTCAAGCGTACTTTTTTTCGGAAAAGATTGGCGAAGATCAGCGAGCGGAATTTCATGCCACGCCCCCGGCTACCACCCCTTGCTCGAGCTTGGAAGCCTCCACGAGCACACCCTTGTCGAGATGCAGCGTGGTGTGCGCTCGTGCCGCCACAACCGCGTCGTGTGTCACCATCAGCACGGTTTTGCCATGATTCGCTACAAGCTCCTCAATCAGGGCCATGATTTCGTCCGCGCTCTTCCGGTCCAGGTCGCCCGTGGGCTCGTCGCAGAGCAGAAAGGTCGGGTCGGAGACAATCGCGCGCGCAATCGTCACGCGCTGCTCCTGTCCGCCGGAAAGTTGCCGTGGATAATGGTTCATGCGATTCGTCAACCCCACCACATTCAGCGCGGTTTCCACATGCTTGCGCCGCTCGGCTTTTGAAAGTTTTGTCAGCAGCAGTGGCAGCTCCACATTCTGAAACGCCGTCAGCACAGGAATCAGGTTGTACATCTGAAAGATGAACCCGACATGCCGCGCGCGCCACTGCGTTAACTTGCTCCCGGACATGTGCGTGATTTCGTCGCCGTCGACCGTAATGCTGCCTTGTGACGGCACGTCCAGGCCGCCAAGCAGATTCAGCAACGTGGTTTTCCCCGAACCGCTCGGCCCCATGAATCCCACGAAGTCGCCCTTGTCCACATCCAGATTGAGCCGTTGCAACACCTGGATCTCTTCCCCGCCGCGGCGGTAGGTCTTTGTCAGCCCGCGCACTTGAATCAGGCTCTTCCCGCTTCCCTGGCCATCCACTCGAATCATTTTCGCCGCTCCTGTTTCCGATTACCTGTTTTTTCGCCCTACTTCTTAATCTGGACAGTCTGCCCGTCTTGCATATTGGCAGGCCCTTTCACGACCACCGCGTCACCAGCCACAATGCCCGACAAAATCTCCGTCTGCGTTCCCTGTGCCTTTCCCACGGCCACCGCCCGCCGTTCGAGCTTCTCGTTTTTCACCAGGAACACAATCTTTTTTCCCCCGTCGTCGTGCAACGCGTCATTCGGAAGCAAAGCCGCCACCACCGGCGCGCTCGCATCGGCCTTCTTTACCGGTTCGTCGCTCAAAAACGTCACCTTGATCCCCATGTCCGGCAAAATCCGCGGATCCAGCTTGTCGAACGATATGCGCACCTTTACGGTCGCCTTCTGCCGGTCCGCCGTCGGAATCACCGTCCGCACATGACTCGGAATCTCCCAATCCGGATACGCATCCAGGATCGCCGTCACCTTCTGCCGATCTTTCACCCGCGCAATGTAAGACTCATTCACGTCCACTTCAATTTCGTTCGAATTCATGTCCACAATCGTGGCAATGCCCGTCCGCGTAAATCCTCCGCCCGCGGAAACCGGCGACACCATCTCGCCGACTTGCGCATCCTTCGAAACCACGATCCCGTCGTACGGCGCGGTAATCACGCAATTGTCCACCGCCTGCTGCGCCTCGCGAATCCGCATTTCGGATGCTTGCACTTGCTGCTTCGCCAGATTGATTTTGGCCTTCAGGCTGTCCACGTTCGTGCTGGCGCTGTCCAGTTGCTCCTGCGTCTGTACACCGGCCTGCTGCAATTGCTCGGCCCGTCGCAATTCGATTTGCGAGAACTTGAGCTGTACTTGAAAATCCGCAATCGCCGCCTGCGACGAATCCCGGTCCGCTTTCGCGGAATCCAGCGCTTTCTTCACGTCGGAATCATCCAGCGTCGCCAGCAACTGACCCGCGTGTACGCGTGTCCCTTCATCGAAAAACACGCCCGTAACCCGTCCCGTAATT
>Ga0070762_10001494_pt1 | contig 10816 bp, 6 predicted proteins | sample HubBroMetageREF2_FD_66726 | JGI IMG/M metagenome (GOLD analysis project Ga0070762, IMG submission 66726) | Reference soil microbial communities from the Hubbard Brook experimental Forest, New Hampshire, USA - Hubbard Brook CCASE Soil... | ecosystem: Environmental > Terrestrial > Soil > Temperate... | reverse complement strand
ACCACCGGATTGTTCGCAAATTACGGCTCCGGACTTCAAATCGGAGGTCCAGCGTTCATTTGGACTTGGCTTATCGTTGGCGCGGGACAGCTTCTCGTCGCATTAGTATTCGCCCAACTGGCACGCCAAATCCCGCTCTCCGGCTACGCGTACCAGTGGACTCGTCAACTCGCGGGAGACCGTCTCGCTTGGTGGGCCGGTTGGATCATGATCGTGCAGTTTATTGCCGGGATGTCTGGCGTTTGCTATGCCATGGCGAACTACCTAGTTCCTTACCTCGGTCTCGCGGACAAAAACGGAAATGTGGTTGCGATCACGATCGCCATCCTGATCGCGATTTCATTAATCAATCATTTCGGTATTCGGCTCTCGAGTCTCGTGAATGATTTCTCAGTGGGAGCGGAAATTCTAGGTACGGTCGCGATTGGGCTGTTGTTGCTGGCAGTCGCTCTGCTTCGAAAAACTCACCCTGTAACTTTTCTCCTCAGTCATCCAGCTCAACCCTCGGGCCTTGCCTACTTGCCGGCCTTCGCCTCGTCCGCGCTCATGAGTGCGTGGACGATCGGCGGCTTTGAGGCAGCCGCGAATGTCGCCGAGGAAACCCACATGCCGCAGAGCAGAGTGCCAACGGCCATTGTGCTTTCTGAAGTAGCTTCAGTCTTGCTTGGGTTCCCCGTTCTGATTGGTTTCACGCTGGCGATTCCCTCGTTGGCCGTTGCCAGCCAGCACTCCACTCCGCTGCTCTACATCATGCAGCATTACTTCCCGCCCTACGTAACCGATGTGGCGATGCTGCTTGTTTTCATTTCGATCTTCGCCTGCGCCCTCGCGAACGTCACGACCCTCACTCGAATGGTCTGGGCCATGGCGCGGGACGGACAGCTACCTGCGTCGCCGTGGCTGGCTCGCGTCAGCGTCCACAAAGTTCCCGCCAACGCGATTTGGACCATGGCCGTGATCGCTGCCGCTTTCACTTGCTGGGCCAAAGTTGAAGTGGTAATCACCGGGGTGTGCACTCTCTTGATGTACGTTGTCTATGGCATTGTGGTAGGAGCCGCATTATGGGGGGCCAGGAGAAAATCGCAAGCAAGTAATGTCGAGGAACCCGTAGATGCGATTGCGGCCCCGATGGCCCAAATCGCGGGCTCGCGCCACTTGCAGGTCTCACGGACACTCTGCATTGCCGCGCTCATTTGGATTGTGTTTCTCCTAGCAATCATCAGTATTCCAAGATCCGCATGGATCAATACGATCGCCAGCCTCGCGGCTCTCGGTGTAGGCGCGTGTTGGTACTTCTGGGGGCGGCCGCGAAAGCCCGTGGATGTCATGGGCCTTGGCGCTGGGCAGGGTTCAGATAGCCTTGTCCACAGTACACGGGACGGAATTTAGACACGACTTTTGTGCGGCCACTGCGATCTCGACAGCTCGCAAGCCGTCTGTGCCTGTCACTCGTGGAGGTCGGTCATTGAGCATGTTGTCCACGAAATCCCGCATTTCGGCAAGATAAGCGTCAGCAAATCGTGTGAGAAAGTGATCCGCCAGATCGTAGCTCCCCCCTTCGCCTTTCACAAAAGTCGCCGGAGTTTGCCGTAAACTTCCCACGAGAACGGACCCCTTTGAGCCGATTATTTCCGTCCGCACGTCGTACCCGTAGAGGCATTGGGCGTAGGATTCGACATTTCCGATGGCGCCGTGGTCGTATTTGAGGTTCACCACTCCGGCCACAATATCTCCATGCTGTTCGAGTTCCGGACGGATGGCGACGGTCTTGTAGGCCTGCACCTCTGAGACTTCGTCCTGCATGAGCCACCGCGCCAGATCAAAATCATGAATGGACGACGCGAAGAACAGCATTCCGTTCAGGCTCGATTTGTAATATCCAATGGGTGGGGCATCCTTATCTCGACCAATAGATTTGAAAATAACCGGTTCGCCAATCTCGCCGGCCTCGATCCGTTTTTTGGCGGCAGCATAAGCCGGGTCGTAACGCCGCATGAATCCGACTTGTAGACGCACGCCTGCATCCGCGACCGCTTTCAAGGCAGAACGCGCGTCCTTCGAATTCAGAGCCAGTGGCTTTTCACAGAGAATGTCTTTACCGGCGGCGGCGGCGGCGCGCACCGCGTCGGCGTGAAACTTGTCCGGAGTGGCAATCACGACACAACGAATGTCTTTGCATTCGAGCATGGCATCGAGGCTCGAATACGAGTTTCCGATCTCCAACTCGGCCGCGACTAGTTTGGCGCGCGCGGCGTCGGCATCGGCAATTCCGACGAGCTGTGCCTCCGGGACGAAGCGGCGCAGATTTTCCGCATGACGTTTTCCCATTTCTCCCACTCCAACTACCCCAACGCCTAACTTGCTCATGAAACCATTCCTCCTAAAAGTGAAGTACCGTTGTCGATGCCACACATACGCCCCGGTTGGATTTTCGCTAATCCCTTTTATAAACCTCTCGCGAGCCGAATGATTGTAGCAACAGATCTCGTCAGCTTATCGAGGAAAAACTGCTTGACAATAAAAACATTGTGAATTATAAGCGCTTAGCTAGAACGAACAAATGTAACTGAATCGCACCTGTTTTGGGAAACTGCAGCAGTGGAAATACAAGACCCAGTCATTTTGCGTGACAGGCATATTCACTAAGATACCCGAATAGGGCGGATCGCTCACCCCATCCGGAAAGGGAGAAGGGGCCATGACCAACAGCAGACAGGCATGTGGACATTTTCACGCGTTGACTTTTCTCTGGGGATTATATCGTCGGAAATGGAGTTCGCGGGTAATTGAGGCCGCCGCCACGAAAATCGATCAGACGAAAGCCGGCATCGGTCGTGCCCGTGGCTTCTACTCTCGTGTGCGGCATGCAGCTGGAGTCTTGCTTCCCCTCATGATGGTCTGTCTGTTGAGCGGGCACGCGCTCGCCGGTGTCACCGCGAGTATCTCAGGTACAGTCAAGGATGGCAGTGGAGCCATTATCGCTGGCGCAACAGTCTCTGCCATAAACCTTGGGACGGGGGTTGTGCAAAGCCAGCACACCAATGCGCAGGGCTTTTACTCCTTCCAGTCCCTGCCCTTGGGCAATTACGACATACAGGTTCAGCAACCCGGCTTCAAACTGTTCCGCGAATCCGGACTGGTCCTCGATGTCAACGACACTCTGGTCGTCGATGCCGTCTTACACGTGGGCGAGGTCAAAGAGGTTGTGCAAGTCTCAAGCGAAGCCCAGCACGTGGAAATCAGCAGCACTCAACTAGGCGAGGTCATTGGTGGCCAAGAGATGACGAGTGTTCCGCTCGTCAGCCGCAGTTATACGGATCTTTTGGCTCTTCAGCCCGGTGTCGTGTCGAGTTCTTCCGGAATGTCGGGTGCGCTCGCTGGTCCCTTTAACTCGACCGGCGTGGTAATGCCGCTGGTTTCGGGTGACCTGAATGCGGGAGGGCTTTCGGTTAATGGCATGCGTGAGGCTAACAACGGCTTTTTGTTGAATGGAGCGACAGTGCAGGAGCCTGGATTTGGTGGAACTGCCGTCATTCCCAACCTGGATTCCATCGCGGAGTTCCGCATTTTGACGAATAACTTCGACGCGGAATATGGAAACTACAGCGGCGGCCAAATCAATGTGATTACGAAGTCTGGAACCAACGGATTTCACGGAGATGTCTTCGAGTTCCTCCGCAATACCGATTTTGATGCGGCCAACTATTTTGACCAGGGAAATCGCGGAGCCTACCACCAGAATCAGTATGGCGGCACGCTGGGTGGGCCTATCAAGCGGGATAAGATTTTCTTCTTTGCCGACTACCAGGGAAACCGCGTCGTGCAGGGTGTAAGTGAAGGTCAAGTCGCGGTGCCATCTGCCGCCGAGCATACAGGAGATTTCTCGGACCGGGCGAGCCAACTGACCGGTACTGTCGTCGGCACGGCGTGGGCACAGACTTTGCAGCAGGAGCTCGGTTATCCGGTTACCGCAGGTGAAAATTACTACACCTCCGGTTGTACGAGTTCGGCGCAGTGTGTTTTTCCCAATGCGCAGATTCCTCAGAGCGCGTTCTCCGCGCCAGCAAAAAACATCCTCCCGTTCATTCCGATTCCAAATAGTGGGGCATTCTTTTCGACGTCGAGCCAATCTCTGCGGCTGAACGATTACAAGACCAGCGGCCGCATCGACGGCAACACACAGTTCGGCATGCTCTCCGCCTACTACTTCTTCGACAACTACAATCTCACCAACCCTTATCCGACGGCCTCAGTTCCGGGCTTTGCTGCAGCGGGCACGGGACGCACACAGGACATCAACCTGGGAGACACCAAGACCCTCGGCAATACGTCCGTCAACGAGGTTCGCTTCGAGTATGTGCGGAATAACATCCTGGTGAACCAACCCTCGAACGGCGGCGCGGTCAGCATGAATTCTCTGGGGTTCACCACCGGCGCGAACACACTTGGTATCGACGTGCTGAATCCGGCCATTCAAGGCGTGCCGGAGTTGGACTTCCAGACTTTCACCGTTGGCGTCCCCAGCCGGCCGAATCGTTATATCGAGAACACATTTCAGTGGCTGGATAACTTCAGCAAGGTTATTGGAACGCATACTCTCCGTTTCGGGGCAGCTTACCATTACAACCAGATGGATCAGCAACTATCGAACGTAGTCAACGGAAATTTTGTCTTCAACACAGCCACAGAAACGGGAATCGATTTCGCTGATTTTCTGATTGGCGCGCCCGCACAATATGTGCAAGGCGTTGCCCTGCCGGGCAACGGGCGTAGCCATTACATCGGCGCCTACGGCCAGGATAGCTGGCGTGTTCGTTCCAACTTCACAGTCAATTACGGATTGCGTTGGGATGTCAGCACTCCCTGGTCCGAACAACATAACGAATTGGAAACCCTGGTTCCCGGCAAGCAATCTGCAACCTTCCCCGGTGCGCCAACCGGTTGGGTATTCGCCGGGGACCCAGGAATTCCCACAACCTTGGCACCCACTCGCTACAACAACTTCGCCCCCCGCCTGGGCTTCGCCTATTCACCAAGTTCGAGCGACGGATTTCTCGGCGCGTTGTTCGGCGGTCCCGGCAAATCCAGCATTCGTGCCGGCTATGGACTGTTCTTTAACTCGTTCGAGGGCGCAACCAGCTTCAACCAGATCGGCGCTGCGCCATTTGGATTCTTCTATGTCGGCAACAATCCTTCGTTCACCACGCCTTTCATTAATCGCCAATCCGGCGTAAGTCAGTTGCAACGATTCCCGGTGGCATTTCCACCCCAGAATGCCAGCCCCAGTAATCCGGATGACTCCGTCAACTGGTCGGTGCTCCTGCCCATCGTGAGTTCGCCGGGTATCGATATTCATAACCGGCTTCCTTATGCTGAAGATTACGAGTTGTCGATCCAGCGAGAGTTCTCCAAAGACACGCTACTCACCCTGAGCTACGTGGGCACGCAGGCACATCGATTGCTTTCCGATCTCGAGTCCAACCCGGGAAGTCAGTCTCTGTGCCTTTTCCTGTTGAACCCATCGTTGTCGCCCGGAGGCGTGAATCCTCACCTCGCTCCGAATAGTCCTGGTTGCGGGCCGGGAGGCGAGGATCCGGGCGTCGGCAGCCCCATAAGGTTAGCGAGCGGTGTAACCGCTCCGGGATATCCTGGAGTAGGAACTTTTGCTACGACTCGTTTGGTCGCGGGCTTTAACGCGCCGAACTCTGATTCGTTCCAGAGCAACGGCTACTTCACCACCATTGGCAATTCCAACTACAACTCGCTCCAGGTCAACTTGCGGCATACCAGCAAGCGGCTGCAAACGCTGGTTGGCTACACCTACAGCAAGGCGATGGACGACGCTTCCGGCTACGGCGAACAAATTAACCCGTTGAACCACGCAGCGAGTCGAGCGCTTTCCGCCTTCGACGAAACCAATAACTTTGTTGCCAGCTACAACTACAGTTTGCCCCTTGATCTGTTGAAGGGACCGAAGCGGTTGACGAATGGTTGGCAAATGAGTGGCATCACGCGATTTGCGACCGGGCTCCCAGTAGTCATCTACGAGGCGGATGATCGTTCCCTGCTGGGCACCGCCTTCACCGGTCCCATTATTCTCGATGTCGACACTCCGAATTACACACCGGGAACCTTGAATTTCAAGAATCCTCGTTCCGGCCAACCGTTTTTCAATACTTCTCTGTTTAGTTTGGAAACGCTGGGACAACTGGGCGATTCCAGCCGTCGTTTCTTCCACGGCCCGGGAGTCAACAATTTTGACATGGCCCTGGTGAAGGATACCCAGCTCACGGAGAGAATGAATCTCGAGTTCCGTGCGGAGTTCTTCAACATCTTCAACCACGCACAGTTCCAGAATGTGCAGGGAAATATCAACGCATCCAACTTCGGACTCGCGCAATCCGCCGCCGCGCCGCGTATTGGACAACTTGCTCTCAAACTATTGTTCTGACACGCTAGGTGGAAACGGCTAGGGAAGCGGGGTTCGGCAAACTTCAGAGTGCCTCCCGGACATCCGCGTGTGAACTCTCGGGGTGCGGAGTGCTAAAGGTTCTATAAAGAAATGGCACGTGGCCATGAATAAGGAGACGAACGAATGACTGCAGTAGCTTCGCGATTTCACTTTGCGTCCGCGCCGGACAGCTGGGGCGTGCTCGATTATCCCGGACCGTCGTGGGAGCAGTCCTACCAAAAGATGCTGGATGAGATGGTGGACGCCGGTTATACAGGAACTGAACTCGGGCCTTATGGCTTTTTTCCCACCGATCCGAAGATTCTAAAAGTCGAACTGGTAAAACGTCATCTGAGACTTTTGGGTTCGTTTGTGCCGGTGACATTGAGCGATCCGGCGTCCACTGCGATCGTGATTGAGCAGGTACGCAAGGTTGGGAATTTACTCGCGACCCTGGGCGCTCCATTTCTGGTCCTCGCGGACGCTCAATCTACTGAGCGTGACCAAATCGCGGGACGCGTCCCCGCCGACGGAAGCGCGGGGCTCAATGCGCAGCAATGGAAGCAAGTAGCAAAGGTCGTTGCGGATGCGGCGCAAGTCACCGCGGAATATGGGCTGGACCTAGTTTTCCATCCTCACATCTCAACTTACGTCGAGACGCCCGAGGAGACAGAGCGGTTCTTCGACGTAACGTCATCGACAAAAATCGGCCTTTGTCTGGACACCGGGCATTGCGCCTACGCCGGAGGAGATCCGGTGGCTGAGGCTGAGAAGTATCGCTCAATTCTGAGATTCGTTCATCTGAAGGATGTGGACAACAAAATTCTGGCCCAGGTTCTGCGTCAGAAAATGAATTTCGAGCAGGCCGTGGAAGCCAAGACATTCACCATTATCGGCAAGGGATCGATTGATTTTCCTGCCTTCTTCCGTGTGCTCGCGAAAAACGATTATTCCGGCTGGATGGTCGTGGAGCAGGACGTCAAGTTCGGCGCCACCGTCGTACCGCCCGCACAGAGCATCGCTGCAAGTCTTAAGTACTTGCAAAGTGTAACCAATCAGTTGGTACCAACATCAGTGGGACCTTGACCACAGCGAACAGCATATTTGATTTAGAGGATCGGCTTTTAACGGCGCGGAACGCAGAAGGTTTATGCCTCGGATGACGACTACTGCTTACAAAAGTCCGCTGTACGAAATGACAAAGTCTACGCCGACCTGCCTTTGGAACGACTCCGCCTCCATAGAGGAGCTTACGTACTCGATCGAGCACGGAGCAGTCGGCGCTACTTGTAATCCCGTCATTGTGCTTGGTGTCCTTAAGAAGGAGATGAACTTTTGGAAAGACCGCATTCGCGAAATCATCAGCGAAAAGCTGCGGGCCACGGAAGATGAGATCGCGTGGCAACTTGTTGCCGAGATTTCCGTGAAGAGCGCTGCCTTGTTGAAACCCATTTTCGACGACCACAAGGGTAAGAATGGAAGACTCTCCATCCAGACGGACCCGCGACTATTTCGCGATCCGGAGGCGATCGTGTCTCAGGCACAAGAATTCAATCGACTCGCGCCTAACATGATCGTGAAGATCCCGGTGACCCGCGCCGGCGTTCCAGCGATCGAGGAAGCCACCTACCTCGGCATCAGCATCAACGCGACCGTGTGCTTCACCTTGCCCCAGTGCGTCGCCGTCGCCGAGGCCGTAGAGCGCGGCCTTCGACGTCGAGAGCGCGAAGGAAAAGAAATCGCGACCATGGGACCTGTTTGCACTATCATGGTCGGCCGCCTCGACGACTGGCTGAAAGTCGTCCTGGAAAAAGAAAACATTGCGATCGATCCGGGATATCTGGAGTGGGCTGGGGTTGCGGTTTTCAAAAAGACCTATCAACTGTTCCGCGAACGAGGCTATCGAATTCGTTTGCTCTCCGCAGCTTTTCGCAACCACATGCACTGGAGCGAGTTCATCGGCGGCGATGTTATCATTTCACCGCCGTACTCCTGGCAGGTCCGTTTCAATGCCAGCGATATCGAGGTTCGCCCCCGTATCGACAAGCCGGTCGATCCCCAAATAATAGACGAGCTCTCGAAGAGGTTTGCCGACTTCCGGCGGGCGTACACCGAAGGTGGCATCTCGATAGAAGACTTCGACTCCTTTGGCCCGAGCCGTCGCACTCTTCGGCAATTCATTGCTGCATGTCATGATCTGGACGGGTTGGTACGCGATATTCTCCTTCCGAACCCGGACGCGATATGAAAAAGCGCGTGAGGATGGCAGTTAGCCAAAATATTTACGCTGAGCGTTAATTTTGTCGACCGCCGGAGCGCAACAATCATCTTCGGCGGCAACTGGCTTCAAATTTTCAGGAGGACCTGATGTCTCAGGATGTTGTTCATTCTCGCGCCTTGCCAACCGGCAACTCTGGAGAGCTGTTGAGATTTTCGCGCCAGGACGCCGGTTGGGAGTGGATGGGGCTGTCCGTGAGACGACTGGCTCCTCGCGAGGCCTGGGAGTTTGCGCATCCCGCCGAAGAGACCGCGTGCGTGTTGTTGTCGGGCAAATGCACAGCGGCTTGGAGCGGGACCGAATACAAAATCGGACAACGTGAAAGTGTTTTCGAAGGTCTGCCCTACGCCGTTTATTTGTCCGCAGGCGAGTCCATTCGGTTCGAGGCAGAAACAGCCTGCGAACTCGCGGTCTGCCACGTACCCTCGCACCAGACGTTTCCGTCACGGCTAATCACGCCCAAGGACGTTACCGTTTCTTTGCGCGGAGGCGGAAATGCCTCCCGACAGATAGTCGATGTCATGCGTCCCGACTTTCCCGCCGAGCGCATCATCGTGGTCGAGGTTTATACCCCGGGTGGAAATTGGTCCAGCTATCCTCCGCACAAACACGATGTGCACAACCCCCCGTCCGAGGTCGACCTGGACGAGATTTATTACTACCGCATGAATAAAGAGAACGCGTTCGCGCACCAACAACTTTACAGCGCGGACGGAGCGCGAAACCGCGTAGTCACAGTTCGCGACGGCGACGCAGTTTTAGTTCATGAGGGATATCACCCGGTAGTGGCCGGACCCGGCTACGATGTCTACTACCTGAATTTCATCGCTGGAAGTGCACGATCGCTCGCCATTACAGAAGATCCCAACCACGTTTGGATCCGTTCGACTTGGAAAGAAATGGATTCTCGTCTCCCCCTCATACGCGAGCACGAATAGATTTAAATGGCCGTCTGGATTGCTTTCGGCGAATGCAGCATGAATCCACATGACTCCCGTACTCGTAACTGCGGCGGGAGCGTAATGGTGACCGCCCGCGTGCGTTTGGATTCAATTCGTTCCAGAAGCAACCGGACTGCCGTAGCGCCCACTTCGTATTTTGGAAGCTCGATCGTGCTCAGTCGGGGACGGAAACAACCCAGCCACGGATAATCATCGAAGCTGACCAAGGCGAAGTCTTCTGGGCAGCGCATGCCAATTTCGTCCGCCGCACTCATGAAGCCCACGGTCATTAAATAGTTGGTGACCAGGACTGCATCTGGCCTGCGGGGGAGCAACGCCAGTCCCGCCCGGTGTCCTGAATCCACACGATAGTCACCTTCAAACGTAAGCTCCGCAAAGTATTTCAATCCATTCACCTTCAGAGCGCGGTTGTATCCCTGGCGGCGGGCACGCGCATTGCTAACGTTGACCGGCCCTCCTACAAGTCCGATTTTCTTGTATCCGATTCGCGCCAAATGCGAAACCGACTCAAATGCTCCGAGTTCGTCATCGGTCTGCACCAGATCGGTTCTTAGCCCCGGGCAGGTTCGCATCACGAGAACAATGGGCACGTTGGCATCGGCTAACATCTGCCGTTGACTACTGGAAAGCTTCCCCGGCGTCTTGTTGAGAATAATTCCATCGACGCGCTTGGAAAGAAGCAGTTCCAGATACTGTGCTTCTTTTGCTTCCTTATCGTCGCTGTTGCATAACAAGATGCTGTAACCCGCACCCTGCGCAACATCTTCGGCAGCCCTTACAATGGCGGGGAAAAATGGATTCGCAATGTCCGTCACGACGATTCCAATGGTGTGCGTTCTTTGATTAGCCAGGCTGCGAGCCAAGAGGTTTGGTCGATAATTTAATTTGCTGATAGCCGCTTCAACCCGCCGGCTAAGCGTAGGACTGACTCTTCCCTTCTTATTCATTACCGCCGATACGGTGAACACCGACACCCGCGCTTCGTGCGCTACGTCATAAATACTTGGCGCCTTTGATCCATCGGAGCGCTTGCTTGAGTGCTTTCTGGGCATAACATTTCTGACAACTCTAACCGCATCGGGAGATTCGCGATAAACCACCAGTGTCGAGGGCCTTTAACAGGCT
>Ga0070762_10001491_pt1 | contig 10831 bp, 9 predicted proteins | sample HubBroMetageREF2_FD_66726 | JGI IMG/M metagenome (GOLD analysis project Ga0070762, IMG submission 66726) | Reference soil microbial communities from the Hubbard Brook experimental Forest, New Hampshire, USA - Hubbard Brook CCASE Soil... | ecosystem: Environmental > Terrestrial > Soil > Temperate... | reverse complement strand
AACGACCGGCCCATCGTTGGCGTCAACGCCCATAGCGGCGATCCGCATTACGAGCCGCACGCGGAAGGCTCGGCGCCCATCCACGAAGGTGACTTCGTCCTGCTCGACATCTTTGCCAAGAAAAATACACCCGGTGCCGTTTATTACGACATCACCTGGACCGGTTTTGTTGGCAAGGCTCCTTCGACGCGAATGCAGGAAGTTTTCACCGTGGTTCGCGACGCGCGGGATGCCGGAATAAAAGCGGTGCAGGGAGGCATCGCCAGCGGGCGAGCAATGTGCGGATGGGAAGTCGACCGGGCGACACGCGATCACATTAAAAAAGCAGGCTTCGGAGAATACTTCATTCATCGGACTGGACATTCCATTGGAACCGAGATCCATTCCAACGGCGCCAACATGGACGACTTGGAAATTCACGACGAGCGCCGGATTCTTCCCAATTCCTGCTTCTCGATCGAGCCGGGAATTTATTTACCGGAATTTGGAGTGCGCAGCGAAGTGAACGTCCTGGTGCGGCCAAAGGCGGCCGAAGTCACAGGTAAAATCCAACGCGAGATTGTAATCATCTGAATGGCAAATTCCTCGACAACTAAAGAAGTACCAGCTCAACCCATGACCACAATGTCGGTGCTGGCGCCGGCGCTTGGCTGGTTGATTCCGGGCGCGGGGCACCTGATCCAGAAACGCTGGATTCGCGGACTGCTGCTCATGGGTTCGGTCGTGATCATGTTCCTGCTCGGACTGGCCATGCAGGGCCGCGTGTATCGGCCCAACGGCGGAGACATCCTCGATATTCTCGGATTCGTTGGTGACGTGGGAGCCGGGGGGTTGTATATCGTGACCCGGGCTCTGGATCTCGGACAAGGCGCCATCGCCCACGCCACGGCCGATTACGGGACCAAGTACATCATCGTGGCCGGCTTGCTGAACTTCATCAGCGCTGCCGACGCATACCACATTGCGATCGGGAAAAAGCCATGAACCTGCAACTCTCCCATTTCAGCGCCGCCGTCCTGTTCGCCGTCTTCGCGTCGGTAGTTTTCGGCATCACCCAGCGCAGCACCTCCCGCGAACAGGTTCGTTACGGCCTGTATTGCTTTGCCATGTTCGTCGGCGGAGTGTTTGTGGCCGGATGGGTGATGTGGGTGTTGCGAAGGTGAACGCAGGTATTGTTTAAAACTATCTGCTACTTCTCCCACACGAACGCGTCGAACACGCGTTTAGTTTCGAATCCTAGACGAAGATAAAGCTCAACCGCCCGCGCATTCGCTTCCGTAACCGTCAGAGACAGCAAAGAGAACTTTCGCTGGCGCAGATTCGCCGTGGTACAGGCGAGCAACGACTTCCCGATTCCGTGTGAGCGATACTCCGGCAACACACATACCTGGGTCACATGGCCCACGTCATGGCGTACTCGCGAACACAGAATCAGGCCAACCAGAATGCGCGTTCGTTTGTGCACAGCGGTAAAGGACGATTCAGGATCAAAAGTCCCGCACCCTGGAAAACGGACGATGTTGTTCAGAAAACGCAAAGAGCCACTCAATGTTCGATATTGATCATTGATCTCGGAATCCACGTGGCCACGATAGGCCGCTGTAATTACCGAGGCCGCGGGTTGGTAATCCTGTTCCGACCATGGCCGGATTTCGATATCCGCATGCGATGACGCCGGCTTGGTCGCGCTTTCCAACGGCAAGACCATGAACAGCCGCGCGCGCTGGCTGAAACCCTGCTCGATAAAAGGGCGGGAGACGACTCCGCTTTCATGCATGAGCAATTGTGCTTCGACGCGATGGATGCCTGGAGATTGCTGCAAGGTTTCAATCACATGGGTGAGCAGCCGGGACTCTACTTCGTGAGGATTGGGCAAGCGGCCGCCGTTGGTAACAAAGAGATCTCCGATCACGCCCTTGCTGCCTTCGTAGACAAAAAATGCGTAGCCGAAGATCTGCCCGCGGTCGATTGCCGCGTAACCCGGAAGGATCTTGGCATCCACGTAGCGGAGAATCATATCGGCAGAGCCACTGTAATCCCAGGTGAGCAGGCGCGACCACGCGCTGATCTCGTCCTCCAACAACGGACGCAGATCGACGGAAGAAAAATGCCTGAGATCGAGAATCTCCATCCGGGCTCCTGGAGGGCTGCACCTCAGCGGTGCGCGCAAATCGCGGCCGCGAAAACTGAGTGTATTAGCTTCGCACGCCGCGAGGCAAACAGGTGTATCTCGATGGATGCGCGCGGAACTACATCCTGGCGTTTATAAAGCGGAATCTCAACTATGTGCTGATTGCCGAATGCGTTTCTCAAACTTCTAGTGACTAGCCTGGCCCATCCCAGCAGCTGAAACCCAATAGTAGTCGAGACCTTGCGGCGCGAAACTGCCAAGGTAGGAGACCCGGCGACCTGCAACTTGCTTCGCCATCGCGGTCTGTGATCCCTCCTGAGCGATCAGCAGATGCTCTCCAGCGGGAACTTGCCCGTACTCATATCGATCGATAACTTGGTTTCGATAGAACGCCAGACCAAATTCTGCTTCACGAGAAACGCCCGACACCGCGAGAGGAAGCGGCTTGGCCTCCAGGTGACTGATCTCGATCGCCAGCGGCCGGACAGAAAGTGTGGAGTCCACCGCCGGAGATCCCAGACGAAGTACCGCTGCAACCGTCAGCACCACCGGAACCAGCGTGACGAAACGCAACGCACCGAAACCGAGATTGGTGCGTAGCGTGACTGCGATGCCGATTGCCAATAAACCGGCAAACACAAACGAGATCGCTGCCGCCCTGCCCCACGGCAACCGATGCTGTAGAACGATGTACTGAATCATGAGAGCAGGAACAATTGGCGACGCCGCAACAATGGCGTGTGGAATGATCAGAGGGAGGCTCGGACTCTCACCGTCTGCTATGCGACGCCTCACATATTCAGCGAGCAACAGCGTGCCCGCAGGCAACGCCGGAACAATGTAGCCGGGTAGTTTCGATTGCGAGAGCGAGAAGAATATGATGGGAACTGCGAGCCAGATCACCAGAAACGCATTGAACGCGTCTTCCGACTTTAGCATCTGTTGCCGCTCGGCCCACCACACACGAATAGTTTCCGCGCAGGACATCGCTGCAAAGACTGTCCACGGAATCAACCCGAGCAACGCGATTGGCACGTAATACCAGAATGGTTCCTTATGCCGGTATAGATTCGTGCCAAAGCGCGCCAAGTTGTGTTGCAGAATGAAGACGCGGAAGAATTCCGGATTCTTGCTCTGCACTGCGACGTGCCATGGGAGAGCTATGGCGAGAAACAACAAAATTCCAGGAATCCAGAGAGTTCTCAAAACCAATCGGTAATCGCTCTTGGCTACGGCGAAGATCACGATAATTACGGCCGCCAATGATGGAGCCACTGGCCCCTTGGCGAGCACACCGAGAGCGAGAGCGCAATAGAACAGTGCGAGGTGACGTTTCGATTCGCTCTCGTACCATGCATACCAGGCGAGCAACGCGATGGTGAACATCGCAGTCAGTGGCATATCCGTCGAAGCCGCGCGGGCGAAACCGATGATGCCCGCGGCTGAGGCGGTCATCAGTGCGCCATCGAGTTCGAAGCCGGGACGAAAGCGTTTCAGGAAAAGATATACCGCGACCACCATGAGCGTCGCGTCTATGGCAGACGGCAAGCGCGCGGCCCAATCACTCACGCCGAAAATGCTGTAGGCGAGCATCGCTTGCCAGTAGTAAAGAGGCGGCTTCTCCAGCCACGGCTGGCCTCCGAGCGTAGGCGTAATCCAGTCGTGACGAGCCAGCATCTCGCGTGCAACTTGCGCGTAGCGCGGTTCATCCGCGCCGATGAGCCCAAAATAAGCGAGCCCGAAGAAAAACAGGAAACCACAGAAACCAGCGAGCAGAAGCCAATCAGTAGAGGTGCGGGATGTCTTCACTCCTGTCCTCTTAGCTTAGGTCCGAAGACGCCAACCGTAATCCAGATTATTTCCTGCAGCGGCGAAATATGCATAGAGAGCTATTGTACGGAGGGATGGGTTCGAAGTTGCGCCATGATCCGTGCCACGGCGGCCGACAACGGACCGTCGAGCGAGCATCCGCTGGCACACGCATGTCCGCCTCCGCCAAACTGCTCGGCGACCGCGGCCACATTCAATTGTCCTTTGCTGCGCAAGCTCACGCGGAACCGGCCTTCGGGAAGCTCACGGAAGAATACCGCGACCTCGACGTCCTGAATGGAAAGAGCGTAATTCACCAACCCTTCGCAATCCTCTTCCTTCGCGCCGATGCGTTCCATCTGTTCGCTGGTGACCGAAATCCAGGCCAGCGGACCTTCGCGATGCAGGTTGGAAAGTGCCGCGCCGAGCAGCCGCATCTTCGCCGTGGAATGTGCGAAATACACACTGCGCGCGCAATGTGCAGGATCCGCGCCAGCCAGTACCAACTCTCGCGCTAAAGCGAAGGTATGTTCATTGGTGCCTTCAAACATGAACGAACCCGTATCCGTAAGCACGGCCGTGTACAGACAAGTCGCAATTTCGGGCGAAATCTTCGCGCCGGCCTCTCGCGCCAGGCGGTAAACCATTTCGGCCGTGGCAACTGCGTTGGGATCGATCCAGTTCACGTGGGCAAACGGCCGTCCACTCAAGTGATGATCGATGTTGATCAGAAAACGGTTTTCCAAACCCTCCAGCCGGGTGCGCTGAATGCTGTCGCACTCCAGAATGATGGCGGCCTCGTAGTTTCCGTTGACGCGGTCCGCCCGCATAACCGTATTGGCAAACGGCAGGGGCTCATAGATGCGGGGAACACCGTCGCGCAGAACCACATCGGCGTGTTTGCCCATGGAGCGCAGGATTTGGCAGCACGCGAGCGCCGAACCAACCGCGTCCCCGTCCGGCCGGGCGTGCGAGGTCAGCAGGAAACGATCGCGCTGCTCAATCTGGCTAAGAACTTCCTTCAACATATCTGAAACTCGATTGCGGAGGCCGAGCGCCGGGTTTCCATCGTCTCGCTATCGGCTCCTTTTCCGGTTACGTTTCAAAAGCTCATCGATTCTCGCCGCGTATGTTTGCGAACGATCCAATTGAAAATACAGCTCGGGCGGTCGGCGCAAATGCAGGCGCTCAGCTATTTCACGCCGAATGAAACCTACCGCAGCCGTCAATCCCTCCAGCGTGCGTTCGGCTTCTTCGTCATCGCCCTGGACGACGACGAAAATGCGCGCCGCGCGCGAATCGCTGCCCAACATCACACTGCTCACGCTGGCCAATCCGATGCGAGGGTCGCCGAGTTCGCCCTCCACGATAGTTTCAATCTCTTCGCGCAGCGCCTCGCCCAGCCGTTCCCGATGATATTTTGCCCCGCGCTTTTCCAACGTCTTTGCCTCGGATTAAAACGAATGAGAATATCAGAAAATCGGGCTTCCGGCCTGACTATCGGCAACCCGCTTGAGGTACTTTCGTGTCACGCTCGAAGTGCCATGGATGGAACGGATTACGATTGCCCGGGGTTACAGGTATTCGAGAAAGGAATCGGAGATATCGGCTCCGCCGTTATTCGCAATGCGTGTCGCCTGCCGTTCGACGTTCCTCATCAAGCCATCCAGATAATCCCGCGAGTCGGAAATACTGACCACGCCGAGCGTCGCGCGATTCCACAATCCACTGGCGTCCAGTTCGGCGACCGCGACATTGAAGTGAGCTCGCAGCCGGTCTTTCACACTGCGAACAACTTGACGCTTGTCTTTCAGAGACTGCGCCGCTTCGATGCGCAGTTCGATGGTGAGAAAAGCGATCATGAGGTCGTTGGCGTTGGTCTTTGGTCGTTAGCGAACCCACAGTCACGCCAACGACCAATAACATACGACCAACATCTGGCTTCTACGCGATCGCTTCGGCCGCGACTTTCTCCGTTACGAATGCTTCAATCACATCACCGACTTTGATGTCGCCGTAGCCGGCGATCGAGATGCCGCACTCCATGCCATTCGTGACCTGGCTGGCATCATCCTTGAAGCGGCGAAGCGATCCAACCTTACCTTTGAAGACGACGACATTGTCGCGCAGCAGGCGCACTTCGGAGTCACGCTTGATAAGGCCGTCGGTGACCGTGCATCCGGCAATCGTGCCGACCTTCGGAATGCGGAACGTCTCCCGTACATCCGCCCGGCCCTGATAGGTTTCTTTAATCGTCGGCTCAAGAAGGCCGGTCATGGCGCGCTTGATCTCATCCTGCAGTTCGTAAATGATCGAGTGCAGACGGATGTCGACTTTCTCTTGGTCCGCCAGTTCCTGCGCCTTGCGCTCTGGGCGCACATTGAAACCGATGATGATGGCGTTCGAGGCCGAGGCCAGCAGTACATCGGTTTCGGTAATGGCTCCCACTCCGGAATGCAATACTTTTAAGCGAACTTTGTCATTGGAAAGTTTCGAGAGCAGGTCGCTGAGCACTTCGACCGAACCGCCGACGTCGGCCTTCAGAATGATGTTGAGTTCCTTGGTGCCGGCGGTCTTGAGCTGTTCCGCCAGACCTTCGAGGGATACTCGCGAACTCTTGGCCAGGGTCGCTTCCCGAGTCTTCTGTTCGCGATACTCGGAGATGCCGCGCGCTTTGTCACGGTCGGCCACGACCACGAATTGATCGCCAGCTTGAGGCAATCCTTCCATTCCGAGGATTTCGACTGGAGTCGAGGGCGGCGCTTCTTTAAGCGCACTCCCGCGATCGTCGAACATGGCGCGAACCTTGCCGTAGACATTACCGACCACGAAATTGTCGCCGTCGTGCAGGGTGCCGTTCTGCACCAGCACGGTCGCTACGGGTCCACGGCCCCTATCCAGCTTGGCTTCCAGCACAACGCCTTGTGCCGGACGTTCCGGTGTTGCCTTGAGTTCTTGCAGATCGGCCACCAGGACGATCATTTCCATCAGCAGATTCAGATTCGTTTTCTGCTTCGCTGAAACGTCCACAAATACCGTTGTTCCGCCCCAATCTTCGGGCATCAGTCCACGATCACCGAGTTGCTTCTTCACTCGATCAGGCAAAGCTCCTGGTTTGTCAATCTTGTTCACGGCAACGATAATTGGCACTTCCGCTGCGTGAGCGTGATCGATCGCTTCGAGAGTCTGCGGCATCACGCCATCATCGGCCGCCACGACGAGCACGACAATGTCCGTAGCCTTGGCCCCGCGCGAACGCATGCGTGTAAACGCTTCGTGACCCGGCGTATCCAGAAACACAATCTGCCTGCCGTAGGCGGGTGATTGTTTGTCCTGCACTGTGACCTTATATGCACCGATGTGCTGAGTGATGCCTCCAGCTTCGCCGCCGGCCACGTCAGTAGAACGGATGGAATCGAGCAGCGTGGTCTTCCCGTGATCCACGTGGCCCATGATTGTGACTACGGGCGGTCGCTGGATGCCTTCAGTTGCTGCGCCTTCTTCACCCGCAGCAGCGTCGGAAACTTCTTTCGCCGCCTGCTCTTCGAAAGAGATTACATTCGTATCCGCTCCAAAGAATCGCGCCATCTCGCTGGCGAGTTCCGCATCGAGCGTTTGATTGATGGTCGCAAATACTCCACGCGCCAGTAGGCGAGCGATTAAATCTTTGGCGCGAATCCCCAGCTTCTCGGCTAGATCTTTAACGCTAATTCCTTCCGTGATGGTGATGCTGCGGGTAATGGGCTGAGGCTCGTTCGAGAGCGACAGACGCGGCGGCGGAACAAAGCCCTTCATCGGGCCTTCTTTTACACCGCGCGGCACATAGCGTTGGCCCGGCCTGCGCGCGGGCGCACCCGGACGGCTACCCGGACGCGTCGTCCCAGGCGGGGGCAATCCCGGTCCAACTCCGAGCGGACGCGTTCCCGTGGGTGATTGTCGCGTGGGATGCATGGGCCGACGCTCGCCTGGACGCAACGGCGTGCGCGTTCCCGGAGCTGCAGCGCCGCCTGGACGAGGTCTCTGGAAAATCGGCTGACCCGGCACCGGACGTCCTGGTATCGGACGCGCCGTTGCTCCCGCCTGAGCAGTTGGCGCGGCAGGTCTTATTGGCGCCTTATATACGGGACGCGGTCCGGTGTGCGGAACGATCATGCGCGGCGAAGGCGGTTCGATACGCGGCGGCGTCGCAATCGGCGCTGCCGGCCGCGTTGCTGAGGCGGTAGGCGGCTGTGGTGACGCTGCAGACGGAGGCGCGACGGCGGAGGGAGTTGCTGCAGCTTGTACCACAGGAGACTCCGGCGGATGAACAGGCCGCACCGGGACGGTCGTTGCCGGGGGCGTCGCAGCGGACGCCGGCGGCTGAGCCGCAGGTGGCGCTGGAACGGAAAATGTCGGCCTTGCAGCAGTAGACGGAACGATTACACGGGGCACTGGAACCGATGCCGGAACCGGCGGAGCTGGAGGTTTTACGGTCGAAACCGGCGGTGCTACCGGTGAAGCCGAAGCAGACGGACGAACGGGAGGCGGCGCTACACTCGGAGCCTGCTGCTTGCGGATGGCATTCAGAACGTCGCCCGGCCTCGAAATATTCGACAGATCGATCTTGGTCTTGATTTCGTCACCGTCGACGCGGCTGGGGCGCGATTGCTTCGCGGAACTCGCAGCTTCGCTGGCGCCGCGCAAGTAAGCACGCACCTTCTCCGCTTCGTGCTCTTCCACGGAACTAGAATGCGTCTTCTTCTCAGTGACGCCCACTTCCGGAAGTGCGTCGAGAATGGCTTTGCTTTTGACTTCCAGCTCCCTGGCCAGATCGTTAATTCGAATCTTGCTCATCCGCCCTTTCTTTTCTCCGTACTCTCCCGTTAAGTCTTCATATCAACCTCACGGTGTCGGTCTTCGGTCTTCATTACTCTTTGCCTTCGGAAGAAGCAGGCTCTTCCTCCGGTTCCTGTGTTTCTTCGGTTGACGGCGATGCCTCAGCTGCCGGTTCAACGACGGCGGCGAATTCAGCCGTTTCATCTGCGGAAGGATCTACCGAGGCTTCTTCGTCGACCGCAAGCTCCTGGCCTTCGGCAATCTCCGCGACACCCTCGCCCTCAGCTACGGCCACTTCCCCGCCTTCAAGGCTAGAGAAGTAATTATTCACCGCCAAGCTGATTTTTTCCACCGTCTTCGGACCAATTCCCTCGATTGCCTCAAGTTGCTCCGGTGTCATATCCGCGAGCGCTTCGACCGTGGTCACACCAGCCTCGCTAAGCTTCTCGATCAAGCCTTCACCCAACCCGGGCACATCCGCCAATGGAGTTGAAGCCGGAGCCACCAACTGCGACATCTGCTGCTCCACTTCTTGCCGCTTCTCTTCCTCGCTCTTGATATCGATCTTCCAGCCCAGCAGTTTTGCCGCAAGGCGAACGTTCTGACCCTTCTTGCCGATGGCGAGCGAAAGCTGACTGTCATCCACCACCACTTCGAGATGCTTTTCGGTACCTTCAAGCACACTGACACGGCTGACCTTTGCAGGTTGAAGCGCCTTTTCAGCAAAGGTCACGGCATCCTCGTGATACTCGATAATGTCGATCTTCTCGCCCCGCAACTCGCGGATGATCGACTGCACCCGCATGCCCTTCATGCCCACGCAGGCGCCAACCGCATCCACATCCTTATCTTTCGACATTACCGCGATCTTGGTGCGTTCGCCAGCCTCGCGCGCGATCGCGCGGATGACGACGGTGCCGTCGTAAATTTCCGGCACTTCCGTCTGGAACAAGTGCTGCACCAACTCGGGCGCGGCCCGTGAAACAACGACAGCGGGACCTTTCGAGGCTCGCTCAACTCGGGCAATTACGACTCGCACCCGCTCGCCGATGGCGAACGATTCCAGCCGCGACTGTTCCTTGCGCGGCATACGGGATTCCGCCTTGCCCAAGTCGAAGATCACATCCGGACCTTCAATGCGCTTCACCGTCGCATTGACGATCTCATTCACACGTCCGATGTATTCGTTGTAAACCGTATCGCGTTCAGCTTCACGCACCTTCTGGAAGATCACCTGCTTCGCCAGTTGCGCCGCGATCCGTCCGAGGATGCCCTCCGTCACTTTGGGAATCTGCAACTCGCCGCCGATTTCGACGTTAGGATCAACCTTCCGCGCATCGTCCAGTGTGACCTGCAGCAGCGGATCCTCGACCTGCTCCGGAGCCTCCACTACCGTTTTCACGGCAAACGCCCGAATCTTGCCCGTATCCTTGTCGAGTTGCGCCCGCAGATTTTCCTGCGTCTTATAATATTTTCGCGTCGCGACCACAATGGCATCTTCGACCGCAGTGACGACAATCTGCGGGTCAATGCCCTTTTCTCTGCTCAGTGCGTCAATCGTGTTGTAAAGCTCGCTTGCCATAGAAAAACCATTTTGCAATTCGGTAACTTAGTAATTGGGTAATTGAAGGCCCCGCTTCAAATTACTCAATTACTAAATTCCCCAATTACTCAATCCCCATCAAATCTCGGGCACCAAATTTGCCTTCTCTACGTTGGCCAACTCAATTTCCAACGTCTGCGCTACGCCCTCACCCGGACGCCCCTTCTTACGCGAAGGACCCACTTCCAAAGTCAAGCGCCCGTCACGAAAGCCCTGCAACCGTCCTTCAAGATGCTGAGAGCCATTCACTGGATTCCGCGTCTTCAACTTCACCTTGCTGCCAGTAAAGCGCTCGTAATCTGCCGCACGCAACAGCTTCCGGTCCAGCCCTGGAGACGAAACTTCCAGAAGATACGAATTGCCCGGAACCACGTCCTCCACATCAAGGATGGTTCCAACCTCGCGGCTCAAATTCGCGCAATCCTCGTGGGTCACGCCGCTCAACTGATCGCCACCACTCGCGCCCGCCGCCG
>Ga0070762_10001489_pt1 | contig 10833 bp, 8 predicted proteins | sample HubBroMetageREF2_FD_66726 | JGI IMG/M metagenome (GOLD analysis project Ga0070762, IMG submission 66726) | Reference soil microbial communities from the Hubbard Brook experimental Forest, New Hampshire, USA - Hubbard Brook CCASE Soil... | ecosystem: Environmental > Terrestrial > Soil > Temperate... | reverse complement strand
GTGTACGCGAAGGTTCGCGAGTGTCGCTCGTGGTCCAGAGCTTGCGGCATCGCGCCCGGTGCGCCGATCGGCGGCTGCGATGCGCCGCATCCTGCGAGCATTGCCGTAGCCACACAGCTGCCAAGTGCGTAGCGCCTAAAATCCAAGCTCTTCATCTGCTTTGCTCCTCGCTCCGTGAACGCCACGGCGCCCAGCAACGTTTCGGCATGGCAGTGCCTAGCCCCGCGTAGTTGCCACGCCACGGGCCAAGCTGCCTCAACGTTCGGTGCCTTGCATTGCAAACACGGCCCGCTTTCCCGAACGTCGTCCATAAGGCTAGTTCTGTGCGAGACTCACCACGACTCCGCGCGGGTCCGTAACACGCTTAGTCAATGTCCCTATTGGTGATCCGCCCTGCGGGTATTTGTAAAAGAGCACATTTTTCTTCTCTTCAGAATCCACGAAGTACCAGTTGGGTATCATTAGTGTGTCGTTTAAGATAAAGAACTGTAACGCCGTAATGTACGCGGGACTGCCTAGCGTGGTCGTGCTGACTAGCGTCCCTTGGCTCCCGGAGATGCTAAAACGATAGATCACCGGAGTATACCCACTTCCGTTAGGCACATAAGCCCCGATGGCTAAGTATTTACCATCCCACTGAATGCCCGCGCCGCCGTCGATAGCGGCGTTGAGTCCTATTTCTACAAACTTGCTTGCTCCTTTGGGAAGCTCGTCGAGCTCCGGTGCCGCCGAGGAAAAGTTCTTAATTCCGCCGACGAAAAGGTCTCCATTATTGTCGTAGCCACAGAACTGGGTTTCAACAACGTCTTTGTCCTTGTACAGAATAGGTTTGCCTTGACCACCTTTGAAAATATCGATTGTGGGAGGTTCGCCGAAACCGCTGACGGCCAGGTCGCCAGTTGTCGGATCGAACGCGCAGCCAACTGGGCCAACGCGTTCGGTTGTTAGCTCTGCGATTGGCTTCGTGCCACCGTGCGCGTATTCAGGTATCCGACCGGACTTCGCGGAGTTCGTTATAACTATATCGCCTTTACCATCGACGCATTCACCAACCGACGATCGGAAGCCGTTAAGGATGCCGACCAGTTTATCTTGAGCGTAGGAATATACGGATATGTACGAATAGTTCGTGACGTACAGCAAGTCTTCGTTCTTGGCTTCCGGCAACATCCACGATCCGCCGCGCAGCGCGCGCATTGCAGTGGCGGCGGTTTGCGGCATCGCGCCCGGCGCGCCGATCGGCGGCTGCGATCCGCCGCACCCGGCGAGCATTGCCGCGGCGACGCAACCGCTAAGTATGTAGCGGGCGAACCGGTTAACTTTCATTCGTAACTCCAGTTTTGGCTTAAAGAGATGAGTTCGGCACTATTCGGGGTCGGCCGGAAATCTCGACGGCGTTTCGTGCATAAAGAAATCGATTGATAAGTGTGTCGGAATCGGGGTAAACGAACGCGGTTGCTGATTATAGTTGAGGACATTACCGATGCTGGTGGCGCGTTGATCCGTCGTGTGCAGCGAGTCCAGATTCCAGTTAGTTTCGATGTACTTCAAAATGCCGCCAAACTCGTATTGGGTATGAGAGACGACGCCTTGGGGCGCGTACGGCGAAATCACGATCATTGGTACGCGAAAACCAAGGCCTCCCTGGTCATCCCGCCCGCTGCCGCTGCCGATCGCCGCGGGGGGAACGTGGTCGTACATGCCTCCCCAGTCGTCCCACAGAACCACGATCGCCGTGCTTCCCCAGTAAGGGCTCTCGCCGATCGCGTTGACGACGCTGGCGACCCATTCTGGGCCATCGTCGGTGTCATCTCCCGGATGATCCGAGTCATTTTGGTCCGGGATCACCCACGAGACGGCTGCAAGCTGATTGCTTTGAATATCTGTTAAGATATTCGTCTGCGGCATCGAAACGTTCGTGCCCCACTCCGATCCGTAGCGGACGGAGGCGATGACGTCGAAGGCATTTAATTGCGCGCCGATGCAGACAATGCATTTGTTCCCTTTGCATCCTGGCGTGCCGCTCTCGTCAAAGCATGGTGAGTAGAATTTCCATGAGATTCCCTGCGCATCGAGCAAGTCGCGCATCGTTTCGTAGTTAGAGCCAGATGATGGGAAGGCGGTGGTGCAGGGAAACGGCCCGCTGTCTAATTCCCATTTGAGCGAGGTTGTGATGAAGTTCGTAACGGTCTTCGGGCTTGCGTCGCAGCCCCAGGGATCATTCGTCGGCGTATCGATCATGCTGCCACTTGAGCCGTACTGTCCGGCGACAGCGGTACCACCGCGAATCAAGTCTTGATGCGCAGTAAAGCTACTGCTGCCTTGGGTTTGAAACATTCTATCGGCAAGGACGTACTGCTCTGCCATATCCCAGTACGCGGCTATTTCTTTAGGCGCGATGTACTGATATGGGAATGTTCCGACCGGGGGAACGCTGCTTCCGCCCCACGTGCGCGGGCAGACGCCCTTGGGCTCAAGGTTAAAGGCATCCATAGCGCCACTGTCCCACGCGGTGAAAAAAGAATAATAACAATGGCCGATGTCGGTATTGTTTTTCGTCGGTACGAGCTTTTGTTCTTTGAGCGTGACTGATTTATCGACGTACTTTGTGCCCTCAAGAATCTTTTCCTTACCCTTCTTCACGCACGCAGTACCCTTGAAACAGTCGAAGAGATTATCAAAACTTCGGTTCTCTTGAATGATGATCACGACGTGCTGAATCGGTGAGCTGCCCGATCGAGGCTGCGGCAAGACTGCAGGGGACTGCAGCGACGAGCTCGGAGCGCCGCAGCCGGTGATGATTGCCCCACTAGCAACTAGTACGCCAGTCAGCGAGTAGACGGCTCGTCTTCGAACAGCAAAATCCGCGATCTTCATTTATGCTCCATGCTGAGACCAAAGAAGTAATCGACGGATGCGTACGTTCTTCCGAGGCTTCTGAATCCCATCGTAAGCGCCAGGTAAACTGTGGAAAAGCGACCAAGGTCCTCGCCCGCGTCGCCCCACGGCTCCGATCAGCGGCCTCTCGTCGAACCTGCAGGCATGCTCCATAGCGGCGCTAGTGCACGCGAAAACGGTGGAAGGTTATTCCCCGAACCGCACGCGATACAGCGCCGCGGCCTCCCGAACGCGCTGAACCGTCGTTGGTTTCGAGTTGGGCCGTGTCTTGATAATCTTGCGCCATCCGCGCTCCGTCAGCCCGAGATCGCTGGCTATCGCCGCTCGTGGAAACGTCGCAAGGTACTCGATATCCGCTGCCAGATCGTCGCGCTCGTATTCGATCGGATGCTCCGGTCCGAGCGCGGCGCCCTCCTCTTCATCGAGGCGATCGACTTCTTTACCGATCCGCGCCAGGCGCTTAGATCGCACCCGTAGTCTTCCGAGCAGCCCGATCGTCTCCGGTCTCGCGGGGTTGCCATCCCGATCGGCGGCCTTCGCCTCCGGATGCCGTTGGTAGTCGTCAATGTAATCGACTAGGCGCATCACTCCGATCGTCCCGCCCATGCCCGTACGATGCCAATCCACTCGAATGGGATCGCCGGTATTGAAATCGACCCATTGGAGCTTCATCGATTTGCGAACGTCGGGTTCAAACGGCGCGATCGGTAACACGTCGTTCTTGCCCGTTTGCCGATCGGGCGCAATCGTTTGCACGAATCCAAACGGCTTAACCCGGAACTCGTAGGATCGCGGTTTGTTGTACGCCTCCAACCGTTTGAGGATCGCCGGTTGGCTGATTGGGAACTTCCGCCGTAACGGTACGTCGAAATCAATCAACGGCTTTGCCCGGCGCCGTTGCCTCGGGTTGACGTTCAAATGCCGCATCAAAATCGAAAGCCAAATGCGCCGGGCGATCTTCGGCGTCGATTCCCCTTTCGATCGTCCGATGATCGCCCCCAATGCGCTTTCCGATGCCTTGACGATTTGGATCCGATTGCCCGGCCGCCAGCGATAGAGGACGTATCGTTTCGCCGATACGGCAAAGCATCGGAGATCGGGATACTCGGGATGTTCGACCTTGAGCAAATGCGGCACGATCTCGCGATCGTAGGGATTGAGGGCATCGAACTGCGCCACGATCTCGGCGATCGCGCTCTCGGGGAGAGATGGTATCCCTTCGGGGCATCGAGCGCCGCAGTTCACGGCGAGACTATCGGTATCACAAAAGGCATAGCTGCCGCCACGCTTCGCGACTTCGCTTTCGAGCAGCGCCAACATCAACCGGGCGCCGCCAGTCACCAGCGTTGCGATGATCGGATTGGCAAACGCACCGGGCCGTTCATCGTGGACCTTGGATGACAAATAGGCGATATCAGAATAGACCTGGCCGGGGAGATCGGTATCGCCCTTTGCCGGCGTGACATTAATTTCGGCATGCACGCCATACCCGCCAGAAGCGGATATTTGCTTAAGGCCGATCTCCAATGCGGCGAGATCGGGATCGTCCTTTGCACCGCGCTTGGCGATCTGGCGCTGCTCCACGATCGTCTTGAAAAACGGCTCCGTCGATCGCAGCTCCACCGCGCCGCAGAAGCGCGTCGTCTTGGAATACCGGCGCCCCTCGGGAACCGCACGAATAGCCCGCAGGATATTGGGCGCCGGTCCGCCGAGCAGCAGTGACCCCAGCACGTCGCCCAACGTGTACCAGCGGCCCTCGGGCGTATCGATCGGCGTCACGGCGACCGTATAGGGGTCTTTTTCCGCGTTGCGCATCCGGATCGGCAAGATCGCCCAACTCGGATCGACCAGCACTATGCAGTTGAGCTGCAGCCAGACCTTCGGGTCGAACAGCGACACCGAGGGATTATCGCTTGCCATTTGCCCTACAAGGGCCCGGATCTCGCCGGTGACGGGTTTGATACGAATCGCCGGGGCCGTGAGGATCCTGTCGAGACGCTGGAGGCAGAAAATTGATGCGTACATCGCGGTAAAATCCAGCAGCCGAATCGGCAAGTCGAGCTTGCGCACCCGCACATCCGCCCGGCCACCGAAATATGCGGCGATAAACCAGCCCAAATACTTGCGCCTAAAATCTGGCTGTTTTTCCAATAAGGGCGCAATGCCGAGCAGGCGCAGATATTGCTTGGCAATGCTCGCGCTGCTGTAAAGCTGCCCCATGTAAAGGCCGTTTTTCGGTTTGTGTTGTTCGTTCGCAAACGTGGCAAACGGATGGCGCTCATATTCGGCACGCAACGCTTTGAATAACGCCCACGTCGCTCGAACGTCCTGGCGCCCGTAGACCAGCGATTTGCGATCGACACCGCCCAGCTCGGGCGCTTGCATTTTCCGGGTGGAAGCGCCGAACGCTTTGCCGGCGCCGTGTAGCGAATGCCGTTTGCCGGAAAAGGCGCGGGCCAGCATGCTCACGTCGCAAAAGCGACCCGTGAAGAACGGACGCTCCCATTTGGTGAGCTTGCGTTTGGGGACGAACCCAATGAAGGCCGCTTTCCCGGAAGCTGATTCGATCCGGAGATCATGCCAGCGGATGCGCCGCGACAGGACGATCCGAAACTTGCGGCGATTTTCGCCACGGCACAGGCCCGCGTGAACCGCAATCCTCACTAAATCGAAGCTTATGTGGAAGCCGACACAGAGCGTGCCGAGGACGTAGACCTCGGGATAAAAGACTTCTTCGACAAACCGCTCGCGGCTGTAGATCGGCAGCCGGCACCGCGCGGCATATTCGGCGATGGCTTCCATCGACGGCTGATCCAGTACGTCGGCGGCGATCAGGCCCTCCTCGACCAGCCGGTCGCCGTCGTAAAGCCGGAAGAAGCCGAACAGGAGCCGCTGCGCGGCATCCGTCGTGGTCTCCGTATCAAAGACCAAGACGCGCTCGCCGTACGACTGCGGGCGCCACGGCATGGCCGAGCGTTGGCGATTTCCGGCACGGTGCGGTTTGTGCGGTTCGACCCAGGCGCGAATGGCCGTTTGCATGGAGACGGCGGGCCTATCCGTGGAAACGTCCACTTTTTGCACGGACATTTCGTCTCGTCTGTCAGCAGACGATTTGCACGGCTCCATACAAAAGGCACCGTTTGACGAGGGGAATGTCGGCTGTCCGCAAGACGTTTCGCGCCTACCCGCAGACGTTTGACGGCGTTTCGCGGTGACTCTATCGCTTTTTATAAACCTTGGGTGATTGGCGCGGTTCATCGCCGTGTCTCCACGGTGGTCGCCCGATGGTACCCGGACCCGACCGTCTCGCGCTCGACGGCGTCGGTACCGCGGCGCGCGGTGACCGTCTCGCGCTCCACGGCGTCGGTACCGCGGCGCGCAGTGACGGTCTCGCGGTGCACGGCGACGGTACCGCGGCGCGTGGTGACCGTACGGTGGCGCGCGGTGACCGTACCGTGGCGCGTGGTGACCGTACGGTGACGCGTGGTGACCGCACCGCGCCGCGCGGTGACCGTACCGTGGTCCACGATCACCGTACCGTCGACGGCCACCGTGGAGATCGTACCGTACACCGCGATCACCGCGGCACCGGAAGCGGCACGCCGCGATCGTAGTCCAGACCGTAGGCAACGGCGAAGTAGTCGTCCGCTGCGAGGTTCCACGACGCCCATGCGAATAGCCCGGCGCTGGCAACGCCGAAAAAGATACACCGCGCCGCCTCCTCGTTCGCGCCTTCCCATACGGCGAACATCGCGAGGATCGCCGCGAGACCGAACTCAAACGCCGCCTGCAGCACCAGAGCGCGCCGGTCCGGATCGCGCAGCCGTAACGCCGCCATCGGTCCGGTCTCGGCCATGTGCGATTTGATCGCGTGGTGGTTACCGCACAGCGGCGCGATAAACTCGCCGTTGGCTTCATGGCCGACGTGGTCGCGCTCCAGGATCTTCAGCATCGGCTCACCGCAGATCAGGCACGCTGGGTCGGAATACCCCGCGTCGGCGAACCGGCGCGCTTTCTGCGTAGAAGCCTTCGGGGAAAGTTTCCCGCGCTTGCCCTTACAGTTGCGGCAGAGAACGGTATGGGAAGCCTTCCCCGGGCTCGCAATGCGGCACAGGACACGCTCGTCGTTCGTCTTACACTGGGCGCACTGCGGGCGATCGGTACCGAAGCGGAGCAGCTTCTTCGCCCTCGCTGCGTCAGCGTCGGGATCGCGAGGAAAACCGCTCATGCCGCCGCCCCCCGCGCGTAGATGTCCACGAAATGCACGGCACCGGCACGGACGCAGCGGTCGATCGTGCGGCGGTCGGTAGCAAATGTATGGACCTTGCCGCCGCTGCGCACAGTCTTGTCCTTGAAAGCGGCGAGGGCCGAGGGATCGCCGGTCATCACGTAGGTTCGGATCGCGTTGTTGTAGTCCGCGATCCGGGTAGCTGTGCGCGAACTGGTGGTTCGGACGACGATCTCGCCTTGCGGCGTCAGCATGCGCATGTGCCGCGGTAGACGATCCGAAGGCGTGACGATGTAGCGGCTACCGTGCAGCTCGACCGCGCCGGGTGCGTATTTGCGCACCGTCTTAAGCGTCGTGCCTGTCGCCCTCGCGGCCTTCGTCGGCGAGAGCTTATCGCGGCGACTAAGTGACAGCGCATCGAGGACGCGGCGATAGGCATCCTCTTTGGTGCCGGTCAGCGCATCCAAAAAACGACGAGTGGCATTCGGCGGTTTTGGCGACTTTGCCGCGGTTTTCTTCGAGCGTTTCTTCTTCACTGGCACCTCGCTGCGTCTGGCGGATGGTGGCGGACACAAGGGCCCACCCTGCCGGAAGACTACGCCGAATCCGCCGGGATATTTTGACAGCAAATCGCGGAGGAGATGGCCGTTGCGTCGAATCTTACGCCATGGAACAACACGGCGGCGACAAGCCCGCGCTTATTTCCAAGACTGAGGTGTTTGCTAAGGCAGAGGAACTGCAGCTAGCGCCAAGCGATGATCGCTTCGATCGGTTTCGCAAGGCGAAACTGCTTGATGACCTCGCCCTCATTCCGGGCACAACCCAACGGGGCTTCACGCGCGAACAAGCCAATCGGTTCATTACGCTGTCGGCCGTCTCCAAGGCGTTGGGGAAGAAGACGCGGCCAGACGCGCTCGCGTTTTGGTTGGTCTGGTACGGTTTCGAAAACGTGCCGGCCGGGCTCGTCTGCGATCATGTCGAGCGGAGTGTAACGTCGTTTTTGCGGTACATGCGGCGCGAGTTCGATCGCAAACGCGTTCCTCCAAAAGGGCTTCGTAATCCCCAACGCTGGGAGCGGGCCGGTGAGCCGTGGGCAAAGTTCATCATCAAGCACCTGTTTCAGCGCGCCGCCGGTAATCCGGTCGCTCAGGAAATGCTCTCCTTTCTTGTCGGCCTTGCGCTGAGGGCGCTGATCTCGCCAACGTCGTTCGAATCCGTCGCGCATCTGCTGCAGCGGCTCGCCTTCCTCGCTGGCGCCAAGAAAAGCAAGGTCGAGGCATTACGTGAAGCGTGGACGTTCCTCGGCGAAGCGATGCAACTCTTCACCCTGGACATCGAGCAGAACCCCCTGGTTGACGCGATTCGAAAAGTCAAGGCGGAAGATATGCAATTGATCGATTCGCTAGTGCTGGATACCCGCAATTCCGTCGACGTTATGGGCGCGATCTTTCCGGTCTTTCGTACCGCGTCGCCGCCACTATCCGAAGATCCGAACGATAAGACCAAAACGTACATCGCAAAGCATTTCGGCCCGTCCATGACAGCACTGGTTGCGCTCACCCGCGACATGCCCCACGCGATCGAAATGCACAGAGACATGCGCGAGGGAAAGTATGACGCCGCACTGACTGAGTTCCATCAAGTCAAGATCGTTACTGATGACATTATGATGCGCATAGGCGTAGGGGCAAAACCATGAACGAACGAGTACTGGTTATCGAAGGGTACGACGCCCGGTTATACGTCGAGCGAGGGCACCTCGTTACTCGCGATGGTTTTGCTAACGAGGGCAGCGTTCGGGAAATACATTTCCCGCGAGGCCGGTGCGCGATCGAGCGGATCATCATTCGGGCGCCCGGTGGAACTATCTCGATGTCTGCCATAGACTTCTGCTCGCGCATGGGGATTGCGATTTCGTTTGTGGCCTCTGATAGCACACTGCTGAACTGCCTTGTGCCTGATGCGCCGCACGACGGGCCGGTCAAACGGGCGCAGGCTGTTAGCGCCGTTACCGATGACGCCCTGGCTCTGGCGCGGTATCTGCTCACCAAGAAGATGGATTCACAGATCACGGCAATCGAACGCGATTTCGGGCGGCTCGGGATCGGGAGCGATCCATCGCGCAAAGCGGCCGTCGCGCAGATTCGATCCTGCTCCGAATCTTTGAACCAGGCGCAAACGCTCGTTGACTTTCTGACGCTCGAAGGCCGGGCAGCGCAGATCTATTGGGACCAGCTCGTTGCAACGCCGCTGCCGTGGCGCGAATGGGCCTTAAAACGGATCCCAGCACATTGGGCGGCGATCTCACCTCGGACGAGCGGAAGACGAGAACGCGTGCGCGATGCCACCGACCCGTTCAACGCTGTGCTGAACTACTGCTATACGCTGCTGGAAGTGGAGACGCGGATCGCTTGTGAAGCCTTGGGACTCGATCCCGATCTGGGGTTGCTCCATACCGATGACCGGCTGCGCGAGTCGTTCATCTACGATCTGCTCGAACCGCTGCGGTCCAGAGCCGACGTTTGGGCGCTGGAGCTGCTGCATAAGGAGCGGTTGCATCCGGCGATGTTCCACGAACTCCGAGACGGGATCGTGCGGCTCGACCCCGATCTGACCGGCCTCCTCGCCAAGACGCTGATGCCGCGGTTCCGCAAGGCCGCTCTGGAGATCGCAAACGACTACGCCAAGCAGTTGCGCCGGATCGCCGTGCCGCGGCGGCTGGTCCGCGAGGCGCCGAAGCCGATCGCAGCGAGGCGCGAAACTTGGGAACGTTCAGCCTGCGGATATTGTAAAGAGCTGCTACCGCGCAAGGGGCTGAAATACTGCGGGCGGGAGTGCTATCTGAGATATAGCGTCGAGGTGGCGAAGCCGATCATTAAGGCCCAGGCCCGACTTGCTCAAATGCGAGCGGAGGGACTGAATCCAGGACACGGTCGAGAAGCCGCAAAGAAGCGGGGTGCGGCTATTGCCAGAACCAACAAACTGGGCATCACGGGTCGGCAAAAGCTGTCCTCTGCATATAAACGGACAGATGCGATCGAGATAGCGTGAACAATAATGAACTGGAGCAGTAGATGTTCCTAAAACGAGTCGATGTTTCTGGTTTCGCCTCGCTTAAAGATGCTTCATTGCCTCTCAACGACCTTACCGTGCTGGTCGGACCGAACAACTCTGGGAAAAGCAACGTTCTTAATGCAATCGAGTTCCTATCGGAGGCGTATCGAACCAATCTGGCCGAGGCTCTGCGAGAATCTAACATCTCCTATTTCCTAACAAAAACGAGAACCCGGCAGGTACGCGAAATGAGTTTTGGCGTCGTTGCAAATCTGTCATGGTCTCGTCACAGAGCACCAAAAGCCCGTCTCGCACTAGCTCACCACTTTACACTCGTTCCGGTCATAGATCGAACTGGCAGCACGTTTCGTATCAGTCGGGAAACCTTGAGCTTTGCATTCGACGACTCGCGCTCGCCTTTGCTATTTGTTCGCAGACGTGGAACGAGTTTAAAAATGATTAGTCCATACCGCCTGTCGGAGACCGTGGGAAAGAGTACAGCTAGGCAGCTCGCTGCTGTTCGCGACATCGTGAATACTCTACAAAAAAGTGGAGTAAAGTTTGGGCCGACCGAGCTCGCGATAAAAACGCTCGCATCTGTTAGCCCGCTGATTCGAGGCTTTGTGGATCAAATCAGCGCCGTCGCTGTCTTC
>Ga0070762_10001487_pt1 | contig 10833 bp, 10 predicted proteins | sample HubBroMetageREF2_FD_66726 | JGI IMG/M metagenome (GOLD analysis project Ga0070762, IMG submission 66726) | Reference soil microbial communities from the Hubbard Brook experimental Forest, New Hampshire, USA - Hubbard Brook CCASE Soil... | ecosystem: Environmental > Terrestrial > Soil >... | reverse complement strand
ATGTCGCGCACCGCGGCAGTCGCGGTGAAATGTTTTTCCACATGTTCGACGGATGGCATCCTCGACTCCCTTTCCTGATCCAATATTTCCAGCTGCCCGTACCCCTCTCCCCCGGCAGGCGCGTATAATTATGGGGCAGGATCTTCAAATCAGGAGGTACATTATGACCGCAACTTCTACAGGACAAGGAGCCGCTCCTCAGATGACTTTCACACTTCCGCCTTTGCCGTATGCGTTCGACGCTCTGGAACCCCACATTGACGCAAAAACCATGGAAATCCATCACGACAAACACCACGGCGCCTACGTCACGAACCTTAATAAAGCGCTCGAAGGCCACGCCGACCTGCAAAAGCTTTCCATCGAAGAACTGCTGGCGCAAATCAATAAAGTGCCCGAAGCGATTCGCCCCGCCGTGCGCAACAATGGCGGCGGCCACATGAACCATTCCATGTTCTGGAAAATCATGAAGAAAGGCGGCGGCGGCGAACCCGGCGGCGAATTCGGCAAAGCCATCAGCTCCGCGTTCGGCAGCTTCGCGGATTTCAAAGCCAAGATCAACGACGCGGGCGCCAAGCGCTTCGGCTCCGGCTGGGCCTGGCTTCTCTTCCGCGACGGAAAACTCGTGATCGAATCCTCAGCGAACCAGGACAACCCCATCATGGATGGCGGCAAAGCCTTCTTCGGTGTGGACGTCTGGGAACACGCCTACTACTTGAAGTATCAGAACCGCCGCCCCGATTACCTCGAGGCCTGGTGGAACACGATCAACTGGGCACAAGTAGAAGAAAATTTCGCCCACGCCAAGAAGTAAATCAATATTCAATCACATCGCGGTTTGCAGGGGCGGATGTCACATCCGTCCCTGCAAACTTTCGATCGCGTGCGTTGCTTTTGTCGCGGCCGCCTTGAGGCGGGCGTAGTTGCTTGTGCCTTCCTCACAGTCTCGGCAACAACCAATGCTCCATCGCCAGAATCGCAATCGCCGCCAGCGTCGTGATCAGCGTCACGATTAATCCCACCCGCGCGAATTCCCAGAACGTAATCTTCACTTTCTTGCCCGCTTGCTGCAGCACAATCAAATTTGCCACCGAACTGAATGGCGTCGCGTTCCCCGCCAGCGTGCTGGTGCTGGCCACCGCCAACCAGATGTAATGCGTATTCGAAATCGCGGGCACCAGCGGCCGAAACAGCAGCACTGCCGGCAGATTGCTCACCAGGTTCGAAAGAATCAGCATCACGCCGCTCACCGCGAATAATTGCGAAATCATTCCGCCCTGCAGTCCGGCCTGAAAATACCCGATCAAGTGTTCCAGCGCGCCCGAAGCCTCGAACCCCTTGATCACCACGAATAGCGACGCAAAAAACAGCAGCAGCTCCCAATCCAGCCGCTGATAAACGTTTTCCGCCTTCACCCGCCCGATGATCAGTATGAACGCACCCACCGAAATGGCCACCAGCGGAAACGAGTACCCCAGAATCCACAGCACAATCACTAGCGCGGCGGCGATGCAGCACTTGATGAGCAGGGTGCGTTCCATCTTCACCGGTAGCGATGGCGGGTGCCGATTCAATCGGTGGTGAAAAATCTCGCGATGAAAGCAGAGCGCCAGCACCGCAACGTTGATCACCATCCCCACCAGCGCAACTGGCGCCAGATGCGCCAGAAATCCCAGAAACGAAAAATGCGCCGAAACACCGATTACCGCGTTCTGCGGATTTCCCGTAACCGACATCACCGACCCGATATTCGCGGACGTGGCCACCGCGATCACGTATGGAATCGGCGGAACTTCCAGCCTTTGCGTCACCACCAGCACGATCGGTGTGAAAATCAGGCAAATCGTATCGTTCACGAAAAATGCCGCCAGAATTCCCGTGGCGAACACCAGCACCACCAGCAACTGAAACCGGGTGCGCGCCACCGCCGCCACGTGCACCGCGATCCAGTCGAAAAATCCCGAAATCTGAAAATGTGCCACCAGGATCATGATGCCCAGCAGGAAAATCAGCGTGTTCCAATCAATCGTCTGGTACGCCTCTGTCAGAGGCACCGCGCCCACCAATACCATCGCCACCGCGCCGCAAAACGCCGCAGCCGTGCGATCCAAATGGCTCCCGCGCCCGCTTTCCACCGCGATCAAAATGTATGTGGCCAGAAAGATCGCGATGGGAATCCAGTGACTTTGCGCGAGTGTGGCGGCAGCGTGATTCATTTTTCGAATGCTCGAGCTGAGGGCTCGAGGATGGTCAGCTTAACGCGCCCTTGCCGCAGATGAAAAGTGATTGTTTGCTTTCTAAACTGTATTTCGGCAGCCGCTAGGGGAAATGTCGCGCGCCCGCATTATTCGGATCCAAGAAATGCGAAGCGCAGCAGAAAAATTCCCGATAACACCCAGATCAGCGGGCTGATGTCCCGGTATTTTCCCGCGCCAATCTTCAGGCAAGTGAAAGAAAGCAGGCCCAGACTCAGTCCCGTCGCGATGCTGAACGTCAGCGGCGTCGCCACCAGCGTCAGGAACGCCGGAAAGGCCTCGCTGAAATCATCCCAGCGAACCTTTGCAATCGACCCGCACATCAGCGCGCCCACCAGAATCAGCGCGGGAGCCGTAGCGTACGTAGGGATCGCGGCCACCAGCGGCGCGCAGAACATCGCCACGACAAATAGCCCCGCGATAACCAGATTGCCCAATCCCGTCCGCGCACCAGCCGCCACACCCGCGGCACTCTCGATGTAACTCGTCACCGTGGACGTCCCGGTCAGCGCTCCAACGATCGTTCCAAACGCATCCGCCAGCAAAGCGCGGCTAGCGCGCGGCAATTTCCCATCGCGCAGAAATCCGCCCTGCTCGCACACGCCCACCAAAGTCCCAACGTTATCGAATAAATCCACGAAGAAAAACACAAAGATCAATTCGCCCAGGCCCAGCCGCGCTGCAGAACGCAAATCCAGTTTCAAAAATGTCCCTGCCGGATGCGGCCAGGAAAATAATTGCGCGGGCCAGTGGTCAAGCCCCAGCGGAATCCCCGCCAGCGCGATAGCCACAATTCCCAGCAAAATCGCGCTGCCCACGCGCCGGATCATTAAAATCGCAATCAATATCACGCCAGCCGCCGCCAGCAGCACTTGGGGATCAGAAGTTTTTCCGAACGCCACGAACGTCGCCGGATTCGCCACAATAATCTTCGCGTTCCGCAATCCCACAAACGCTATGAACAACCCAATCCCCGCCGCCGTCCCATGCTTCAAACAATCCGGAATGCCGTTCACAATGTGCTCGCGCACGTTCGTCAACGTCAGCAGCAGGAACAAAAGCCCTGACAAGAAAACCACTCCCAGCGCCGTCTGCCACGGCACTCCGCGTCCGATCACAATCGAGTACGTGAAGTACGCGTTCAACGACATTCCCGGCGCCAGCGCGATCGGATAATTCGCCCACAATCCCATCACCAGCGTCGCCAGCGCGGCCGAAATGCACGTCGCAAACAGCACGCCTTCCACCGGCATGCCGCCCTCCGTCAAAATTCGCGGATTCACCACCACCACGTACGCCATGGTCATGAACGTCGTCAGCCCAGCCAGCAACTCGCGGCGCACGGTAGTTTTATTTTCGGTGAGGTGGAATACGCGCTCGAGCAAAATGCTTCTCCCAGCCTAAAAGTGCGCAACTATAGGCTGCACGTGCGCCGCCGTCAACGCCACAAGATGTATGGCGCGCGAAATTCCGCCGGTTGCGGTGCAGCGCGATGCAGTTAAAATGCGGTCCATGCCCCCACTCCCCGCGCGCGGTCCCCTACAACAGCTCGCCGAGCAACTCGCTCGCGGAGATATCACGCCCCTCGCCGCAGCCGAAGCAGCCCTCGCCCGCGCCAACAGCAACGCGAGCCGCAACGTCTATATCGCGCTCGATAGCGAACGAGTTCGCCAGGAAGCCGACACGTTGCCCCAGCGATTTCCGCCCGCAGCCAAGCCGCCTCTCTACGGCGTCCCTGTTTCCATCAAGGACTGCTTCGACGTCGGCGGTTTCCCCACCACTTTAGGTTCGCGCTTCTACGCCGAACGCAACGGCACAGCCCGCGAAGATTCCGCCGTGGCCGCCCGCCTGCGCGAGCAAGGCGCGCTCATCATCGGCAAGACGCACATGCACCCCCTGGCCTACGGCATCACCGGAGAAAATCCGGACTACGGCGATTGCGTGCAGCCAAGCGACGCGCAACGCCTCACCGGCGGCTCCTCCAGCGGCGCCGCGGCCAGCGTGCAGGAACAATCGGCGCTAGCGGCAATCGGAACGGATACCGGCGGCTCGATACGTCTGCCCGCCGCGCTCTGCGGCGCAGCCGGATATCGCGCGTCGCTTGAGCAGGCCCATCAGACAAAGTTGTGGCGCGGCGGCGTGCACCTCGCGCCCACTTTCGACACGCTCGGCTGGCTGTTCCAGGATCTGCGCGACGCGCCGCTGCTCGCCGAAGCGCTCTTTGGCCTGCACTCACCGGACGCAACCGGAACGCGCCCAAGGATCGGCTGCGTCAGCGACGACTTTCTCCGCGATTGCGACCCGCAGGCGCTAGCCGGCTTCGCGGAGTGGAAGAAAAAACTCACCGACACCGGCGCCACCATCATTCCGTCGGACACGGCTTACTGGGACGAAGCTCTTGAAATCTACGCCGCAATCACCGCGCACGAAGCCGCGGCGATTCACACCGTAAAATCCGGCGGAGATTTTTCGCACTTTCCCGCGCCGATCGCCCAGCGCCTCACCTGGGGCGCCTCCATATCATCAGATGAGATTGCCCTCTTCCGCGCCCGCCACGCCCGTTTCCGCGAGCGCGCCGAATCGCAACTGAGCCAATTCCATTTCTTCCTAGCGCCCTGCGCTGCGCTGCACCAGCTCGCAGCCGGCGCCGATCACACAGAATCGCGCCGCCCCATCCTGCGTTACACCACACCGATGAGCCTCGCAGGCGCGCCAGTCGTCACGCTGCCCACCACCACCGGCGCCGGCGTGCAGCTGATCGCTCCGCGCAATGCAGACGCGCGCCTGCTCGCATACGCAAAAGCGATAGGAACGCGCCTCGCCTAGCGCATCGCCCCGCGCGCCGAGGTCTTGATTCTGTAGCGGCCACCTTTAGGTGGGCGCCTTTAACTTTGCCGTTGTAGCGGCGCACTCTACTGCGCCATAGCCCCCACTACTCCTCCCCAATATCCTCATTCCAAACCGCCAAATGCCCACGAATATACTCCCCCAAAAGCGCCACACATTCCGCCGAATCCAGATCAATCAGCGTAATCCCCAGCGACCGCAGCCACTCCATCCCTCCCTGAAAATTCCGGCTCTCCCCCACCACCACCGTGCCAAACCCAAACTGCCGCACCAACCCGCTGCAATACCAGCAAGGCGCCAGCGTCGTCACCAGAATAAGGTTGCGATAACTCCGCTGCCTCCCCGCCTTGCGGAACGCGTCCGTCTCCCCGTGCGCCGAAGGATCCCCCTGCTGCACCCGCCGGTTGTGCCCCGCGCCCACCAGCTTTCCCGTCGCGTCAAAAATAGCCGCCCCGATCGGGATGCCGCCCTCGGCCAGCCCGGCACGCGCTTCCTCGAGCGCCACGCCCAGCATCCCCGCGTAATCCACTGAAGTAGTCATGCCCACCTTATACTAGCCGCCACCCCGCCCTGAAAAGCGTGAATTAGCAAACAAGCCGCGTCTTCCGCGGATCACTAATCACTAATCAACAATCACGCATTTCTAATCGCTAGTCACCCAAATATTAAAAACCGACACAAATGACCGAAAACAAACAACAGCAACCCATTCTAATCGCTAGTTTTTCGGCCGTTTCGGTCTCTTCCGCTGTAGCGACGGTCATAGATACCGACAACAGTTCCTCCCGATCACGGGCCGCACTGCATTTTTGCGCTTCACAGAACCACGTTTGCACAGGTATCGTAGCGCGGGCCGCGCTCTTCTCGGACGGAGGATAGGATGCTTTTCCTAAGACGCCAACTGCTTCAAACCCTGTCATTTGCTTTCGGGTCAAGCTTCATCTTGGGACGGAACCGACTCGGCATGGCTGCGCAGACACCCACACAGCCAAAGGTCTCCCCTCCCTCTGCTGGGGCCGCTGTTCATGATGGGATTGCTGGAGGAACGGAAATGGAAAAAGTGATCGGAATCGGAGGATTCTTCTTTCGAGCCAAAGATCCGAAAGCGTTGACGCTTTGGTACCAGCAACACCTGGGGGTTTCGACGACACCAACAAGCGACGGCGAAACCCCGTGGCAGCAAGAGGCAGGATCAACCGCTTTCACTCCCTTCCCAGAGACGAGCAAATATTTCGGGGATCCGCAGAAAGTTTGGATGTTGAACTTTCGCGTGCGGGATCTCGAGAAAATGGCGGCCCAGCTACAAGCTGCGGGAATCGAAGTGAAAGTTGACCCGGAGTCTTATCCCTACGGCCGGTTCGCCCGCCTGCATGACCCCGAGGGAAATCCGATCGAATTGTGGCAACCCAAGGTTGCAGAGACTAAAGGCTAGGGTGCAAAGCGGGACAATTCTACAATTAGATGCGGCCGTCCTTGTTGATTTTGGCGGCGGCGCGCAGGATCAGCCAGCGTTGTTTGCCGTCCATGCGGGCAAATTGTTTGGCGAAGAGGCGCAGCTGGCGCGTGGTTTTTTTGTCGAGGCCCCAGATTGTGGCGAGTTGCTCTTTGGAGACGCGCAGTTTTTTAACGGGAGTTTCGTCGTCGGTGAAGAGCTGGTGTAGCGGGACTTCCAGGGCGCGCGCCAGTTTTTCCAGGGTCTCAATGGAAGGGACCGTGCGGCCATTTTCCAGGCGCGAAAGGTAACAGCGAAACAGGCCGGTGCGTTCCTGGATATCGCCTTGCGAGAGGTTTTGCGCTTCGCGGAGCCGCTTCAGCCTTTCGCTGATGACCATGGCGAGAGCTTACAATATATTGCCGTGCCGACTCAATTATTGTTGACATAGGCTGAATCTGAAAGCGCAAGCCCTGCCGCCCCGTCGCTGAGGCCTGTTCCGCACTGGCACATTTCCAAAGCCTGATTCGCGGTTTCCACAGGTGCGCGCGTTCTGGAAAATCTACCGGAAGTGACTCATATTGCACAGTTTCTTGAAGCGCTCCTGCGTCATTATTCGCAAGTCAAGCTATCCCACCATCCGCGCAACCCGCAGCAACCAAGCCAGACCGGGCAAACGAAGGATGATCAGGAAAGGTAAGGAAAAATGCGTACGCTCCGCTCGATCCAATATTTTGTGCTCGCACTGGTAATTTTGGCGGTCCCCGCGACGTCTCGCGCGCAGTTCAGCGCGTCAATCACGATCGCGCCGCCAGCACTGGTCGTTTATTCGCAACCGATTTGCCCGCAGGAAGGCTATCTCTGGACGCCTGGCTACTGGGCCTACGGCGACGAGGGCTACTTCTGGGTGCCGGGCACATGGGTTGAGCCACCCAGCGAAGGCCTGTTGTGGACTCCGGGATATTGGGGATGGAACAACGACGCGTACGCCTGGAATGGCGGGTACTGGGGCAATGAAGTCGGCTTCTACGGCGGCGTGAATTATGGATACGGCTACGGCGGCTCTGGATATCAGGGCGGCTACTGGCGCGACAATCATTTCAGCTACAACCGCTCGGTGAACAACTTTGGCGGCAGGAATTTCAGCAACACTTACAGCAAGCGGGTGAGCGTCAGCACGTCAAGCCACGTCAGCTTCAACGGAGGACGCGGCGGCATCAGCGCACGGCCTACTGCGGCGCAAGAAACATTCGCTCGCGCGTCGCACACTCCGGCGACCGCAATGCAAACCAGCCACCAGCAGGCGGCAGGCGGAAATCATGAAATGCTCGCGTCGGTGAATCACGGGCGTCCGGCTGTCGCGGCGACGGCCAAGCCGGGCGAATTTTCCGGCAAGGGCGTGGTAGCGGCGCGCGGGGCTACAGCGGCGAACAGAACTGCGGAAACCAAGGCGACCGAGAACAAGGCGACTGAGAATAAAGCAGCTGCGAATCGGACGGCCGAGAACAAAGCGACTACAAATAAAGCGGAAGCGAATAAGGCAGCTGGTACGAAGGCGACCGAGAACAAGGCCGCTGAGTCGAAGGCTACCGAGAACAGAGCCGCTGCGAGCAAGGCGAGTGAAAACAAGGCCGAAGCGAATAAGGCAGCTGAGAGCAAGGCCACCGAGAACAAAGCGACGGAGAACAAGGCAGCTGCGAGTCGCGGAACGGCGAACAAAACGAAAGCGAACAACGCTGCGGCGAGTCGTGCAAGCGAGAACAAGGCGGCGGAGAACAAGCCAGCCGCAAAACCGACAAAGGCCGAACATACTGCGGCACGTCCTGCTCAACCAGTCGCAAAATCAGAGACGCCTCGCCCGGAAGTTAAGCCTGTAGCCGAGAAGCCGGCTCCGGCTGCAAAGCCAGCACGTCAGCCTGCTCCTGCGCGCACAGAAAGCGCGCCCAAAGCTGCAGCCCCGCAACGCCAGGCCGCACCGCAACAGCATCAAGCTGCGCCCAAACAGGAAGCCGCGCCGAAGGCCGCACCTGCGCCGAAGGCCGAAGCAGCGCGTCCCAGCGAAGAGAAACCCAAATAATCCGACCTCCGCGATGACGTAAAGGTCTCGCGGGGCCAATTTCTGCACTCCAGGTGAGCGGTTCGTGAAAAAAAACGAGCCGCTCACTTTTTTTTGCGTCATGAAATCCGCGTTAACGCGCCCTACGAGCGACTTCCGTGAAACTGAGCTGTTCCGCAACGATGGCGCCCGCTCCGCGTCAACATTGGACATTGGTACCGTATGTGTTACCATTAAGCATGATCGAAGTGCGCGAATACCTGAACGCAGGTGGGCGCAGTCCGTACGCCGCTTGGTTCGAGCGGCCGAATAGAGAAGCGGCGGTGAAAGTGGCAGCAGCTCCGGCGCGCATGCAACAAGGCAATTTGTCCAACGCCAAAGGCGTCGGAGCCGGAGTATATGAATACCGGATTGATTTCGGACCCGGCTACAGAATTTACTTCGGTAAAGACGGTGACCGAATGGTGATCCTAGTTGGTGGCGGGACGAAAAAGCGGCAGCAGCAAGACCTTCAAACGGCGCTGGGGCGATGGCAAGAATACAACAGCGAAAAAGCACAGCAGGGTGAGTGGTATGGCCTTGACACGAGATTTCAAACAGACAATCCGGGCGCGCGTAAAGCGCGATCCCGGTTTCCGCAGAGCATTGCTGCGGGAAGGCATCGAGAACTTTCTCTCCGCTGACGTGGAGACCGGCAAAATCATCCTGCGCGATTTCATCAACGCTACGGTTGGATTTACGGAACTGAGTAACGTCACCCATCGACCGGCGAAGAGTCTGATGCGGATGCTCGGCCCCAACGGCAATCCGCAGGCACGCAACCTGTTTGAAATCGTGGCCTACTTGCAGGACGCCGAGGGAGTCCGCTTTGAAGTGCGCTTTGCGCGTGCGGCGTTGGGCACGAAGAAGCGGACGCAGGGCGGAAGAATCAAACGGACCGCGTCTGTCGCGTTGCGCCGCTAGCTATTGGCGTCAGACGTATCTGGCGCGGGCTGTGAGTCTCTGCGGCGCGAATATGCAAAAGAGATGGCGATGCCGGTGAGGACGGCGGTCAGGAACAAGTATGGAAGGTAGCGCCACGGCGCATCCGGAATCGGGAAGACGCTTAGTGCGAGGACTGCGGCGAGAATCAGCAGCGCTGCGGCGCTGACGGCGACGTCCAAAGCGCGGAGGATTTTGCGACGGAGCAGGAAGAAGGGCATGGCCAGGCAGACCAGGAAATAAGCGCCGATGAAGCCGTAGGAGGCGAGCTGGGTCAGATAGTTGATGCAGTCGGGGAGCAGAACTTTTGCAAGCAGCAGCGCCACGGGACAGGCGATGGCGATGACCGCGATTAGAGCGATGGCGCGGTGAGGGGTGTTGTTCACGGGATGCGCCGAGCCGAAGCTGGGCGCGAAGAGACGATTTTGCGCGAGGTAATAAAGGATACGCGCGCCGGCGTTGAGCGAGCCCAGCGTGCAGGCGAAATAACTGAGCGCGATGCCGATGGAGCTGACGTAACCGAAGCTGGGGAGATTCATGGACCGCGCAATGGAGTCGAAGGGCGCGTTGAGCTGGTCGAGCGCCAGGCCATTTTTCCGCGCGAGCGCGGTGAGGCAATAAAGCATCACAAGATAAAGAATGCCCACGGGAATCAGGCAGCTCACGATCACGCGGGGAATAGTGCGGCGCGCGTGCGAGGCTTCTTCGCCAAGAGTGGTGACGCTTTCGAATCCGGCGAGCGTCATGAATCCGAAAACCATGGCGAATTGAAAACCGGATAATTTTGCGCCTTCCAGATGGAGCTGCGGGCGGTCGAGCCACGCGGAATTGTGACGCATTGCCAGCGCGATGATGACGATGATGACGGCGAGCGAGCTCAGCTCGATCGCGAGCATCACTTCGGTGGAGAGCTTGATGTCGCGGTGAGCGATGACCCATGAAACGATCACCACGATCGCGGTGATACCGGCGGCGCGCAGAAAAGATGCAGGCGCGCCGGTGACCTGGCGGTAGAAAAGATCGGCGTAGTATGCGGAAGATGGCGCGGTGCCGGCCGCTCCGAACGCCATCGCGGCGACGTAAACCCACCCAGTGACCACGCAGGCCGTGCGGCCCAGGCCCGCCGCCGCGAAATCAGCCAACGAGCCGGCGGAAGCGCACTGCGCGGAAAAACGATGCACGCTGTACATGATCAGTGAGAAGGCGACTAGCGTGAGCAGGAAGATCAGCCAGGTGGCGTTGCCGCCCTTGGCGATTAGCAG
>Ga0070762_10001486_pt1 | contig 10842 bp, 10 predicted proteins | sample HubBroMetageREF2_FD_66726 | JGI IMG/M metagenome (GOLD analysis project Ga0070762, IMG submission 66726) | Reference soil microbial communities from the Hubbard Brook experimental Forest, New Hampshire, USA - Hubbard Brook CCASE Soil... | ecosystem: Environmental > Terrestrial > Soil >... | reverse complement strand
TACCGTTGGTTGTAGTGGTGCGATTGATGCCACGTTCCCCGCTGATTAGCGTGACCTGAGCACCGGGAACCGCTGCTCCGCTAGGATCGGTGACCGTGCCGGTAATTGATGCCGTGTCTTGCGCGAAAAGCGTAGCCGGCCAACAGAACGAAAACACGACAAGGACAAACCACAGGAGACGGGATTTCATGGTCAACTCCTAATGCTCGAAACTAATTGGAACTGCGCCGGGTCTCGCCCTTGAAACCCAGCCCTGCCCCGTACTCGAACCGGGCACCCTATCGCAATGACGAAAATCCGCTTATTAAAACGTGTTAATAGTGCTGTAGGTCTACCTCGATAGTCAAGCGAAAAAACCGTACGGAAGCTCAAAACAGGCTTCGGGTCGACTCCCGCACTGCCAGTTCGGGCGCCACCTTGCGATGTACCGCCGAGAATTCCCTCTTCTCCTGAACCGCGTTGATTCCATCCAAGATAAGACTGACCGCCATCGTGCCCATAACTTCCATAGGCTGACGCACGGTGGTCAGCGAAGGCGTGTACAAACTGGAAGCGGCGATGTCATCGAAGCCGATGACCGAACAGTGCTCCGGTACCCGCAGCCCACCTTTGGCCAATGCACGGATCGCCCCAAACGCAGTCATGTCATCAAAAGCCACCAGCGCGGTAAACGGGCGTTTCTGGCGGAGCAGATCCTCGGTCAACTTGTAGCCGGCTTCAAAACTTGAGATCGGATCGCGGGATTCGGGAAGATCGACAATCAGCCGCGGATCCATCTCCAGCCCGCTGGATTTGGCGAAAGAACGAATTCCTTTCCAACGCGGAGCGCTGTCCGCTAAAGTTTTCGGCCCGCGAATGAAGGCGACCTTGCGGTGTCCAAGCGAATACAAATGCTCGAGCGCGGCATGAGCCCCGAGTTCGTTGTCGACCATGACGGAACTGACGGAATCAGTCCTCAACTCACGCCCAATCATCGCGGTGGGAATGCTGCTCTTTTCCAGATCGGCAAGAACGTCGATATCCACAAACAGCCAGTTGGCGAGCACGATGAGCGCTTCCACGCGCCGATCGAGCAGCATCTCCAGATAGCGCTCAAAGCGGCTGCGCTCGTTGTGAACATCGGTCAGAATCGGCAGGTACGACGACTGATACAGAGTATTCTCGATGCCGCGCAGCACCAGCGTGCAGTAAGGGTCGGTCATATCAAAGACCATGACTCCCACCGTGTGACTGCGTTTGCTGCGAAGCGAGCGGGCGAACAGATTGGGCCGGTACCCCAGCTTTTTGGCCGCTTGCTCAATTCGCTTCTTGGTAACTGCCGGAATATAGCGTGCCAACGGAGCATTGTTCAAAACGATGGAGACCGTGGTCGACGAAAAACCACTGTCCTTCGCCACGTCTCGAATCGTGATCGTCGCAGCTTTCATCGCGAGTTTTTCATCCTTGGACCGCATTGGCGTGAATCATCGTAGCTTGAATTCATGCTGCTGCTGGCGGACACTACAGCAGAGAGTGAAACCAGTGTCAAGCTCAACTATTCGATTTCTGCTGATGCTCCTGTTGCTAGCTTCCTGGCAAGTTGTCTGCGCGCAGCCGATACAATCGCCTCAAACCCAGCAACCGCGGCGCACGCCGTCTTCGCAGAATGCCGATCCCCAACAGCTTTTTCAGCTGGGGGAAGCATCTCTGAAAAGCGGCGATCTGGATGAGGCTGAACATGCGTTTCGAGGCGTGATCGCAATCAATCCGCAGGTGGCGGGCGCGTATGCGAACCTGGGCGTGATCTACATGCGGCGTAAGCAATGGCAGCCGGCGTTAGAGATGCTGCAGAAAGCGGAGGACCTGGCGCCGCAGATTGCCGGCATTCGGCTCAACATCGGGCTGGTTTACTATCGCCAAAACGATTTTCGAAATGCCATTGCTCCATTCGAGTCAGTCGTAAAGGATGCGCCGGACTCATTCCAGGCGCGCTATTTGCTGGGATTGTGCTATTTCTTCGTCGAACGTTATGGAGACGCGGCAACCGCGCTGGAGCCGCTCTGGTCGCAGGCTTCCGGCCAGTTGAATTATCTTTACGTGCTGGGCATCGCAGCCAACAAAGCAGGGCGGCCTGATCTGGAGCAGCGGGCGTTGGCTCACTTGATCGAGATCGGCCAAAACTCTCCCGAGTTTCATCTCCTGATGGGCAAGGCTCATCTCAATCGCGAAGAATATGACGAGGCTATCACCGAGCTTAAACTTGCAGCCAAAGGAGATCCCACTCTTCCCTTCGTCCACTTCAATCTCGGAATCGCTTACCTCAAGAAGCAGGATTTGGAGCACGCCAAAGCCGAATTCCTCAAGGACATCGCCATCGAGCCGGATGTCTCCTACGACTACGATCAACTGGGCGAAGTTTATTATCTTCAGCAGCGAGATAGTGACGCAGAAGAGATGTTCCACAAAGCGCTGCGCCTCGATCCTCAGCTCGCCAGCTCTCGTTTCCAACTCGCCCGCGTATATCAGCGCGAGAATAAATTCGCCGATGCGCTGACCGAGGCTGACGCAGCCCTCAAGCTCGATCCCGACAGCGCCAGCATTCATTACTTGCGAGGACAAGCGTTGCAGCGTCTGGGGCGCGTCGAGGAAGCCAAGGCTGAGATGCAGACGTTTACGCAATTGTCGAATGCCGCCCGCGAAAAGCGGCATCAGGAGCTTGAGTCAGGACCCATGCCGAACCCAGAGCTTACGCGGGAACCCCAATAGCGGCTCATGGTTTGTTATCGTGGTACATGACCGAAATCATGTGCGGCGCGCTTCTGTTCGATCTCGACGGGGTGTTGGTTGACTCCACACCGGCGGTGATTCGGGTTTGGTCACGATGGGCAATTGCGCACGGTTTCGACCCTGATGAAGTTGTTCGTAAGGCGCATGGACGTCCCAGTATTGCGACCATCCGCGATTACCTGCCGCATGCCGACGAGGAAGCGGAGAATCGCGAAGTGGAACGCGGCGAAATCGAGGATCTCGATGGCGTAGTGCCTTTGCCGGGAGCGCGCGAGTTGTTGAGTGCTCTTCCTTCCGACCGTTGGACGATCGTGACCTCGTGCACTCGCCCTCTGGGGCAAACTCGTCTGCGCGCGGCCGGGTTGCCTATACCCAGCCACATGATCACTTGTGATGACATAAAGAACGGGAAACCGGACCCTGAGCCTTACCTGAAAGGTGCGGCGCTCCTTGGAGTATCAGCGAAGGATTGTGTGGTAGTAGAAGATGCACCGGCGGGCATCCGCGCGGGCAAAGCCGCGGGCGCTCGAGTCATCGCCTGCAGAACCACGACCGCTGAACATGAACTCAAAGGCGCGGGTGCCGATTGGATTGTGGAGAACTGCAAATCGATTTCGCTCTCGCCGTCGAGCGCGGGCGATGAGTTAAGACTTATCCTCGACAACAAAAGGCGTTCCACATGAGACCAACCTGGTAGAGTCCGCCCGCATCGAAGGGTGGTGAAAATAATCGCCTCGTTTACCGTCGCTTCACTTCTCCTGGTAGCGGGATGCACTTCGCAAAAGCCCAGTCCCGAGGAAATTCGGGAGAAAACCGCCCAAGCCACGTCGGACATCAAGCAGGACGCGAAGGCGTTAACTCAGGGGGTGAAAGAAGGATGGAATCGTGACCATCCGCTCGATATAAACACCGCGAGTAAAGAGCAATTGCTCAGCCTGCCGGGAATGAGCAACGAGGGAGCGGATCGCATAATCGCCGGGCGCCCTTACAGCAGCGCCTCTGAACTGGTGAGCCGGCGTGCCGTCTCGCAAACGGAATACGACAGGATCAAGGATCAGGTCACCGCAAAGAATTAATGCGGGCTGGCATTTTCTTGCCGGACGCTCAATACCCCGTCACCGCTCTCCCCTTCTTCAGCTTGCGCATCAGGAATATCAACAGCAGCATCAGGACCGGCCACTATAACGCGCTTTGCAAAAGTTCGTAAAACCTGTTTGAAGGCAGCTGCGCTGGGCGCTTCCGTGCTATAGTTTGTGCCCGTCGAGAGGTAAATCCAATGATACTCAAAGAAATCTACTCCCGATCGAGCCAAGTCTTCGCGGTTTCTCTGTTTACGCTACTGCTGGTAACCAGTAGCTCGGCTGCCAGCATCGAGGAAGTGCTGCATGTATTTCAAGGCACGCCCGGAAAGTACCCAACGTTCGGCGTAATTTCCGACGCAGCCGGCAATCTATACGGCACCACAACCCAAGGCGGTCATGCGGCGGCGTGCGGCAGTGATTCTGGATGCGGAATCATCTTCAAGCTGACACCAAATTCAACCGGGTGGAGCTACAGCGTTCTTTATGTGTTCAAGGGCGGCCAAGATGGTGCGAGCCCAATCGGCAGCCTGGTCTTCGACGGCGCAGGCAATCTCTACGGAGCGACTGCAACCGGCGGAGATTCAAAAAGTTGCGTTGGCGGCTGCGGCACGGTTTTCGAATTGACGCCAACCTCCAGCGGCGGTTGGACCGAGAGCGTGCTTTATCGGTTCCAAGGCGCAAGTGACGGCGAAGCTCCGGCGGCGGGAGTAGTCTTCGATGACGCTGGCAACCTCTACGGCACCACCGGAAACGGGGGAACAGGGTGCAGGTTCAGCTGCGGAACTGTCTATGAACTATCACCCAGTTCGGGCGGCGGCTGGAGGGAACAGATCCTCTACAACTTTCAAGGCGCTGACGGCAATACGGATGCCGCCTATCCCGATTCAGGGTTGATTTTCGATGCTTCCGGCAGTCTTTACGGCACGTCAGCGGGCGGCGGAGCCGGGCCATGCAGTGGCAGTTTGGGAGGATGCGGCACCGTTTTCGAGCTCGCGCCCAAGTCTGGTGGCGGATGGACCGAGAGCGTGTTGTATCGCTTCCAGGGCTCCCAAGACGGCCAGGCCCCTTTTGGTGTGGTTCTAGATCCGTCGGGGAACCTCTATGGATCGACTACTCTCGGTGGCAGCAAATCTGATTGCGGCACGGTTTTCGAATTAACTCCGCAGTCCGGCGCCGGTTGGCATGAGACCATCCTCCGAAGGTTCAGGTGCGACAAGGCCGGGGGTTATCCCGACGGCGTCATTCGCGACCCCGCAGGTAACATTTACGGCTCCACGCTGGGGCTGGATGTCGTCACCGATGGCACAGTCTTCGAGTTATCTCTCTCAAGTGGCAAATGGACCCTGAACGTACTCCGTCGCTTCACTGGCAGTAAGGGAGGCAACAGGCCTAGCGTTCCCAGCCTCGACTCCACGTCTACTCACCTATTCGGCACGACCTTCTACGAAGGAGCAAACTTCAGCGGTTTCGGCGTGGTGTTCGAAATCACACCGTAGCCATTCCACTCCGGCGCTTCATCAGACGCCCGTGCTTAGCCCGATCGAAATATCGGCGTTAGTGAGCCATCACCGCTTTCCCCTTCTTAGGCTTTGCCCATCAGGAATACAGCAGCATCAACAGGAAAGTTAGCTCCAGAAAACGAAATGTATCGTTGTAGGCGGCATCGCCGTCTGCTGCTGCACAATCGCCCACAAAAAAAGAAGCCGCCGTGAATTCAATCACAGATAACATCAGCAGGCGCTTGTGTCCGAAGGTTGTGGCCAGCCAGCCTGTCATCGGCAGAATAATGGCATTCGCGACAGGGTACGATGTGAGTGTCCACGTGGCCTCGTCCGTGGCGGAAAGGTCGCCGGCAATGTGCGGCAGCGAAACATTGACCACGGTCGTATCCAGCACTTCCATGAAGATGCTCGACATGACGCAATCGTGATCAGCCATGGATTAATATCTTTGGAAGCTGTTTCGTTAGCTGGCATCAGTCTTGCAGCGGAAATAATTAATCGCGTTCACGCGAACATGGGACTCGAATTGTCTCAAAGCCCGAACCTAACTGCGTTGCCCGGTCCCAGCATTGTCAATGCCCAGGCCTGACTCAACAAAACCGGAGTTGAACTCGCCTCAGAGCCGGCCCGCAATTAGGTCGCGCGCCCAAGGCGAAAGCTGGAAGTTTGCCATCCGCGCGCTTCGGTCGAGGAACTACCGCCTGTTCTTCACCGGCCAATCGGTATCGCTGATCGGGACTTGGATGACGCAGATTGCCACGAGTTGGCTGGTGTACAGAATAACCGGCTCGGCGTGGCTTCTGGGCATCGTCGGCTTCGCATCTCGGATACCAAGTTTCCTCCTGGGACCGTTCGCCGGCGTCTGGGTGGACCGATGGGACCGTCACCGAACCTTGGTCATCACGCAGATTCTCTCCATGCTGCAATCATTCGCGCTGGCCGGATTGGCTCTGGCACGAATCATTACCATCCGCGAAATAATCTGGCTTGGACTAGCCCAAGGCATCATTAATGCGGTCGATATGCCTGCTCGGCAGGCCTTCGTGATCCAAATGGTCGAGGATCGCGCCGACCTCGGCAACGCCATCGCGCTCAATTCTTCAATGGTAAACATGGCCCGCCTTCTCGGGCCTTCGGTTGCCGGAGTCATAATCGCCGCCGTCGGCGAGGGATATTGCTTCCTGATCGACGGCTTCAGTTATCTCGCGGTCATTGCGTCCCTGGTCGCGATGAAAATCGCGGCGGTCGAGCCAAGAAGCGCGGACAAGCCGGTCTGGCATGAATTGAAGGAGGGCTGGAACTATGTCACGCACTTCGTGCCCATCCGTTCAATTCTTTTGCTGCTCGCCTTGGTCAGCCTCGTGGGCATGCAGTACACCGTTCTCATGCCGATTTTTGCCGGACAAGTGCTTCACGGCGGACCGCATACTTTGGGCTTCCTGATGGGCGGATCGGGCGTGGGAGCGCTGGGCGGCGCAATGTTCCTCGCAACCAGAAAAAACGTACTCGGCCTGGGCCGCGTGGTTCCATTGGCGGCGGCGATTTTTGGAACAGGGCTGATTGCGTTAGGGCTTTCTCGCTTTTTGTGGCTTTCCTTGTTGCTGATGATGTTCGTCGGCGGCGCAATGATGACCCAAATGGCATCCAGCAACACCATTTTGCAAACTATCGTGCAAGATGACAAACGAGGGCGCGTGATGAGTTTCTATTCCATGTCATTCCTTGGAATGGCGCCATTCGGGAGCCTGCTGGCAGGCGCGCTGGCCCACCGGATCGGCGCACCGCGAACGGTAATGATCAGCGGAACCATCTGCATTGCAGGTGCCGCCTGGTTTGGCTCGCAGCTGAGCGCAATTCGCGACGTTGTACGACCAATTTACCGGACCCTCGGAATCATTCCCGAAATCGCGAGCGGCATCCAAAGCGCCAGCGCATTACAGACTCCGCCCGAGGAGTAGTACGAAGTTATTTATTTTCTGCTCGCAGCGGCAACACTCCTCTGCCCATCAGATTCCATTGCTCGCGGATGAAGCGGAACAGTCCGGAGCGATCGCGAAATGCTTCAGTACCACCTGCTTTCGTTACCGAATATGCAGCCGCCAGATTGGCAAAAGCGAGGCAGTCTTCCAGTTTTGCGCCGAGCAGATAGGTGTGGATGAAACCGGAATCAAATGTGTCCCCCGCGCCGACGTCGTCCACGACTTTCACACTGGGCGGCGACAGGTTCCACTCTTCGTCGCCCGAACGACACGTTGCGACCGCCGAGCCACGTTTCACAGCCACCACCTTAGCGAATCCTGCGAGGAGATCGAGCGCTTTCGACAAATCTTCTGTCCGCGCAATCTTCATCGCCTCGCGCTCGTTGGGCAGAAACACATCGACATATTTCAAGACTTCTAGCAAATCCTGGGCCCATTCGTTTTCGGGATCATCGTTGGTATCGAGCGATGTGGTCAGGCCAGCTTCCTTGGCTTGCCGAAACAGATCGCCGATCCGCGGCCGGAGCGCGCGATGCAGGAAGAAAGAGGAAAGATGGAAGTGACGAGCCGTCCGAAGGTAATCCAAATCGATGTCGGAATACTGCATCTCAAACATGGTTCCCGGATATGTCAACATATATCGGTGGTCAAGCTGCGGCAGTACGACAGTAAGCCCGGTCGAAGTCTGTCCCACGCCTTGCTTCATCCGGCTGAGGTCGACGCCTGCTTCTGAAAGTCGCGCCGCCGCCATTTTCCCCAGAGGATCACTGCCGATTTTCGAAATGAAACCTACCGGCGTGCCCAGCACGCACAAGTTGTGCGCAAAGATTCCCGACGAACTACCCAACGTGAACGCCATTTCGCTGGCGAGGTGCTCGCGGTCAAGCACAAGATCTTTTGGCAATCCATAGAGAATGAGATCCAGGTTAAGCTCACCGACGACGCAGACTTCAATCATTCGCAACGTACCTTTCGCGAGTTGTGCGGGCTTAGAACTTCAGTCAGGAGTGAATACTAACATTCTGTACTACGCGGCTGATCGCGCCATTTGGACTGGGACAATCGGGGCGAAGATTACATCGTAAGGAAAAAAACAGGCCGAGCAGTTGCCCAACTATGACATCCACCGCGGGCCGATAATCGTCGGCAACCACCACGGGAGCGGCCGGCGCAAGGTGATGTTCAGCAAGAGAATTCGTCCTGGGCACTTCACTGCCAGCGACGACGATCCGGGTCGTGACCAGCCTCTTGCTCCCGATTTCTTCAAGCAGATTGCGCTCGTACTCCTGCACTCGCTTGTCGCCCGAAAGAAAACAAACAAACAGAGTCGCGTGATCCAAAGCCGCCATCGGACCATGCCGCAAACCCAAAGCAGACTCCGACATAGTCAATACTCGACCTGCCGTCAACTCCAGCACTTTAAGAGCCGACTCCTTCGCCACTGCTTTGAGCGGACCCGACCCCACAAAACAAGCCTTCGTGTACGGCTCAGTGGCGCGGGCCGCAGCGCAATCAGCAGCAATCGGCAGCAGACTCCTTCCGGACTGAACCAACCGGTGCAGGATCGGCTCGTACTTCTCAACGTCCCTCCAATGCGCCAGGCATTGGCCGAAGACAACCATATTGGAGAATGAACTCGTCATCGCCAGCGAGCGATCATTCACGGCGTCGTCAAGACAGATGCCGAATACTTGCGGCCTTCCGACATTAGCTTTGATCATTCGCCCGTTTGCGTTGCACGAAATCACAAGGTGGTGAATGTCCGGCCGCCGCTGACATGCATTTTCTATTACCGCAACGCCCTCAGGGCTGTCGCCTGAACGGGAAAAGGAAATCCAAAGATACTTGCGATCAGGAACGATGATTTCCTCGACATGAGTCAGAAGATCCGTACTGGGGACGGCGATTACGTCGCACTGCCAGACCTTGCGAAAGAGGTAGGCGAGCGACTGCCCAATATAGTCCGACGTGCCGGCGCCGATAAGAAGCACAGTCGGTCCCGCGTGTGGAGACACGTTTAATCCGGCCAACGCTAGAAATTCGCTGATATCTGGAAGTCGTTTTGTGAACAGGCTGAATGTAGATTCCCAAGTATCAGGCTGTTGGGCGATTTCCGCAGGGGTGTGCACCAAACCGCGACTCGTCTTCTCGCTCTCCGGCAGGCTTAACAATTCAGCAAGGGCATTCACCTCAAGTCACTCCCCAATTTCGCAGCGAAAGGTTCTTTTTGATCCGAACTTCGGAAACTGTTTTAGCCTGGGCACTCATACCACAATCGATTTCGTCCGTCTGGAAGATCACAAGAAAACGGTGTCTTTCGAATGCTTGCGTTTAATAACTTTTACTTTCGGTTATACTGCTCTGTCAAGGGTAAAATACAAATGCCTGACGGTGAGCCCTTTCGAGTGAGCCTGTGCTGAACGAAGAACGACGCAGACTGATCCTGCAGATGCTGAATCACGACGGACGTGTACTGGTCGGCGACCTGGCCCGGCATTTCCGCACATCTCAGGTCACGATTCGAAAGGATCTGGACATTCTCCAGGCGCATGGCCGCATCCACCGCACCCACGGCGGTGCCCTGCCGGCGCGGGAGAGCGCGCTCGAAGATCCCACCTTGCGTGAGAAAGAAAAGCTTCACCGCAAAGAAAAGTCACACATCGCGACCGCGGCCGCTCACATGGTAAGGGAAGGTCAGGTAGTTATTCTTGATTCCGGAACCACGACCACCGCGATCGCACGGGCTCTACGCGAGCGGGAGAATCTGACAATTATTACCAACGCGGTGAATATCGCCGCCGAACTTTCCGGTTCTTCCCTTGAAGTCATCTTGACCGGAGGCACGTTGAGGAAAAATTCATTTTCTCTCGTGGGACCCATCGCGGAAGAAACTCTGCGGCGGTTGAATGCGGACATTCTTTTTCTAGGCGTGGACGGCTTCGACGTGCACTACGGACTAAGTACGCCCAACTTGCTCGAGGCCAAAGTCAACCGCGCGATGATGGACGTTGCCCGAGTCGTCGTCGCCGTATGCGATTCCAGCAAGTTCGGGCGACGAAGCCTGTCGTCGATCGCCCCGCTTTCAGCCGTGCACCATTTGATTACCGATCGCGGCATTCCGAAAACTGATCTCGCCACGCTAAGGAAAACCGGAATCGAAGTAACCCTCGTCTAGTTCCTACTTCACGTTCGCAACTCCGCGGAACTGTCCGAAGATGCGTTCTGCATTCTTGTGGTAAATCTTTTCCAAAACACTATCCGGCAGTTCCATGCCATAAATCTTCCAGCGCCCCTGCCCCGGATATCCCCAATAATCAAAATATTCGTCCGCCGTCTCCAGCCAGCGGAAATGGTTGCGATACATGGCTTCATCCATACCGTTGTCGGTCCCGAACATGATGCGATCCTGATACTTGAGAAAAAACTCGCGAGCCCGCCGGGGCTGGCGGCCAAGCTCGGCCTCGCGCGCGCCAAATTCGACCATCACGTTGGGAAGCGTATCCAGCAAGTGAG
>Ga0070762_10001484_pt1 | contig 10846 bp, 10 predicted proteins | sample HubBroMetageREF2_FD_66726 | JGI IMG/M metagenome (GOLD analysis project Ga0070762, IMG submission 66726) | Reference soil microbial communities from the Hubbard Brook experimental Forest, New Hampshire, USA - Hubbard Brook CCASE Soil... | ecosystem: Environmental > Terrestrial > Soil >... | reverse complement strand
GTTCGATGACCTGCCCGGGGTTGCCTCCGATAACGTTGCCCACGGCCCAAGCGAGAGTCGGAGAAACATCCACCACGCCCGTCAGAAAATTTTCCACGCCATCAATGAAGGGTGCCGGAAATGCCGTCCACTTCGTGCCATCAAAGTGGATGGTCGACTCTCCGACTGCCCAAATATCCTTCGGCGAAGACGCCGATGACGCAATCAGAGCATTATTTAATTGGTTCTCGTTTGGGGTCCGTACCACTTTGAAGATTGACCCTGGTTTGGTTTGTGACAGAGCTGTGCCGAAGGTTGTCTCCAGACCGCCGGTCTGGGCTTGTGCGAGGTTGGCGCCAAACATCAGGCCAATCGCTAGTAGTCCCGTGATCATATTAAATGCAGCTTTCTTCATTGTTTTTCCCTTTGATTTTTTATTTTGATTCGTTCACAGATAAACGTTAGACTCTGCGACCCACGGCCAGATGCGCGCGCGATGTCACATGATTGTCAACTCTCTGTCTCGTAGACTCGCGGCTGCAATGTGCATGGCATCGCGTACGCGGACCGACTCATGCAAGCGCGCCAAGGAATGCTCGTGGAGTGACTTATCACGGTTCCACGTTTGCTCTTGTCTGCTTAGCCCCAAGGGCGGGAGTTATTGGAGCATCTCTAGCCAGGCCCGTTGACCCCACTTAGAAAGCCGCCCAGATGCGCGGTTAGCGCGACAAGACCGACGCCCAGAAATTCAAGCGCGAGGCGGTAGCTTGGCAAGACGACTGCCCGACGTCGTGCGCGGAAATGTACCCACCAGACCATCCAGATCACCGCGCTCGAAACGCACGCAAGCGCTAAATGCAACAATAAGATGCCCTTCAATTTCTGGCCCTCGAGTTGGAACTGCCAAGCGAGTAATCCAGTTGCCAGAACCGGCAGCGTTGAAATCGCTGCCACCAACAGGTTGTAGTAGGCGCCATCCGCCAGTCCGGGTCGCTTCGTCCATTGCGCGACGAGGTCGAACGCCACTGCGGTGAGAAACAGCGCGATCGGAAAATGAATGAGCACCACGTGTTGTGCGTGCTTCGCTAAGAGTACGGACTTAAGATCGAAAGGATTTACCATCACCCTGCCTCTTCTAAGATTTACGCTGAGGTTGCCACTGGGACCTATGACACCTGGCTCGCACCGACAGATCCTTTAGGCTTGCGCTCCTTCGCCGATGCACCGCCTCGTGCAAAATGAGTCTCACTGGAGATAACGGAAGTCCTGATCTTTTTATTCCGCTCAGACCACATGAATTGTTGAGGGATACGAGAAATAGATTCCAGTTCAACAAGCGGCAGTTCCGGAACGACATCAGGGCATAATAAAAATACTTTTCCACGGAATATTTCCTCCGTCACCCAGTTACAGGGCTAGGAGCCCAAATTTCAGCATCGCCGCGGTTTCGCCACAGCCTTGCTGAGTCCCTTCATTGCACCCAGATGGGTGTCATAACCAAATACCGTTGGAGGAAATCCATTCCATGATCAGGAAGAACGTTCTTCTCTTTGTATGTTGTTCCGGCCTGATTGGTCTTGGCCTTGTTGGTCTCGCTCAACAGTCCGAACAGGCGCCTGCAACGCCCAAGGCAACCGAGGCGCCTGCCGGTTTCAGAACACCCACACTATCCAAACATCCTGGTTCAAAGAGTGTCAGCAACGGCATTCCTGAACCGCCTAACGATACGTTCGCTATAGACCAGGCAAACTTCGAGGAGCGGGAAGGAAACGACACCGGCCTCGGCCCCGTGCACAACGCTACGATTTGTGCGGATTGCCATCAGGGAACGGGTACCGGCGGACCCAGCCAAGTCACCGAAGTTCGGGCTGGGCACCTCGATGCCAATGGCAATTTCGTAAACCCCACGATCTTTATTAATCACGGTAAGGATACGATCACCGGCCGCTCCCTCATTAACGACCGTGCGATCTGCCCGCAGGCAGAGGAGCACCTACCACCAACCGAGAACATTCGCACGCTGCGAGCCGCGCTCAATACCCTGGGAGACGGCTTCGTCGAAGCAATTGATGATCAGACGTTAATCAATATCGCCGCTGAACAACCAAGACTGAGTAACGGTGTGATCCACGGTGAGACAGTCGAAGTAGACATTTTGGAAGCGCCGGGACAGACCCGAGTGGGCCGCTTTGGGTGGAAGGATCAGCACGGCAGCATTCTGTCCTTCTCGGCCGACGCCTACCTGAACGAAGTCGGCATCTCCAACCGCCTGAAACCGGTGGACATTACCACGGTCTGCAAGACGACGAAAGACCCCGAGGACAAAAAAGATAACACCGGCCTCTTTGGACTTGACCACTTTGCGCAGTTCATCCGCGGCACATTGGTTCCGCCGCGCGATGGTGTGCTGGTCGGCGACCCGGAAGTTAAGGCGGGTGAAAAGCTCTTTGCCCAAGTTCAGTGCAGTATCTGCCATGTGGGGAGGATCGTAACCGCTCCCTCCGGAACTGTAATCAATGGCGGAACTTTCACCATCCCGGACGCCCTAGGGAGCAAGATCATTCATCCTTTTAGCGACTTCCTGCTCCATGACGTCGGTACGGGAGACGGCATTGTTCAGGGAGGACCAGAAGATACGCAACACAAATTGCGTACGGCCACACTTTGGGGTGTGCGCACCAAGTCCCGGTTCATGCACGATTTGAAGTCGGAGTCCTTCGAGCAGGCGATTCTTCGCCACCAGAATGAAGCGTCTAACTCGATAAGCCTGTTTAAGCAGCTAACTCCCCAGGAGCGGGGCGAGTTGTTGAAGTTCCTCAGCTCTCTTTAAACTGAGCCTCTGCGGGGCAGGCACTACATAGCGTGCGTGCCCCGTTTTCTAAGCAAACCTTTTCGATCTTCTATTACTCTTCGACTTTCTAAAGCGGCGCTAAGTAGATTCCAGATGGCCCAAACATTTTATTCGGACGGCGGTGCGATTGCTTGGGTCGATTCCCGCCGAGCCGGCAATTTATTCCTCCAGAATTATTCTTCCCGAAGGGAATAAAGTGCCGTCACTGTAGTTTAGGCATATAGACGTGTCAGCGACGAGCCCTCAATCCGCCTCGTTCGAAGAACTGGCTATGCCGCTCTTCGATCAGTTGTACAATTTCGCCCGCTGGTTGACGCGTAATACCGAAGAAGCTGAAGATCTTGTCCAGGAGACCTATGTAAAGGGTCTGAAAGGGTTCTCGTCTTTTCAATTGGGGACTAACTTCCGCGCGTGGATGTATCGCATTTTGCGCAATACCTTCTTGACATCGCGCACTGGACTGAGGGTCACAATGTCTGTGCCTCTTGATCCCGAGCAGGACGCATCTGAACTTGCAATCGAGAACGATACCCCCGAAACGATTCTACTGAGACGCTCAAATTCGCAACTGGTTCTGAACGCCGTCGATCATCTGCCGGTCCATTACCGGGAGGTCCTCCTTCTTTGTGAGGTGGAGGAAATGTCGTACCTGGAGATTGCGGAAACTCTTTCCATTCCTGTGGGCACGGTGATGTCACGTTTGTCTCGTGCCCGAAGCACGTTACGCCACCATCTAGGGCGGAAATTGCAAGGCGATGAAGCCGGGATGGAAATTGTGGGAGAAACTAACTATGGTTTGTGAGTCTTGGAACAAAAAACTCGACACCTACCTCGACGGTGAACTCGGGGAAGCGGAGACGCGCAGCTTCGACGCTCATGTTCGTGGCTGCCACTCTTGCTCGGCTGATGCCCTTACGCGCGTACAGTTGAAGCGCACAATTCAGGTTGCTGGAAAACATTTCACTCCCAGCGCTGATTTCCGCAGACGAGTGCGGCAGAGCATCGCACCCAAACCGCAGCGCAGGCTTGGTGTAGGGTGGATACTCGCCGCGGCGGTTGCCGTCATTCTCGTAGTTGGGGCGTTGACGTCAACCTATGTAGGAAGCCGGGCCGACAGAGGACAGGTCTTCAGCGAGATTGCGGACTTGCATGTGGCGACACTGGCGAGTTCATCGCCGGTGGATGTGATCTCCACAGATCGGCACACGGTAAAGCCCTGGTTCCAGGGAAAGATCCCCTTCGCGTTCAATTTACCCGAACTCCAGAACTCCGGATTCTCGCTGCTTGGAGGACGAATGTCTTATCTCGACCAAGCGCCAGGCGCACATCTTATCTATGACGTGCGCAAGCACCACATTTCTGTATTCGTCTTCCAGGAACGGTCTTTGCCAGCGAGGTTGGACGAAAACTCTCTCGCACCGAAGCAACTCTCGTTCAACGTAGAGACGTGGACTCAAGGCGGGCTACGCTATTTCGTGATCGGCGACGCGAGTGGTGCGGACATCGACAGTCTTGCGAGATTGTTTAAGGCCGCGTCATAGATGTTGATAGGTCAAGGTACAAACTTGTAGCCCAGACCGTATACAGTGAGAAAGTGTGAGGGGTGCGAAGGGTCGCTCTCCAGTTTCTGTCGTAGCCGTAGCATATGCGTGTCTACCGTCCGCGTGAGGGGATAGTCTTTGTAACCCCAAACTTCAACGAGAATTTCCTCTCGCGAGATCGCGCGTTCGGCGTTCTTTATCAAGAACTCCAGGGCCTTGAATTCCTTTGCAGTGAGAGTGATTTGTTCGCCCGCACGAATGACAGCCACCTTTGAAAAATCCACGATCACATCGCCAAAGACACGCACGTTTTTCGTACTACCGCGCCAGGAACGCCTGATTAGGGCACGCAGACGCGCAACCAGTTCCCTTGGGCTGAACGGAATGGTCACATAGTCGTCGGCACCCATTTCCAGGAGAAGGACCTTGTCCGCAACATCTGGGCTCGCGCTGAGAATTAAAAGGGGGAGACCAGGAATCGAATCCGCGATTGTCTTATAAAGGTCACATCCCGAAGATCCGGGGCGCAGCAGATCGAGGATCACTGCCGTGGGTGGTTTTCGGTGAAGCATCTCCAGAGCAGCCATTCCATCAGGAACGACATCGACTTCATATCCTTCCGAGGCCAAAAGCCGCCGCAGGATCTTGCGCAAAGCTTCATCGTCCTCGATGACCAGAATTCGATCTACTGTAGCCAATCGTGGTTCGGACATCGGAGTGCCCAAGGGTGCTGACAATGTGACGGTTGCCATAACCTTTCTCTCTTTCCGCGGGATCGCGGTATGATTCGTGCTCAGGTATCAGAGCGCTGCTTCACGAAGGGGTTCTTCTTTAAGGACTGTCTCGCGAACTGCCCTCCGGGCTCTGGCCAGACGCGACATGACGGTCCCCATCGGAATCGACAATATTTCCGCGATCTCCCGGTAAGACGTATCTTCAACATCACATAACAAAATGACTTCGCGAAAGATTACCGGCAGTTGCTCGATCGCGTATCGAATGGCGTGGTTGCCGGAACGCTCGATCAGCAGCGACTCAGGCGTGGAGAAAGTTGTTGGTAAAGCCGGGGAATCCTCCTCCTCGTCCATCGCAACCGTCATGCGCCGCTCGACTGTTGAGCGCGAACTCAGAAAGGTGTTCCTCAGGATTCGGTACATCCAGGCCCGGAAATTAGTGCCAGGCTGAAACGACCCGAAACCTCGTAACGCCTTTAGGTAAGTCTCTTGGACAAGATCCTCAGCATCGTTCTGATTGTGCACAAGCCAGCGCGCGAAGTTGTAGAGGGAATCGAATAGGGGCATGGCCAGTTCCTCGAACCCGGCCAGCGATTCATTATTCAGGGAGGATGGAGTCCTGAATCCGACCACCCCTTGTAGACCAGATCCAATACTTTTCATTGCCTGCTCCAGAATCGTTGCGTACTATCAAACCGCCTGCAGCTCCACTAGCCCTACCAAATCCATCCGCAGTGACAGCGCACGGAATCGCACAATCGAAACTTGTGCAAAAGTGCTTTACAAACCGCGCATGACCTCATCCACATATTTGTTCCCCTGTTCCGAATTGCTAAAGCCTCGCGTCGTATGGCAATCTGACGCGTCAGTGGGTCCGCGTCAATTAACTGCGAGTGTTTTCCACATATCCAGTCCATCGCCTGTCAAGTGATTGCTAGCTGGTGAGTTAACTCGGCGGATATCCTGAATCCGACGGTCCGTGCGCGGCAATGCTAGACTTCCGTGTTACACCCAAATGCGCCATGGAACCCCTGCGGCCTAACTCCGTCGTGCGATTCGGGACTTATGAGGTCTCTCTCCAGTCAGGCGAGGTGCGCAAAGCGGGTTTGAGAATCAGAGTCCAGCAGCAGCCGCTGAAACTTCTGGGGATATTGCTGGAGCGCCCGGGGGAAGTCGTCACCAGGGAGGAATTGCGCAGCCGAGTCTGGTCCGAGGAAAGTTTTGGTGATTTCGACCAAGCTGTGAATATCGCAATCGGGAAGCTTCGGAGTGCATTAGGGGACTCGGCTGAGAATCCGCGATTTATCGAGACTCTTCCAAAACGTGGCTATCGCTTCATCGCGGACGTCTCGGTCGTCGACGCAGACGCCCGCCCGAAGGGGCCGGAATCTGCGGTTGGAGATCTTTCGGCGTCGCAAGAAAAGTCACAAGAAAAGAAGACAGAGCCTGAGCCTAAGGTCCACGACGCCGGGTTCGCGCTTACGCCCAGGCGCAGGCTGCGGCCGGCGCTTCGGGTCATCATTGCGTCGGCACTCGTCCTGAGTTTGCTGACTGTCTTTGTGTTGCTATTTCGTTCGCGTGGCCGTGCCCCCACGGGCATCCGATCCCTGGCGGTGCTTCCGTTGGAGAACCTCTCTGCCGATGCTTCACAGAACTACTTCGCTGACGGCATGACCGACGAGTTGATCACTGACTTGGCGCAGATCAGTGCTTTACGGGTGATCTCTCGCACCTCCGTAATGGTATATAAAGGAGCGCGCAAACCTCTTCCGCAGATTGCTCGCGAGCTGAACGTGGACGCCGTGGTGGAAGGCACAGTCCTCCGCTCCGGCGACCAGGTTCGCATCACGGCGCAGTTGATCGAAGCCTCCACGGACAAGCACTTATGGTCCCAAAGCTATGAGGGTGAGTTGCGTGATTCCCTGGCGCTCCAGAACACTGTGGCTAGAGCCATTGCCGATCACATTCGGATCAATTTGACTCCGCAGGAACAGGCTGCGCTGAAAAACGTAAAAGTTGTCAATCCGCAAGCTTACGAGTCCTATCTCAAAGGCCGCTACTTCTGGAATAAACGAACTGCGGATGGTTTAAAGGTTGCCTTGGCTTATTTCAACCAGACAATCGAAGAGGACCCGAAATATGCCGAAGCTTATTCAGGCCTAGCCGACACTTATGCGTTGTTAGGAGATTGGCAATATGCGGTAATGACACCGAAGGAAGCATTCCCCAAAGCCAAGGCGGCGGCAATCAAGGCTCTGGAATTGGACAACGCTCTCGGCGAAGCCCACAACTCACTGGCATTCGTTTTGGATGGTTTCGACTGGGATTTTGACTCCGCGGGGAAGGAATTCCGGCGAGCCATTGAACTCAACCCAGGCTACGCAACCGCTCACCATTGGTACGCCTGGCACTTGAGTCTATTGGGTAGTTATGACGAAGCTATTCCAGAAATGAGAAAAGCGTTAAACCTGGATCCGCTCTCTCTTATTATCAACGCCGATCTGGCGGAGCTCCTGGTCATCGCGCACTCAGATGACGAATCCATCCAACAGAGCCGCAAGACGATCGAAATGGATCCTAATTTTGCTCTGGCGCACAATCAACTCGGTCAGGCGTACCTTCAAAAACACATGTACGGCGAAGCGGTGGCAGAACTGCAAAAAGCAGTTCAGTTCTCAGGGAGTAGCCCGACCTGCGTAGCTAATCTTGCGCGCGTCTATGTCCTGTCTGGTAAGCGGAGCGAAGCGCTAGAGCTGCTGAGCGAATTGAAGAAACGCTCAAGCCCTGGTTATTCGAATGCTTCGGAGATTGCCATAGTCTATGCGTCTCTCGGAGATAAGGATCAAGCCATGAATTGGCTCGAAAAAGGTTACGAAGAGCGATTTAACCCAGGCGTGCTGCTGCGGCCGGGCTTCGATCCCCTGCGTTCCGATCGGCGCTTCCAAAACCTCGTGCACCGAATTGGCTTGCCGGAGTGATAGCTCTGCGTTCCTTGAAGTAGAAAATCAAAATCTCCTACTCCGGGGTGAGCCAACGAATTTGGTGGAGGGCTGAAACTACTTCTCCAACAACCCGAGTGCCAGCCCAAGCGGGCCGGACGCTACGGGGCGGTGATCAGAGTCGGTTGACACTCCACAATTCGAGCCGCCGTTGAACTTCATGAAAACAACCCTTCTCACGCGATCGAGAGTTTGGAACCGTCAATACCCTACGAATTGACGGCGCCGCGACTTTCCTACCTAGGTGCTGTTCTACCCCATCTATCTACGCGGGTTGGCATGCTTGGCAGCGGGGTTGGCTGACCAAGCGAAAGCGGAGTTTCAGAAGGTTCTTGATTACCCTGGGCTGACTGGCAACTACCTTCTGGGCACCCGCGATCGCGAGCCCTTTCAGAAGTTGGCGGCGAGGCATAGTGATGCGAGAGGCCAGAACCGCAAAAGAGGCTCTCACATTCCCATCAGCGGCTGTCGTCAGAGCTGTCGGGAACGGTTTCTCCTGCAGAAGAGAAGAAAAGAAAAGACCGAAAAACTAAGATATTCTCATTCGGTAGGAGGTTTCCGAAAAGTGAAATTGGCGAAGCTGGCAGCCGCAATTCTTGCGTTGGCAATGCTCTGGCAGTCCTTTGCAGTGGCACAGGATGGAGCGAAGCCGTCACAAACTACGACGGGGTCTTCGGAACAAATCAAGGGAACAGTTCCGGCGTCCCAATCCGCGAGTTCGCTCTCCGAGAATGGTCCGGCAGAGAACCAGCCGATGGAGTCCATGCCGAGAAAGTATATCCAAATGTGGAACAGTGGGGATCTTCAGGCAGTCACGACCCTGTTCACGCACCCCGTCTTCATAACTTTTCACGGGCAAAGAAGGTTGCTCGATACTGGCACTCTGGCAAAGGTGATCTTGTCGTGGCGCAAGTCGATGCCCGATCTTAACTTCAAAATCGAAGATACGATTGTGCAAGGGGATCGAGTGGCAATGCGGTTGACCTTCAGCGGATCTTACAAGGAGCGTTTGTTTGCGGATACCGCAGCACCCGAGGCCGCCCCGCGAAAAATCCACGCGGTTGAGATGCTCATGTTTCAGATCCGCGACGGCAAGGTTTCAGAGATCTGGGACGACTACGACGAACTCGTCATGCGGCTCCAAATGGGAGCCGTCTGGCGCTCGAACGATCAACTAGCGACGTGCCCGTGCAAGCCCGACGCCGATTCGACGCAGGCCCCCGCACCGCTGTCCCGACCCTGACCCGTTCCTGTTCGGCCACGAGAGTTGGAGCGAGTGTGAAGCAGGACTTACTCATAGCTTCGCAAAAAAGGGCACGGCTGCGTGGCCGTGCCCCAATTTCGTTCGTCCGAACTGCTACAGCTAGAACGGGCGAGGAGGGTATGACCCAACCGAAAATACGAAACCGGTGGGGTTCGCATAAGGTGAGCTCTTCGCTTCGGTCAAGGTGCAGCCAGAAGAGGTAGACTTCACGTTCACTTGGCCTATGCTCGACGCCCCTTCTTCGCCGGGAAACCCAAGCTCGCCAACATAAACTGCCGTGCCGTTGCCGGTCTGAGTGTTTTCAGTGGTAAGGCCGCCCGCGTAGAACCAGTCGGTGCCGAAACCGCTCAATACAGCGGACATGCAAGACTTGGTTGCGGAGACCACGCCCGTTGTCTTGTTGAACGCCGCCGCGGTTATGGTGCCGCCCTGGTTGTTGGTAATGTATAGCAGCGACTCGTCCGGGCTAAGCGTAATGAAGTTAGAATTGAAGCCGGTCTGGATGGGACCGTAAACTTTCGTTTTCCCGTTTTTCAGGGTTGCGATCTCACCAACCTCTACGATGGCTCCAGAACTGGACGTGCTCGTGATGTCACCGAAGATCGCATACTTCCCGTCCTTGGTGATATCCACGCTACCCGCGTAATCGCCGCTTGCCATACCGGTGGTGTTCACTGCCTTTCCGATCGGCTTCGGTACGCCCGCAGAAACGTTGAACGACTCGATCGAGCCGTCATCGTACCCGACGACCATGGTTTTGCCATCCGGTGTGATCGCCATGCCGGTCGGTTGTCCGATGCCGAAAGTACCCTGGCCCAAGCCCTTTGCGGGGATCGATTTCAGGTACTTCAGTTTGCAGCCCGCTTCCTCTTTGTAAGTCGCGATGGTGCCTTCGCCGGCGCCGGCCGTGGCGCCGCTGAAGCCCGCGTAGACGTAGTTCGCGGTCGAGACGACAGTAATGCCACCCGCGGCGCCGCTATCGTTGGAGCCAGCTGCGAACGGTCCATTGTTCTTCAAAGTTTCTTCATTGATTGCGGAAACGTTGTTGGAAGAGGCATTGGAGACATAGACGCACGGTTGCGTCTTACTGTGCGATACGTTGATCCTGGCATCTGCGAAATATCCGCCCCCTAATCCCGTACCGCCCGTGGGTACGGTCTTTTTCAGGGTCAGTTTGCCGTTCACACCGACAGTGTAGAAAGTAGCGCTATTGGCGGTTGGATTGTCGTCATTGTCAACCACGTACTTGGTCACTGCAAATGTGCTGGCTGCGCAGAGCGTGACCAAAACCAAGGCAAAAATCAATTTCGTAAATCCCCTCATGGATAGGTTTCTCCTCTAATTTCTTGGACCTGTTTTTTTCGATTTACTTCGCGGTAAAAATCACAACGGGAGCGGAAGGTATCACGAAGTGGACCCATTGTTCAACGAGATTCTTGCGTTTTTGCTAACAAGTTTGATCCGAGAAAAACATTGCC
>Ga0070762_10001482_pt1 | contig 10850 bp, 6 predicted proteins | sample HubBroMetageREF2_FD_66726 | JGI IMG/M metagenome (GOLD analysis project Ga0070762, IMG submission 66726) | Reference soil microbial communities from the Hubbard Brook experimental Forest, New Hampshire, USA - Hubbard Brook CCASE Soil... | ecosystem: Environmental > Terrestrial > Soil > Temperate... | reverse complement strand
CCGCGCACGCGGGCGAAACCGCAGGGCCGGGTTCGGTGTGGGGCGCTCTTAACCTCCCCGCCGAGCGCATTGGTCACGGGCTTACGGCCTGGCAGGATCCCGAGTTGGTAGAAGAACTTTCCACCCGGCAGATTCCGGTGGAGATTTGCATTACCAGCAACCTGCGCACTGGCGTTTGCCCGACCATTGCTGAGCATCCAGTGCGCAATTATTTTGATCAAGGCGTAATGGTCACGCTCAACACGGACGATCCCGCCATGTTCGCGACCTCTTTGAGCCGGGAATACCAGTTAGCTCAGGACACGTTCGGCTTCACCGACGAACACTTGCGCGAGTTAGCGCGCAATTCGTTTGAGGCATCGTTTCTGCCAGCCGAAAAGAAGCTCCAGTTCCTGGACATATTCGACGCAGCCGCCACCAAGTAAATGCCGGGAGACAGCGTTCGGACTACTCTCATTGTGCGAATCCTAGCCGTTTGACCTGCGAAAATCTCCGATCAATGCTGGAAGGGCGAACTTGGCTCTGCGGTGTGGTCTAATGGAAGCATCACAACTTTCATGCCTGCCCGTCTCACAACTCTGCGCCGCCGCATGCTCGCGCTGCACCGCAATCTTCGCGGAGCCAGCATGATTGCCCGCGCGTTTGTTTCCACGGACCATCCTCTGCTGGCACACATCATTCCCGTCCGGCGCTGCAATCTGGCTTGCGAGTATTGCAACGAGTATGACGATTTCTCCAAGCCAGTGCCGACCGAAACTATGTTCGCGCGGGTCGACAAACTGGCCAAGCTAGGCACAGCGGTGATTACCATCAGCGGCGGAGAGCCGCTGCTGCATCCTGACTTGGACGAGATTATTCGCCGCATCCGCAAGCGCGGCATGATTGCGGGGCTGATTACCAACGGCTACCTTCTGGTTGCAGAACGCATTCAGCGGCTGAATCGCGCAGGACTGGAATGGCTACAGATCTCGATTGACAACGTCACGCCTGACGACGTCTCCAAGAAGAGCCTCAAGGTTCTGGATAAAAAGCTAGAGTTGCTTGCGGAGCATGCTGATTTTCACGTCAACATCAACTCCGTGGTGGGCGGCGGCGTTTGCAATCCGCAGGATGCCTTGACCATCGGCAAGCGCGCGCTGGCCCTGGGTTTCAGCTCGACCATTGGCATTATTCACGATGGCAGCGGGCAACTGCAGCCGTTGGCCGAGGAAGAAAAGCGCGTTTATCACGAGATGAAGGCGATGGAGAAGAGCAGCTTCACCCGCATCAACGGCTTTCAGGACAACATCGCGCAGGGACGTCCGAATCAGTGGCGCTGCCGCGCAGGGGCGCGCTATTTATATATCTGCGAGGATGGCTTGGTGCACTACTGCTCGCAGCAGCGCGGCTATCCCGGAATTCCACTGGAGAAGTACACGGTGCGCGACATTCGCCGCGAATACGTGACCGAGAAATCCTGCGCACCACACTGCACGGTCTCGTGCGTGCATCAAGTGTCGATCTTCGACTCCTGGCGCGCTCCGCAGTCGACACACAACGGTCCGACGGCGCGCGACTTAGTGCAGATCGACTAATCCTCGCTCAAGAACGACCTCTAGACAGGGTAGATTCTCTAGGCCCTTGGTATTTATTTCTGCTCCTGCGTCGTGGGCGGCAGCAACCCATTCAGCCGGAGATAGATCGCTGCGGCGCTGTAGTGGTCTGCCAAATCGTTGGTCAGAGAAATCAGCGCGGAGGCCACGGTCGTTTTCTCCCCGCCGAAGAGTTCTATGGAGTTGCCAAGTTTCGAGTCATCCACTCTTTTCAGCGCGGCTTCGCAGTAGAGGAAAGACTTAGCCAGCATCGCCTGCAGACGCGCCTTGTCACTGTCCGGCGCCGGCCGCATGGGCGGCGGAGGCATGCTCCCGGCTCTGCTGCACTGCTCGATGTTGGACATGGAGATGTGAATTACCAGATGGCCGAAGGTCATCTGTGCGGACGTGGGGCTGTAGCCGAACTTGTCCGCGGGCATTTCGTCGACGGCAGCCGTGAGATTTTTCTCCTGGCGCGCGAATATCTCCCGTACCACATCACTCACCGGATTCTTGCTCGGCTCAACTTTCGCCGGCACGGGCTTGCCCGGTTCGGCTTTGCCTTGATCGGGTTTATCTTGCCCAAAGAGAAGGCCCGCCGACGCAATCAAAACGATAAAAATGGCGATTCGTTTCATTCTCCCTCCATTGTACGCAATATGAAATCGACGAAAATTGTAGTCCGGAAGCCAGAGGACGGACAAGCCGCGCGTCCTCCGCTTGCTCATGCCATCACTTCAGGCGTGGCTTCCAGCAGGCTGCGCGTATAGGCGTGTTGCGGTCGCTCGGTAATCTGTTGAGTTGAGCCGAGCTCGACAATCTTGCCTCGATACATCACGGCAATGCGCGTCGCCAGATAACGCACCACCGGCATGGAATGCGAGATGAACAAGTAGGTCAAGCCGAACTCGCGTTGCAGTTGCGCCATGAGGTTCACGATCTGCGCACCAACGCTGACGTCGAGAGCGGATACTGGCTCGTCTGCCACAATGAACTTCGGCCGCAACGCCAGTGCCCGCGCAATACCGATCCGCTGCCGCTGGCCTCCGCTAAATTCGTGCGGAAATCGCCGCATCGCGGATTGGTCAAGACCGACTGCGCGGAGCAACTCGGCAACCCGCATCCGCCGCTCTGAAGCGCTCATGCGTTCGTGAATCATTAACGGTTCGGCAATGACGTCGTCCACCCGCATGCGAGGATCGAGCGATCCGAAGGGATCCTGAAAGATGATCTGCATTTCGCGTCGCAACCGTTGCATCTCGCCGTGGCTGGCCGCAAGCAGGTTGCGGCCTTCAAACTGAACGCTGCCCGCGCTCGGCTCAATCAACCGAAGCACCAGCCGGCCAAGCGTGCTCTTGCCGGATCCCGACTCTCCGACTAAGCCAAGGGTTTCGCCGGGCTGAATGTCGAATGACACATCGTCGACGGCGTGGACCTCTCCGCGTGCGCCTCCGCCAAAGATGGATTCGCCCAGGGGGAAGATTTTAGTCAGATTGCGGATTTCAACGAGGGGCACGAGAAAGATGGTACCAGCAAGGCAGCCACGGATCTTCACGGATTTAATTGATCAAGCCTTAAAGTTTTTTGAGACAAACAATCGGTATTCATCCGCGGATCCGTCGTCGACTTTATCGCCATGCGATCATCGGCACGGCCAACAACGCCGCGAGCATGCCCAGAGCTTTCCAGCGAGTGAATTGCTCTTTGAGGATGAAGCGCGCCAGCAACACGGTAACTGCGGGATAAAGTGAACTCAACACCACTGCAGCATCGAGGCGGCCAGTCTGACTGGCTCGAATGAACAGCACGCTTCCGGCGACGTCGAGGCAGCCGGCCAGTACGCCCAAAGCGACTCCACGGCGGTCGATGGCACGAGCGCGATGTCCGATCAGAACGACCAGGCCAGTAAGAGTCAACGATGCCACCTTCGAAGTAGCGGCCAACCAAAATGCCGAGCCATCGCCCGCCTGTTTCATGCAGAGATAGAATCCCGCAAAGCCCACGCCCGCGAGCGCGGCCATTCCAATTCCTTCGGTGCTGCTGTCGTCTTCGGTGCGCGAGATGAGCCAGATGCCCGCCGCAGCCAACGCGAAACCAATAACCTGCGCGGGTTGTGGCAGACCTTCGCGGAATATTCCGAAAGCGGTTGGAATGACGGCGCTCAGCACCGCTGCCACCGGGGCAGTCAATCCCATTCTTCCCGTGGCCAGCGCACGATAAAAGATGGCCAGCGCGCCGCCGCCAGAAAGGCCTCCCATCAAGGCCCAGGCGACTGCAGTTCTTGAGGGGAAGGCCGCATGAGTCGCCAGCGCCACCGCAGCCATTAAGACCAGCCCGCTGAAATGCGCGATTGCGGTTAACTGAAACGCGTTGGCGCGGCGCGCGCCGTATCCCCCAACAAAATCGCTTGTGCCCCACGAGAAAACGGCGGACAGGCTGAAGCTGGTGGGCGCGGACAGTGATGCCATCGTCATTCGTCGTCAAAACTTTCAGACTAATTTGAGAATTTTGAACTAGGGTTTCAAGCTTCGGTCTCAGACTTAGCTCTCAAGATAAAGAGACTAGCATGCGGATGGAAGTTAACTGACCTTTTCTGATGCAGAAGCCGCCTCGGGAACTTCCACGGCTAACTTTTCCAACAATGTTTCGAGATGCTCCAACACTTCCTCGGCTGCGACTGCTTTTAACGAGAATTTCAGCATCCCATCCGGCGTGAACTGTGCGCCCCGTTGCGAAGAGACAAATCGTGCCAGCTTCCCCGGATCGATTACCGCGTTCGGCCGAAACTTGATGGTGACAAAATCCCGTTTGCGTTCAATCGCAGTCACGCCAACTCGCACCGCCAGCAGCTTCAGCGAGGCGTAGTCGAGAAGGTTGCGCACAGCCGCGGGAGGTTCTCCATAGCGGTCTTCGAGTTCGGAGCCCACGTCGCTGAGTTGCGCTTCAGTTTCGACTCCGGCGACTCGCTTGTACATTCGCAGGCGTTGGTTCTCTTCGGGAATGTAATTCACAGGAATACGAATATTGAGACCGAGATTAAGCTGTGTCTCCGCCTCATCCGGCGCGGCTTCGCCTTTAATTTCGCGGACGGCGCGATCCAGCATCTGGGTATAAAGCTCGAACCCGATGGCCTCAATGTGTCCGCTCTGCTCTCCACCCAGCAGGCTTCCAGCGCCGCGCAGCTCCAGATCCAGCGCCGCGATTTTAAACCCTGCCCCGAGGTCGGAGAATTCTTTCAGCGCCGCCAATCTTCGCCGCGCAATCGGCGTAAGCTCAATATCCGCGGGAATCAGCAGGTATGCATAGGCTCTGCGATTCGACCGCCCGACGCGCCCGCGAAGTTGATAGAGCTCCGACAGTCCAAAACGATCGGCACGATTGATGACAATGGTATTGCAGAGCGGGATATCGAGACCGTTTTCGATGATGGTCGTCGCTACCAGTATGTCGGCTTCATGATGCATAAACTTCAGCATCACTTTTTCCAGTTCGCCTTCCGACATCTGCCCATGCCCGACGATAATTCGCGCCCGCGGGACCAGTTCCTGCAGCTTCGCCGCGATCTCCCAAATACTCTCCACTCGATTGTGCACGAAATATACCTGGCCGCCGCGATCCAGTTCCTGCTCGAGCGAAGATTGAATCAGCTTCTCATCCCAGCTCGCCACCACGGTTTGAATCGCTATGCGATCCTTGGGCGGCGTCTCGATCACGCTCATATCGCGCATCCCAACCAAAGACATGTGCAGCGTGCGGGGAATGGGCGTGGCAGACATGGTCAACACATCCACTTCTTTCCGCATCTGCTTCAACCGCTCTTTATGGCGCACTCCGAAGCGCTGCTCTTCATCCACGATCAGCAGGCCGAGGTCGGTGAACTTGATATCTTTCGAGAGCAGCCGGTGGGTGCCAATTAAGACATCGACTTTCCCCGCTTCAACTTTCTCCAGAATCTCCTTCTGCTGTTTCGCAGTACGGAAGCGACTGATCATCTCAATCTTGACCGGAAACGCCGCAAAACGCTGGCGGAAAGTTTCCAGGTGCTGGAAGGCAAGCACCGTCGTCGGCGCCAGCACCGCGACCTGCTTATTGTCATTGACTGCTTTGAATGCGGCCCGCATGGCGATTTCCGTTTTGCCATAGCCAACGTCGCCGCACAGCAACCGGTCCATGGGCTGCGGCGACTCCATATCACGCTTGACATCGGTAATTGCCAAATCCTGATCTTCCGTCTCGGTAAATTGAAAGGCATCTTCGAACTCGCGCATCCATTGATTGTCAGACGAAAATGCAAATCCCTTGGCCGCGCTGCGCTCCGCATAAAGTTTCAGCAGCTCATCGGTCATGTCCTTCATGGCCTTGCGGACACGAGCCTTTGTCTTGGCCCAGGCTGCCGTTCCCAGATGGTTCAACGGCGGCTTCGCACCTTCCGACGAGCGGTATTTCTGAATCAAATCAAGGCGCGTTAGCGGAACATATAACCGCGCACCTTCCGCATACTCGAGCAACATGAATTCAGCATTGCCGTCGCCCTGATTGATTTCTTTCAGCCCCTGATATTGTCCAATTCCATGCTCAACGTGGACCACGTAATCGCCAACTTGCAAGTCGCGGAAATCGGAAAGAAACGCTGAAACTTTTGACTTCGAGCGTTGCGGGCGCGAAACCACCGACTCCGACTCATCGAACAGATCACGCGCTCCCAGAATTGCCAGATGAGCCTCGGGCAAAATAACGCCGTCGGGCACATAGGCTTTGGCCAGGGTACTGGTAAGAATCTCGCCGGCGAAGTATGCCGTTTCGTCGGCGTAACTTTCTCCACCGCGAGTGCGACTGCCCAAGCGGAAAGAAAGCCCGTACTCGCTGAAAACGTCCGCCAGCCGCTCCACCTCGCCTATATTCGGGACTGCGATCAGCACCCGATTCTGTTCGCCAATCTGTTTCTTGACTTCATCGAACATTGCCGGAACCGAGCCGTGAAATCGCTGCGTGGGCTGCGAATGGAAGTTCACACCCTCAGCTTCATCAGGACGAGCGATTCCCAGATGCTCAATCGATGCTCCGCGAATACCATCCAGTTTTTCCCACCAGTCCGCGGGCGAATCGTACAAATCCGTGGGACGCACGAGATTCCCAATCTCACTGCGTTCATGCGCCTCTTCGATGCGCGCCCAGGTGTGATCAAACTCTTGTTTGAGATTGTCCGGCTCATCCGTGAGAACCACGGCGTTCGGCAGCAGGTCAAACACGCTACGATCCGCACCTGCGACTGGTGCGTAAAACTCCCATCCCGGAAAAACGTTGACACCGCCCGAGCGCACGGCTTGCTCGACAACCTCTTCAGCCCCGCTGATGCGCTTGCCCGACAAACGAACGTGAATCGCTCCCAGCAGCTCCTCGCTGATCGGAGTCTCGGTTAGCGGAAGCAGCAGCGCTTCGTCGACCGCAGTGGACGACCGCTGAGTTGCGGGATCAAATTTGCGGATGGACTCAACTTCGTCGCCGAAGAACTCAATGCGCAGCGGACGATCAGCTTCCGGTGAATACACGTCGAGAATTCCTCCGCGAATGGCATACTCGCCGGGCATCTCCACCACATCGGTCGCGGTGTAACCGACAGTATTGAGATGACGCAGCAGCGGCTCGGTATCGAGCGTCTCCCCGCGTCGCACCATCCGCGCCAGATCGGCATAATATTCCGCTGATCTAAGGCGCAGCGCAGTCGCCGCAATCGGAGAAACCAAAATCGAGACCGCTCCGGTCGCAATTTTCCAAAGCGCAACCGCCCGTTCTTCCTGAATCTCAGGATGCGGCGAGAGATTCTGAAATGGCAACACATCCCGCGTCGGCAGCGAGACGATGGAATCCGGATCATTCCCTCCGATCAGTTCGTGAAAAGCCTGCAAGACTGGGACCAGGTCTTCCGCCGCGCGATTGTCGGCAACGACCACAATAAACGGCCGTCCCGCAGCCTTCTGCAACAGGACCAGAAGCAATGCTTTCGCCGTAGGAGTCAGCCCAGAAACACGTATTCGCCCCGTGCCCTCCCTGAGGTGGGAGGCTACACGCAAAAAGTCAGGCAACTTTTCCACGTCCGCGAATAAATCCCGGACGAAAGGCAAGACCATCGCTCATCAATTCTAACAGGAGATGTGAATGATAAAGGCGGCGAGCCCCGCCCATCCAGTCACATAAAACCGGACAGACTCATAGCCCAATCCAAGTGAGTTGTTCTCATCGCGAGACAGTCCTTACGATCCCGTGCCAACGCCCACCAGATTATTTCCCAGCGCCAGGAGCTGCCGCGATCCAGGCTGACCCTGTTTTCACCAGAGTTCGGGGTGCAAGGATAGGCTGAAGACCGTCCCGCTCCCGGCATCGCCTCCTGCACTGGTCGTTCCGTAGAAACGGCCGTCGGCGGCTTGCACCAACGCCCCATGCGGGGAGGAGCCGTCCGCGCAGTTTGTTTGCGAGCAAAAACTGTAAAGCGTGGTCAGCTTTCCGGTAATGGCGAGTTTGAAGATCACTCCCCCATTGTTTGCCCCTCCAAATGTCGTAGTCCCATAGAAGTGCCCGTCACTGGCTTGCAGCAACCCGGCATAAGGATTCGCGCCGTCGGCGCCCTCAAAACTGTGCACCGTCTTCAGTTTGCCTTTGGCCGTGATCCTGAATACCGTGCCGTCGGCGTTGGCTCCGCCTCCGGACGTTGTCCCGTAGAAGCTCCCGTCCTTTGCCTCGACCAGCCCGGCAAGAGGCGTGATGCCGTCCGTGCAGTTGCTACCTCCCTGGGAGCAAAAGTTGTAAAGCGTCGTCAGCTTCCCGTTGGGTGTGATTCGAAAAACTGTGCCACATCCGATCTTTTCTTCGCCTCGCGTCTTGCAGATGTGCGTACCGCCGGCGCTGGTGGTCCCGTAGAAATTCCCGTCCTCAGCTTCTACCAGCACGCCCCAAGGATTGGCCCCGTCCGTGCAGTTTGTCTTGGAGCAGAACTGATGCAGTGTCGTAAGTTTTCCTGCAGGGCTGACCTTGAAGACAGTCCCGCTGATGTTAGCCCCACTCCCATTCCCTCCGGTTGTGCCGTAGAAATTTCCGTCAGGAGCTCGAGCCAACCCCGCGTAAGGAGTGAATCCATCGCTGCCGTCGAAGCTGTGCAACACGCGCAGCGTTCCCGACGGCGTGAGCTTGAAAACGGCGCCGGCGCTCGCGGCCCCGCCAGACTCCGTGGTTCCATAGAAATTGCCGTTTGGAGCTTGCAACAACCCCGCGTACGGACTGCTTCCGTCAGCGCAGCTGGTTCGCGAGCAGAAGTTGTAAACCGTTTTGAACTTGCCCTTCGTGTCGATTCTGAATACTGTGCCTCCGTTATTAGTTCCGCCCGTATAGGTCGTCCCAAAGAAATTGCCATCCGCGGCCTGCAGCAGCCCCGCGTACGGCGTAGAGCCGTCAGCGCAACCCGCCTCCGGGCAAAAGCTGTAAAGCGTGCTGAAAGTTTGCGCCTGCGCGAGAGCCGCCAACGCAAGAATGCCCAAGAATGTCAGGACGTAGAATTTATTGGCCACATGAACTCCTCTTGATGAACCGAATTGTGCCTCGGGAGACAGTCGCCCCGTATACCGCACTGGCAGCCACTCTAACCGCGCCCCGCAAGGGCTTTCCCTGAAGAACTTATACGTGCGGACAATGGTAAGCAAGTCAATTTACGAAACCAGCCATCGCACTCAAAACCCCACCCTGGCGCCGCTTCCCTGCCAACATCTGGATCCACTTTGACCTGCGGCCAACTCCACGCCTTTCATTGACTTACCGCAGCCTCACCCTTAGTATGGTCCGGCGCAAGCTTCGTCCCTTGATCGGCCAAACCATCTCGCACTACCGCATCGTCGAGAAGCTCGGCGGTGGTGGGATGGGTGTCGTCTACAAGGCGGAGGACGTAAAGCTGCACCGCTTTGTCGCCCTGAAGTTCCTGCCCGACGAGATTTCTAAAGACATGCAAGCTTTGGCCCGCTTCCAACGCGAAGCGCAGGCCGCGTCGGCACTGAACCATCCCAACATTTGCACCATCTACGAAATCGACGACCAGCACGGCGATGCCTTCATCGCCATGGAATTTCTGGATGGGCTGACGCTGAAGCATCGCATTGCTGGGCGTCCACTGGAAACGGAACTGATTCTGTCGCTCGCCATCGAGATCGCCGACGCGCTCGATGCTGCCCACGTGGAAGGCATCGTTCACCGAGACATCAAGCCTGCCAATATCTTTATCACCAAGCGCGGTCACGCCAAAATTCTCGACTTTGGATTGGCAAAGGTCAGCCAGGCAAGCAGTTCTTCGAGCAGCATTGCAGCTCTGAACACGCAGACGGCGGACGCGGAACATCTGACCAGTCCGGGCACGATGCTGGGCACGGTGGCGTATATGTCGCCGGAGCAGGTGCGGGCAAAGGAGTTGGATGCGCGCAGCGATCTGTTCTCGTTTGGCGCGGTGCTCTACGAGATGGCAACGGGCGCGTTGCCGTTTCAGGGAGAAAGTTCGGGCGTCATCTTTAAAGCCATCCTCGATTCTGCTCCGCCTTCGGCGATTCGATTCAATCGTGACATTCCGGCAAAGCTGGAAGACATCATTAATCGGGCGCTGGAGAAAGATCGTAATCTGCGCTACCAGAGCGCTGCCGACATGCGTTCCGAGTTGCAGCGGCTGAAGCGGGATACGGAGACAGGGCGATTTGCGGCTGCGAGTTCCGGCAGCGTGGCGGCTGCGCAGGAAAGCGATGGTCAGGTGGCCCGGCCGCCATTGCCGGCATCCGGTTCCTCTGCGGTTGTGCCAACTCCGTCAGCGAGCGCCGTGAAACTGGGCGAAGTGCCTGCTGCGGCCAGAAAACTCTGGAAGATTCTTGTTCCCGTGATACTGATCGCTGCTGCAATCGGAGGAGCGTTCTACTTCCGTTCGCGCTCGACCAAGCCTGCAAGTGTTCTCACTGAAAAAGACACCATCGTGCTGGCTGATTTTGCCAACAGCACCGGCGACCCTGTGTTCGACGACACGCTCAAGACCGCGCTCAGCGTCTCTCTCAACCAGTCGCCGCTTCTGAATGTGCTCCCGGAGAACAAAGTTGCGGCGACCTTGAAATTAATGTCGCGTCCGGCGGACACGAAGCTCACGCCTGAGGTTACCCGCGAGCTTTGCCAGCGGGTTGGCAGCAAGGCTTACCTTGCCGGATCGATTGCCAGTCTGGGCAGCCAATACGTGCTGGGATTGAAGGCGGTGAATTGCCAGAGTGG
>Ga0070762_10001481_pt1 | contig 10852 bp, 9 predicted proteins | sample HubBroMetageREF2_FD_66726 | JGI IMG/M metagenome (GOLD analysis project Ga0070762, IMG submission 66726) | Reference soil microbial communities from the Hubbard Brook experimental Forest, New Hampshire, USA - Hubbard Brook CCASE Soil... | ecosystem: Environmental > Terrestrial > Soil > Temperate... | reverse complement strand
GTGAACGGGTTCCCCTTCACCGTCCGGCACGCCTCGAGGCCACTCACGCCCGGCATCATCACGTCGAGTAGCAGCAGATCCGGCTCGCGTTCCTGGACCGCCGCCAGCGCGGCCCGGCCATCCGCGACGAGCCCCACTTCATGCCCGACCGACGCGAGCACCGCGCGGACCATGAGCCGCATGTCCTCGTGATCGTCGGCGTACAGGATGTAGCTCACGGGAGGCCCATCAGAGGTAGCCGCGTCAGTGCTGGAATGTCCCAGGATACGCCTTCAATTTGGCGCCCGGGAGCCGGGAACCGGTAGTCGCGCACTGGATGGTACACCGGCTGGTACGACCCGGTACGGCCCCCGCCCCGCGCGGCGGGCAACCGGCTATTCGTCAGTTTGCCCGAAGAGGGCCATGTTGGAGCTGTGCGCCGGCGCGACTTTCTTGGCCGGGTAGATCCAGTGCACCGCCTGATTCACGGCGACCGCCGCTTCGCCGAACCCGGTCGCGATGAGTTTGAGTTTGCCTGGATACGTCGTGATGTCGCCGGCCGCGTAGATCCCCGCTCGCCCGGTCTCCATGGTGCTCGTCACCACGATCTCATCGTTGACGAGTGTCAGGCCCCATTCCGCGAGCGGCCCGAGGTCGCTGACATAGCCGAGCATGGGCAGCACAGCATCCGTCTCGATGGCGCGGGTCGTCTTGGTCTTGGTGTCGCGGACGACGATGCCGCGGACTCGCGTGCCATCGCCGGCCGGCCCGTCACTCACGACCTCGTGCAGCTCGTGGAAGGTCAACACGTCGGCCCGGCCCGCCGCCGCCGCCGCCTGCACGTCCCGGACGGTGGCGGCGTGCGCCCGAAACCGGTCCGTGCGGTGCACCAGGGTCACATGGGCGGCCCGATCCGCCAGCTGATGCGCCCAATCGAACGCCGAGTCCCCTCCGCCAATGATGACGACCCGGCGGCCGCGGAATTCGTCGGGATCGAGCACCACCTCATAGATGCCACGCCCATACCAGGGCTGGGCAAACGGGTGGGGGAGCCGGCGCGGCGAGAATGCCCCGATCCCGGCGGCGATCACCAGCGCGCGTGACGGGAAGCGATCGGTGTCCGTGACCAGGGTGAACAGGCCGCCGTCATGTTCGAGGGCGTTGACCCGTTGGTTGAGGTACGTGGGATGCCCGAACTGGCTGGCCTGGGCGGCAAGTGATTGGACGAGATCCTTGGCCAGGATTTTGGGATGCCCCGCGACGTCGAAGATGTACTTCTCCGGGTACAACGCGGTCAGTTGCCCCCCGGCTTGCGGGAGGGCGTCGACGATCCGGGCCGTCGCGCCACGCATACCTGCGTAAAACATTGCGAACAGCCCGGTAGGACCGCCGCCAATGATCGTGATGTCGACCGCTTCGTGCTCGGCCTGTGTCTGCGGCGGTACCGCGTGCGGTGACGTGCTCGGTGACGTGCTCGGTGACGTGCTCGGTGACGTGCTCGGTGCGTCGTTCGCCATCCACCAAACATCAGTGGCGCAGGCGGGAGCGGCAAGGTGACGGCCGCGCCCTCGTGCGATCGCTGCTCCGTCCGGACACGCCCCTCGTGACGACTGCCGCTGGCCTCCCGCTGACCGCCGCCGACCGCTACATCGAGTATGCGGGCACGTTTCGCCTCGTTCGCAAGGTCGCGGTCGGCGGCATGGCCACCGTCTACGAAGCCGAGCAGCTCGGCCCCGCGGGCTTCGCCAAGCGCATCGCGCTCAAAGTCATTCACCCGCAGTACGCAAAGCAGAAAGAATGGCTGCAGCTGTTCATCGATGAGGCCAAGCTCTCGGCCAACTTGATGCACGGCAACATCGTGCAGATCTACCAGCTGGGCGAAGTGGCGGGCGAGTACTTCATCGCCATGGAGTTCATCCAGGGTCCGACGCTGCGCCTGGTGATCGACCGCCACTGGGAACTGGGGCAGCGGATTCCGCTGCCACTGGCCGCCTATGTGGCGAGCCGCGTCTGCCGGGCGCTCGACTTCGCCCACAACTTCGTCGCTCCCGATAAGCGCCGCCTCGACATCGTGCACCGCGATGTCTCACCCGGCAACGTCATGGCCTCGTGGGATGGCCACATCAAGCTGGCCGACTTCGGGATCGCCAAGGCTCGCACCTCGATCGACCCAGCCGCCGGACGCCAGTTCCTGATGGGCAAGAAGCATTACATGAGCCCCGAGCAGATCCTCGGCTTGAACGTCGACGCCCGAAGCGACGTCTTCGCGGTGGGCGTCGTGCTGTACGAGTTGCTGGCCCTCGAGCCGCTGTTCACCGAAGACATCACGCAGCTCGCGATCGACGAGGTGGCGGTGCTGCCGACGCCCAATATCCGGGCCAAGATTCCCGGCATTGACCCGGAGCTCGAGCAGATCATCTCGGTCGCGCTCAACAAGGATCCATCCCTCCGGCCGACCGCGGCGGCGATGGGGCACGATCTCGACGAATGGTGCGCCGCGCAGGCCCAGATTCCGTCGCCGGACCGGCTCCACGACCACCTGGCCAAACTCTTCCCGACGACGTTCCAGCCGGCCAAGTACTCGGGCGAGAAGACGTCGTTCTCGAATCTGAAGAAGTCCGCCAAGCGCCTCGCCGTCGGCCACCCCGCGGCCCGCGGCGCCAACGGCACGCGCGCGCCCTGGTGGGCGCGGGTCCTGGGACGCGACCGGTAGCCACGCGCACCGGGACACACGGAAGGAGCGGCCGATTCCGGCTACCTTTCGTGCATGAAGATCTACACTCGGACCGGCGATGCCGGCGAGACGGGACTCTTCGGCGGCGGGCGGGTCGGGAAAGACGATCTCCGCGTCGAAGCGTACGGTGAAGTCGATGAATTGAACGCCGCCGTCGGCGTGGCCCGCGCGACGGAGCCGATGCCACGGATCGATGAGGTGCTGGTCGCCGTCCAGCGCGACCTGTTCAGCCTCGGGGCGCTCCTGGCGACGCCCAAGCGCGAGAAGATGCAGGAGCATCTCACCAAAGCGCGCATCGATGCCACGCGGATCGCGCAGCTCGAACACGCGATCGACGCCGGCGAGAGCGAGCTACCGCCATTGACCGCCTTCATTCTGCCGGGGGGGACGCCCAAATCCGCCGCGCTCCACGTGGCGCGCACGGTGTGCCGGCGGGCCGAGCGGCGGGTCGTGCAGCTCTCTCGCACGGTGGAGTTGCCACCGCTGGTCAGCATCTATCTCAATCGCCTCTCCGATCTGCTCTTCGTGCTCGCCCGCGTGGCCTCGCATCGCGCGGGTGCCGGTGAGGTGACGTGGTAACGAGGGGCGGCATCGTCGTGGCCACCGGGGCGCTGGACACGGCCGGTGCCCGCGCCGCGGCGGCGGCGCCGGCGCACCGGTACGTCGTGGTCACCGATGACCACGTGGGGCCACTCTACGCGGACCGCGTGGTCGCGTCCTTCGGCGGGGGCCATACGGTGAGTGTGCTGGTGATGCCGCATGGGGAGGCCGCGAAGACACGTGCCACCTGGGCGCGGCTGACCGATGAGATGCTCGCGCTGGGATGCGGACGCGACACGACGATCCTCGCGTTGGGTGGTGGCGTGGTGGGTGATCTCGCGGGATTCGTCGCCGCCACCTACATGCGTGGCGTACCCGTGGTGCAGGTGCCCACCACCCTGCTCGCGATGATCGACGCCGCGATCGGCGGAAAGACCGCGGTCGACACTCCCGCCGGCAAGAATCTGGTGGGCGCGTTTCACCCGCCGGCCGCCGTGGTCGCCGATCCGTCGGTGCTGGCCACGTTGCCGCCGCGCGAGCTGCGGGCGGGTATCGCGGAGGCGATCAAGCACGGCGTGATCGCGGACGCCGCGTATTTCACGCGGATCGCCTCGGAGATGCCGGCGCTGCTGGCCCCCGGTGGTACGGCCACCGCCGCCATGGAAGCGCTCATCACCGGGAGCATTGCGATCAAGTCAGCCGTCGTGGCCGAGGATGCGCGCGAGCACGGCCGCCGCCGGATTCTCAACTTCGGCCACACCATCGGCCATGCCATCGAGACGGCCACCGATTTCGGGATACTGCATGGCGAAGCCGTCGCCATCGGGATGGCCGTCGAGTGCCGGCTCGCGGAATTGTCGGGCGCCGCCGTGTGCGGCATCACGGAACAGGTCTGCGCGGCGCTCGACCGGGCCGGCCTGCCCACACTTCCGCCTCCCGGTCTGGACGGGCCGGGCCTCGTCCGCCACACGCATTCCGACAAGAAGGTTCGGGCAGGAGCGGTGGAATACGCGCTGCCCCACGCGATCGGAGAGATGGCGGGCGCCGACACCGGCTGGACGGTGCCATTACCCGATGCATTTGTGCGCGAGGCGCTTGCCTGATCGGCAGTTGCGTCGCACCCGAGCAGCGCCCGAAGTCACTCCGTGCGCGGCAGCGCCATCGTTCCAGCGATCCGTCCGGGCCGCGATGCAGCGCGTCGCGTCGTTACAATTGGGCAGTGTTGCGCGATGGCACATCCATTGGCATCGCGCGCCCCGCATCGCGTCCTTCTCTCTGTGTGCGAGTGAGTGACGACTGCAGTCGGCACAGCATTTGGCTGTTGACGCCATCTGTTCACGTTGTTACACTGCGGCGGCTCATAGGGGGGTGTTCCTTCGTCCGCGGCCAACGCAGGCTTGGCCGCGATTCGTGGACGCCGACCACTCGCTCCTCCCGCCAGAATCATGCGCGGGCCGCGCGTCCACACGACGATCGTGACTCTCTGTTAAGGGGCGTGTATGCAGCAAGCGACCGAAAGCAGGTCCAAGGGATACTTCCGCAATTCACCCTCGACCGCTTTCGATCAGTACTTGCAGGACATACAAAAGCTCCCACTGATCCAGGACGCCGAGGAAGAGCGGCGCCTCGCCCGGCGTGCGCAGCGCGGCGATGAGTTGGCTGCCGAGCGACTCGTCACCGCGAACCTCCGATTCGTCATCTCGTACGTCAAGAAATATCAGGGCCACGGTCTCGATTTGAGCGAGCTGGTCGCGATCGGCAACGAAGGCCTCCTCAAGGCCGTGCGCAAGTTCGATCCTGATCAGGGCGTGAAGTTCATCTCGTACGCCGTGTGGTGGGTTCGGCAGGCGGTGCTCAAGGCACTGGCGGAGCAGACGCGCTCCGTGCGCATCCCGCTCAACCAGAACTCGCAGCTCATCAAGCTGGCGCGCGCGGAGACAGTGCTCGCGCAGGTGCTCAAGCGGGATCCGACGGATCATGAGATCGGGCGGCTGATCGAAGAGACGCCGGAGCAGGTCCGCTCCTCGCGCCAGATGTCGTCGACGGAGATCTCGCTCGACGCGCCGATCGACCGCTCCGATCGCGAGGCGTGCACGCTCGGCGAGCGCTTCGCCGGCGTCGATGGCGGCGAGATCGAGGATGTCACCGACTTCAAGCTGATGCGCGAGTTCATCGATCGCGTGTTCCGCAAGTATCTCACGCCGCGCGAGCGCAAGATTCTCTATCTGTACTACGGCCTCGAAGAAGGCTCCGAGGCCATGACCCTGGAGAAGATCGGCGCCCTGCTTGGTGTCACCCGCGAGCGCATTCGCCAGATCCGCGAGCGCGCATTCGAGAAACTGCGGGAATCGCCGGACGGATCCGCGCTCGCGGGGTTCTGGACTGCCTGATCCGTCTGCCGCCCCGCGGATCGCGCTCGTCATCGACGATGAGCCCTCGATCCGTATGGCGCTCCGGCGGTGCCTCGCGCGCGAAGGCTGGCAGGTCGAGGAAGCGACCGACGGCCGTGCCGCTCTCGAGAAGTTGATTCCGGCCGCGGGGCCGCTGCCGCACTACGATTTGATCATCTGCGATCTGCGGATGCCCGGATGCTCGGGCTCCGAGTTGCACGAGCGGCTCAAGGCCGAGCGTCCCGCACTGCTCCGGAGACTCATCGTCGCGACTGGCGACACGGTGTCCGACGACGCCGCCGACTTTGTCCGCCGCACTTCGTGTCCAGTGCTCCAGAAGCCGTTCGAGCTGTCCGAGCTGCGGTCGCTGGTCCATCGGGTCGTCGAGGCCGCCTGAGACTCGAAGAGGGCGGCGACGCGGGCCGCCTGGATCGACGCCCGAACAGACGTCCGGGATGGACCGCCCGGCGCACACGGGCGGCGGCTGGCGGCTAGCGCCGTTCCCGCAGCACACGGTCCCGTACGGCTGAGGCCCGGGTGCGTTAAATTTGTCACCCGCACGTTGATCGGCGCGCTCGCTGGCTCCCTCGCGGCTGCGTCTCGTTTTGTGGCCGTATTGCCCTGATGCCTACGCCCCCCACGCCCGGCCCGACCCCGACCCCCACTCCGACCCCGTCCCAGCCGGTCTTTCTGGACCCGCTTGGCCGGAGAGCCCGTGGGTGGCGGCGGCTGTGGATCGTGGTGGGTGCGATCGCGATGGCGATGGCGGCGCTCCTCATCGTCGGGGTGGCGATTCCGCCGCTCGTGCCGGCCCTCCCGATCGACCATAAGCTGTTGCCCCCGGTGGCGTTCACCCGCGACCAGCGCGAGCGGCTCGCGATCCGGCGAAGCCTCGCGCACGCCTTCCGCCCGGCACCGCCCGCGAGGCACGGACGCCACGCACCGCCGGGCGGCAGCGCGCTCATCGCCCGGCGCGGAACGGCCACCAACCCGATCGTCGCCGGGTTCTTCGTCGACTGGGCCGACAACTCCCTGGCGTCGCTGATCCAGCACGTCAATGATCTCGACTGGGTCATCTGTGAATGGTCGTTCCTCTCGCCTGCCGGCGACTCGATCGACTTCGAGATCAACCGCCGCGTGTTCGACGTCGTTCGCAAGCCGGGTGTTCAGACCCCACCAGCGATCCTGCTCATGGTCAGCAACTTCGACCGGCGCACGACGGGACCGACGGCGAAGCGGTTCAATGCCCCGGCATTGCGGACGTTCCTGCGCTCGCCGCAAGCGCGTGCCCGAGTCGTCGGACAGCTCCGCGATGAAGTGGTGCGCGACTCGCTGGCCGGCGTGACCATCGATTTCGAGGACATCCCCGAGGATCTCCGCGGCTCGGCGCTGCAATTCGCGGCGGCCCTCCGCGTCGCCCTCAATCCGATCAAGCGCATCGTCACGGCCGCCGTGCCGTCCTATACCACGACGCGCGAGCTCCAGCGGATTGCGGCGGTGACCGACTACGTCATCGCCATGCTGTTCGATGAGCACTACGCCGGTGGCGCACCCGGACCGGTGGCGAGCCAGCAGTTCTACACAGACCGCGCCCGCGACATCGTGGCCGCCGTGCCGCGCGAGAAGGTGATCTTCATGGTCGGGGCGTACGGGTACGATTGGCACGACGATGGCAGCCCGCCCGAGGCCATGACGTTCCAGGAAACGATGCAGGCCGCGCGCGACCACCGCGCGCCCACGCACTTCGATCCGGTGGCGTTGAATCCCTACATCGCCTGGACCGACCCGGATTCCGTGGACCACATCGTCTGGTACCTCGACGGTGTCACCGCGTACAACGAATTGCGCGTCGGACACGAGCTCGGTGTCGCCGGCGAGGCGATCTGGCGGCTGGGCGAGGAGGACGGATCACTGTGGTCCGTGCTGGGACGGCGCGGTCTCGTTGGCCAGCCGGACAGCCTCCTGGTGGTACCCCCCGGGTACGACGTGGAGTTCATCAATGATGTGGTCTGCGCGGGCGGCGCCGCCTGCCGCAAGGGCGAGAAGCCCGACAGCGGCGGCGACATCCTCCGGATCCGGGACTGGCCCGACTCCGGCCGCCGCGTCGTCGGCACCGACCCCACCACGGGGCTCATCGACCGCGATTCACTCACGGCGTACGCGACGCCCTACGTCGTCGATCGTTACGGCCAGCGCGAGCACGAGGTCGCGCTGACGTTCGACGATGGGCCGGACGGGACGTGGACGCCAATGATTCTCGACACACTGCGCGCCCGCCATGTCCCGGCCACGTTTTTCGTCGTAGGGGAGAACGTCGACACGCACATCCTCCTGACGCGGCGGATCTACGACGAAGGACACGAGATCGGGAGTCATACCTATTCCCATCCCAACCTCGCGCTGGTGTCGGATCAGCGGACGCGATTCGAGCTCGATGCCAACGAGAGCCTCCTCGAATCGGTGCTGGATCACCGGACGGCGTTCTTCCGCCCGCCCTACTTCGGTGATGCGTCCCCGACCACACCCGACGAGTTGAAGCCAGTCGGGATCGCGACACGCAAAGGCTACTACACGGTGGGCCTGCGGGACGACTCGGAAGACTGGCAGCGCATCTCGGTCGACTCGATCATCAAGCTCACGCTCTCCGGCCGCGATACGGGCAACGTCGTGCTGCTCCACGACGGCGGCGGGGACCGGTCCAACACGGTGGCGGCACTGGGCGCGATCATCGACTCGCTGCGCGCGCGCGGCGACACACTCGTCCTCCTCTCCCAGCTCGTCGGGATCTCCCGGCAGGACGCCATGCCACCACTGGCGACGGTCAGCGAGGCCAGCCGCGTGGCGCGTCTCGCCGGGTGGGCCGCGCTCGGCGTCGGCGAGCTCGCGCTCTACTGGATCTTCATGGCGGCAGTCGTCCTGGGGATCGGACGGCTGTTCCTCATCGCGCCACTCGCCATCCTGCAGCGCCTGATCCGGCATCAGCGCCGCGGGTTGCCCACCCGGTTCACGCCGCCGGTCACCGTCATCGTGCCCGCCTACAACGAGGGGAAGGTCATCCTCAAGACGATCGCCAGCCTCCTGTCCCAGCGATACGACGGCACGATCGAGATCATCATCGTCGACGACGGGTCGGCCGACAACACGTACCAGATCGTGCGGGAGACCTACGGCGATTCGCGCGCGGTATCGGTCTATCGCAAAGAGAACGGCGGCAAGGCCAGCGCACTCAACGCGGGGCTGGCGCGGGCGAAGGCGGAGTTCATCATCGCGCTCGATGCCGATACGATCTTCGCGCCCGATACGGTCGCGGAGCTGGTCGAGCCCCTGGCCGATGCCCGCGTGGGCGCCGTCGCCGGCAACGCCAAGGTCGGCAACCGGGTGAATCTGGTGACGCGCTGGCAGGCGCTCGAATACGTCACCAGCCAGAACCTGGATCGCCGTGCGTTCTCGATGCTGAACGGCATCACCGTGGTCCCCGGCGCGGTGGGCGCGTGGCGGAAGTCCCTCGTCGACGCGGTGGGCGGATTCCGCAACGACACGCTCGCGGAAGATCAGGACCTCACGCTCAGCATCCGGCAGGCCGGGCACTCGATCGCGTACGCCGATGGCGCCATAGGGTACACGGAGGCGCCGGACTCCTTCGGCGCGCTGACCAGACAGCGGTTCCGGTGGTCGTTCGGCACGCTGCAGTGCGCGTGGAAATACCGCAGCGCCCTGTTCCGCGCGCGCTACGGATCGCTGGGATGGGCCGCGCTGCCCAACACATGGCTCTTCCAGTTGCTGCTGCCCGCGATCTCGCCGCTGGCCGACCTGATGTTCGCCTACAGCCTGCTGTCCATCGTGCTCACCCGCTACCAGCACGGGACGACGTACGCGCTCACCAGCCTCGCGCACGTGTTCACGTACTACGCGGTCTTTCTGTTCGTCGACTGGCTGGCCGCTGCACTCGCGTTCCTCATGGAGCCGGGCGAAGACAAGTCGCTCACCTGGCTCATCCTCATCCAGCGTTTCGCGTACCGGCAACTCATGTACTGGGTCGTCGTGCGGTCGTTCAAGGCGGCGTTCCAGGGCCGCGGCGTGGGGTGGGGCCAGCTCGAGCGAAAAGCGACGGTTCAGTTGCCGGTCGCATCGTAACCCGGAGGCGACGTGGTCTCGGAGCTCCCGCTCTTTCCGCTGCGTCTCGTGCTCTTCCCCGGCGTGCATCTTCCGCTGCACATCTTCGAGCCACGCTACCGCCGGATGCTGGCGGACTGCATGGCCGCGGATCGGAACTTCGGCATCATCTACCGGCCCGATGGCGTCGGCGAGCAGGACATCCCGACCGGACAGGTCGGCTGCGTCGCGCACGTCGAACGCGCCGAAATGCTTCCCGATGGCCGATCCAACATCCTGGTCGTGGGGACGGCCCGCTTCGCACTGGACGGGTTCGAGCCCACGGCATTGCCGTACAGCGTCGCTCGCGTGGCCGGCGTCGAGGATGTGCCGGAGAGCGCGGCCGCGCTGGAGCCGCTCGCCGCGGCGGTGCGGGCACTGTTCGTCCGCGTCGGCACGGCGGCTCGCAGTCTCAACGATGACACCGACGCGCTGCCCGATCTCCCCGGCGACTCAGGCCTGCTGGCGTATGCCATCGCCGCGGTCATCGACATGGATGCCGGCGCGCGCCAGCAGTTGCTCGCGTCCCGATCGGCGTCGGCGCGCCTCCGCGAGATCCAGATGCTGATGGCGCCGGCGGTCGAGGCACTCGAATCACGGGCCGTGGTACATAGCCGCGCCAAATCGAACGGGCATGGCCCCCAGCCGCAGTCGCCGGGCTGACGGCTCAAACGATGCCAACCGCGAGTGGTGCGCCGCCGCAGGTCGATGAGCCATCGCTCGCGCGGGCGCTCGAAGCGATCGTCGGAACCCGCGGACTGTTGCGGCAGCGCAGCGAGCTGGCGGTCTACACCGCCGACGGGTTGCCGGGTTATCGGAAATTTCCTTCTCTCGCGGTCTTCCCGGCGAATCGCGCGCAGCTGGTCGATGTCGTGATCGCGCTGGCCGAGCATGGCGCTCCGTTTGTGCCGCGTGGGGCTGGCACCGGACTCTCGGGCGGTGCCCTCGCGGACGGCGTCGTGCTGGTTGGGCTCAACCGCCTCCGCCGCATTCTCTCGCTCGATCCCGACAACGCGGTCGCCGTGGTGGAGCCCGGTGTGGTCAACGCGGCGCTCTC
>Ga0070762_10001480_pt1 | contig 10855 bp, 6 predicted proteins | sample HubBroMetageREF2_FD_66726 | JGI IMG/M metagenome (GOLD analysis project Ga0070762, IMG submission 66726) | Reference soil microbial communities from the Hubbard Brook experimental Forest, New Hampshire, USA - Hubbard Brook CCASE Soil... | ecosystem: Environmental > Terrestrial > Soil > Temperate... | reverse complement strand
TGACGCTGCAGCATCCGCGCTGCGTTTTCCAATTGATGAAGCAGCAGTATTCGCGGTACACGCCGGAAATGGTGGAGCGAATCACAGGCATACCGAAGGATCAATATTTGAAGGCGATTGACATGTTCACGTCTGTGCGCAAAGACGGGGACATGAAGAAAGTGGCGACGATTATTTATGCGGTGGGGTGGACGCAGCACACGTTCGGAACGCAAATTATTCGCACGGCGGCGATGATTCAGCTGCTGCTGGGAAATGTGGGACGAGCGGGCGGCGGCGTGAACGCGTTGCGCGGGCATTCAAATATTCAGGGCGCGACGGATATGGCGGGGCTTTTCGATTCCCTGCCCGGATATTTGAAGGCGCCGATTCCCACGGACACGGATTTGGCTACGTTTCTGAAACGCACGACGCCGACGTCGTCGAAACCGACGCCGTGGGGTTCCTGGAACTACTATTCAAACACACCGGCATTTTTCGTATCGCTGCTGAAAGCGATGTATGGCGACGCGGCGACGAAAGAAAATGGATTTTGCTTCGATTACCTGCCGCGAACGGACCGCGATTATTCGTGGACGCATATTTGGGAGGATATGTACAACGGCAAGGTGAAGGGCATGATGGCCTTCGGAATGAACGGCGTGATGATCGGGCCGGACACGAACAAGAATATAAACGCGCTGAAGAAGGCGGACTGGCTGGTGGTGGGCGAGATTTACGAGGATGAGACCAGCGAGTTCTGGAAGGCTCCGGGAATCACGGCGGACGAGCAGAAGACGATCAACACGACCGTGTACCGGCTGCCGTGCGCGGGCTTCGCGGAAAAAGATGGCAGCATGACGAATTCGGCGCGCTGGGTGACTTGGAAATATGCGGCCGTGCCGCCTCCGGGAGACGCGCGACTCGATCAGGACATCGTGGCGGACATTTTCTTGCGCGTGCGGGACCTGTACAAGAAAGAGGGCGGAAAATTCCCTGACCCGATTCTGAATTTGAGCTGGGCATATGCCGATGCAGCGCACCCGTCGCTGGCGCAAGTGGCGATGGAGCTGAACGGCAGAGCGCTGGCGGACTTGAAGGACGACAAGACCGGACAAGTTGTGCTGAAAGCGGGCCAGCAGCTTCCCGGTTTTGCATTGCTGAAAGATGATGGCACCACGATGTGCGGCAACTGGATTTATTCCGGATGCTGGACGGAAGCGGGTTCGCAGATTCAGCGGCGCGGCACCGAAGATCCATCGGGCATGGGAGTTTTTCCGAACTGGTCGTGGTCGTGGCCGGCGAACCGGCGCGTGCTGTATAACCGCGCGTCATGCAATGTGGACGGAAAGCCGTGGGATCCGGAGCGCAAGCAGGTGTGGTGGAACGAAGCGGCCGGGAAATGGGTTGGTAGTGACGTGCCGGACTTTAAAGCGGACTCGCATCCGAAAGAACATTTGGGGCCGTTCATCATGAACCCGGAAGGCGTGGGGCGATTGTTCGCGCCGATTGGAGTGCTGGCGGAGGGGCCGTTCCCGGAACATTATGAACCGATCGAAAGCCCGACGAAGAATTTGTTCCATCCGGAGCAGTCGAATAATCCGCTGGTAAAGAAATTCAAGTCGCCGTACGACAAATTCGGCGACCCGGCGGAATACAGCATTGTGTGCACGACGTACCGGTTGACGGAGCAGTATCACTACTGGACGAAAAATAATCCGATGAACGTGCAGCTGATTCCGGAGCCGTTCGTGGAGATTCCGGTGGAGCTGGCGCAAGAAAAAGGCATTCGCGGAACGGATATGATTCACGTGATTAGCGCGCGTGGAACGTACACTGCGAAAGCTTTTGTGACGCGGCGGCTGAAGCCGATGATGATTGACGGCAAGAAGGTTTATCAGATTGGATTGCCGATTCATCAGGGTTACCGTGGGATTGCCGAAGACGCAGGAAGAGACGCGAAGACGCCGGCGAATTTGCTGACTCCGGCGGTGACGGATCCGAATGCACACACCCCTGAATCCAAGGGCTTTCTAGTGAAAGTGGAAAAGGCGTAGGGAGCGAACGATGAGCCAGGCGTCAACGGAACTGTTGAGGATTTCAGGACACGCCGGGACGGTCCCGGGCGCCGGCTTGAATCGGGAGTTTCAGGTTTGCAAGCTGGTGGACACGACTACTTGTATCGGATGCAAAGCGTGCGAGGTGGCGTGCCTGGAATGGAACGGATACACATTCAGCGAAACTACTTTTGATAATTCTTACCAGACGATGCCGGAAACGGCATGGAATTACTGGAATCTGATCAAGTTCAACGAGCACGAGCGCGAAGACGGCAGCATGATGCTGCTGATGCGCAAAGATCAGTGCATGCACTGCGAGGATCCGGGCTGCCTGGCGGCATGTCCTGCGGACGCAGCGATTGTGCAGTATGTGAACGGGATTGTAGATTTTCAGGAAGCGAACTGCATCGGTTGCGGATATTGCATGACGGGCTGCCCGTTTAATATTCCGAAATTCAGTCCGACGGCGCGAAAGGTCTTCAAGTGCACATTGTGCAACGATCGCGTGTCGGTGGGATTGGAGCCGGCGTGCATCAAGGCTTGTCCTACGGGGTGCCTGCATTTCGGGACGAAAAAGGAAATGAAGGAGCTGGCGCAGACGCGGGCGGACCAGCTGCGCGACGTTTCGGGATTTGCCGATGCGGGAGTTTACGATCCGCCGGGAGTGAGCGGAACGCACGTGATTTACGTGCTACACGATGCGAAGAATCCGGAACTGTATGGCGGGTTGCCGAAGGATCCGCATATTCCGTACTCAGTGCGTTTGTGGAAAGGGCCGCTGAAGTGGCTGGGAAATCTGGCGATGGTTGGCGGACTGGTGGGCTTGGCGTGGCATTACCTGCGATTTGGGCCGAAGAAGGAAGAACCGATTCCGCCGGGTGATGGGAACGGTGACGGTATGGTCGGCAGGAGCGAGAGACGGCCATGACAAGCAATGCGGTATCGCATCCCACTGCTGCTGACCACAACGAGGAGCTGATCCCTCGCTATTCGTTTGGTGAGCGCGCGAATCATTGGATCGGGGCGCTGACTTACACATTCGCCCTGATCACGGGGCTGGCGTTCTGGTCTCCTTACTTGTATTGGCTGGCCGCGATTGTGGGCGGAGGGCCAACCGCGCGATTCATACATCCGTGGTTCGGATTGATTTTCTCGGCGTCGTTCTTCTGGACTTTTAAGGAATGGCACCGGGACATGGAGGTGAATGAGGACGATCGCGCCTGGGCCAGGGCGATGCCCTATTACATTCAGAATGAAGACGAGAAACTGCCTCCGGTGGGGCGGTTCAACTTCGGGCAGAAACTTTTCTTCTGGGGAATTTTCTTTTGCGTGATTCTGCTGCTGCTGACAGGCGTGGCGCTGTGGTACACCGAAGCGTTGCCATGGAGTTGGCGGTACTTGCGCTATGTGGCGATACTGATTCATGCAAGCGCGGCGCTGATCAGCATCGGGCTGTACCTGATTCACGTGTACATGAGCACGATTCTGGAAGAGGGTAGCTTCGGCTCCATGATTCACGGTTATGTGACGCGCGCTTGGGCGTGGACATTTCATCGCACCTGGTATGAAGAGATTAAAGGCGGATCACGATCCAAGTAATGGCGCAACGGGAGTGGGATCGGCGCATACGCCGTGCCAACGAACTGACTTCCTCGTATCCGTTCGCCGCTGAAGGACTGCGTTTCTACTCGCGCGTAGCAACATTTCAGAGAAGCCTGTACGCAGACATCCAGCAAGCCTTGGCGGATTCGCCTACGGGTGAATTCACGGGAAGTTTGCGCGATGAACTGGATCTTTTTCTGCTGCTGCCCAATTTTTCCAGATTCTTGGCGCTGATCGAGCAGCTTGCGCCGGCACGGCTGGCGCAAGCCGCTGCTGGACTCGCGCGGAAAGGAACGGCGGGATGGCAGCGCGCGATTGAGGACTTCTGGCACGGCGATTTGGATATGGCTCTCGCTGTCGGCGGAATGGACGAGGAGTGGCAAGGTACGGCGAGTGCGACTCAGCCTCGCGAACAATTGCTGGCGTGGATTTTTCTGCAGCCGTATGCGGAGTATCTTGCCGATCAGCGCGAAAACACGATTGTGGATGGAGCGCCTTCGACTTGCCCGTTGTGCGGCGGGAGACCGATTGTGGGCGTGTTACGCAGCGAGGGCGACGGCGCGAAAAAGTCACTGATTTGCATGTTATGCGCGCACGAGTGGGGATTTCGCAGGGTTTATTGTCCGGCGTGTGGGGAAGAGAGAGAGCCGCAGATGGCGTTTTATTCTGCGCCGGAGATTGCGCACGTGCGGGTGGATGTTTGCGATACCTGCCACATATATTTGAAGAGCATTGATTTGACGAAGACAGGGCTGGCCGTGCCTGTGGTGGATGAACTCGCGACAATACCTCTGGATTTGTGGGCGCGCGAGCACGGGTACGAAAAGCTGCAGATTAATTTGCTCGGAATGTAGCGCGCGCCGATTAGAGCGTGATGCCGCGCTTCCAGGGGATGAGGCGGAAGAACACCTACCTGTAGCAACGGCTGCTGATGGCAAGTGATGAAGAATTGGCCCCTCACGAAAGCACCTTTTGGATCCAGGTTAATTAATCTAAGTATAATGATGCGAATTACCGCGCAGCGCCACGGCTTGGTGCGAACGCGATTCTAATCGCTATGTTTCTTTACCGTGTCGATTCCCGCACGACGCCAGCTTCGCCCCTCTCGCGAGCGAGGTATTGGTCATAAATCCAAGCATAGGTTTGCTCCAGCCCTGCTTGAAGCGTCGTATCCGGTTCCCAATGTAGGTACTTTTTGATAAGGGTATTCTCACTGTTGCGTCCGTTTACGCCTTTGGGCGCGCTCAGATCGTATTTACGCTTGAGCTTGACCCCGGCGATGCCCTCGACAATATCAACCAGTTGATTGATGCTGACGGCTTCAGTGGAACCGAGATTGATGGGTTCCAGGATTTGGGAGTTGGTGATTAGCTGGATGCCCTTGACGCAGTCGTCGGCGAACATGAAGCTGCGAGTCTGGTCCCCCGATCCCCAAATTTCAATCTCGTGTGTTTTTCGGGCCTTTGCTTCAATCACTTTCCGACAGATCGCTGCGGGAGCCTTTTCGCGCCCGCCGTACCATGTTCCCCACGGTCCATATACGTTGTGAAAACGCGCGACCCGCGTATGAAGGCTAAAATCCTCGCGAAAATGGCGGCACATCCGTTCTGAAAAAAGCTTTTCCCAGCCATAACCGTCCTCGGGCTGCGCGGGATACGCATCTTCTTCTTTGAGCGAGGGGGCTTCGAAGGTCTTCTGCTTATCCGCGTTGTAGACACAGGCCGACGAAGAATAAAAAAATTTCTGGCAACCGTGATCCTTCGCGGCCTGGAGCATGTGGGTATTGATGAGCACGGACAACATGCATAGCGCCTTATTCTGCTCGATGAAGCCCATGCCGCCCATGTTCGCGGCAAGGTTATAGATTTCGTCCATGCCCTTGGACGCACGATCGCAATTTTCTTTGAGGTTGAGATCAAGTTGCAAATTCTCGACATCCTTGAATCGCTGGTACCATTCATCCAAAGGTTTCACGTCTACAGCGCGGATCTGCTTATACCCTTGCTTGCGAAATTCGGCGACAAGATGACCACCAATAAACCCGCCCGCGCCAGTCACTAAAACACGATTTTGATTTTGCAAATTCGTTCCCCTTTTTTGAATGAATGTATCAGCCCAAATACTCGATCTTCGAATTGCCATTATTAATGAAACAGGCCGTATGCGTAGAGGTGTCCGCGTGTGCCAAAATACACCTTTCCGTTCGCCACCATCGGTGCATAAAATTGCACTCCGTGCTCGGCGACATCGCGAGCGTTCGGCGCCTGTTTTGCATTGTAAAGCTCTGCGGAGAGATTTGTCGCGTCGAAGGCGTGGAGCACGCCGGAGTAGTTCTCAAGGGCCCATACGATTCCGTCTGAGTCCCCATTCGAAGAAATGACCGGCAAAGCTCCTGGATAGCCGAAAACCGTTGGCGTTTGGGAGCTGGCTGTTGCTGACAATCGCCCGCGTGAAAGGGGAAAAGCGTTCAGCTGCCCTTCGACGGGCCCCACGTAAACCCACTCCGAGGTTGAGTTCCGCCAATAGGCGGAGCTAACGTGGATCTTTGTCGGGAAAACGTGGGGAATGTACTGCACGATTTGATTATTGCTCGAGGATTGAAAGTGGCCCATGTCATCGCGATTGATTAAGTACATCGAACCGGTCTTCCCAGTACCGAACAGCAGGTGTGAATGCTGTCCCGACTGATCTGGCAACACCATGGGCCCGCTGGCGCCTAAATCCAAATTCTCAACATCCATCTCTTTTTGATCAAAAGGAGTGAAGTAGTCCGAGGGCACAATGCCTACATTTGTGGCCAATTGCAGCTTCAGAAAAGTGTCGCCGTAATCAGGGCCGCCATCGTAGGCGTCGAATTCGCCATCTCCGGTAATAACGTAGAGATTTCCTTGGGGATCAACGACGGGTGTCCCTCCGGCCTGCCAGATACCGCCGTGACTGCCGTTTGGAGTGGTGAGAAAAACGCCTGTCCTTTTGAGACTTGCGGCATCATACGCAAAAACCCAGCCATGAAACGCGCCGCGGTCGCACATCGATCCGAACGCGATGATCACTTGTCCGTTCGTAAGGACGAGACCCGGCCGCTGTAATTGAGGAGCCGCATCGAACCTAACCGTACCATTACGCGTGCCCGCTCCAGTGCCGGGAAGGGTTGCTGTGATTAAGACTGGACTTCCGTCTTTTTCTTTTCCGGATACGATGTCGATCCCGTGCAAATAGAACGAGCTGCTTCCGTTGCTGAAGGTCTTGGCGGCGACGTAAAGCGTGTGAGTCACGGGATCGATCACAGGCGTACCGGTGATTCCGATTTGCGGCCCCATATCGGGGCAGGGCAATTGATCTTTGGGTACGGCAGGACCCAGATTTGAATGGAACAACTCGGCTCCGGTGTCGGCATCGAGTGCAAAAATTGTGTCGTTCTCGGTGGCAACGTACACCACGTTGTGAGTGCTCTGACCGACAACTGGAACGTCACGGACGTACAGCGGCTGAGCGTAGACGTAGCCATCCATGGGAGCGGCAAATAGTTTCCCAAATGTGGCGGCGTTTACATTTCTGGGAGTTAGCAGAGTCTCGAACCGGTTCTGACCAGTGCCCGAATTGTCGTAGCGAGAGGAATAGGCACCCGCCAGCCGGCTGGTAGTCGAAACCACGGTCAGACGAGCAGCCGTCTGGATTTTCCCCAGCGAAGTCATCAACTCTACACCGATCGTGGAACTTCCTTGCGCTTGGCCGTGCGCCAAGCCTGAGGGCGCAATTTTTGCAACTGCGGAATCGGACGAAGTCCAGTTCACCTGACTTGTCACGTCTTCCACGCTATCGTCCGAGCGGGTTGCCGAGACCTTGAACTGCGAATTTCCGTTGACGTCGATGGCTGGGTCCGCGGGGGAAATCGCAAGGGCCACTGGAGCCACGGGAACGACCACAACGGTAGCGGTTGCACTCGCATGTTGGAAAGTGACCTGCAAGGTTGAAGTTCCTTCGTTTGCCGCCGTGGCGATACCTTCCGCATCAACGGGCGCAACTGCCGGATTCGATGAACTCCAAGTGACTTCGGAAACCAATTCGGCCTGACCGCCGTCGCGGTAATGCGCGATCGCGACGAGCTTCTTGCGAGAACCCTTGGGCATGGATGGCGACGCTGGTGAAATGTTGATGGCGTCCAAAGTCCGGAATCGGAAATGAGGATGAAAGTGTTCGATGGGGTGCCTGAATTTGTATAACAAACCAAGACAGATCAAGCCAATGACTGCCAGGACGGTGAGTTTCTTCATAGTACCGGATTAATTCTCGCTCGCCAGAACACCGTGACGCAAACCCCTGGATTCTGGAGAAGTAGCGGTGTGCGAATCGTCGCTGTTTGACGCACAGGTCGCGGGGGAGCAACGATCCGCAAAAATAGCGATTAACTTCCCGAATTCTAACACACGCCCGACCAGTACCGAGCCCCAATTCTTCAGTTTGCAGTAAGCAGAGTAATGAGTGGATTGGCCTGTCCGCGAAGCCCAGTCCTTAACTTGTACCGGCGGCCAGTTGTTCGCGGAAAGAGCGCGGCTCATAGTAGAGACCAGAGTGGTACCTGACCGGCCGCGACAGATCCCAGCGATGTTGGCAACGCACCCAGGCACAGATACGTAGTGGAGGAATGAAGTTGGATAACCCGAGCAATGACTGCAGGTTGCGGCAACCTTCCTTTGATAGAAGGCCGGTTTCTCTTTTTCTTTCCGTTCTGCAAAAAAGAGAATACCCGAGCCAGAGGAACAGATTGACGACTGTATGTTTTGTAGCTCAATTGGTTCTTTTGGGACTACTTGCGGCGTGCGCCGGAACTACTGGTTCTTTACACCAAGCGCAGACTTCGCTCAGTCTGAATCTCGATCTGTCCCCGACCGCCTTGAATCTTGGCAACGTGATGGTCAGCCGTCCAAGCCCTGCACAAACCATATTGGTTTCGAACAACAGCGCGGGATCGGTCACAGTCAGCAACATTGCCGTCTCGGGCCCGTTCGCGTCTACCGGCAATTCCCTGCCAATGACGTTGACTGCCGGCCAGAGCATGCCGCTCAATGTCACGTTCACACCCAACGGCTCTGGGACGGCCAGCGGGAGCATAACAATCATCAGCACTGCCGCGAACTCACCCTCGGTGGTAAGCCTGAAAGGAACCGGGCTTTCGGCTTCGGGCGCGCTGGATTTGACGATTGCGCCCAGCAGCTTGAATTTTGGAACCGCGGTGGTCAGCAATCCGAGCCCTGCACAAACTATATTGGTTTCGAACAACAGCGCGGGATCGGTCACAGTCAGCAACATTGCCGTCTCGGGCCCGTTCGCGTCTACCGGCAGTTCCCTGCCGACGACGTTGAGTGCCGGCCAGAGCACGCCGCTCAGTGTCACGTTCAAACCTAATGCTTCTGGGACGGCCAGCGGGAGCTTAACAATCACCAGCACAGCCGCGAACTCACCCTCGGTGGTAAACCTGAATGGAACCGGCACTTCGACTTCGGGTCCGCTGGCTTTGACCGTTGCGCCCGCCAGCTTGAATCTTGGAATCGCAGCAGCAAGCAACCCGGGCCCTGCACAAACCATATTCGTTTCGAACAACAGCGCGGGATCGGTCACAGTTAGCAATATTGCCGTCTCGGGTCCGTTTGCTTCCACCGGCAACACTTTGCCGATCACGTTGAGCGTCGGCCAGAGCATGATGCTCAAAGTGACTTTCACCCCGACTGCCTCTGGCGCTGCCAGCGGGACCTTGACGATCACGAGCAACGCTGGCAACTCACCGACGCAGGTAACCCTCACAGGAAACGAAGCAACCTGCAACATCACGTTTAATCCCGGCGAGAATCTACCAGGAATCGTTAACGCCAATCCTCCAGATACGACCTTTTGCTTTAGCTCGGGAACCTACCGGATGACGTCGTACGTGATACCCAAAAACAACGACGCGTTCATTGGCTTATCGTCAGGAGCAATCCTCAACGGATCCCAATTGCTGACTTCGTGGACGCAATCCGGCAACAATTGGGTCGCTGCGAATCAACCTCAGCTAATCCCCCAAACGAGTGCACTCTGTGCGACTAGCACTTCTACCGCATGTCAATTTTCCGACGCGCTCTTCCTGGATAACACACCATTAACCCGAGTGATGACCCTGTCCGCGGTCGTGCCGGGGACTTTTTACCGTGACTATGCGAGCAAGCAGATTTACGTCGCAGACAACCCCACCGGCCATACGATGGAGGTGATTGTTAGCTCCCTGCCCTTCCTTGCGGTCGGCACCGGGGCAGGTGGTGTAACCGTCGAAGGATTGACGATTGAAAAGTTTGCCGGGAACGCCCAAGGCGCCGTACAGGGCAGCGCGACATGGACGATCCAAAATAACGAAGTGCGCCTGAATCACGGGGATGGGATCGAGGCGGATGGCAAGGTGCTGGGAAATTATTCCCACGACAATGGTGATTTCGGACTGGAAGGTGGGTACGCCACCGCAGCAATGGATGTAGAGAACAACGAGCTTGCCTTCAACAACTGGGCCAATTTTGCGAATGGCGGCGGCGCCAAGTTCGAATACGCCACCAACTTGGTTGTTCGCAACAACTATTCGCACGACAACAACGGTGCTGGCCTGCACACTGATGGTGACTCTGCAAACGTCCTTTATGAATATAACCATACAAAAAATAACTTAAATTTCGGAATCGAACATGAGATCAGCTGGGAAGCGATCATCCGATACAATCTGCTGGAGGACGAAACCGCTGTGTCCGCACCGCATCTGAACAACACTGTTTGGGCTCGTCCCGCCATTGGGATTTTCAACTCATCGAATGTTCAGGTTTACGGCAATACCATCACGAATTGTGCGAATGGGATTGGCGCGGTGTTGGTGAACCGAGGCAACAGTAACCACGCACCCAATACGGGGCAGCCGTACCTGCTCAAGAACATAGATGTGTACGACAACACTTTTAGTGGAATTACATATGAGGCAGCTGGTCTAGTCAGAACATCGGATTTCGACGAATCGGTGTACACGAGTTGGAACAATCACTTTACGAACAACACGTACAACCTCGCCGACTCAAGCGGATTGTATTTCGTCTGGTTGGATAGTTCCGGCAAAAATTCGTATGCCCCACATACATGGGTGCAGTGGCAGAGTTTTGGCAACGATGTAGGGGGCACCTTTCACGGAAGCAATCCGTAGACCT
>Ga0070762_10001479_pt1 | contig 10871 bp, 10 predicted proteins | sample HubBroMetageREF2_FD_66726 | JGI IMG/M metagenome (GOLD analysis project Ga0070762, IMG submission 66726) | Reference soil microbial communities from the Hubbard Brook experimental Forest, New Hampshire, USA - Hubbard Brook CCASE Soil... | ecosystem: Environmental > Terrestrial > Soil >... | reverse complement strand
GCGAGACTTCCGGCGTGAACCGGCGGGCCTGGTTGAAGGACTCGGCAAACTCAGCCTGCCGCGTGGTCAATGCCTTCCAGATGATGTTGTCGAGGGGATGCATTTGCTTGGGGTCAGTCAACATGATTCGACTGATTGATGATTTGACTGATCGGAAGACTGCTTGGACACAGTAATTCTGCGATGCAGGAACGCGCTATCCGAACCTTGCGGGTAAACATGAAGTGTCAGCGTTCATTCCTTCAAGTCGACATGCTGCACGTCTTCAATCGCACGCCCTAGGAACCGCTCCCCCAGGCGCCGGAATTTCTCCACCGAATCCGTGGCAAAGAACGTGAGCCGCGGAAACTTCCGGCGTTCTTCATGAACGGCTCGGGTCAGCGGCAGAAGCCTCTCCAAACAGTCGGCAACCGCCCGGGCCGTAGATTCAGCGGAGTCCACAATACTCACATGAGCAGGCGCCAGGCGACGTAAAAGCGGCTTAAGTAACGGATAGTGAGTGCAGCCGAGGACCAGAGCGTCTGCCTCGCCGAATTCGTCAGCAAAGGCCTCGTCCAGATAAATCCGGGCGACCTGCTCGGTGACCGGGTGCTCGATCCATCCCTCCTCCACCAGCGGAACCAGCAGCGGACAAGCCTTCTCGCGTGCCTCGATCCCCCGCGCCTCGAGAGCCTTGCGATAAGCGTGGCTGCTGACGGTGGCCTCGGTGCCGATGACGACGATTTTCTTGTCCTTGCTGACGGAGGCGGCAGCCTCCGCGCCGGGCTCGACCACGCCCACAACCGGTACATGCGCTGCGGCCGTAATGCTATCGAGGGCCAGTGCAGTTGCGGTGTTGCAAGCGATGACCAGCAACTTGGCTCCATGGGCTTCAAGGTAGTGGGCGGCTTCGACCGCATAACGCGCCACGGTTTCGACCGACTTGGAGCCGTAGGGAAGCCGGGCAGTATCGCCAAAGTAGAGGTAATCGGCGTCCGGAATAAGTTCAAGTAAAGCTTTAAGTACGGTGAGGCCGCCGACGCCGGAATCAAATACGCCGATGGTGGGACGTCGCGTGCTCATGTTCGCTGGAATTGCATTCCGATGATAGCAGCGCGGGAGGGTTGGGATTCAGGATCAGAGATGACTAGAGTTGTTCCTCTGAGGAAGCTACGAACGCCTTGTGGTGGCCGAACTGGAAACCATAGCTGCGACAAACTCAGAGCTTCGTCCGCAGCACGGTCCCGGCGGAATCGGCGCGCCATGCGGGCAGGTGCGCGGGTGTCCCAGGAATGTGCAGATCTTATCAGTAGCTTCGGGCGATAGGATGTGCTCGAACTTGCAGGCCTGCTGCTCGATTTCCGATTCGCTGTCCATGGCCAGGCTGTCGGTGAAAAGGCGCTCCGCCAGCCGGTGGCGGCGGATGATGCTGCCCGCGCGTTCGCGGCCGCGGGCAGTGAGTTCCACGATTAGAGTGCCGTCGCCGACCGATGCGGCCACGGGTTTGAGAGCTTCATGGCAGGGATTTACGAAAGGCTTGTGATCGTGGGGCTGAGGCGGATGCGGCATTGAAACTACAAACCCCATCTCGATCATCTTTTCAATCGCCAGACTCACGGGCAGCGCGCCGTGGACCTCCATGCGCTCGACTTCGGCGATTTCGCCGTGCTCGGCCAGTACCCAGAGTTCTTCCAGCACTTCGTCAAACTGCTCTTCGTCGGCCATCGCAAAAACTTCCTGCGACTCGATCTTGCCGTGATGGAATTCGATGCGGCGATCGGCCAGGCGCGCCACCACAGGATCGTGCGTAACCATCACGATCGTCCGCCCTTGCTTGTGAAACTCCCGCAGCAGCCGGAGGACAATCTCTTCATTCATTGCGTCGAGATTGCCCGTGGGCTCGTCGGCCAGAATAATCTTCGGATCATTGATCAGGGCTCGGGCAATGCATACGCGTTGTTGTTCGCCGCCTGAAAGCTGTGATGGCAAGTGATGGGCGCGGTCGCCCAGGCCGACCCGCGCCAGAGCCTCGGTCGCCTCTTTCTCGTCCGTCATGCTGTGGAAGTACTGCGCCAGCATGACGTTCTCGACCGCGGTAAGAAACGGAATGAGATGAAACTGCTGGAAGATGAATCCAATCTTCTCCGCGCGTACCCGATTCAAATCGGCTGACGACATGCCGGCCACATTCTGCCCGTCGAGCCAGATTTCTCCCGACGTCGGACGATCAAGGCATCCGATCAGATTCACCAGCGTCGATTTCCCCGACCCCGACGGCCCCATGATGGAGAGCCATTCGCCGGGCGCGACATGCAGGGAAATCTCATCGAGAGCATGAATGGCGCTGTTCGCGCTCTCCTTGTGGCTCGCACCCTCCTGTCCCGGTCCTTGAGAGGGGTAGAGCTTGGTGACGTTCTTGATTTGAATCATTTCACTCTCCCCGTAGGATGACCGCCGGCTGCACCCGGCGCAACAACCAGATCGGGAGGACTGCCGAAAGCAAGGTCACTATTATGCTACCAGCCACCACAAACGGCAGCACACTGAAACGCGGGACCACGGGAGCATGGAAGTTAACCCGGCCAATCCAGGCCGCGATACCGATGCCCAGAATGAATCCGATCACAGCGCCGGAGGCGCCCAACGCCGCCGCCTCGGCGGCAAAAAAACCGTTCAGCAAGCGGTCGGAAGCGCCCAGCGCCTTCATGATGGCAAAGTCGCGTCGGCGGTCGAAGACCCAGCCCATCAGCGTGGAGAGCACGCACAGCGCAGCCGTAAGAATAATAAGCGCAGTGGCGGCCAGCAGCGTGGCGCGGGTCTTGCCGAGAACACGCGCTTCTCCTTCCACGATCTGCCGCACAGGGCGCACATCTGCGGCAGGGATCGCCTGCTTAAGCTGGTTCATGATGGCCGTGAGGTCTTCCGGCGAACCTGTGGCCGCGACTTCGACCGTTGAGGGTTGAACTCCTGTCCAGGAAACGAAGTCGACCAGAGAAAGATAGACGCGACTGTCTTCAGCCGCGCCGGTCTGTACCGTTCCGGCAGGCGTGAGGTGAATGGTGTGTCCCTGAAAGCTCAGGTCGAAGGGCTGGTTCGTCGGTGAAACGACAGAAAGCGCGCGCACACCGACCAACGCCGGGTGCCCTATTTCTCGCGCGGTTTCTGCCCGAGAAGCGGGGGCTGCCGAGGGCCAGTTGCTCACCGACCACCAGCGGTCAAGCTGCCGAACCCGATCGAAATCCGTGCCGGCAACGACCACCGGTTGGCCGTCGCTGGTGCGGGCTACCGCCAGCGCAAAAGGCGCAACCACGCCGCGACCGGCCAGGACGGATTCCATGTGCCGAAGCGAGTCAGCGGGAAGGGAACTGCCGTCCCTGCCCACCAGGATGATGTTTGCGCCATAGTTGCGGAACTCGCGGCGCAACTTGGCCTGCACATCGACATAGAGATTCAGCATGGCAGTGGCGACGGCAGCGGCCACGACCATGGCAACGAGCGCAGCGAGAGCGCGTCCGCGGCGCAGCAGTGCGGCGCGCACCAGCATCCGCAGAAACATGGAAGTATGCGGCGACTGCTCGCGGCCGGCGGCCACGTTCTGCGCGGAATGCGATACGCTCACAGTTCACCCCGCAGCGCGAAGACTGGATCAAGCCTCACCGCTTGCCGGATAGCGATAGCGCTTCCCGCAAAAGTCACGATCACCGCGATCGACAGAATCACCGGCAAGAGCACCGGCGGGATCGAGATCTGAGAATCAAAGATGGAGCGGCCGATCTGGCGGGCAAGCAATCCTCCGGCCGCGAAACCTACGAGGCCGCCGATCAAAGCCAGCAGCGTCGCTTCGGCGAAGAAGACGGACGCGACCGCGAGCCTTCCCGCGCCCAGCGCCTTCATCAATCCGACTTCGGCGCGGCGTTCGAAGATGGCGGTGGCCATTGCGGCAGAAACTGCCAGCGCCGAGGCCAACAGAGCCGCCAGCGTGATTAGAAAGATCAGGCCCTCAATGCGCGTGAGCACAGCGCCTTCGTTCTGCGCGACCTGGCGAATCTGTTCGGCGTGCGAGTGCGGAATCGCCTCCTGCAACTGAAACGCAATCGACTGCGGATACGGCGAGCAGTACCAGCGGTCATATACAGGTCCAGACATGCTTCTAGGGTCTCGGCGAGCCAGAGCATCTTCAGGCTTGGTGAGCGCGCTGACGTAGACGCGGCGTACAGCGCCTGGTCTGCCGATGATCTCCTGGGCGAGGGCGATCGGCGCGACAATCTGGTCGTCCTCACCGCCGCCGGTAGAAAGAATCCCGCTAACATGCAACTGCCGGCCGGAGATCGTAATTCCATCGCCAGGCTTCGCCGAAAGCCGTGCTGCCAGCCGCTCTCCCAGCAACACATCGCGGGAGCGGCCATTATCGTTATCAGTATCACTGGGCCACGCGCCGGAAACTTTCCACCAGGGATGCGTCGATCGCACTCCCGTGGTGAACTCTTCCTTGCCAAAAGAAATTTGTTTAGCAAAGTAAGTCCCGAGCAAGGTGAGATTTTCGGTGCTCCCGTCCTGCTGCAACGTAACGCTCACCGGCAACATGGGCGCGAACCCGGTGATGTTGTTATGCCAGAAGGTACTTTTGATTTTAGGCAGATCCGCCTCGTTCAGGAAAGCGCCGTCGCTCGGTGGCTTCAGGTTGACGCCGCCAATTTCCACGTCCAGCGTGTCTTCCTGAGGAGTGATGAGCAGGTTCGCGCCGATGGTGCGCAACTCGCGATTGATTTTGTCGCCAATGTCGGTGGCGACCGCGATCATGGCCGTAGCCACAGTCACGCCAAGAGTGATGGCCGCGCCGGCCAGTAATTTGCGGCGCTTCTGCCGGCGGAAGGATTCGTAGACGAGCCGCGCGAACATCCGCTACTTCTCGAACATGCGGCTACCGGCCGCGATGTCCGCCTCTTGAATAATCACGGAGTCAGCTGTCTCCGTCGCGTTGAGCGGGACAGGGTTGCATCCCCCTTTCGCGCCCACGGATTGCGGATTGATGGGAGCAGCGCAGTTCTTGCACACGACTCCGTTGCCCGACTTATAAAAACCGGCAGCGCCGCAGATTTCGCAAGCGTCAAACACGGTGGCGATCTTGCCGTCGGGCTTTCGATAAAGCCAGAAGCGGATCGGTATGCCGTTCTCCTGAGCCTGGTAACGGTGCAGGTCGCCATCGGAAACCTGCGTCAGCGGGATCTTCACTTCACCGTTCACAAAGCTGACTTCGGTGGCCGGCGACAGCGCGCTAACGCTCTTGGCGTAGATAAATTCCGCTGTAACCAGAACGATGAAGATGAAGGAAAAGCCGTAAACGGAAGCCATCCAAACGCGCTCGCGGCGCGCCGACCACGCCGCCTTGCGGCGCTGCGCCGCCGAAGCGGAATCAGCCACTGGCTCACGGCGCTTGGCGTCGAACAACACCATCAGTGCTGCCAGAGCTACAATCGTGACGAAGAAGAAGAGGTCGTTGCGCACGATCGGGCCGATGATACTCATTTCGCGCTTGGAAGAAGCAATTACGCCGCTTTCCGACAGCTCGTGCAGGCCAGCGACCACCAACTGCAACGCTACCAGAAACAGGATCGCCGTCGTTACCTTGAAGAACTTCTGCAGATTGATCCGCACGCTGCCTTTCACAAACATCACTCCAAAGGCAACCGCCGACAGCACGCCGAGCAGCGTGCCCAGAAAGCTCATCAGTTCGGTCGAGTTCAGGGAGACGGCAGAAAGGATCAGCACGGTTTCCGCGCCTTCGCGCAGCACCATCAGAAACACAAAGAAGAACAGCCCAACCCACGCATCCTTGCCAGCAAGCAGGCCAACCTTGCCCTCAATCTGACCTTTCAGCTTGCGCCCCGTCTTCATCATGAAGACAATCATGGTGACAACAAAGAAGGCGGCGGCCAGCATGATCCAGCCTTCGAACACATCTTCGTTCCAGTTCAGCCGTGAAATCACAACAGCCACGCCGATGCTGCCAAGAAAAGCGGCGCCCAGCGCAGCATAGACAGCTTTGCGCAGATCGTTCCGGCCAATCTTTGCCAGATAAGCCAGCGTGATGCCGACGATCAGGGCCGCCTCGACCCCTTCGCGCAGCGTGATGATGAAAGCCTGAAGCATTTATAAGTGACCTGGGCTCGTGATGCCGCCGCCCGAAACGATCTTGAAAATGAATTTCAATTTCAACTTCAAGGATATGCCGCTGCAGGCAGGAGCGTCAATCCGCGGCGTGACAAACGCACGTGATCGGCATCACACGGGGAAATCTGGGATTAAACGGAGTTCGCATGTGGCTCAGTTAGTGACGGCGATTTACCGCCAAGTACGAAAAGAACGTTGATTTTAGCGCGGATGAAAACGATCCCTAATGCGCCCCGGACACGACGGTGAGCTGGGTTTTCACAGGAAAACTCCTCTGGCTGAGTGGCGTCGCCACAATGACCACTGTTGGCGGGTCGGGAATCTTCGCAGGTGCGGTGTACAGCCCGATCCCCGATATCGCGCCGCAAGCTCCAGCTTGCAAGCAAGCCGGGCCGGAAAGACTCCACGTAACAACAGCTCGCTCAATACCGCACATCGGAACAGAAAACTGCAGCGTGGAACCAGCAGGAACTCGGACATCGCAAGGCGAAATGTGAAGCTGCGAGGTGTCCGGGGTCAGATTGTAGTAGAAATGAAAATGCAAGCTAAGTTGCTGCCCCGAGTACTCCTTGGGGAGCGGGTCGAACCTCAATGCACTAATACCTGCTAGCGCTGCTTGATCCATCGTCACGTCTCCAGAGGATACTTCGACCTTCTCGCTCTTGATCCCACCGTCACTCTGAATGGCGAACTCTATTGAAACTCGTCCCTGCTTCTTCGTCGGGGGATACGCCGACGGCGGCATTAACTTAAACCAATTGTCGCGCACGCTCTTCACAACGCTCGTCAGGTAGGGTCCAAAGTCCACCCCTCGCGTATCGCTTAGAATTTCCGGCTCCGGCTTCTTGGCTTTGGCCGCACACGGGTCCGACTGAGTGCGCTGTCGCGTTGCCGTCACGGCGTCGGCTTGCGTCTCGGTTGTTTGAGGCTCGATTGCCTGTGAGAAAACAACAATGGAGGTGACCAACACGAAAACTGCAATCACCTTTGCCTCGCTTATCGTATAAACCTCCTTAAAGATATTCTTGACAAAGCTCTGGCCTCTAGCCTTTCGGGGTTCCTCCTCTGCCGGCGGGATTATATTCGTTTGGTTGCGGAACCTGGAATATCGCTCACAGCCGCTTCAGGAACGCATTCGCCTCCTCCAGCCGCGGAAACAACTTCTCCTCAGCCTGAAACTCCGCCGAGTGCACGCACCGCCGGCTGCCGCGCAACCTGACTGGATGTTTCAAGTGCAGCATCTCGTGGTAGACGATGTATTCCACGGCATAGCGGGGAACGGCAAGCTGATCAAAGATGCGGCTGATGACAATCGCATTGTGTGCCGGATCGTAATGGCCGAGGATCCGTCGAGTCTTCGTCGGACTCCAACTCATGCGCGGCCGGCCGAGCAGTCCGTGAAAAAAGCGCCGGTTCAGGTCGTCGAAAACGGTGTCGAGATCGTAGACGTGGCCTTTCGGAGAATGCAGCTGCTTGCGACCGCGCATCTGCCGCACCAGGTGCGCCTTCCTCACCACCTCATGGCTGCCGACATATCTCCGGTAACGCGCCGCGTGGGCGCGATCGATCGGTTTGCGGTACATCTTGGCCAGCAGGATGTGGGCGATGGCCCGTACAACCGCTTCCGGCGCGCCTTCCAGCAGATCGGAAAGCCTCACCAGAAGTCTGCCCTCGCGCAGGCGGATGGTGTTGTTGACGTTCGCGAAAGCAAAAAACTCAATCTTCAGCTCAGGCGGCGCACTGCCGGGACGCAACTCCCTGTGTTCCTCATGAAAGATTTCCAACACTCCGGCACGCACAGTAAGCCCAGATTAGCACGGGTCAGATAAGTCGTGAGTTCAGTAAAAGGTGTTCCTGTGGGGACAGCCGCCTCGGCTGTCCCGTCGGGCGGAGCGAGACGGCCTTCTCTCGGGATGGACCCCCTTCACTCAGGCGTGCCGCCCGAAGGCTTCGCATCCGATTTCTTCCGATGCTTCGCGGCCTCTTGCTGCTCGACCAGCAGCTTGCGATGATCTTCCACCGAAGTGTCGAGCGTCTCGAGAGTATTAGTAAGAATGAATTCGTATTTCTTGGCTTCTTCCGCAGAGACGCCGGCCGCATCTCTCAGCGCAAGCAGCTTGGCCTGGAATTCCGTATCGGCATCGATGATCCCCTTCAACGGCTTGCGAATGTCATCCTTGCGCTCGACGTAGGTCTCGATATTGTCGTTCAACTCGTCATAGATCAGCAGAAAGTCGTCCAGCTTATCGTGCGTCTGTTGTGGGCGGTCCTTCGTCTTGGGATCGCTGCGCATTTGCTCGAGCGCGACCAGGCGGGCCCGGGCAAACTTCACGTAAAGCGAGAGGCGTTGCTCGGGCTCCCAACTGGCGTCGCGAATCTGGTCAATCTCAGGCTGAGTAAAAGGGTCCCGGTGACGCTGGGCCATGGCCATCGCAGCCATCAGCAGGAATAAGCCGAGACCCGTCAGCGCTCGAGCCCGGAGAGGCGTCATTTCTTGCCAACTTTCGGAAACATAGCAATCAGCAGATCGTCCCGCACGCTCTGCAGGCGGTCAATCGTGCTCTGTATCTGCACCTGGTCGTCGTGAGAGACGGTGTGCTTGACGTCGTTGAGCTTGCGCACCATCTTGCGGATCGCGATCTCGGCCTGTTTTTCGTGCTTGCGCGACTGAATCGCATAGTCACGGGCCGACTCAGAATATGTGATCACGTCGGCCAGTTCAGCCTGCGCTTTTTCGTTGTCGCCGGCCACATACAGCCTGTCGGCTTCCCCAAGCAGCATCTCGGATATCTGAATGCACAAGGGAGGGCGGTCAGCGACATCGGCATTGGCCAGACGTCCTTTCAGTTCTTCGACGGAAGGCCGCTCGCGACCGCTCAAGATGGAGGGCGCAACCAGCGCGGAAAATATCAGGACCGCCGCCGCAACCCGCCAGAATCGCGAATATTCCATCCTCGACCGCATGGTTTCATCCGGCTACTTCTTCGGCTCGATGGCAATCAGCCGATGTTTCGCCTGCCACTCCTGATCAGGATACTTCCCATCAGCCGTATTAAGGAAGAGATGATAATTCGCCGCGGCATTCTTGAAATCCCGAAGATGATCGTAGGCCGACGCCCGCAGGAAATAAGTGATAGGAATCTCCGGCAGAAGCTTGAGCCGGGCGTCGAGCGCACGAATCACCAGCTGGTAATCTTTGTTCTCCCCCGCGGCGAACGCGAGGTCGCCATACGCTATGCCAAAATCCGGCTTAAGTTTCACAGTGACCGCGAACTCCTGCTGAGCTTCCTGAAACTTCTTCTGCCGCAGCAAATCCTGGCCGAGTTCGCGATGTAGTTCAGCCTCGTTGGGGTGAGCGGCAACCAGCTTGCGCCGGACCGCCTCGGCTAGCTCATTTTTCCCGTCAGCGGCATAAAGATTCCCCAGTTCACGCAGGGCGGACTCGTCCTCCGGTGAAAGTTTGACGCCCAACTCCATCTCAGGGATGGCCGCCTTCGTATTGCCCTCGGCGGACAGAACACGCGCCAACTGCATGTGCACCCCAGCAGAGTCGGCATTCGCCGCAAGCAACCGTCGCAGATATTCCTCCGCCTCAGGGAAGCGGTGCCCGCGCATGTAGAGATTGGCTAAACTCATGACCGCATCCATCGATTTCGAATCCAGCGCCAGCGCCTGCTTGTATTCCTGCTCAGCCCGCGCATCATTATTTTGCCGCTCAAGAAGCATCCCGGCAGAAAGATGCGGCTCAGCCTCTTCTGGTTGGAGCACCGCAGCGTGCTGGTACGCGGCGAGGGCCTTTTCCGGCTCCGCTTTCTCAATAGTCTCCCCCAGTGAGAGCCATGCGCGGTATTGCCCCTCGGCAACGTGGCTGGTGGGCTTCAGACCGGTCGCGGCCCGAAGAAATTGCTCCGCATCAGGCTGCCCCGTCTTAGCCAGTTGCAGCCCGAGATTCAGATTCGATTCGAAGACATCCGGCTTCGCCGCCACCGACTTACGGTAGGCAGCGATCGATTCATCCAGCTTGCCCAGAGCATTTTCCACGAATCCCAGATCGAACCACCCCACATAGCTTGCAGGCTCGCGGTCCACTAACTTGCGAAGCAGAGGTTCAGCGGCAGGATAATCCCGCTTATCGATCGCGGCCTCCGCCTGAGTAAGTTCGGCGGGCTGACTCGGAGAATCTTCATCCTCTACTTGGATGTGATGAACCGGTCGGTGAGGCTGGCTCGACGATGACGACGAAGACGGCGACGAAGCCCCCTGAGGTGGGTTCGTATCCTGCGCGACCAGACACACCGCAGCCGTCAACACCACCAGGCAGCCCGCGAGAACTTTACTTGCTCCCATTGGAACGCGACGCTCTATCACTACTTACCATTTCCCGCGCTATTCCCATTCAGCAGGCGCGCCAGATACTTCCCGGTGTAAGAGCCGGGGACCTTCGCAATCGCCTCCGGCGGACCCACACCGACAATTTTCCCGCCCCGCGCTCCACCCTCCGGCCCCAGATCGATTACCCAGTCGGCTGTCTTGATCACTTCGAGATTATGTTCGATCACCAGGATGGAACCTCCTGCATCAATAAGACGGCGGAAGGCTGCCAGAAGTTTGCTGACGTCATCAAAATGCAGCCCGGTCGTAGGCTCGTCAAAAATGTAAAGCAGACGCCGGCGTCGCCGACCTTCATCCCCACGCCCCGCCGCAGGCCGCCCAATCTCGCG
>Ga0070762_10001478_pt1 | contig 10872 bp, 8 predicted proteins | sample HubBroMetageREF2_FD_66726 | JGI IMG/M metagenome (GOLD analysis project Ga0070762, IMG submission 66726) | Reference soil microbial communities from the Hubbard Brook experimental Forest, New Hampshire, USA - Hubbard Brook CCASE Soil... | ecosystem: Environmental > Terrestrial > Soil > Temperate... | reverse complement strand
GTTGGCGGCGCTGCGCTCACTCTCGTGTTCGTGCATTGATCGTGACAAAGCACAATAGAGACCTGCTGGGACATGTCAACGGCCCTGGGGGCGCCCTCGCGCACCTACTAGAGGACTGGGCGCCCTGCGCGCCGCAACGCGCTCGACTTTTTCAGGGGGCCGCGCGATCTTTCCGCCCCGGCGGCTCCCCGGCGAACGGGGCTCCGGATCACTCGCGGGCCACGGATGCTCGAGGGCACATGACCATTGTGGGCGGTTGATCATGCCGGGCCATCCGCTCGGTGTGCTCGTGCAGCGCGTCAGCGCCGACTCGGTGCGCCAGGCCATCACGACCGTCTTTTCGCGCCGCCCGTACGACCGGTCGATCGGCAGGACCCTCCTCGACATGGCGTGGGACAAAGTGGTCGAGTGGTGGGATGCGCTCATGGATGGACTTCGCCATTCGGGCCCGGTGCGGACCGGCGTCTACGTCCTGCTCGTGGTGGTGTTCATCGTGGTCGTCGCCCGGATCGCCATGCTCAACACCGCGAGCGCGGAATTCCGGACCAGGGGCGCGTTCGGCGGACGGGGAAGCCCCGAAGACGCGTGGGCTGATGCCGAGCGGCTCGCGAACGCCGGGCAGTATACGGACGCCGCGCACGCGCTGTACCGCGGCCTGCTCTCCGACATGGCGCGGCAGGCTCAGATCCAGCTCCACGACTCGAAGACCGTCGGCGACTACGGCCGGGATCTGCGACGTCGCTCGTCGAGTCTCGCCCCGCGCTATCGCGACTTTGCACGCACGTACGAGACGGTAGTGTATGGGTTGGGGACCTGTGATCGCGAGCGCTACGAGCGGCTCTTCACGCTCGCGACGGGCATCGTCCGCGTCGCGGCATGACAGGGCCCGCATGACGGAGCCGGCTGGCACCGCGCCGCCATCGCGGCTCGCGTGGGCGCTGCGGCCGCGTGTGGCGCTCCCGATCCTCACCGGGCTGCTGGTGCTCGCGGTGCTGGTGACGCCGCAGTCGGCCCCGATCCAGCCCGATCTCCGCCTCACCACAAACTCGTATTCCGCTGGCGCGGCGTCCGGGATCTACGACATCGCGCGGGAGCTGGGCTGGCGCGCGGAGCGGCGCACCGTGCCGATCGCGGCTGATCTGGACACCGGGGCGGTCTACGCCGTGTTGGCGCCCACCAATCCGATCACGCCGCCCGAGGCCCACGCGTTGCTCGATGCCGTTCGCGGCGGCGCCGGTCTGATGTACGTCGTGTCGGACTCGGGCGCGCTCGAGGATTCACTTCAGGTGAACCGGTCCGATTCGGGATTCAACATGACGCGAGTCCCGAAGGCCATCGCGTCTCAGTGCGCCCATGACAACGTCGAGAATATGCTCGACTGGTTTCGCGACGGCGTGCACCTCTATCGCCTCGTCGCACACCGCGCCGTGACGTACGACATGCCGGTGTTCGTGACCGTCGACCGGCCGGGCCCGAGTGCCGAGCATCTGCCGACCGAGCCCGCGGCGTTCGGCTTCACGCTGGGGCGTGGTCGCGTCGTCGTGTATTCCGACCCCGACCTGCTCCGCAATGACGTCGTGCGTGTCTGCCGCTGGGACATCGGGCGCCGCGTCGTCGAGTCACTCAACTGGGTCGCCGGAGGCCGGCGGCAGGCCCTGGTCTTCGATGAATACGATCAGGGGTACGGGTCTCAGCCCAGCATGTGGCGCGTCAGCCGCCAGTTCCTCTTCGGCTCGGTGGTGGGCCGCGCATTCGCGCAGGCGATCGGCGCCGCGCTGGTGCTGATGCTGGCGCTGGGCGTCCGGCCGCTTCCGCCGCGCGAAGTGCCTCGCATCGAGCGCCGGTCGCCGCTCGAGCACGTCACGGCGCTCGCGCGCGCCTACGAACGGATCAGCGCGACCCGCCTCGTCGCCCGCCGGCTCGCGGCGGGACTCCGGCGCCGGCACGGACGCGGCTCGTGGTCCGCGCGCGCGGCTGGTGCTGCGGTCACTACTGGCTCTGGTACGAGCGGCGGGGATGCGGACGAGCGATTCCTGTCCGCCGTCGTAGCGGGGCATCCCGACGTCGCCGCGGATGCGGCGCGAATTCTTTCCGCCGAACGCGCACCGATCCCGGCGAGCGGCTTGCAGGCCCTCGCCGATGCCGTCGACCACATCGATCACGCATTCCCTCCCCCCAAGCCGTGAGGCCGCACCGTGCCTGACACACCACCGCTGACCGCCGAACAGATCGCCGACGCGCTTCGCCGCATCCGCGATGCCGTCTCGACCCGGGTCGTCGGCCAGGACCAGGTGATCGAAGAGGCCGTCGTCGCGTTCCTCGCTCGCGGGCACATCCTGCTCGAAGGCGTCCCCGGAACGGCGAAGACGCTGCTGGTGCGCACCCTGGCGGACGCACTCGGCGCCCGGTTCGGGCGCATCCAGTTCACGCCCGACCTCATGCCATCGGACATCACGGGTGTCAGCGTGCTCCGCGATGCCGCGCGCGACTTCGAGTTCCGCGCGGGCCCGATCTTCACCGACTTGCTGCTGGCCGACGAGATCAACCGGGCGCCGGCCAAGACGCAGGCGGCGCTGCTCGAGGCGATGCAGGAGCGGCAGGTGACGACCGACGGTGTCGCGCGGCCGCTCGATCCCCTCTTCACGGTGTTCGCGACGCAAAACCCGGTCGAGTATGAAGGCACGTATCCCCTGCCTGAGGCCCAGCTCGACCGGTTTCTGGTGAAGATCAAGGTCGCGTATCCGGCGAAAGAGGCGGAGCTCGAAATGCTGTCGCGGTACTCGGAGGGGTTCGACGCGGACCGGCTGAGTACCCGTCCCGTCGCGCCGGTACTCGACGCGGCAGGATGCCGGGCGCTGCGTGCGGCGGTGGATGGAGTCAAGGTCGCGCCGGAGGTGCGGGAGTACGTCGCCGACATCGTGCGTGCAACTCGCGAGGACACCGGGCTCACGCTCGGCGGATCGCCCCGGGCGATGGTGGCGCTCTTCCGCGCGGCACAGGGTGCGGCGCTCCTCGCGGGCCGCGACTTCGTGACGCCGGATGACGTCAAGGACTACGTGCCCGCGGTGCTGCGGCACCGCGTGATCGTCGCCCCGGAGCTGGAAGTCGAGGGGCGCTCCGCGGACGACGTGCTGCAAGGTGTGCTCACGCGTGTCAATGCCCCGAAGTGACAAGCGGCACACGCCCTGGGCACACGCCCTGGGCACACGCCCTGGGCACACGCCCTGGGCATACGCCCTGGGCATACGCCCTGGGCACGCGGGCTGCCTGAATCCGTGAGCACCTGATGTACGTCCCGACACGCCGGCTCGCGGCAGCCGTGCTCGTGACGGCGCCAGCGTGGTGGCTCGCGGCCCTCGGGTCGTCGCTCGCGTTCGTCGTCGCCCCCGTGCTGCTCGTCGCACTCGCGATCGCGGCGCTGGCCGATGCGCTCGCGATTCCGGGGCGCCGATCGGTCACGGTCATCCGATCGTTTCCCGCGTCGGTCGGCGTGCGGGATGTGGTGACCGGGACGTACGAGGTGTCGGCGCGGTGGCCGTTCCGGGTCGCGGGTGAGATTTACGACGCGCTGCCGTCCGCGCTTCGCCGCGAGACACCGGCGCCGGGGGCATTCGCCGTGCAGCCCGGCGGCGACGCGCGCGTGTCGTTCTCGGTGAGTGGCCGCGACCGTGGGGACTGGCCGCTCGGCCCCGTCGCGCTCCGCCTCGCCGGACCGATCGGCCTCATGGCGCGGACCGTCCAGTATCCGCAGGACGACCACACGCTCGTGACACCGTCGATCGCATCGGTGCGACGATACCGGCTCCTGGCCCTGCAGCGGCGTCTCCGCGACGCGGGCGTGCGGGTCCTGCGGCGGCGCGGGGAGGGCACGAGCTTCGCCGGGCTGCGCGAGTATGTGCAAGGCGACGATCCGCGGTTCATCGACTGGAAGGCCTCGGCTCGGCGCCGGTCCCTCATCACGCGCGAGTTCTCCGTCGAGCAGGGGCAGACCGTGTTGATCGTGATCGACTGCGGGCGCCTCATGACCCAGCTCGCGGACGACCTGCCACGATTCGAGTACGCGCTGTCATCGGCGCTGGTGCTGGCGGATGTCGCGGCCGGGTCGGGCGATCAGGTCGGGATGATGGCGTTCGACGATCAGGTGCGGGCCTGGGTGCCGCCAGCGCACGGGACGGAGGCGCTGCGGTCGATCCGCGCGGGACTCATCCCGCTCCGCGCCTCGATGGCGGAGCCGGATTACGCTACCGCGTTCCGCACGCTGGATGCGCGCCAACGCAAGCGGGCCCTGATCGTGTTCTACACCGATGTCATCGACCCGCGCGCATCCCAGTCCTTGATCGCCCACACGACGCGCGGGGCGCGCCATCATCTTCCGGTCGTCGTGGCGTTGCGCAACGAGGCGCTGGTCGCCGCGGCGACCGCGGCGGGCGGCCACACGACGACGGCGATCTACGAGCGGGCGGCGGCTGAGGAATTGCTGTCGGCGCGCGACGAAGCGCTGCAGCGGATGCGTCAGGCGGGTGTGTCGGTGATCGACGTGCGGCCGCAGGCCATGACGGCAGCGGTGGTGAACCGCTACCTCGAGCTCAAGGGTCGCGGCGTGGTGTAGCGGGTTAGCAGGCCGACCCCCGCGAACAGCCCGAGTTCCCGGTGGCGTATTCACAAATCTGATGGCGCTTTGAGTCGTCGATGAGATCGGAGGGGACAGCCATCCAGGCCGCCCCCTCATGTCGGGGCGCTACTCCGCTTTAAACGCGGTGCGCGACTCGCCCTTCGCCAGAAACCGCACGATCAAAGGAGGGAGGAGCGGCGAATCAAAGATGTCGTAGTGCGTGGTGCCCGGCAGAATCGCCAGCCGAGCATTTGACATCCCGGACCCGTCCACGCCGCCATCTTTGGTGCCGCCGCCGAGCAGATGGAAGAACTCCACCATGTGCTCCGGCCGTATCGCATCGGCGTCGCCAAAAACCAGCAACGTCGGCGCCGCGATCGATTTCACCTCGCGCGTCCAATCGAAATCCTGCCTCAGGAGCGCCCCGGTCTTGTCGAGCAACACGGGCCAATCTCCAGGACGCGGCGCGATGCGGGCATACGACTGGTACGCGGGGCTCGGCTTCATCGCCTCGGCCATTCCGGCGCCCACGTGCTGCATCGCCGCGCGACCCTCCGGGTACCAGCCCGACGGCTGAACCACCGCCGAGACCACGACAAGTTTGTTGACCATCTCGGGGTGTTGAATCGCTGTGCGGAGCGCGACCGATCCTCCCAGGGAGTATCCCACGATGTCCGCCTTGGGAACTTTGAGATAGCGGAGTAGCGCCGCGATATCGTCCGCCATCGCGTCGCAGCTGAACGGACGATCGATGTCCGCCGTGCGACCGTGCCCTTGCAGATCCACCGCGATCACGCGTTGCGTGCGCGCGAGGTTCGCGATCATGCCCTCGATGAGTTCCGTGTTGCTAAGACCGCCGTGGAGCACGACCACTGGCGCGCCCGTCCCGCGAATCTCGTAATAGAGCTTAAGGCCATTCACCGGTGCGTACCCCGATTCAGGAGTCGGCACGTCCGGCGTATGAAGGGCGGTCGGGCCTGCCGACGCCAGTGCCAGACTGGCGGCGGACGTGGCAATCAATCTCGCCATGGACAACATCGTCGGAATCCTCGCGCAAAAGGGAGTGGTCAGTGTCGCCTATGCGATGACGTCGAACCGGGCTCCGGATTCTCGACATCGTCGCGTGCCCAGTGACGCCGGCCTGTCCGGGGGCAGGCTCAGGTGTGAGTGGGACGAATCGGAACCCGGCTGCGAGTTATGCGAATGGCGGGGAGCGCTACGTTTCGTCCCACGAGCAAAACCCGTGAACGCCTCGAGGTAGGGGGCAGCGAATCATTTGTTTTTGGAGGAGGGCGGGTGAGTCACGGCCGTCTGTCGATTTCGCCGGCCTTCGTTCGACGCCACCATACGGACACTTCCGACCCCTGATCTCTGACCCTTGCTGAGGATTCGGACTATGCGGTTCATGGCAATCCAGTGGGAGGGACAGCACATCGCGAACGGCCCAGTGCTGCCGCCGACGAACGACCAGATCACGAGAATGATGAGCTTCCACGAAGAGCAGGTGAAAGCCCGAGTGCTGTTGCAGGCCGAGGGGCTGCACCCGAGCTCGAAGGGTGCGCGTGTGCGGTTCTCAGGCAAGAAGCGGACGGTCACCGACGGGCCGTTCACCGAGACGAAGGAGCTCGTCGCCGGATTCTGGATTATTGAGGCCAAGTCGATGGAGGACGCGATCGAGTGGGTCAAGCGCATGCCCAACGTGTGGCGAGAAGACACCGAGATCGAGGTCCGGCAGGTGGCCGAAGCCGAGGATGTGGGAGAGGCGATGACGCCGGAACTGGAAGCGCAGATGGCGAGGCTGCACAGCGAAGCCCCACTGGGACATCGCCGGCCGGAACATCAATCGTGAGGCGCTGACGCTCGAGCTCAAGGATCGCGGCGTGGTGTCGCGTCGCACATCCATGGCATCAGGAGACAACAAATGAGAAGGATCATCGGGACTGCTTTTGTTTCGCTCGACGGGGTGATGCAGGGTCCGGGCGGCGAGACGGAAGATCCGAGCGGCGGGTTCGATCTCGGCGGGTGGATCATCCAATACTCGGATGAGCAATCCAGCGACGCCGTCCGGCGGATGGCAGGCACGCTCACCAAGCCAAATGACCTGCTGTTCGGGCGCAAGACGTACGACATCTGGGCCAACTTTTGGCCGCATGCCGGCGCGGACCAACCGCTTGCGGCTGTGATCAACAAGGCCAACAAGTATGTGATGACCAGTCGCACGGAGACGCTGGCGTGGAGCAAGAGCCACCCTGTCCACGGCGTTGACGAATTGAAGAAGGTCAAAGCCGCCGACGGGCCTGACATTGTCCTGTGGGGCAGTTCGACGCTCTATCCGCAGCTATCAGAGGCCAATCTCCTCGACCGCCTGCTGCTGATGACGTTTCCGGTGATGCTCGGAAAGGGCAAGAAGCTCTTCGGAAGCACCTCGCGTTCCGCCCCGATGAAGCTCGTCGCGAGTGAAGTGACATCGACGGGAGTGATCATGGCGACGTACGCCAACGCGCGACCGGCTTTCAGCGGCGACCGCTTGTAGCATCCGTCACCGGCCCGACCCCGATGCAGTCGGATGCAGCACAGATCCCCCGCAGATGCATCGCGTTGCGCGCATTTTGGGACAATGGAGCCATGCGCAAAATATGGGACACAGGCCCGTCTTACTTGATAGGCGGTGATTTTGGGTGCAATGTGGTCTCGCGTGGTGTGAGTCCTTAACACTTTTTCGCAGTCATTTGCAGCCAGCGGAGGCGCGCGTGTACCCGTTCCATCGTGTTTTCTGCTCCTTGCCCATCGGCGCGGCGAATACACTTGCCGCCGCTGCACTCGTCACAGCCGGCCTGGTGGCGTGTAGCCCCAAGACCGACACTGCGCCGGCGGCCGACGCCACGCCGGCCTTCGTCCCGCCGCCAGCGTCGACCGGCCCGGCGCTGCAACCGACCGACCTGTACCACCTCGAGTCCGTCACGTCAGTCGCGATCTCCCCGGATGGCAAGCGCGTGGCGTATTCGGTGGGTCATCACGACTCGCCGCAGCGGACGACGCCGAGCTTGATGGTGGTCGAGTTGCCGAGCGGGCAGCCCGCCCCAGTCGGGCCGGCGAAATCGAGTGGAAGCGCACCGCACTGGTCCCCGGACGGCAAATCGCTCGCGTATGAAGGTAGCGCCGACGGCCAGTCCGGCCTGTGGGTAGCCCAGTCGGACGGGTCGGGCGCCACCTTCATCGCGCCCATGGACGGAACCAACTTTCCCGTGCCCGGATCCGGCAACCGCATCAGCTGGTCGCCCGACGGCAAACAGATCGCCTTCGTCTCATCCACCCCGGGCCCGGAGACGGCAGCCGCTGAAGGTGATCCGCACGTCTTTACCCGGTATCTCTATAAGCCGGACGCCGCGGAAGGGGTCCATCCCTTCCAGGACAACAAGCGCCTGCACGTCTTCATCGCCGACGTCGCCTCGAAGCAGGTGCACCAGCTCACCAGCGGCGACCGCTACGAACATTCCATCGCGTGGGCGCCCTCGGGTGACAAGATTCTCTTCGAGTCGAACATGGAGGAGCACCCGGACGAGAACTTCAACTACGACATTCTCACCGCTGGCGTGAGCGATGGCGCGATTCACCAGCTCACGCATCAGGTGGGTCCCAAGTACGGCGCGGTGTGGTCGCCGGATGGGTCGAAAATCGCCTACGCCCACACCACCCGTCCGATCACCTCGATGGAAACGACCGCGGAGGATGACCACCTCTACATCATGAACGCCGATGGATCCAACGCGCATCTGGTCACGGGCCAGGCCGATCTGCGCTATGGCGTGCCGCAGTGGTCAGCGGACGGTTCGCAGCTCTACTTCACCCTGCAGGACCACGGGCAGGTGCGGCTCGAACGCGAGCCCGCGGCCGGCGGTGCGCCCGAGGTGGTCGTCGGAGGCGATGGCTCGCTGGGCTACAGTGGATGGTCGCTCGCCAAGACGGGCGCCGTCGCCTACGCGTACAGCACGCCCACCTCGCCGCCGCAACTGTATGTGACGACCGGCACCGGCGCGCCGCAGCAGCTCACGCATCTCGACCAGGACATATTGGGTGGCAAGCAGATCGCGCCCGTCGAGCGGTTGGAGGTCAAGACCAAGGACGGCCTCACCGTGGAGGCGTTCCTCACGCGTCCGGCCAACGTCGGGTCCTCGCCCGCGGCCCATTCCGTTCCCCTCGTGGTGAACGCCCACGGCGGCCCGCACGGCGAGCAAGGTCCGGAGTTCAACTCCACGAACCAGATCTACGCGGGCCACGGTTTCGCCACGCTGATGGTCAACTATCGCGGTTCGACGGGCTACGGCCAGGCGTTTGAGGACAAGATCCTGAACGACCAGGACGGCGGCGAGATGCGCGACGTGCTCGACGCGGTCGACGCCGCACTGGCCAAGTACTCGTGGCTCGATCCGAACCGGCTTGGCGTCGAGGGCACCAGCTACGGCGGACAGGTCGCCGACTTCCTCCCCACCATGACGACGCGCTTCAAGGCGAGCATTCCGACCGCCGGCGTCTCCAACCTGGTGACGGAAACCTATGTCTCCTATTACCACGACTACCTGCCCTCCGAGTACAAGGGCAACTTCAACTCGCCCGAGCGCAAGGACATCCTCTGGAATCATTCCGCGGTGCGTTTCGCCAACAAGGTGACGACGCCGATGCTGATCATTCATGGCGCGAACGACAACGACGTGCCGTGGGTGCAGGCGGAGGAGTACTATATCGCCCTGAAGCAGGCCGGCGATCAAACCGAGTTGGTGCTCTACCCGAATGAGGGCCACGGCATCCGCGGAACGGGGCATCAGGTGGACAAACTCACGCGCAGCATGCAGTGGTACGACAAGTACTTCGTGCCGGCTCCGACCGACGAGCACAAGAAAACGTCAGTCGGGAACTGACGCGTCCTTCCGCCCCACGGTTGCGTCCTGCCGGCGCCGTGGGGCCCGGTGAGGTGTCCCGGCGCGGAGTAGCAGCGAGCGGGTAACTTGGCCATCGTTCGCACATGGCCGAACAACCAGTTTCCTTCGACCGCGAGACGAGACGGCGATTCGTCAGCGCCATCAGGGTCTTTTTCGGCTCGGAGGTCAAATGGCAAGCCCGCGGCCTCTTCGCGCTGCTCATTGCGTTCGCGCTCGCCATCAACGGGCTGAACGTCGTCAATAGCTATGTGGGCCGCGACTTCTTCACGGCCATTTCCCGGCGGAGCCAATCAGGATTCATTCGCCAGGCCGCGCTCTACATCGGCGTGTTCGCGGGATCGAGCCTCGTGCTCGTGTTTTACCAATTCACGCAGGACCGGCTGGGGTTGTTCTGGCGAGTCTGGATGACGCGCCGCATTACCGGCCAGTACCTCGCGAATCACGCGTACCTGCAGATCAAGGAGTCAGGCTCGGTCCTCAATCCCGACGAGCGCATCGCGGACGACGTCCATGCGTTCACGGGCACCACGCTCTCGTTCACCGTCATGCTGGTGAACGGCACGCTCGCGGTGGTGTCGTTCTCCGGAGTGCTGTGGACGATCAGCCCGGCGCTCTTTGGTGTCGCGATCGGCTACGCCTGTCTCGGCACCCTGGTGACGATTGTCCTGGGCCGTCCGCTGCTCTCGCTGAACTACCGCCAGTTGGACCGCGAGGCCACGTTCCGCTCGACCCTGATCCACGTGCGCACCGAGGCGGAAGCGATTGCCATCTCCCGGCGAGAAGGCAACCTGATGACGCGGCTCATGGGACAGCTCGACGATCTCGCGGCGAACACCCGGCGGACGATCTCGGTGAGTCGCAACCTGGGGTTTTTCACGACCGGATACAACTACCTGATCCAGATCATCCCCGCGCTGGTCGTGGCGCCCCTGTTCATTCGCGGCAAGGTGGAATTCGGAGTGGTCACCCAATCGGCGATGGCGTTCTCGCAGGTGGTGGGCGCGTTCTCGATCATCGTCGATCAGTTTCAGTCCATCTCCTCGTTCGCCGCCGTGGTCGTGCGGGTGAGCGCACTGTCGGGCGCCGTGGAGACCGATCCAGACCGCGCGGCCCCGGCGATCACGCTCGTCGAGGCCGAAGGACGCATCGCGTACGATCGGCTGACTTTGTCGTCGGCGAGCGACGGCCACGCGGTGCTGACGAACCTGACCGCGGAGATTCCTCACGGCACAAACGCACTGGTCGTGGGATCCGACGAGACCGCGCGGACGGCGCTCTTCGACGCCACCGCGGGCATCTGGCCAGCGGGCAGCGGTACGGTGA
>Ga0070762_10001476_pt1 | contig 10882 bp, 10 predicted proteins | sample HubBroMetageREF2_FD_66726 | JGI IMG/M metagenome (GOLD analysis project Ga0070762, IMG submission 66726) | Reference soil microbial communities from the Hubbard Brook experimental Forest, New Hampshire, USA - Hubbard Brook CCASE Soil... | ecosystem: Environmental > Terrestrial > Soil >... | reverse complement strand
GCATGGCGACGTGCTTGTGCGATCCCAGGTCGTCGGTTTCAAAAAGATCAAGTTCTTTACCAACGAGAATGTCGGCTCCGGACAACTCGAACTGCCAGAGAACGAGATGCATACGACTTCGTTCTGGCTGACGCTCGGACACAGCTTGCTTTCGGGTTTGCCGTTCAGCCTCTCTGAACGTCAGAACGGGATCTTCGGATTGCTCTATGCGCTTGGGTCGATGGCGACGCTGCTGATGATGTGCGATCGCCGCGACTTAGGCACAGGCGTCGGTGAACGCCCGCCGAGTTCGGCAACTGAGATCAATTGGGAAGATTTCGCCGCTCCCTCGAACGGTTCCGAGGTGAAAGAATTCTTCGAGCCCAACCTCTACATCTACGATGCTTACCCAGGCGGAATCGGAATCAGCGAACCGCTGTATCGCGCTTCGGACACGTTGTTGAACCGCACCCTCGAACTGATCAGCGCGTGCGCATGCGAGAACGGCTGTCCATCGTGCGTGGGACCGACCGCCGATCGCAGTGAAAGAACGAAAGAGGTTGCGCTTGAGATTCTCGGACGCTTGTCCGGAAACACTGATTTCGCTGTGACGAGGACGGCCGAAACCGCATGAGCAAGCGCTACGTCAGCCTGAAGGCGCTACAGCGCTCTCATTCGATCCCCTCAGAAGAGTCGGAGAGCCACCGGCATTTGCCTCTAGGAAAGCATGATGGTGCATTGTCGCGACCGGTAGCAGTGCGGATCGACCGGGAGCGCGTGGCCCAGGCTCTGAGGGGCACGGCGAAGACCAATGCGTATGGAGAATATTTTTCCGTTCGCTCGTGGTGCGCTCAGCCCCCGCGGTATTCTCCCGATCCGTGTGCGATCAAACTGCTGGTCCCGGACCTAGTCGACGAGATCTCTGATCCGGACCAATGGCTTTTTCTCGATACAGAAACAACCGGTCTTTCAGGAGGCAGCGGCACATATGCGTTTCTCGTGGGTGTAGCCTGGTGGGAAGGCGGAGGGCTTGAGATCGAGCAGTTCTTCCTGCGCGAGTACAGCGAGGAACGCTCGTTACTGCTTGCTTTGCGTGAGCGCATTGCGGAACGCCCGGTTCTTGTCACTTTCAACGGGAAGTCGTTCGACTGGCCACTGCTCGAAACCCGCTATCGTATGTCTCGCAAGGTTTCTGTGCCCACGCCGCGGGCTCACCTTGATTTCCTGCATCCAGCCCGAAACCTCTGGCGGCTGCGTCTGGGGTCTGTGCGACTCTCAGAGCTGGAACGTGATGTCCTCGCCTGGGACCGAGGGACCGACCTGCTCTCTGGAATGATTCCTCAAATCTACTTCGACTATTTGCGCGGAGGTTCGCCCGAACGGCTCATTCCCGTACTCAACCACAACCAAATGGACCTGCGGGGTCTAGCGGCACTGTCCAGCCGGATTCTCTCACTTCTGAGTGATGCTGAAACCCTGGGCCAAGACGGACTGGAACTGTTTGGTGTCTCCCGCATCTGCGAGAAGCGAGGGGAACACGGCCGAGCCCGCGGCCTCTACGAAAAGTCGATTGCATCCATTCTGCCGACCGAGACAGACCGTGCAGCGCGGCGCTCGCTCGCACGGCTTGCCAAGCGGGACGGCGATTTCGATCTGGCGTGTGAGCTTTGGAAAGATGTCCTGGGAAATTCACGACACGGCTATGAAGCCTACGAACAACTGGCGATCTATTACGAGCACAAAGCTCGTGATCCGGAGCAAGCTCGACTGATCGTGCGGCAGGCGCTCGGTGAACTACGGCGGGCACTCGAAGGGGGTGACATCACGCCCGGCGCTCATCGTGAATTCAGAGCCAGATTCGATCGCCGAATGGAGCGACTGGAACGCAAGAGTCGAAGGCCGTTATTGGATGCCATGGCCATCGAAGCTCAGGCTTAAAGGTGATGAGATGGAAGAGGGGCGAAAGCGCGTATTAGGAATCATGGCCAGTATTCTGGTCGCGCGTCATCTAAAGACAACCGAGGATCTGCATGACAGCCGACCGAGTCCGCGCACGGAGTCGCTGGTCGCATCCGCCGTGCAGTGGGCCGAGCGAATCCTAAGAAGGATCGACGGGACGTTTGCGGATTCGGCGGATGACAAACGACGGCCGCGAACCTAGAAACGGCTGGAACAATATTGGTGCGAAAAAAGATCGAAGTGGAAAGACCGACAAGAATGAGTCCAAGGTACTGGCGAGGTTCTGTGATGAATGGTTCTGGTGACGTGGGTTCAGAAGAACACAACCGGGTTTTGAACGCGGTACCGCTCGAAAACGCCGTCTTGTGTGCGGAATGCGATGTGGTCAGTGACAGCCCGCATGACGTCTGACTGGTCTGCGGCAGTCATTCGTTGTTTAACGTCGCTCGAATATTCGGCGGCAACCTCCCCAAGAAACGGGCGCGTTTGATTACCATGCGACCGGTCGAAGCCCCGACCCGCCAAGTGATGGTTCTTGCTAAACCTCATAGGTCGAACTGGAGGACCACGGAGTTCCGTCAACTCTCCGCCGTCGCGGTCAAGGAACATGGAACTGAGACGGACCCTGCGATGTTGGTCCGTCCGCAAGGCGATTGAGGATTCGAGGGGATGCCCGAGGACGCCTCCCCTCTGAAATGGAATTGCGTTACTCCCGGTGGAATGCGTCTCCCTGCAATTGGATGCTCGGGTCTTCTTTTATTTGCTTGATGACCACAGCATGAAGGCCCTTTCGCTCGTAAACATCGCCGACAACTTGGACGTATTTGCCGACGAAGGGCATCAATTTCGAACGCTGATCGGTGTCGGGCATGGAGGAAGAAATGGGAAGGTACATGGTCCCGTCATCCGCGAGTATGGCGAGGGGCGATCCCTGGCGAGCGCACCCCAGCGCACAATCGCGGTTGAAGCGTCGCGCGGTGGATTCCTTGTTCTGCAGGGGGCAGGCTATGTCGCGAACCAGACCGGAAACTGTCTGGTTGCTCAGAGGTTTATCAGAATCATCGGCTACAGGGTTAGCAGCGAGAAAGATAGTCAGCACCGAGATACCGGCGAGCGCAAAACAACGGCGAAACATCGTCATAAGCATTGCTCCTCAGATCTTGAAGCTACTTCCGAAGATTACGGAAGATTCGCCGCCAGACGTTTTGACAAACGTCAAATCGAAATTCCGTACTTCGCGATAAGCTGTAGACATGAATCACGAGGGAATCGCTGAGATAGGCGCCCTGGTTGGCGACGAGACTCGCGCGCGAACTCTCGTAGCCCTAATGGACGGCTTCGCACTTCCGGCAGGAGAACTTGCTCGTCTGTCAAATGTCTCGGCCGGAACGATCAGTTCTCATCTTTCGAAGCTCGTTGACGGCGGACTGCTGAAAGTTGAGGCCCAGGGGAAACATCGTTACTACCGGCTCGCGGGGCCGAAGGTGGCGACGTTGATCGAGTCCTTCGGCACACTCGTGCAACTGCCGAAAGTCTCGAGTCCCAATCCGAGGGTTCCGGGGAGCTTGCAATATGCGAGGACCTGCTATCGGCATTTGGCGGGCTATGTTGCGGTTGAGTTGAACAAGGTAGCGATTGAAAAGGGGTACTGGGTTAGGTCGGCGCTTGCGGACAAGCGTTACGATGTGACCGCCAAAGGCGAAGTATGGCTAAGCTCCATTGGCATAGAAGCGTTGCCAGGTCGAGGTGGCAAGGGCTTCGCCCGGGAATGCTTGGACTGGTCGGAACGCAGGCATCACCTGGCAGGAGAGTTGGGATCGTTTTTGCTGGATCGATTCCTCGCGCTGAAGTGGATCGCGAGAATCGAAGGGAAACGCTCGGTTCGCATTACGCACCGTGGTCAAGAGGAGTTGAGGCATCACTTTGGGATGGTACTGGGCAGCTAGCCCGTCTCTTATCTTACAGTCCTGATTTTTGCCCTCATCCCGGGACTTTATTTCTTCAACCTCATGACCCGATTGCGGCTTTACGCCGTCGGCGTCGTTCCCAGAGCGAGCACCAAGGCTAACCTCTGGCGCATGTGCTCATTTGTTTCTCCGAAATCAATCTGTTGCATTAGCTTACCGTTGGCGTTCCTGTGCTTGAAGCGCCTGTTCAAAGTCTTTTTCCATTTCTGTGAGGTGGCGCCCCAATTCGTCGGGATCGAAGAAGGGGTTCGGAGCCCCTTCTTTCTGGCGCGCTGCCTTGCCTTCGAAATCGAACCAGAAGCCGTGCGCCGCCAGAAGCACATCGACGTGCATGCGTCGCAGTTTAATGAAGGAATTGCGGACATCTTCGACGATGTTGGGATATGCTGCGTTGTTTGTCAGCTTGTATGGCGATACGGTGAGGCCACACAGAAAAAGCACGTCGTAATCCTTGCCGTTCTCGTTCGTCCGCATTGACCAACTCGTGCACCCTTTGGTGTGCCCCGGAGTGAGGTGAGCGGTCAGGCTAACTCCACCAAGTTCGATCGCATCCCCGTCTACAATCGTCCGTTCCGGCCTGATCGGTTCGTATCCGATATCCTCTCCATTCGCGAACGCTCCAGTGTTGGCATAGTCGCCTTTGCCGCCTGCGATCATCAGGTCGCCGTCCAGTTTGCTGGCGGCGAGTGTCGCTCCGATCTGGCGCTTAAATTCGGCAAAGCCGCCGCAATGGTCAATGTGAGCCTGGGTGTTCAATAAGATCTTCACGTCACTCGTCTTAAAGCCGAGCCTTTCGATGTTGGCTTCCGTCTGCTTCAACATCTGAATATCACCGGTATCGATCAGGACGTGGCCCGCAGGCGTAACGATCAAGAACGAACTGATCATGTTGCTGCCAACGTAGTAGATGTTTCCCACAACGCGCCGGGGTTCGACCGGTTGCGACCAGTCTCTCAGTACTTTGTTCAGTGCCTCCTGTTCGGTTTCTGTCTTTTCGGCTGAGAACACCTTGTGCACAATCTTCCACTGGTTTCCGATCTTAAGAAGTGACAGATGATCCCGAAACAAGACCTGCGGATAGTCGAGCGTCACCACCGCGCTGGCTGCGGTACCGCTGACGTCCAGGCTCTCGACCCGGCGTACCCGACGATACTCGTCCGCCGCAGGCCCATGGAATCTGGCGGCAAATTCTTCTCGCGTCCATTGCTTCAACTGGCCGTTGTCGACGAATTCGATCCGGGCATCTCGGTCGAACGCTTGGCGAATGAAATCGCCGTTGCCGGTAGCGTGCGCCTCGAAATAGAGCTCAATGGCATCTCGTGGGTTCTCCTGCGCTTTTGCGGTTAACGCAACCATCAAAACTATTGCCAATGTGACAAGCGGAAAGAACATGTTCGTTCTCCACAGAATATTCATGGTTCGTTTCAGATCTCGCGCCAAAAGTTAAAGAATCTCGAACACCTCGTACTTAACTTCGTCCGCACCTCGCGCGCCAACTCCCACGCTCACGATCTTGTTCAGCCAGGAGTATTTCGCAGACGCGGTTTCAAAAAACGGGGCCGTTCGTAGGTAATACTCGGAAGGAGCAAGTTGTTCGCCCCGCGCCCGTCGTGCGTCGACCTCGGCAGACGCATGGCGCACCCCACGATAGGTCATGAGGACGAGTGCCTGATCATCAGTTCGTAGAATCAAACGCACATCCTGCTGATAAGAGCCATCCGCACGCAGCAAAAGAAGGTCTGAACTGGCTTCTGGCAGAACTTCACCGCGAAGACGATCGCCGCTGAATTCCCCACCAGACACCGTGAATACCCGTCGATTCCCGGCGGGGGTGTCTCCAAGGTCAAGAGTTGGAGGAAGCTTCATCGTGATCGTGAACAGGTGACGTGACTCGAGTTCTGGCATAGCGGAGATCCCCAAGGAGTTCTGGGCGGCCTGCCACAAGTAAAGCATTCCAGTGGACTGGAAGGTGCAAGTACGGAATCAGTTTCGCTAGGCCAAGTGGGGTGCTATCGTGGTCGAGCCGTCGTTTGTGGGGTTGTTATGAACATGCACTATCAGATTGGCGAGTTCGCTGAACTCGGTGGAGTCTCTGCCAAAACACTGCGCTTTTACGATGAGATTGGACTTTTGCGGCCAGCCAGTGTAGATCCGCGAACGGGATATCGGCACTATTTACCGCAACAACTCGAGGAACTGGCGTCGATCCTCGCTCTCAAGAACCTGGGAGTGTCCCTTGCGAAGCTTCGCGAATTGACGGCCAAGAGAGCATCTGTCGCCGATCGGAGGAGCGTCCTCAACGAGTTGAAGGAAACAGTCGAACATTCAATCCGGACAGCAACGAGGTCCCTGGATTGGATCAATGCGGCCATGGAGGAGATTGGCGAGAGTCAACCGCCGATTGCGGTCGTCGTGAAACGACGGCCAGCGCTTCCGATTGCTTCCTTGCGAGTCGAACTCAAGCACTATGCCGAGGTGTCAATTTTCGAGCGTGAATTGTCGACTGTGTTGCCGCCTAACTGCGTGGGAAGCCTGCGCGGGGTTCTCTGGCATCGCTGCGCGGATTCGGGAGCGCTAGAAGCGGAGCCATTTGTCGCGTTGAAAAAGCCCGCCCCAGCGGAGGTTGGCTGCGAACGGAAACATCTGCCCGAAGCAACGCTGGCCTGCGCGTACTCGCGTCTCGACGACGAGAGTTCCGAGCGAGCCTATGCTGCCATTCGCCGCTGGATGAAGGTGAGGGGTTACCGATTGGCTGGCCCAAAACGCGAGCTCTATCTCGGACAAATGCTCGAAATCCAGTTTCCACTGCATGAAAATTAGACACGATTGTCCCCGAGGGGTTGTGCTCTATCGGCCCTGATGCGGTTCGCCGCCCCGCCGTATGGATACAATCAATATTCCCCAGGGGAGCGCAGTCAGTCACTCGAAAACAGACTCATAAAGAATAGTGGGAGCCGCCTTGGCGGCGGCAAGCCACGCACGACCGGTGCTGCGCGAGTCGAGAGGAACTACCGCTAGCGACGATGTGAGAGCCAGGCGTATTCTGCGGTTCCATGGTGCGAAAAATCGTCCACGTGGACATGGATGCCTTTTACGCTTCGGTCGAGCAGCGCGATGATCCACAATTGCGCGGCAAGCCGGTGATCGTTGCATGGAAAGGAAATCGGTCGGTTGTCTGTGCGGCATCGTACGAGGCGAGGAGTTTCGGCGTTCGCTCAGCCATGCCGGCGAAGCGCGCAGAACGGCTGTGCCCAGATGCGATTTTTATTGCTCCCGATTTCACCAGATATCGTGCTGTTTCCAAGGAAGTGCGCGAGATCTTCAAACGCCACACCGACCTGATCGAACCCTTATCCCTCGATGAGGCCTACCTGGATGTGACCACGAACAAGACCGGCCTACCAACAGCAACACTTGTAGCGAGAGCAATCCGTGAGCAGATCCGGAACGAATTGCACTTGACAGCTTCTGCCGGTGTGGCACCGAACAAGTTCCTGGCAAAACTCGCGTCAGACTGGCGGAAACCGGACGGTCTTTTTGTGATCCAGCCCCAAGAGGTGGATGCGTTTCTCCTGCCCCTGCCGGTTGGTCGGCTTCCGGGAGTCGGAAAAGTCACCGAAGAGAAGCTGGCGAAACTTGGAATCAAGACTGTGGGAGAATTACGCGGTCTCGAACTGGCGCAGCTTGAAAATAAATTCGGGCGCTATGGAGTGCGTCTGTACGAACTTGCGCGAGGCGTTGACGAAAATCCAGTGGTCCCGGATCGGCCCACGCAGTCGATATCGGTCGAGGACACATTTCAGCAAGATGTTCTGCTGACAGAAACCGAACCGATGATCCGCCGCCTGGCAGAAAAGCTCTGGTCCGCGTCGCGCAAAGAGCCGCGGATTGCACGCACCGTAGTCCTGAAGCTGAAGACGAGCGAGTTCAAGATTCTGACGCGAAGTTGCACACCGAATTCTCCGCCATGCTCTTTAGAAGAACTGACTGAAATCGCTCTGAAGCTTCGCGAACGAGTGGATCTCGACGCACGGCGACGCTATCGCCTTGTGGGCGTTGGCTTGAGCAGCTTTCGGGATGCAGACGAGACCACCGGACAGTCAGCACTTTTCGAGTGAGGCTCAGTCCGCGGCAGCTGCGCCCGGCTGCTGCTTCATCATCTCTTCCATCCCTTTCTTCATTTCTTTGGCTGTCGGTTCCGCCTTGTGTGTCCCAACCATCCACGTATAACCATCGGGATCGACGACGTTGCCGCAGCGGTCACCCCAAAACATATCCATCACCGGACCTTGCGCAGTAGCCCCAAGCTTGGTCGCCTTCTCGACGACTTTGTCGACGTTCTCAACGTATATGTAGAGAGTGGCGGGAGAGGCGCCGACGCTCTTCGCGCTCCGCCTTCCCATCGCAGGACTCTCCGGACCGAGCATCAGAGTTGTGCCGCGCAGGGTGAGTTCCGCATGCATCGGTTTTCCGTCGGGGCCGTTCATGATGCCCCGTTTCGAAAAGCCAAATGCCTTTTGGTAAAAGCTCACCGCTGCCGGAATATCAGAGACGGTTAGCGCAGCGGAGACACGCTGTACTGCTTCTTGTTGAGGGGATCGATTTTCTTCTTTGCCATGGTGCTCCTTTCGTGCGGTTGCCATTTTAGCGAAAAGAAAGGAATGACGCACCCAGACCTATGAAAGGCGTGGTCACTGTTCGGCAGGCGGTACGAGCCTTAGAATCAGCGTTCGAATAGCCGAAAGCTCGTGCTCACCGGCGGCAGCCGATAGAGTATATGACCGTTCGAATCCATTGGGTCCCTCCACTCGCAGGTTCCAGTCCTCGGCCGCTCGCGATCCGGCAATCGACACCCGCCACTCCCTGTCGCCCACTAAATGCGTGCTCCAGGTAAGCGGTAATGTCGCGGCACAACTGAGCGTCGCCGAGATTCTGCAACTCGATTGTGATTCCCATCTCACCGCAATTTTATCGGAGTCCGACTGCCCACCTCCGGTGCAAACCGGTGAAAGCCGCGGAAGATAAGCGTTCAGGCAAGTCATGAACAGCCTTATCCACAATTCATGTTGAAAAAACTGGGAAAGAGAGACGCCCTAGTCAGTGCCACGTCCCCCTCCAAGGCAGACAATTGGGAGAGGTACTAAAGAAGTACTAGATGTCGATTAGCTCGCAGCGGAGGATGGCAAATGGAGTCAAGCGGATTTCGGGGACGAAACCCGCCCTTTGCCGAGGAAATAGGAAAGGCTGCGACATTGGTTATGCTCCATCCGCCAGCTCCTGCGAGGGAGCCAACAGCGTGGATGCATGCACCATCGCAGCCCTTGATGCAATCACCGCTTTTCGCAGTTCCAGACCCCAACTGCTCCTCGCAGAAACAGTCGGTTTTTTCGGGTCCGGTTGCCCTTCAGGTTGCCCTGCCGAGCAGATCACTCAGCCTACTTCGGACCGGCAAGGTTTATTTCGCCAATCCTTTCAGCCGTCGACGCGGACCAAACTAAACAGTTGCTCGACCGCTGTCAACGCAAAACTCGATGCTGTTGCTAGATTTCTGTGAACGAAAATGTGGAAAAGAGGGACCGATTTGGGCGTGGATGCGAGTCTTAAGGGGTCGACTGCGGAGATGCGACGTCAGTCTCAAGTCGATCGAGTGCAAGTTGCAAAAGGCGGTCATTGAAGAGGCGGAGTTTGCGGTCCGCTGCGGCCTCTCCAGCGGGCCACTGGCGAAGTGCCGATCGAATACCCGCAAGCGTTGGCTCCGCATGCTCGCGCTGGATCAGCCAATCAACAGTGGCCAGAAGCTCCATCCCTAGGGGCGATTCGAATCCGTCGATGCGCTCGGAGGTCAGATCCAACACCCGATTAAGCGGCTGGGATGTCTCTTGCTGCAGGAAAAGCTCGACGTGTTTGCGCCGCTCTTCATCGAACCAGATCGTATCCGTGGGCCCTGCATCACTCAGGCGCTTGTCGCAGTGCAGATAAGTGCCGTCGAGCGCATTGAGCAGATGTCGTAGGCGGTCAGAATAAGGGCCGTACTTGTCCGCCTGGAAGTGAAGCTTGAGAGGATCTGGAATACCTAAGGCATGAATCGAGCGCTCCAGAAACCATCCTAGTTTCTGCACTTCGAGATACGTGCATTCAATTCCCAGAACCCAATAACGCCGAATCATCTCCGCGATGAGCACGCGCGCTGGAGTGAGTTCTTCGACTCCAGTGCGTTTGGCAACGTTTTGGTATTTTTCTGTCGGCTCGTACACCACGACCTCGACGTCTTCAAGGTCGGCCAGAGCGCGCTGAATCTCGACGCGAACCTTGGACCACTCGAGTTGCCCATTGCCCGCGCCAAGCGGAGGGAGCGCAATGGACTGGATCTTGTGCTGTTGAATGACTCGCCGCAGATCGTGCAGGCCTTCCACGATCCATTCCATCTTTGAGGGCTGCCTCCAATGTTTCTTGGTCGGAAAATTAATGATCCAGCGCGGACCTTCGAAGGCTCGCCTTTCTGTCACAAACATCCGGCCGACTCTAAGCTCCTTCCGGTTGCAGGCATCTTCATAGGAGCGAAAGTTATCGGGAAACGCCTCCTTGAACATCAACGCGATGCCTTTGCCCATGACCCCCACGGTGTTCACCGTGTTCACCAGGGCTTCGACCTTGGCGTCGAGAAGATTGCCTTGTACAAAACGCATCATTTCAGAAATACCAGTTTCTCTTTACTACAGTCTGCAACTCGATCTTACGTTTCGCAAGTTCCTGCTTGATTCCCTGGTCGACGGCGTCGGAATGCGAGCAGATTCCCAGCAGACCCTCGACCGGCAGATGCATCCAGATCAGCGCCTCCGCCTGGTAGCGTTCCTTTTTGCCCGGGTCGTCGGGATCGTGCCGGAAATCTCGCCGGTTTAGGAGATCCCAGTCCACCTGGTCGAGGTCCTTCAGATCGGTAAAGTAGTTCGCCATCAGAGGGTAGGCGTGCTGGTCTG
>Ga0070762_10001475_pt1 | contig 10887 bp, 10 predicted proteins | sample HubBroMetageREF2_FD_66726 | JGI IMG/M metagenome (GOLD analysis project Ga0070762, IMG submission 66726) | Reference soil microbial communities from the Hubbard Brook experimental Forest, New Hampshire, USA - Hubbard Brook CCASE Soil... | ecosystem: Environmental > Terrestrial > Soil >... | reverse complement strand
ACGCGGCTCTTCGCGAGCCCGTGCGATCGACTACTAGGTCCGTCGTCCATGGCCTGACATCACCCCCTTCCGTTGCCAAAAAAAAAACCGTCGCTGCTCCTCGCAAGACGACAGTTTGAGAAATTCGTGCGGCATTGGCCGCGCATTCTCCCTCACTGTCGAGCTTTAGCACTGCACGCCATAGTCCCCCGCTTGTCATCCTGAGCCGGGTCGAAGGACCAGCCGCATTAGATTCCGCCTTGATTCGGCGGGATCTGGTCACCCGTTGGGGTCTCTCGACCTTTCCGGGCAGCGGCATCTCTTCGTGCAGACGCCTCACCTAACGAGGAATCCTTAAATAGGATACTCACCTGAAAGGCTTTGTCAACCCCGACACGCCGAGGAACCGGAGCCCATATACCGATACCCCCATAGGGTATTATGCGGCGTCGACGAAGCCTCTCGGCCCATGAGTCACACGATTATAAAAAAGGAAAAACTGCTCAACCGCGTGCGGCGAATCCGCGGTCAGATCGAATCCGTCGAGCGGGCGCTCGACTCGGAAGAAGGCTGCAGCATCGTGCTTCAGCGCATCGCCGCCGCACGGGGAGCGATGAACTCACTCATGTCCGACGTCCTCGAGGAACATGTAAAGACGCACGTCCTGACGTCAAAGGCGCGCGCCAACGTCGTCGCTGCCGACGAGCTGATCGAGGTCGTGAGGACGTACTTGAAGTGAGCCTCGCGCCTGAGCTCATGCTGCTTGGGGCCGTCGTCTCGGTTGGCGTCCTGCACACGCTGGTTCCGGATCATTGGGTGCCGATCGCCGTCGTGGCACGGAACTATCACTGGACGCGAGCTCAAACCGCTTGGGCCGCGGCAATCGCAGGACTCGGCCATACACTCTCGACGCTTGCCATCGGCATCGTTGTCTGGCTCGCCGGCCTCGCATTGGCCATGCGGTTCGGCAATCTCGTCTCGATCCTGGCCGGGATCGCCCTCGTCGCTTTTGGCTTGTGGATCGCCGGCGCGTCACTGCTGGAGATGCGCGCAAACCGCGAGCAAGACGAGAACAAAATCGACGAGAGCGGACGGCGAAGCCTACGCACGACGTTGCTCTTGATCCTCGGCTCCTCGCCGATGGTCGAGGGAATTCCCGTATTTTTCGCTGCCGCTCGTTTCGGTGCCGGTTTGCTCGTCGCGATGGCGGTGTGCTTTGCGATTAGCACGATTGCCGCGTATGTCGCGATGTGCGTCGGCTCGCATGCGGCCCTGGAAGGCATATCCTTCGGGCCCCTGGAGCGCTACGGCGAGGTGCTCAGCGGCGCGATCATTGCGATCGTGGGCCTCCTCTTTCTGGTCTGGTCGTCCGCTTAGGGCCGGGACGGCCACAGGCCGTTAGGGAACTAGCGGGCGTGGCTACAATTCGCGAGCTCGACACGGTAACGATCGGTCAAATCGCCGCGGGCGAGATCATCGAACGCCCCGCGTCGATCGTCAAAGAGTTGGTGGAGAACGCCGTCGACGCGGGCGCGACTCGTGTCGCCGTGAACATCGAACGAGGCGGCCTCGATCTCATCGAGGTTATCGACGACGGAAGCGGGATCGCCCGCGCAGACCTCGCGTTGGCGATTCAACGCCATGCGACCAGCAAACTCAGCGTCGCATCCGAGCTTGAATCCATCGCGACGCTGGGCTTTCGCGGCGAAGGCTTGGCCTCGATTGCCGCCGTTTCGGATCTCGAAATCGTCTCGCGCGAACCCGGCCTTTCAATCGGGGCGCGCGTTAGCGCGCGTGGCGACGACGTGCGTGCCGTCGAGCCGGCGGCGACGCCGGCCGGCACGCAGGTTCGAGTTCGCTCGCTTTTTGAAAGGCTGCCGGTTAGGCGCGAGTATCTTCGCGCACCGAGCGCGGAGTTCAATCGCAGCTCGTCGTGGCTCTCGAGCTTTGCACTTGCGTATCCGCAGATCGCCTTCACGCTGCGGCACGACGGAAAAGACGTTTGGGTCATGCCGGCGACCGAACACGAGCGCGAGCGTCTTGCCATGGTTTTCGGAGCGCCGGCCACGAAGGCGCTGCTATTGCTCGACGGAACGCCGGCCCGGATGCTCGATGGCACGCTGCGCGGCTTCATCAGCGAACCGGGACACGATCGCCCCGATCGCAGAATGCAGCTGCTTTTCGTCAACGGACGCCTCGTGCGCGGGGTGCTTCTTGCCGGCGCCTGGACGAGCGGCTATTCGACGTTTACCATGATGGGGCGCCATCCATACGGCGTGCTCTTTCTGGATTTGCCGACGAACCACGTCGATTCCAACGTCCATCCGACAAAGTACGATGTCCGCTTGCGGTATGCGTCGCAAGTCTTCGACGCCGTGCGCCGAAGCATCGCCGCAACGCTGAAACAGCACGCGCGTGGCCGGTTTGCCGAACAGACCGGCAGTGCGCCGAACGTGAGTACATCGGGGGGTTCAACGGGCTCCGTCGTCTCGCTCTTTGCTCCGGCGCCGGATGATGGCGATCCGCAGGATGTCGATCGCTTGCGGATTCTCGCACAGCTCCACCGCACGTTCATCCTCGCTAGCGACGGCGAAACGTTGTTGCTGGTCGATCAACACGCGGCGCACGAGCGCATCGCGTACGAAGCCATCGTCGCGGCCGCCGCGCAGCGTACTCCAAGCGAACCGCTGCTCGTGCCGCAGATCGTCGAGCTCGACGCCGCGCGAAGCGCGGCACTGGACCGAGCGCTCGAAGCACTACGCGAGGGTGGGCTCGACATCGAAGCCTTCGGCGAGCGAACCTATCGCATCGTCGCAACCCCCGCAGGCTATGGTTCCCGCAACTTCGATCTCGGCGGGATGCTGGATGATCTGAGCGAGGAGCCAAAGCAACGTGACGTCCGCGAGCGGGTGTGGGCCACGCTTGCGTGCCACAGCGTCACGGTCGCCGGCGAACCCCTCGCACCGCAGGAGATGTCCACGCTCGTCGAGCGTTTGCAGCGCTGCGCGAATCCGATGCATTGTCCGCACGGGCGCCCGACGATGGTGCGTTTGAGCCGCGACGAGCTTGCGCGCATGTTCAAGCGTGTCTGACGGCGTCTTGATTCTAGCGGGCGCGACGGCGAGTGGAAAGACGGATATCGCACTCGAGCTCGCGACGACGTACGGTGCGGAGATCGTCGGAGCAGATTCTCGACAGATCTATCGCGGGATGCCCATCGGCACCGCCGCGCCCACGACAAAGCAGTTGGCGCGCGTGCCGCACCATCTCGTCGCGTTTCTCGATCCGGCGCAACGCTATTCGGCGGCTCGTTATGCAAGCGACGCAATTGCGGCGATTCGCGATATCGTAAAGCGCGGAAAGCGGGCGATCGTCGTCGGCGGTACCGGTTTTTATATTCGCGCGCTGCTTGGAGGGGTCGACCTCGCGCCGCAATACGACGAAGGACTGCGAGAACGGCTCGCGCGGGAAGCGAAGCTTCACCCGGCGGAGTTTCTGTACGAGTGGCTCGAAAAGCGCGATGCGCCGCGCGCGAGAGCCCTTCATCCCGGCGACGGCTATCGCGTGCTCCGCGCGTTAGAGATCGCGCTTGCGCAAACGTCGGCACCTTCTTTTTCGGAGCCGGCGCGTACGTTGCGCGGCGAGGGATTGGCATGGCTTCTCGTCTTTCTCGATCTGCCACAGGCCGAAATCGACCGGCGCATCGCGGCGCGGACGGAGCGAATGTTGGCCGCGGGATTGCTCGACGAAGCCGAGCGGATCGGCGAAGCTGCCGTCGCCGCCAACGCAGTTGGTTACCCTCAGGCACTTGCCTATCGGCGCGGCTGGAGCACGATCGCCGAGTTGCGCGCATCGCTCGAACGAGCGACCCGGCGCTACGCTCGGCGCCAGCGCGCATGGTTCCGCAGCGAGGCCGCTACGGTCTGGTGCGCGCCGGAAGCGCTGCATGCGAAGGTACGGGAAAAGCTCGGCTGGTCTGCGAAGCGCGTTTGAAGTGAAGGTGACCAAGATGCACGGCGCGCGAAACGATTTCGTAATCGTCGATCGGCGCACCGACGAGCGCGCCGGCCTCGAACGCTTCGCGAAATGGGCCTGCGACCGCCGAGCGGGGATCGGTGCCGATGGCGTCATAGCGATCGAGTCGTCGAGCGTCGCCGATGCGCGCATGCGAACGATCAATGCCGACGGAAGCGAAGCCGAGATGTGCGGCAACGGCGTCCGTTGCGCCGCACGCTGGCTCGACGAAGCGGGAGAAGGAGCGCGCGTCACATTCGAAACGGAGGCCGGCTTAATTTCGACCGAGATCGTGTCGCGCGGAGCCGAATATGCGGTTCGCGTGGCGATGGGCCGGCCCGTTATCAGTAATGACAATGAGGAATGGTTCGTCGATCTTGGGAATCCGCACGTCGTGCTCGTGCGGTCGAGCGTTGAAGACGTGGATCTCGAAACCATCGGCAAGGAGATTCAAAAAGACTCGCGATTTCCAGACGGCGCGAACGTACACGTCGTTGCATTGCAGGATCGGCGAACGATTCGCGTTGCGCACTGGGAACGCGGAGTTGGCCTGACGATGGCGTGCGGCACCGGCGCGGTTGCGTGCGCCGCGGTTGCGATTGCGAGTGAGAGGGCTTCGTCGCCGATTGAGGTTTTCGTGCCTGGCGGAAGGCTCGTGGTCGAATGGGACGGCACCGGCAATGCCTATCTCACCGGGCCGGCCGTGCGCGTTTTCGATACGGAAGTCGACTGCGACGATGAACTTGCGCCGTGAAATCCCCGAGGTCGCGCTCGCATCGTGCGATGCCGCTGGCCGGATCTCCTACGATCCGAGCGTCGCGCCGCTGGCCGACGGCGGGATCGTTCGCGAGGCTCTGCTCGAGGAGCTAATTCCGGCGCCGCAGAGCACGCTGGAGATGCTGCTTCCCCGCCGCCCTCCGCTCACGACGATCGGGCCAATCTCCGGCCGCAATGCGCTCGCGGTAGCTCTCCCGGCCGGCTACACGCGGCTGCTCGTGCCCGCCTATGCAACGCAGCGCAACGCGCCGGCGCTGCCGCTCTTCGGTTTCACGTTCGCCTGTGCCGTGGACGACCGCTTGCACGTGGCTGCGATGAAGACCGACGAAAGCGACGATTGGAAACCGCGCCGTTTTAAAAAGGGTGAAATCGAAGGACTGATCGAGGGGCGTCTCGCGAACGGGCCTCGCAACGGCGTGCTCGAGCAAGTGGCGCTCTGCTCGCGTGAGTACGGCTGCTTTACGGCGCAGAACGTCTTCCTCGAGCGGGGTGAAGCCGCGCTGCCGGTTTCGCCGAAATGCAATGCCCGTTGCATCGGCTGCATCTCCGAGCAAGAAGTAGAGACCGGGGTGCCATCTCCGCAAACGCGCATCGCCGAGGAAGTCGCGGCCGAGGAGCTCGCGGACGTAGCAATTCATCATTTGGAACGCGTCGAAGACGGAATCGTCTCCTTCGGCCAAGGATGCGAAGGCGAGCCGCTGCTTCGCTCGATCGCCATCGCCCGCGCCATCGAGCGCATTCGCGCGCGGTGCGAGAACGGAACGATCAACTTGAACACGAACGGCAGTCAGCCGGCATCGCTGGCGCGCTGCATCGACGCCGGATTGCAGGCCGTTCGGATTAGCCTCAACTCGTTTCGTCGCAACGCCTACGCCGCTTATTACCGGCCGCAGGGCTACGGACTCGACGACGTTTTCGACTCGATTCGATTGGCCGTGGAACGCGGGCTCGCCGTTAGCCTCAACCTGTTGACGCACCCCGGCGTCACCGACGACGAAGAAGAGGTTGCCGCCGCAGACGCGTTCTTGCGCGCGACGCCGGTCGCGATGGTCCAGACCCGCACGCTCAACATCGATCCGGCGCTCTACTTCGAAACCGTGGGCCGGCCGCGTGCACCGGTGGGCATGCGCCGTGCAATCGGGGCGATTCGAGCGGTCACGCGCGTCGGAAATTTCACGCACACGCACTAGCTTAACGGCGAGGTCGTCCGATTACTCCATCGATCTCCGGGCGCCTTGACGTACGTTTCGAAGACGTAGCGCCACGGAATCGTGAACGGAAAGATCACCCAAACCAACGCGCAGGCTTTGATGGTCTCCCAGGTATCGGGGTCGACTTGATGCGCCGTCCATAGGGGCACCGCGAAGAAGAGCAGCCAGATCGTCTTCCAGGCTAGCTCGAAGAAGAGCGCCGGCAACATCTTGAGGGGATAGCGAAGACCCATCAGCATGAGCGGCGCCATCGCCGCCAACAGGCTGCGCGCCACGCCGTGCATTAGAGCCAGCTTGTCGTGGTGAATCACGCCTGGCCAGATGCTCGTGACTAAGAAGGCCAAGATCAGCGCATACGTTCCGCGTAACAGGTATAACTGGAGCGTCGAGAGTCCAGATGTCCCCCGTACCGCGGGAGCTGAGATTGCGGTCATAGCAAAAACTCCTCGAAGTTAGGTACCGCCCGATGTGGGTTCGATGTTTCGGGGCCAAGAATGCCTAGCTCGTGAAGCTGTGGCAGATCCTTGCCGTCGTCGGGCTCGGCGTTCTCTACGGACTGATCGCACCGGGGCGACTCGCGTACGCGCTCGGCCACGCGACGCTCTATGTTTTTCTCCCTCCGCTGCTCTTTGAGGCGGCATGGAATCTGAACTTTCGGGCGATGCGGCGGCAATGGATCGCAATCGCCACACTCGCCGGACCCGGCGTGCTGCTCACTGCCGGAATCGTTGCGGGGGCGCTCTCGATCGTCCGCGTGCCGTTCGGACCCGCGCTTTTGGCCGGCGCCATTCTCAGCGCCACCGACCCAATCTCGGTGGTAGCGGTCTTTCGCCGGTTGAAAGTTCCACGCACGCTGGCCACGATCGTCGAGTGCGAGTCGCTCTTCAACGATGCCGTTGCCGTGGCGCTCTATCGGGGCGTGTTGGTTGCCATCGGCCTCGGCGCCGCCGGCGCGGGCGCGATTGCGATCGTGGCGCTCAATACGGTGGCCGGCGCCGCGGGCGGCGTGGCTCTCGGGATTGCTATCGCTTTCGTAACGGCCCGAGTGTTGCGCGGTAGCCGGCGCGTCAGGTTCCAAATTGGCGCAACGGTGCTGTGCGCGTACGGCGCCTACTTCGCTGCCGACTATATTCAGATGTCGGGCATCTTCGCGACGATCGCGTATGGCGTCGCGTTACGATACTACGAGCGTTCGTGGATTACGCTGAGCATCGCCGAAGACGTGAACCGCTTTTGGGACGTAGGCGCAGTGGTGGCAAACGTGTTAGTTTTTTTCATGGTGGGCGCCGCATTGGAGATCGGGCGCGTCGCGCAGGCGCCGGTCTTCACCATCGCCTGTATCGCCGGCATCGCCGTGGCGCGCGCCGTCGTCGGCGGTTTGCTCCTGCTGGGGCCGTATCCGCGGGAATGGATCGACGTCGTGCGCGTCGGCGGCATGCGTGGCGCGCTGTGCCTTGCGCTCGCCTTGGCCATTCCCGCCTCGATTGCATATCGCGAGCCGATCATCGACGCGACATTTGCGGTCTCGCTGGCGACGCTGGCCATCGGCAGCTTCGCAATCGAGCCGGTGGTGCGCCGCGCTGCCGCGCGTCAAACGCCCAGCGGATAGGCCTCCTCACCGTGCAGTGCCACGTCGAGGCCGCGTTCTTCGGCGTCTTCGTCGACCTTGACGGGTGTTACGAGGTTGATCAGCGCCAGCATCGCGTAGGTGAAGACGAAGGCCCAGGCGCTGCAGACCGTCGCCGCGACGAACTGCTTGCCTAAAAACGCGGGGTTGCCGCGCAATAGCCCGTCGGCTCCGTTGGGGTTCCAGAGGGTCGACGCAAAGACGCCGAGCAGACAGATTCCCAAGAATCCGCCGACTCCGTGGACGCCCCAGACGTCGAGCGCGTCGTCCCAACCGAGTTGATTCTTCAGCGTGACGGCGAAATAACAGACGACGCCCGCCGCAAGCCCGATGATCACTGCCGTCATCGGCGAAACGTAGCCGGCCGCCGGCGTTATCGTTGCGAGCCCCGCAACCGCACCGGTAAGCAGGCCGACGAACTTTGGTTGTCGACCGCGAGCCCACTCGACGAAGAGCCACGCGACGGCGGCGAACGATGCGGCAATGTCGGTGTTGAGAAATGCCGAGGCGGTTACCGCGTCGACGCGCAGCTCGGATCCGGCATTGAAACCGTACCAGCCGAACCACAGCAGGCCGGTTCCCAGAGCGATGAGCGGAACGTTATGCGGCTTGTTGTCGATGACGTGGCGTCGCCCGACGTAGAGCACCGAGGCTAAAGCTGCAAAGCCGGCCGAGGCGTGGACCACGATGCCGCCGGCGAAATCGAGGCATCCCCACTTTGCCAAGATGCCGTCTGGACTCCAGAGCATATGCACGAATGGGAAGTAGACGAAGATCAGCCACGCGGTGAGAAATAAGAAGTACGCCTTGAAGGTCACGCGATTGGCAAACGCCCCAGTGATCAGCGCGGGCGTGATGATCGCAAACATCATCTGATAGGCAATATGCACGACGAGCGGGATGTTCGCGGTGCTGGCAAACATCGTCTGAAGCGTTACGCCGTGGAGGAACGCGTAGGTTGCCGGATTACCGATGATGCCGTGCCAGTCGGCGCCGAAACTCTCGGAATACCCGAACGCGAACCACAAGACCGTCGTCCATCCAAGCGACATAAAGCTTTGCATCATGATGGTCAGCACGTTCTTGCGCTGCACCAGTCCGCCATAAAAGAAAGCGAGCCCGGGCGTCATCAGCATCACGAGGCTCGCGCAGAGCAGCATAAAGCCGGTGTTTCCGATATTTATGGTCGTTGCTGCGGTTCCCATCGGCATTCCCTCCGTTCGGATCCGAGGAAAAAGGCGTTTGCCAGGCGGTTAGGCAGGCCGGTAATTTTTCCCGCTTCGGCGAGTCAGCCTAGTACGCGACGTGCTGCTGCAGTTCGAAGTGCTCGACGATCGGGCCGAGCAAATCGGCCGGCAAGAACGTTAGCGCGCCGACCAGCAGGATGACGCCGATGAGAAGCCCGATGAAGATAGCGTTGTCGGTACGAAATGTGCCTGCGTGTGAGAGGTCGTTCGTCGGCCGCGCCGCCAGGCACGACGCGAGCGCCAGCGTCGGGATCATCACCAGAAAACGGCCTCCCAGCATAACCAGGGCTGTCGCTATGTCGTAGAAAGTATTCGGCCCGAGGCCGGCAAACGCCGAACCGTTGTTGGCCGCCCCAGAGGCAAATGCATACAGTATCTCGGTAAAGCCATGTGGGCCCGTGTTTCCGAGGCTGGCTCGGCCCGCGGGGATGACGGCCGCGACCGCCGTCGCGAAGAGAATGATGCACGGAAAGACGAGCACCGCGAGCATCGCATACTGCACTTCCCTCCGTTCGATTTTCTTTCCGAGATACTCCGGCGTCCGTCCGACCATCAAGCCAGCCAAGAAAACCGTGACGACGGCGAAAACCAGGATGCCGTATAGACCGCTGCCGACACCACCAAAGATGATCTCCGCGAGTTCGAGATTGAGCAACGCGAAGAGACCGCCGAGCGGCGTGAGCGAATCGTAAGCGAAATTTGAAGAGCCGGTACCGGAATCGGTGGCGACGGCGAGCGAGAGCCCGGAATTTGCGACCCCGAAGCGAACCTCTTTCCCTTCCATGTTTCCGCCATGAACGCCCATGGCGTGCACGATCGGATTCCCGGTCTGTTCGGCCAGCTGCGCTCCAACAAAGGAGCCGACGCCGAGAATCAGCATCGCAACCAACAGCGCCCTCCCTGCGCGCTGGTTGCCGATCATTCTCCCGAAGAGCAGTGGAAATGCCGCCGGAATAAGCCAGATCGCGAGCAACTCGAGCAAGTTTGTAAGACCATTTGGATTTTCATTGGGCGACGCGGAGTTCGCCGCAACGAAGCCGCCGCCGTTTCCCCCCAGCAGCTTGGGAGCTTCCTGCGAGGCCATGGGGCCGCCGGTGATGCTTTGCGCGAACCCTTGGGCGTTGGTCGCGGTGACGTAGTGGGAGAAGTTCTGGGGAATGCCCTGCGCTTCGAAGAGCAGCGCGAAGAAGATGCAGAGCGGCAGTAGCACGTAGACGAGGCTGCGCACGCAGTCCACCCAGAAGTTTCCCAGCGTGCCGGAGCTTTTTCTCGCAAAACCGCGGATAACGGCAACACCCGCGGCGAGGCCGATGGCGCCGGCGATAAAGTTCAGCCACGCTAGCCCGGCCATCTGCGAAAAATAGCTCATCGTGTTTTCGCCGGAGTAGAACTGCCAGTCCGTCGTCGTGACGAAGCTTACGGCCGTATTCCAAGCGATCCACGGATCGACGTTACCAAAGCCCTGCGGATTGAAAAAGTGTCCGTGCCACTGCTGCGTGCGCATGATCGCATACGCGGTCAGCGTGGCAATGAGCGAGAGCGCGAGCGCGGCGAAGGTGTACTCGGCCCAGCCCATCTCTCGCGCGGCATCGATGCCGCACCATCGGTAGATCGCCGCCTCGCCTCGCCAGCGCAGGCGTCCCTCGAACACCGCCTGCATGTATCGCGCCAGCGGCGAGGCTGCGAGCAAGAGCAGAGCGAGGAAGACGGCCGCGTTCAACCAGGGCATCTGTTTGCAATTATAGGAAAGGCTCGTCGATAAAGCCAGTAGCCTAACGGATCATCCGTACGGAGGCTGCCGCCGGCGCGAAGAGCGGCGTACTCTGTAGGTACCACACCATGGCTGGAAGTCTGAGTTATTGGGCCCGAATCGCCGGGTTCGTGCTGGCAACCGGTTGCGCTTTGCTGCTGCGTCCTGCTACGGTAATGGCGGCGACTCGGTTGGCTCCCGTAGATATCAACGAGTGTCGCATCGTGGGGAACCGCGCCGACGTATCGGCGTATAAGCCCATCGTGCTCTCGTTCACAAACC
>Ga0070762_10001474_pt1 | contig 10888 bp, 9 predicted proteins | sample HubBroMetageREF2_FD_66726 | JGI IMG/M metagenome (GOLD analysis project Ga0070762, IMG submission 66726) | Reference soil microbial communities from the Hubbard Brook experimental Forest, New Hampshire, USA - Hubbard Brook CCASE Soil... | ecosystem: Environmental > Terrestrial > Soil > Temperate... | reverse complement strand
CTTGCCGGCACGCTGGTAATCCGCAAAGTGTAGGAGCAATTGCCGCCGCGGTCGCGCGATTAAGGGAGCATCATGTTCTGCTCAAAGTGTGGGACAAACGTCACCGACGGCGCGGCATTTTGTAGTGCGTGCGGGGAGCCCAGCGGCGCCGCCGCGACGCCGATTCCGGCCGCGGTCGCACGTCCGGCTGCGGGACGACCCGCGCCGTATGTTGCGCCGGCCCTCGCGCCAGCCTTGCCTTCGCCTTACGCCGGATTTTGGCTGCGCGTGGTGGCGCATTTGATTGACGACGTGCTGCTGGGCATCGGGATCGGGGTTTTCGTTTTGATCGGAGTCGCGATTGTCGGCGTCGGGTCCCTGCGAACGATGTTTGAAGGCATGAATGGAGAAAATCCCCAGATCCCGGCGGCAATGATCTCCGCGATCATCTTCGTCGGCCTTGCGTCGGTGCTGCTTGCATGGATTTACAATGCCGGAATGGAAAGTTCCCGGCATCAAGGGACGCTCGGCAAAATGGCGCTGGGCTTGTTCGTTACGGACTTGCAAGGACGGCCCATCGGTTTCGGCCACGCCAGCGGCAGGTATTTCGCAAAAATTGTCACTGGACTGATTCCGTTCGGGATTGGTTACGCGATGGCGGGATTCACCGAGAAGAAGCAAGCGCTGCACGACATGATTGCCAGCTGCCTGGTGCTGCGAAGAACGTGAACCATCCTTGGCCAGCCGCCGCCGAAGGGCGGGGCTTTGGCCCCCGGAAGCCGCGGCCTACACTCCCCAGCCGTAACGCTCGGAATGCACCAACGCGTCGTGCAATTCTGCGCGAATGTGCTCGGTGAATTCGGAGCTGCGCAGAACTCGCCCGCCGGTCTCGGCGATATCAATGGTGCGAAAACCGTGATCCAGAACGCGATCCACGGCTGCCTCAATCCACTGCGCTTCGATTTCCAGGCCGAACGATTCGCGCAGCAGCAGAACCGCGGAAAAGATCGCGCCGAGCGGGCAGGCTACATCTTTGCCCGCGAGCGATGGCGCCGAGCCGTGAATCGGTTCGTACAGCGCGGGCTGTCCGTCGCGCCCGCGGCTGAACGAAGGAATCAGTCCGATCGAGCCGGCGAGCGCCGCCGCTTCGTCGCTGAGAATATCGCCAAACAGATTACCCGTGAGGATCACGTCGAATTGCGCGGGGCGCAGCAACAGCTGCATCGCGGCATTATCAACGTAGAGATGCTCGAGCGTAACCTCGGGATACTCCCGAGCGATGCGCGTCACGGTTTGCCGCCACAGCGCTGAAGTCGCGAGCACGTTGGCTTTATCTACGCTCGCCACACGGCGATTGCGCCCGGCGGCCCGCTCGAAGGCGTAGCGCGCCACGCGCTCGATTTCAGGCGCGCTATATTCGGCGACGTCCCGCGCGCGTGCTCCGCTGCCCTCTCCGATCAGCTCATGCGCGCCAAAATAAATGTCGCCCGAAAGCTCGCGAATAATTTCAAAATCGCAATCGTTGATGCGCTCGCGGCGCAGGGGCGAAATGCCGCTCAGCGCGGGACGCACCCGGATCGGCCGCAAATTAATATACAAGCCGAGCGCCTTGCGCAAGCCGAGCAAACCCGCTTCGGGGCGCTCGTCGAGCGCCAGACCGTCCCACGGCGGACCCCCGATCGCGCCGAGCAAGATTGCATCGGCCGAACGGCAGCCCGCCAGCGTCTCGGCAGGCAGCGGTGAGCCATAGCGTTCGATGGCGGCTCCGCCAAATGCCAGTTCGTGGAATTCAAATTTGTGTTCGAAGGATTTCGCGCAGTCTTCCAGGATCTGCACAGCGGCATGCGTTACTTCCGGCCCGATTCCGTCGCCCGGCAATACGGCGATCGTCTTCCTTACTCCAGACATGACTGTAATCTCCCGTAACGATCAAAATCGTTCCGCTCAGCGCGTCACTCCGGCAGCTGCGGTTTGTCGCGCCGGCGCTTGCGTGCGTGCACGGCGTACCTTGTGAATGATCGAAAGCAGGTCGCGATCGGTGACCTGTTTGGCCGCGTCGGCTCGCGTTGTCGCCAGACCGTAGCATTCGGCGAGTTCCGCGTCGCTGGTCGTGTAGCCGAGTTCCTCCAGTCGCGCGCGCAGAGCGTTGCGTCCGGAATGCTTGCCTAGCACCAGGCGGCGCGCCGGGACGCCCACTTTTTCCGGCAAAATGATTTCGTATGTAAGCGGATTCTTCAGGATGCCGTCCTGATGAATACCCGCTTCGTGCGCGAAGGCGTTGGCGCCGACCACTGCCTTATTCGGCGGCACGTTGATGCTGGTGATGGCCGAGAGCATGCGGCTCGTGGCGTAAATCTTTTCCAGCGAAATATTAGTGCGCACCGCGTAGTGGCTCTTGCGCACCTGCAGCGCCACGGCGATCTCTTCAAGCGAAGCGTTGCCGGCGCGTTCGCCGATGCCGTTGATCGTGCATTCCACCTGGCGCGCACCGGCGGCAATGGCCGCCAGTGAATTGGCAACGGCGAGGCCCAGGTCGTCGTGGCAATGCGCGCTGAAAATGATTTTGGGGTACGCCGCGAGATGTTTGCGGGCGGCGCGGAACATGTCTCCATATTCATCCGGGGTGGTGTAGCCGACGGTGTCCGGAAGATTCATGACGTTGGCACCCGCAGCGGCGGCGGCTTCGATCGCCTCAAACAAAAAATCCAGATCGGTGCGGCTCGCGTCTTCCGCGGAAAATTCCACATCGTCACAGTGCGCGCAACCATAAGCCACGGCCTTCGTGATCTGCGCGAGCGCCTCGCTGCGCGAAATGCGCAGTTTGTGCTTCAGGTGCAAATCCGAAGTAGCCAGGAAAATGTGCAAGCGAGGCTTTGCCGCGGGTTCAATGCCGCGCAGCGCCGCGTCCACATCTTCCTGTCGCGCGCGCGCCAGCGCCGCCACGCGGCAGTCCTTGATTTCCGCGGCAACCGCGCGAACGGCTGCCAGATCGCCGGGAGAGGAAATGGGGAAGCCCGCTTCGATCACATCCACGCCCAGCTGCTCCAGTTGACGCGCCAGTTGCAGCTTCTCCTCCGTATTCATGGAGAAGCCGGGAGACTGCTCTCCGTCGCGCAGCGTGGTGTCAAAAATGTGAACGTGTTCCATGCAGACTCCTTTGGACCATACCAGTGTTTCCTGTGCGCTGCGAGGAGTCCAATTTATAATTCTTGCATGTGAGATAAATCTCTCTTATACAAGAGGTTCAACCGGGAGGTGCATGGCATGGACTTGGCGGCGTTGCAGATGTTTCAGATGGTCGCGAACGAGCGCAGCTACTCGCGCGCCGCGGTAAAACTGTTTCGCACTCAGCCGGCGATCAGCATTGCCATGCGCAAGCTCGAGGACTGGGTGGGCCAGCCGCTCTTCGTGCGCGGCTCGGGCGCGCGCACGCTTACCGACGCAGGCACGCTGCTGCTGGAATACGCCGAGCGGATGCTGAACATGCGCGAGGAGATTCGCAAGGGTTTGCAGGAACTGCGCGGGCTGGAACGCGGCCAATTGTCGCTGGGCGTGAATGAAAGTTCGATCCATGCGCTGTTACCCGCCCTTGAGCATTACCGGCGCCTGCATCCGGGGATTCACATACGCGTGCACCGCGTGTTCTCGCGCGATGTCCCGCGCGAATTGCTGAATCATCAGCTGGACATCGGTGTGATTTCGTATTTGCCCGAGGAACGCGAGCTCACCGCGGCGGAATTCTATCGCGACGCGCTGGTGCTGGTGGTGTGGCCCGGCCATCACCTGGCGAAGCGCAAGGACGTGGATATCAGCGCGCTGGGTGAAGAGACTTTCGTCGCGCATATCGTGGAATCGCCCTATCGCCATCGCGTGGTGCAATTGTTCGCAAAGCATAAAGTGCCGCTGCGGATGGAAGTGGAGCTGCCCACCATCGAAAGCATCAAGCGCTTCGTGGAAATGAAGAAAGGCGTGGCCATCGTGCCGCGGATGTGCGTCGAAGGCGAACTGGCGCGCGGAGATTTGCGCGAATTGCGAATCAAGCAGATGCGGCTGGAGCGGAAGCTATATTTAGTGTACAGACAGGATCGCCCGCTGACCGCCGCGGCGCGCGCGCTGGTGGACGTAATACTTCCGCGAAAAAAAGCGCCGCCGAAAGCGAAGAGCGTTTCGCCGCAACGTTAACTCTTCGCGGCCAGCTCATCGAGCGCCGCGCCGATGTGCGCCAGGCCTTCGCGCACGTCCTCGGTCTTCCCGCCGACGCCGATGCGAAAATGTTCCGGCATTTCGAAAAAGCGGCCGGGCACAACGCTGGTTTCGTACTTATCGCGTAACAGCTGGCAAAAAGCGTCGGCGTGGCCGCTGGTGAGTTGCGGGAACGCGACCGCCCCGGCTTCGGGCCAGATCGCCAGCAAATCCCGGCGGCTCTTGAAGAAATCTTTCAGCAGAGCGCGGTTCGTCGTGAGCAGCTGTTTCGCGCGCGCGGCAATTTCCGCCAGATGCTCGAACGCGAGCACGCTGAGCAGTTCGATCGGGTGCGGCGCCATCACTCCGAACAGGTCGTTCAGCCGCCACATGCGCTCCGCCAGCGGCTTCGCCGCGAAAATCCAGCCGCAGCGCAATCCGGTTAAGCCATAAGCTTTCGTCAAGCTGCTCGTGGTGACGAAATTCGGACCCAGCAAATAGGCCGTTTGCCACCGCGAATCGAAGCATGCTTCCAGGTACACCTCGTCCACCAGCACGTGCGCGCCCATGCTGCGCGCAATTTCGCCCACGATGCGCAATTTCGCGTCCGCCGAACGCACGCCGCTGGGATTGTGCAGATTGGTGATGACGATCAGGCGCGTGCGCGCCGAAATGCTGCGCTCCACTTCGCGCGGATCCAGCTGAAACCCCGATTCGAATTTGCGTGGGAAGCGCCGGATTTTCGCGCCCAGATATTCCGCAGTGGAAACAATCGCTCCGTAAGAAGGCTCTTCGATCAAAACTTCGTCGCCCGGTTCCAGCAGCGCCGCCATGGCCAGATGATTGGCCATCGAAGTTCCCTGTGCATGAACGATGCATTCCACCGGCACGCCGGATTTCGCCGCAAGCTTTTGCAGCAGCGGCTCGTAGCCGTAGCCACCGGGACCGGAAATCTCCAGGTCGGTAATCTGGGCGTGGAGATCCGCGAGCGGAAAATGCTCCACGTCGCTTTGCGCCAGATTGTAACGGGCTTGCGAGCGCAGCTTCGCCCATTCAATATAGCCAGACCGAATGTCTCGTCTTTGTGGGCTCATGCGAGTGGACTCTCGGAATTCTTACTCAGAACTGCGCGGACGCCGTGCGCGGCCGCGGAACAGGAAATAGACGGGGACCCCGGCGAAAAGGATACACAGAGCGACGCCCGCATTGCGAGGAAATTTGTAGATGGTGTTGAGGACGACCAACCAGGCGACCGCGACAAAAACGCCGGTGGTCCAGGGATGTCCGGGAACACGGTATCCGGCTTGCTGTTCGGCGCCGCCTCGTCGTGCGTCGCGCGCGCGAAAAACGAAAAGGCAGCTGGCGGAGAAACCGAAAAACAGCCAGTCCATCACCACCACGTAACTGAGGATTTGCTCGTACGTACCGAGCAGTACGGTTGCGCTGATCAATGCGCCCAGCAGCGCAATCGCCGCCACCGGCGCGCGACTGCGCGTTCCCAGCCGCGCAAAGACGCTTGGCAGCACTCCATCTTGCGCCATCGCGAAGGCTACGCGCGGATAGCTCAGCATCGCCTGGCTCAGAAAGCCGAGCGTCGAAATCGCGATGGCCACCGCGATCAACGAGCCGCCCAGCGAACCGAGTGCTCGGCCCATCACCGCCGACGCAGGAGTGGCAGTGGCCGCCAGGCCGGCGGGCGAAAGCGCCTGGACGTAGATAAAGTTCGCGGCTACATACAGCACGATCACGCCGATCACGCCGAGCAGCAGCGCTTGCGGCAAATTCTTGCGCGGCTCGCGAATTTCGCCGGCTACGTAGTTCGAGGTCTGAAAGCCGCCGTAGGCAAAAAGCACCGGAATCATCGTTGCGCCGAACACCGTCAGTAGATCGAACGATAGCGGACGATCGAGCAGCGGAAACCACGAGGTCTGCGCGGCGTTTGCGGGCGGTGAGAAGATCAGCCGCACGCCGCAGGCGACGATCATGGCAACCGCCACGATGCGCAGCAGCATGAAAACACTTTGCACGCCGCCTCCGGTGCGCACGCCCAGACAATTCACCACGGTGAACACCAGCACCACCGCGACAGCGATGAATTTTTCCGGAATTGCGTCATGCGAAAATACGCGGAAGTATTTGGCGAATGTTACAGCCACTGCGGCGCTGCCACCAGCGTGAATCACCAGCAAGCAGATCCAGCCGTACAAAAAACCGAGCAGCGGATGGTAGGCCTCGCGTAGGTAGGCATACTGGCCGCCGACTTGGGGCATGCGATCGGCCAGCTCGGCGTAAATGAACGCGCCCGCCAACGCGATGGCTCCGCCGGCGAGCCACGCGCCAAGAATCAGCGCAGGTGTGTGCACCAGCCCGGCGACAACGTAAGGGTTGATAAAAATGCCCGAGCCCACGATGCCGCCCATCACCAGCATCGTCGCGTCAAATAACCCCAGGCGCGCCGCAAGGTTTGGGCGCGGCTCCGGCTGCCGGGCGATGATTTGCGCCTCGCGTGATGGAGTGTTGTCGGGCAAGGGCAAGCACGCCCGCGGCGAGCGCAGCGATTCGCGGAAGCAGGCGGCGCGAATCTATCATCCTTATCGATGACAGCCAAGCGTCCCGCAACGTCGGCCGCGCCCGGCAGCAACGAAAAAGCGGCCCTTCTTCGGGCTGCCCCCGTGTCGCGCCAGTATTCGGAATGCTCGGGCGCTGGATTCGTTCCCTACTGCTTGTCGTAAACCTGCACGTCGTGCGAGTTTGCGCCGCTCGCGGTCGTGCCAGTCTGCTCCACGGTCGTGACCTTTCCATCCTTTGAAACTGTCACTTTGGATGTGGCAATTTCCTTGCCGCCCTTTTTTTGTGTCGCCACATAATGGTTCGAGTCGATGCGCTTGGCCGAGATCGTATCTGCGCCGCTGGGCATGGAGCCCGAGACCGGACTATCTTTGCTGTCGAATGTGACGGAGAAGCCGTACGCAATCGGCTTGCCGTCGGCGGAGACTCCTGCAAACGTATATTTCACGCCGTCGCCTTGCGCTTCAACGGTCCGCGTCAGGCTCTTATATCCCGGTCCTGGATCGAATTTCGATTTTGTAACGTTCAGTTTCCAGGTTCCCACCAGCGGATTGCTTTGAGCTTGCAGAGCGGCGGAACCAGCGAACGCTAGAACAGTAATCGCGACAAACTGTAAGAGACGCTTCATGAGTGACCCTCCTTGGGTCCGAACTTCCGTGGTTGGGCGAGTGGATTGTGTCTCTCGTTGGGAATTTCACGGGATTTACGGTCCGGGGAAATAACCGGCGCAACAATATGCGGCATTGCGCCTGAAGTCAATAATCTTCCAGCTACAAATGGGCCCGCACCATCACGATAGAATGTGACCTGTGGGTAACGGTGCAACCTCGAAACTCCTTGCGGCCAAGTTTCGTTCGGCGCATACCTTTGTTGGGGTGCGTGTGGGTTTGGCGAGGTTTTTCTCCTGGATGGGGGGGAGGCACGTCCGCCGCTTTCTTCGAAAGGCGGGAAAGAAAATGATCGGCTTCCTCGACGATCAACGCCGTGCGCAGCGTTTGCCGATTTACCTGCCGGTGCAGGTATATGGCAAGCGGGACGGCGTGCCGTTTTCCGAAAATACCGAAACCATCAACGTGAGCGCCTGCGGTGGACTGGTGCCGATTTCCGCCGACGTGGTGCGCGCGCAAAAATTGATTCTGACGAACCTGCAGACCGACGAGGACTTGACTTGCCGCGTAGCGCGCCTGGTTCGCAGCGAACGAGGCCAGGTGCTGGCAGGCTTGGAATTTCTGCAATCCGCGCCGGGATTTTGGCGCTCTTCTCCTTCGGTAATCGGCATCGTCCAGTCGATCCCCGCGAAATACCCACGCAGCTTCCGCTAAGATTCCTTGATTTATCCCGGCGATTTGTTCTCCAACAATGGAAACTTTCCGATGTAGACTTGGCTGCGGCAAATAGTCCAATTTTCGAAGACTGCTGCGACGCGGCCGAGGTGACTTGATGATGTTCCGCTCTAGACGAGCGCTTGCTGCTTTCCTTCTTTCCTTGATCGCGCCATTCGCAACGGCGAAAACATCTCTGCAGGCATCGTCGGCGGGCCCTTCCCAGGATTATTTGGTCTACGTGGTCTGCGAGTCTGCGGACAAAGTCGTCCTGCTGCGTTTCGGGCCACACGGCTTCCACGAGGAACACGAAACGCACATCGGCCTGCTCCCCGTCGATATCAATGGTCCGCACGGCATTGCCGTATCGCCGGACAAGCAATTTGTGTATGTGTCCGTAGGACACGGACGCCCGGACGGCTCGGCCTGGAAACTGAAGGCCGGCACGGAAGAAGTGGTGCAGTACACGCCCCTCGGCCTATTCCCCGCGACGGCGGACATCTCCCAGGATGGCGAGTTTCTCTATGTCGCCAACGCGAATTTCCACGGCGATATGGTCCCGTCGTCGATTTCCGTAGTCGCCACCGGCGCGTTGCTGGAGGTGAAACGCATCACCACCTGCACCATGCCGCACGGCTCACGCCTCAGCCCCGACGGCACCAAACATTATTCCGCCTGCATGATGGACGACATGCTCGCGGAAATTGATACGCAGAAATTCGCCGTCTCGCGTTACTTCATGCTTTCCGTGGGAAAAGAAATGGGCATGCCGGGCGCGCCGCACTCGCAGATGAAGATGGGCGACCTCACCTGCGTGCCCACCTGGGCGCAGCCTTCGAACGACGGCTCGGAAATTTACGTCGCCTGCAACAAAGCAAACGACATCGTCGTGGTGGACACCGCATCCTGGAAAATGATCAAGCGATTCCCCGCCGCCAACGGCGTTTACAACCTGGCGATGACCAAGGATGGCCGCCTGGTCGCCACCAACAAGCGCGACCAGTCGGTTTCCGTCTTCGATCCGAAGTCCGGAAAAGAACTTGTGCGCCTGCCCACCAGGCGCAAGGTGGTCCACGGCGCAGTGGTCACGCCGGATAATCGCTACGCGTTCATTTCGGTGGAAGGCATCGGCTCGGACCCAGGCACGGTGGAGGTGATTGACCTCGACTCGCTCAAAACCGTCGCAACTCTAGATGTCCCCACCCAAGCCGCCGGGATTGACTTCTGGAAGACCGAGCCGAGCAAGCCGTAGAAAGCACGCGGCACGATCCATTGCGTGGGCGGAACCCAAATTCAATATGGCGACGAGCGGGAGTCTGAATGGCTATCCTCAATAAGACCGTTGCGTTCGCAGTAGCGGCTTGCTGTTGCCTGGGGCTGGCCGCGCAATCGCTGTCACCCGCAGATCGCACCGCGCAATTTCTGGAGTCGGCGCGCAACAATCCCGCCGCACTGATGGATTTCCTGGCGCGCATGCCCAAGGGCGGCGATCTGCACCATCACCTTACCGGTGCGGTCTATGCCGAAAGCTACATTGACTATGCCGTGGAAGATGGCTTGTGCATTGACCGCGTCGTTGTGACGCTTTCGCCGCCGCCCTGCGATCCCGCGCAAGGCAAAGTACCCGCCGCTCAGGCGCTGACGGATTTTGCGCTGCGCAACCACGTAATCGATACCTGGTCGATCCGCAATTTTGTGCCGGCTCCCGACGACCGCGACGTGCGCCATCATTTTTTCGCTACATTCGGAAAGTTCGATCCCGTGACCAACAAACACTGGGGCGAAATGCTAGCGGAAGTTGTGCACCGCGCGGCGGCGCAGCATGAAATCTACCTGGAAACGATGCTGACGCCCGACCAGGGCGAAGCCGCAAAGCTAGGACGCGCGCTCGGCTGGAACGACGACTTCGCGACGATGCGTTCGCGCTTGCTCGCCGCGGGCATGGCGCAAGTCGTCGCCGGCGCCCGCAAGAATCTAGACACCGGCGAAAGCGGCATGCGAGAGATCCTAGGATGCGCGACGGCGAAACCCGACATCGGTTGCGCCGTGACGCTGCGTTTCCAGAATCAAGTGTTGCGCGCGTTCCCCAGGGAAGAAGTGTTCGCCCAGATGCTCGCCGGATTTGAGCTTGCGAGCGCGGATCCGCGAGTGGTAGCCGTCAATTTGGTGCAATCACAGGATGAATATCGCGCTCTGCACGATTTCCATCTGCACATGCGCATGCTCGATGATCTGCATGGAGTTTATCCCGGCGTGCACATTTCATTGCACGCGGGCGAGCTGACCCCTGGCGAAACGAAACCGGAAGAACTGCTCGCATCACACATTCGCGAATCCATCGAAGTGGGCCACGCAGAACGCATCGGCCACGGGCTGGATGTGCTGTATGAAGCCGAAGTCCCGCGCCTGCTGGCGGAAATGGCGCGGCGCCACATCCTCGTGGAAGACTGCGTGTACAGCCACGAAGTGGTACGTGGTCTGACCGGTTCGGAAAATGTGCTGCCGATTTACCTGCGCGCAGGCGTGCCAGTGGCGCTGGCGACGGACGACGAAGGCATCGCGCGCTCCGAGTTGACCTGGTATTTCAGGCGCGCGGTCGAGGGATATCACGTCGACTACCCCGCTTTGAAACGCATGGTGCGCGATAGCCTGGAGCACGCCTTCGTGCCCGGTGCAAGTTTGTGGATCGCACCCGAGAATTTCACGATGGTTTCGGCTTGCTCAAGCGAGCGTCCGGAAACGGAAGCGCAATCCGCGGCATGCCGAAATTTCTTAGCGAGCAGCGAGCGAGCGCGTCTCCAGTGGGTAGAGGAAACCGAATTTAGCCGCTTCGAAGC
>Ga0070762_10001473_pt1 | contig 10888 bp, 9 predicted proteins | sample HubBroMetageREF2_FD_66726 | JGI IMG/M metagenome (GOLD analysis project Ga0070762, IMG submission 66726) | Reference soil microbial communities from the Hubbard Brook experimental Forest, New Hampshire, USA - Hubbard Brook CCASE Soil... | ecosystem: Environmental > Terrestrial > Soil > Temperate... | reverse complement strand
GGTGCGCGACCTCCAAGCATCTTTACGGAAGGGTCTCAGCCGCAGGGATGGCATCCAACTCCACGCTCAGGTGGCCATTTTCCTCGATGTGAACTGCGTGGCCGCGATCTTCGTATCGCCCCAGAAACTCGGGGTCGAAGTATGCGCCTCGATCAATCTCTTCCCAGGCGAAAAGGGTATAGTCACCAGGAACTACATTCCGCATCGCGAACCTTCCCGTTTGATCTGCAAAGGCCTGGCGGTAATAGCTCTGCTGCGTACGTCGCTTCCCGTCCGGGATCAGCACTGCTAGGGCATGTTGGGACGGTTGTTCGTCGATCATCACCGTGCCGTCGATTTGCCCGGTGCCGAAATCCAAGACGAGTTCCACGGCAGGAGGTGAATGCCCTCGACTCACGGGAATACCACTTTCGAGCACTTCCGATGTACCGCTGGACTGCAAGTAAAATCCCGAGGGAATCTGGCGAAAATCAATTCGGTAGCTGCCGTCGGGAACCTCATGGAAAACGAAGGTTCCATCGGGATTTACCGTGGCGTTGTCGATATCGGGAGTAAGGTCGGCCAGTGACGAAGGCTCTTGCGATTGCAACACAACGACCAGTTCGGCAACATTTTTGCCAAGGTCTAGGTCTGTTTTGCCTTCCAGTCGGATGTGTCCGCTGACGTCTACCCCAGTGCTGACCACGATGTCTGCATGCTCAATGTTGGTATCTCCAATCTCAACGGACGTCCTGCCCCAGATGGTTTTTGGCTCTCGCGGACTGCTCGGCTGTTGAGCTACGAGGACGTATGAGCCGGGAGGCACGCCGCGAAACTCGAAGCTCGCCTGGCCACCGGTAGAGAAATTCTGGCCCGGCGAAAAAATTGTTTCGCCCTGATCGCTGAGTAGTGTGACTTCCGCTTCCGTGCTTGGCAAAGAAGTGCGCGCATTAATCACTCGGCCTCGAATGCGCACGGTGCGGGCGGGCGCGAGATTCATATCAATTCCGGCCAGATCTTCTCCAACGCGAAGTGTTAGACCAACCGAGCGCGCTAGTTCGTTTGTGGCAGGATAATAAACAGGCACGTAAGCTCGATCGCTGCCCGGCTTGGTCTTTAAGGAGGCCGGAGGTTTGGCTCGGATGTAGTATTTTCCTGGAGGCAGATCCGCGATCCGATATTCGCCGGCCTCGTTAGTGATAGCGACGGCGCGGGATGTCTCAATAAGCTGGCGCCTGCCGTGCATGTAGGTAGGTCTCATGGCCGCTACCGATACGCCAGGAAAAGGCTTTCCCGCTTCGTTCGTAATATGGCCCGCGATGGCGCCATCGGGAACTAATCGAACAACGATGTCCTTGACCCGCTGCCCGGACGTGAGCGGGACGAACCGACGGTTGTCGATGTGATTATCCACATAACCGTTGTGGGATGCCAAAACAAGGTATCGCCCCGCCGATAAGCCCCCAAACATAAAACGGCCGTCGGGGTCGGTACTCGCAGGAGCTGGCGTCGAGACGCCTGGGCTGAATGCTATGAGCTTGACATCCACTCCCCTTAGCGGCTGCGCGGTAAATGCATCAATTACCGTTCCTTCGATGGTGCCTTTTTCTTGAAGCAGTCCTGCGTTCTGCGATTGCGCACCCAGCGCAAAAAACACCAGGTTTACGGTCAGGACGCCAAGCACGAAGGACAGCTTCATGGCAGTTACGATGAGTTTAGTCCAACACAAGCAATCCAAGATACCCGAACATCAGGAAGTTCTCTGCCGCCGATGAGACAAACTGTGAAGCCGGCGTGGTAGACTGTTTTCCCCAATCAATGGGGCGGCTTCCCCGACTACGGGTGATTTATGCCTGAACCCCTTGCTCGCAAAGTTCTGTTGATCGGCTGGGACGCGGCCGATTGGAAAATCATTAATCCGCTTCTCGATCAGGGATTGATGCCCACCCTCGATGATTTCATCAATCACGGCGTCATGGGAAATCTGGCGACCTTGCGGCCCATTCTTTCTCCCATGCTGTGGAATTCGATCGCGACCGGCAAACGGGCCAACAAGCACGGCATTCACGGCTTCATGGAGCCGGACACGCAAAACGGAGGCATCCGGCCGGTCTCCAGCACTTCGCGCAAGGTCAAAGCGATCTGGAACATTCTCACCCAGCGTGGGTACAGAACGCACGTACTTGGCTGGTTTGCAGGTCATCCGGCGGAGCCTGTTAACGGCATCTCCATCTCCGATCTTTATCCTTACGCAACCGCGCCTAAGGATCAGCCCTGGCCGCTTCCCCCGGGAGCGGTCCATCCCGAAAGTTTGCGCGATACATTCGCCGAGCTGCGCATGCATCCGGCCGACGTGACCGAGGCCGCAATTCTTCCCTGGATTCCGCGCGCGGCTGAGATCGATCAGGAAAAGGACAGGGGTCTAATGTCGTTTTCCAAGATATTGTCCGAGAACTGTTCCATCCACAACGCCGCCACTTGGATTCTGAAGAACGAGCCCTGGGATTTTATGGCCGTTTATTACAACGGTATTGATCACTTTTGTCACGGGTTCATGCACTACCATCCGCCGCGGATGGAAGGCATCCCGGAGGATCGCTACGAAATTTACAAAGAGGTGGTCAATGGAGCGTATCGCTTCCACGACATGATGCTCGAAACATTGCTGGAGCTGGCCGGCCCAGACGCGACTGTATTACTGGTTTCGGATCACGGTTTCCACTCCGACCATTTGCGACCGCGAGGCATCCCTGCGGAACCCGCCGGCCCAGCCATTCAGCATCGGCCATTCGGGATCATCTGTATCAAGGGACCGCACGTGCAGCAGGATGAGCGCATTTACGGAGCGACCTTGCTGGATGTGACGCCGACCATCTTGACCTTCTTCGGATTGCCGGTGGGTGCGGACATGGATGGTCGAGTCTTGGTCCAGGCATTCGAAGAAGCGCCCGAGGTCGCGCGCATTCCCAGTTGGGAGCAAGAAGCTGGCGAATGCGGAATGCATCCCGCGGATCTGCGGATGGATCCCGCTGCGGCGCAAGCCGTGCTGCAACAATTCGTGGCGCTCGGTTACATTCAGCCGCCCAGTGAGGATCAGAGCAAGGCCGTGGCCAGCGCGGTTCGCGAAGCAAATTACAATCTGGCGCGCGACTATCTGGATTGCGGCCGTCCCGACGATGCTTTACCGCTCCTGGAAGGCCTGGCGAAGAACGATCCCAAGCAGACGCGCTTCCAGATGCACCTTGCGCAATGTTATCTGGCGCTCAACCGGCGCGAAGCAGCCAAACAAATTCTGGAGACTTTGCTTACTGCAGATTTGAATCCGCCTAAGCCAACGGACGCAAAGAGCGAACAACCCGACAGCGCGGCACCTGCGGATGTGGCGCCGCAGGCAACCATAGCAGAAACAGCGGAAGCCGAAAAAGCGAAATCCGCCGACAAACAGCCGAATTCTCGACCATGGGCTGACCTGCTGATGGGCGTCATTCATTTTGAGGAAGGAAACATGGAAGCGGCTCTCGCCAGCCTACTCAAAGCCGAACAGTCTGACCCACGGCTGCCGAACCTGCATTTACGAATTGGCGAAACCTATTTGCGGCAGAAACGAACAGAGGACGCAGGCCGCGCCTTTCAGCAGGCATTAGACATCGATGGTGACAGTCCGGAGGCGCATCTCGGTCTCGCCATGGTGCTGCTGCGACAGCGCCGAAACGAAGAGGCTGCCGAACAAGCATTGTTGGCCGTTGGGCTGCAGCATTTTCTGCCGTTGGGCCATTTCTATCTCGGCGTCGCCTTGGCTCGATTGGGTCACCGTCAGCGTGCCATGCTCGCATTTGAGACTTGCCTCAGCATGCTTCCTGGCCTGGTCGCCGCGCATCGCTGGCTGGCCGCGCTGCACAGCCAACCCGGCGGAGATCTCGACAAAGCCATCCGGCACCGCAGTCTCTACGCTCAACTCCTACAGCAGAGAAAGAGCAGAGTCCGAGGGTGATTACGATTGTCTCCGGCCTGCCGCGATCCGGCACCTCGCTGATGATGCAGATGCTTGCCGCTGGCGGCCTACCCGTGCTTAGCGACGGCGAGCGTCGGGCCGACTCGGATAATCCTCGTGGCTATTTCGAGTGGGAACGCATTAAGCTGCTTCCTCAACAACCTGGTTGCATCGCGGAAGCGGAAGGCAAAGTGGTGAAGGTTATCTCACAACTTCTTTTTGCATTACCCGCCGGGCCCGAGTATCGCATCATTTTTATGCAGCGGACGCTCGCCGAAGTGGTCGCTTCTCAGGCTGAAATGATTCGGCGTCGGGGAACAGTTGGTGCGGTGTTGCCTCCGGCGGCGTTAGTCGCCGGACTTGGGGCCCACTTAAATCAAGTCAACGCTTGGCTCAAAGACAAAGCCAACATTTCTGTCCTCCGCGTGGAGCACCACGACGTGCTGCGCGAGCCACTGCGCGTTTCGGAATCGATCCAACAGTTTCTCAATTGCCCCCTGGATGTTGCCGCGATGTCACGGCAAGTCGACACGGCGCTTTATCGCCAACGGAGCTGATGTCGGTCAGAATTCGAAGTACCCTTCAACGGCCGCTCCCCGGGGGGCGCCGTCGGTTCCAGTCGCCGGCAGCAAGCCGGTAATCCCTCGCAAGCTTTCCCACGCCGCGTTGTTCAGCGCGGGGTCTGCCCCGACAAGGTCGCGGATCATATTCCAAGCCGCAATGTTGAGCGCACCCTCGGGAGGAGGCCCCATGGCCAATGACACCGAGCATTGAGGACAGAAGCAGATGCGCTGCGCCGCAGATTTCTGGCGCGGTCTTATGCCCACGGTCTGCGCGAACATATACACCGCGACGGATTTGTGTCCGGACTCGAGTTCCCGGTTACAGCGAAGACAACGCAAATTTTCCAAATATCCCCCTGGCGGCCAGTTGCGGCCACGAAAAATACTGTCTCCGCGCCTGTCCATCCGCAAGTGCGTAGTGGGATTCCCGGCAGAATCGAAAGGGGAAGCGGTTTCGTTCAGTCGTGCGCGACCTAAGGCGAAATCCCCCAGAACCAAGCTGTGCTCTAGCCAGAGGCCAGCCACATCGTGCACTCTGCTGCTATGCGTATCGACGCGGCGAATAGTGGAGAATCAATTTTGACCACCAGCACGTCGCCGTCTTCGACGCATCAGCCTGCAGTCAAGTTTGTTCGCCTCGCGCAACTGCGCAAGCTCCGCGGATGTGAAAAGGTCGCTGCCGTTTGCTACCGGGTTGGCACCGGTGGCATCGAGTTCCTGCTGGTGCGGACCGGCAGCGGACATTGGACTTTCCCCAAAGGCCACGCCGAACCAGGTTTAACCTACGCCCAAGCGGCCGCTCTGGAAGCTTTCGAAGAAGCTGGAGTGCATGGCCGGATCGAAGAAGCTTCATTCGCAAAATACGTTGCTCGCAAGCGCGGCGAGCCTCGAAACATTACGCGATCAGGGCAAAAAACCGCGCAGCAAGAGCTCACCGTGCAAGCTCATCTTTGCGAGGTCTCGCGACTCGACCCTCCCCAGGAGCGCCATCGCAATCCCACCTGGTTTTCTGCGGAGAAGGCAAAGCGCCGCTTAAGAGAGGACCGCACGCCGGACTATGGTGCCGAACTCGCACGCGTAGTCGACCGCGCCCTTAGCCGCATTCGCAGAAAACGCCGTGGAACGATTGTTCCGACGGATGGGCCACCCAGGGCAGCGTTGCAGAAGGTGGAGTTCATTGACAGCGTCCGGAGAACGTTGGGCAAATCCCGAACTTCGAGAACCGGCTAAGGAAAGCAGATTGACCCGGACGGCGCGATATTTCCGCAAGTAACCGATGGTCGCGGTGCGTGAAAGTTATTTTTGGCGACGGCGCATAGACTCGAACCACGGACCTACGGATTATGAGTCAGGCGACTGACTCTGAAAGAGGAATAACTTCCGCTGGATGTTTTTTGAAACTGAGACGCTCGCTAAAAACTAATCCGCCTTGACATACCTCGGGCTGAGGCGCAAAATCCAGACGGTCTACCCCCTTGGGCATTAACGTCACGACCGGAGTCTCTTAGGACACTCGCACTAGTTGGGCGTCAAGCGATTTACTTTTTCCTGTGGAGGTAACTCATGGGCCGATCGAACGTACTCAGCCAAAAATCATCGACGCCACGAGCGGAAGCCCGCCTCGAGATGAATCTGGAAAAGCGCTTGCTTTCGTATGCGGCGGCTGCGGTTGCCGCCGGCGTGGGAGTTCTGGGTTGCTCACCCCAAGCCGAGGCTAAGGTGATTTACGTCAATACGTGGGTACCGATTGCACCAGTCTCGTCCGTGTCGCTTGACTTGACGAATGACGGAGTGGCCGACTTTCAGTTTTCGAACAACCGAATCCGAACCAGCAACTGCATAATTAGCGGCAGGTCATGCCTTGCCATGAACGTGCTGCCGCAGAATCAAGGCAACGCGGTTTGGGGAAGCGGCAGTTCTGCGTCCGCGCTGGGCAGCGGCGTCCGTCTGGGGTCGCAGGGTCAATTCCAGGCCGGGCATCAATTCATGGCAAAAGAGGGCGTGGACTTTTCGAGTGGAGCAATATTTTATAGCAGCACTGGTCCATGGAAGCAGACTACGAGCCGCTTTCTCGGCCTTAAATTCGTCATCGACGGGCAATTCCATTATGGCTGGGCCCGACTGGATGTCAACGCCACAAATCATGGAATATACGCCGCACTCACCGGATATGCGTACGAGACGGAGCCCAATACTCCGATCCTCACCGGTCAAAAAGATGGCACAGCGAAAAAGAAACCTGGAAAGCGCGCCTCCGCATCCTCCAGCAACGCTGCCCCAACAACAGGCAGCCTCGGCATGTTAGCTCGAGGGACTTCGGCCCTGGGGCAAGAAGCACAAGACGCAACTCGCAGGTAGCGCGGTTTATCGCACAGTCGAGGATTTCCTATGAAACTACATTGCATCCTCCTAGCGCTGCTTCTGCTGCCAGGCGTCGTCCTCGCAGCAAACAATCCAGTGCCGATGATTTACCAGCCTCTGCTGCCGGTCACGGTGAAACCGGGAAGTGCGCAATTCATGCTGACGATCAACGGTACCGGATTTTCCTCGGCGGCCGTTGTGACTTGGAATGGGTCAACGCGAGTAACCAGTTTTATCTCCAGTTCTCAGGTTCAGGCGCTCATCGGGGCGGCCGATGTCGCCAACCCAGGGACGGCGTTAGTCAACGTCGTGAATCCTACGCCGGGCGGTGGAATCTCCAATACGCTGTTTTTCCCCATCCAGACTCCGGCTCCGTCTGCGGTTTTCGCCAAGGCTGCTGGCTTTTCTGGAAGTGGCGTAAACGTGGCCGGCGACTTTACCAATGACGGCCTGCTCGATCTGGCGGTCGCCGGCCAGAACAGCGGCGGCTTTTTTGTTGATACATATATCGGAAACGGGAACGGCACCTTCGCTACACCCTTTCTAAATCATACGGTCACCCCTACCGTGTCCATGATCGCCGGCAATTTTAACCACGACACACTGCTCGACTTGGCGGTTCTCGACGGCATTGGGAATACGGCGATTTATACCAATTTCGGCAGTGGCATTTTCATTCAGGACCAGGTCTTTCGCAGTGCGATCACGGGGTTGGCCACAGGTGACTTCAATGCCGACGGCAAATTGGATCTGGTGGTCACCGGCGGCAGCCAACCACTGGAGGTATTTCTGGGCAACGGCAATGGGACATTCCGCGCTCCGCTGGCTCTGAATATCCTTCCCAACCTAGGCACTCCAGCCATCGCAGATTTTAACGGCGACGGAAAACTTGATTTAGCATTCATCGAAGGCATTGACGTGTACATTCTCCTCGGCAATGGAAACGGCACTTTCCAAGCGCCGGTTGCCTACCAGACGTCTTATCAGGGTTTCTCGCTAGCTGTCGCGGACGTTAACGGGGACGGGATTCTTGACATCGTCACCAACGGAGTATCGGTCTTACTGGGAAACGGAGACGGCACTTTCACAAATGATGGTGGAGTAAACATCGGCAATCAGACCGCCGTCGCTTCTCCACCTGTAATTGGGGATTTTAACGGCGACGGAAAACTTGACGTCGCTCTGTCGTCCTCGAACTCGACGATTGATCTGCTGCTTGGCAACGGAGACGGCACGTTTCAAGCCCCAACTGAGATTGCAACCGACGCCGCGACCACTCTTGCCATGGGCGATTTCAATGAAGATGGCAAGTTGGATTTGGTCGGCACATTGCTACATCTGCAGATTCCCATCAATCTCAGTCCCTCCAGCCTCAATTTTGGAAGCCAGAATGTCGGAACTAAGAGCAGCCCGAAGAAGGTTACGGTCCTCAATGACGGAGCGTCTCCTCTTCCCATCACCAGCATAGGTATTGGTGGAAATAACCCCCATGACTTTACTGAAACCAACAAGTGCGGATCGAGCCTGCCGGTAGGCGCGAATTGCGCGATCTCAGTGGTGTTTCAGCCAAAAGCGGCAGGACCGAGATCGGCAACGCTCAAAGTAAGTTATCAAGGTCTTGGTAATCCCCAGGTAGTTTCGCTGAGCGGGCTAGGCGCAGTTTCGACCGTAAGCCTTACTCCCGCGAGTTTGAAATTTCCCATACAGCAGCTAAAGACTACGAGTTCACCACAACCCGCAACCCTGAGCAACACGGGAACGGTGGCTGTGAATATTTCGAGCATCTCGGCCAGCGCTCCGTTCAGCGAAACCAACAATTGCCCGTCGAGCTTGCCAGCCGGAGCACATTGCACCATCCAAGTGAGGTTCTCCCCTGTAAAAAAGGGGCTCGCCACTGGAACTTTATCCGTTCGCGACAGTGCGGAAGGCAGCCCTCAGACGGTCGCGCTGTCTGGCACTGCGACCGAGGTAAAACTGTCGCCGGTTGGAATTAACTTCGGCAATCAGACGGTCGGCACTAAAAGCCCTCCGGCTGACGTGGAACTGATGAACCTGGGCGCAACTCCACTCGCGATCTCAAACATTGCGTTCGGGGGTAAGGACCCGGGAGACTTCTCGCAGACCAACAACTGTGGAAGCAGTGTGCCAGCCGGCAAGAGCTGCACGATTAAGGTTACATTCAGACCGCAAGCCAAGGGGAATCGTTCAGCCTCGCTGCAGGTGAGCGACAACGGAGGCGGCAGCCCGCAGGAAGTCGCATTGTCCGGAAATGGGACTTAAGGGAGTCACTTGTGACGCCGCTTTTTCCATGACGGAGAAAAAACGACATGCCCCCGTGAAACCGGACGTCCGTCGATTGGGTGAACAGGAAAGGTGGACATGAAAGATCTTTCAGAAGTTTCCCGGCGCAAGTTCGTGACACTGGCCGCCGCTGGATTGGGTCTGGCGAGTACCAAGAAGTTGCTTGCCTTGTCAGAACAGACAGCGCCGAGTTCCCCTCGGTCAGTCGGCGCCGAGGATGCATGGCGCGAGCTTCTGGACGAGAATCAGCGATTTTACAAGGGGCAATCCGAGAGCCCACGGCGTAGTCCCGAAGATTTTCGCGCACTCGCAGACGCCCAGTATCCCAAGGCTGTCATCGTGTGCTGTTCGGATTCTCGCGTGGCACCAGAGATCTTGTTTGATGCGGGCGTCGGCGACCTCTTTGTCGTGCGTGTAGCGGGTAATGTGGTAAATGGCGCTGGCGTTACCGTCAAGGGCAGCATTGAATACGCGGTCGCTGAACTGAACGTCCCCCTCATCGTTGTTTTGGGTCATAGCGGCTGCGGCGCTGTTAAGGCCGCTATAAAGCACATTGACGCCAAGGATTCACTACCGGGAGCGATCAATGGCCTGGTGGAACTCATCAAGCCTGCTGTGATTCAAAGTAAGGGAACGCCTGGCGACGCGCTGGATAACGCTATACGGAAGAATGTCGAAATTGGCGTCGAGCGACTCAAGGAGCTTCAGCCGATCCTCGCACCGCGGGTCAAGGATGGCAAGCTAAAGGTGATGGGCGCTACATTCGACCTGCGCACGGGGATAGTGACGCCGTTGGAGACCGGAAAGGCCGTCGGAGAAAAATCGCCCACACACCCCTAATCACTTCGTCATTGATGCGGCAGAACAAGTTTCATTTTGCCGGTGCGTAGAAATAGTAATCCGCTGTGTAGCTGCTTTTCGTTTCGGCATCACGGTGTGACTCGTCGCATCCTTCGAGGGGCGGATTGCCGCCGTGGGTGTGCACCCGCTGAATCGTCGTCACCTTCGTGAGCACGCCCCTTCCGGAATGGTTCACGACATTCACCAGCAGCCACGGGACGGACCCGGGATCCGGAGAGTCCGCGTGAGCCAAAGCTTTGCCGCTGACTTCGCTGCCGTCTTTCAGCTTCCACGTTGGACCGGCGGAATGGCTTCCGATGACCTTACCGTCTCGATCCGTCAGTTCGGCGTCGGGCGCCTTCAAGGTCCATATGAACTTGCCATCCGTTCCAGCCCGACATGCATAGATCTGGAATCCCGAGGCATGGGCAAGCAAAACAACCTCTTCACCGGGTCGTGCTCGGACCGCAGCCGGGACTTCGGGCGGAGGCTCCTCCTGTGCGTTGGCGAGGGAGAACTGGAGGAGAAGTCCAAGCATAACCGCACCGGCGATCGTTGCCGCAGTATGCACCCATCCTCGCATCGCGACATTGTAGCAGGCAGGAAACGTGCCCACACTACTAGTTTTCAGAGCTCGGGAAAAAATGGATTGGAGCTTATCGATCTAACCACAGAGGGGTCTAATTCCGAGATAGCGCTGCCGACAACCATCGGGAATCCGACCGCCAAACGAGGAGTCGCAAGAAAGAATCTCAAGTTGTTGGTCAACAACCCGCGTGGTGCCGAACACATCGCCTTGCGGATTGTTGCAGCACGCAAGAAGTTCATTTTTTACAGTTGCCCGATGCTGGCT
>Ga0070762_10001471_pt1 | contig 10903 bp, 5 predicted proteins | sample HubBroMetageREF2_FD_66726 | JGI IMG/M metagenome (GOLD analysis project Ga0070762, IMG submission 66726) | Reference soil microbial communities from the Hubbard Brook experimental Forest, New Hampshire, USA - Hubbard Brook CCASE Soil... | ecosystem: Environmental > Terrestrial > Soil > Temperate... | reverse complement strand
GACCCCTGGCCCGGATTTGATTCTATCGTGAGTTCGCCTTCAATCAAACGCACACGCTCTTTGATAACCAGGGGCCCCTTGCCGAGCGTGTCGAGTTCGGCCTGCGAGACACGTCCTGCGAACGGAAATCCCTGTCCGTCGTCTTCGATCAAAACGTGCCACGCGCCGTTGCGGGAACCCAGACGCACCAGCACCTGTCGTGCCCGGCTGTGCTTGCGGACGTTGACCAGCGCCTCCTGCACAATACGCGCCAACTCCCTGCACACCGGCTGGGGCATGTTGAGATCGTCCAGATCGGAAAGGAATCGGGCGGAGATTCCTGTCTCCCGCTGGAATCTTTCCACAGTGTCTGATAGTAATCCCAAAAGCTTCTTGGAATCTACGTCAAGGGTTTTCATCTGCTGCATGAGCTCGCGCAACTTGAGAACCTCTTCGCGCAGCAGCCCCTGGATCCGGCTCAGTTCTTCGGTCACCAATCCAGGCTTGCCGGGGGATTGGCGCCGCAGCACATCGACCTGCATCTCGACCGCGATGAGCGACTGCACAGCCCCGTCGTGCAATTCGCGTGCAAAACGCGCGCGTTCGAGCGCCCCCGCCCGCAATCGCAAACGCCGCAACAGAAGCACGTTGTAGACAGCCGGTCCAACCTGGCGCACTAGTTCGTCCAGGAACCGCAACTCCTCCTCGGTATCGCCCGCCAAGGAGGGATCCAGCAGAAGGATGCGTCCCGACCATTCTCGACCGAACGCAAATGACACCGTCATCAAACTTTGGAACTCATATCTTTTCGCGAGGGGGACAAGAAATTCCGGAGTAAGATCCCGAATTCTGCCGCCTTCGTGGTTTAGTCCCAGGAGAGAGAAATCTTCCGTATCTCCCTTACCGGTTCGGCGGGCGTAACAGGTTGCTGCCGGAGACTCATACAAGTAGGTTTCGCGGTCGGTTGCCGAAGGATCTAGCCATCGAAAAGAAGAATCGCCATTGGCACGACGCAATTCGCCGACGAAAACGCGATAATTGCTAGTCTCGTGGGAAGCGATGACCAGTTGTTTCGCTCCATACATCGCAAGCATTTCGCCTGCGATCTCCTCAATGGTTCCGGTAAGTCCCGCCTCGACCCTCGCCTTGCCGATGGTTCTGGCGATCACCGCTTTCTCGGCGCGAAGTTGCTTCTGCTGCTCGGCCAAATATCCTAGCAGAATGCCCAACACCAGCAGATCAATGGAGCGCATGAAAAGATGTTTGGGCTCGAAGTCGGTGACATTCACCTGCAAAAGAGGCAGCCCCAGTCGATGGCTCAAAAGAAAGCTATTCACTCGCTCGACAGCGTGCAGATGAATCAAACAGAAACTCTCTATCCAAAGGACCAACACGGCGGCCACAGCAGTTCCCATCGTTTCCCACAGTCCCCAGCGATACGCCGCAGCTGCGAGAACGAAAACAAACAGCAAAGAGAAGGGATTGCCCTGCCCGGTGACAAAAGCTGAAATGAGAGCCGGCCAAATCACATCCGCGCTGTGCACCAGGAGCCGGAACGAGGGCGTCGATTCCTGCCGCCGCCGCAAGAAAATTATGATGATGACGCCTTGGGCGACGTAAAAGGCTAATAGTCCGTAGGCCCAAAGCGAATAGCGAACTTCGGCGGGGTCCATCCAGATCGCGACCAGCGAAGCCAACGCGAGCGAAACCCTCGCCGTGGCCAGCCAGCGTTCCGTCCGGCGTACTTCGCCGGGACCCATGGGGGCACGAAGTCTCCATAGGAATCGATCTCGTAGGGCTTGGAATGGCAATTGAATACGACCGTAGCCACGAATTATGTTTACGCGGATGTTATTTGTAATAGAGCCGGAGAGCAAGCGAAAACTTCCCCAAGTAGCACCTAACACCAACAATCTAAATAGGGTAGACTGAAATTTAGGGACTTGGAATTCTGGTGAGGCTCCATCCTGGTTACTTGAGTAACTTTCCCTCTAGTGTATTGTGCCTAAGAATCAGGAACGGATGAAGATGTCCGGTCACGCGAAGTTATGGATCTCGGTCGCCGTCGCTCTAGTATGCGCGCAGGCAGTGGGATCGTTGTTTCTGCACCAAGGTTTTGCCCTCGCTGCTCTGAGCGACATTACCCAACTCACTCTCCTTGTTGTCGGCACGGCTGCACTTCTTCTTAACGCAATCGCGACCCGCGGCCGAATCCGGCTGTTCTGGTCATTGATGACGCTGGGTGTGGCTTTCTGGATGTCGTATCAGGGCCTGTGGATGTACTTCGAGGTGTTGCTGCACAAGGACCTTCCAAATCCTTTCGGCGGAGACGTAATACTGTTCCTTCATATCGTTCCGATGACGGCAGCGTTGGCCATGCAGCCGCATCTCCAGTCGAACGAACGCACCACCCGTTTGGGAACGCTGGACTTTGCCCTATTGCTGGTCTGGTGGTTATATCTTTATTTGTTCAGTGTAATTCCGTGGCAGTACGTCCATCCATTCGAGGCCAGTTACGATCACAACCTCAACATCCTCTACCTGACGGAGAAGATTGTTTTCCTGGTTGGTTTGGGAATCCTCTGGTCTCGCAGCCAGGGCTCCTGGAAAATCATCTACGCAAACTGGTTTGGCGCGGGGCTCACATACTCGCTGAGTTCCTACATTGCAAACTGGGCCATCGCGCGCAAGGTGTACCACTCCGGCAGTGTGTATGATGTGCCTCTCGCTATCTCAATGGCGTGGATCACTGTCATTGGTATGCTGGCGCTCCGTTCCCCTGGCAAGGCGCAGCCTGCCCGTGCTTCCGGCAGCTACGGAGTATGGGTAGCGAGGCTAGGTATGGTTGCCATCTTTTCGCTTCCGCTGTTTGCCTTGTGGTCCTTGTTCGACGGTGGAATCCCGCAGAGCGTTCGCACCTTTCGGTTGGTACTTACACTGTCAAGCATGCTGGTCATGGGCGCGCTGGTCTTTTTCAAACAGCATCTCCTGGATCGCGAACTACTGCAATTGCTGGTTGCTTCCCAGGAATCGTTCGACAACCTTAAGCGAGTGCAGGCGCAGCTGGTGCAGTCGGAAAAATTGGCATCGCTTGGTCAGCTTGTGGGCGGAGCCGCTCATGAATTGAACAATCCGCTCGCCGCCATGATGGGCTACACCGACTTGCTGGGGACGACAGAACTCAGTGGCGAACAACGGGCATTGATGCAGAAGATCGAGCAACAGGTACGGCGGACTCGGACCCTCGTTTCGAGTCTGCTGAGTTTTGCCAAACAGGTTCCCGCGGAGAAGACGCTGGTGGACATCAGTGCACTACTACAGACCGCGGTGAAGCTCTGCCTGCCCCAAGCTCGTGGCCCCAATGTTCAAGTGCACACTGAGTTCGCCAGTGATCTACCGCGAGTTCTTGGTGACTCCAACCAACTTCTGCAGGTATGTTTGCACATCACCAACAATGCCCTTCATGCGTTGACCGAAACGGGTGGCACTTTGACCGTGACCGCGGGCTTACAGAGTGCGATGGTGCGGCTGGAATTTTCTGACGATGGACCGGGTATGCAGGAACCGGACCGGGTTTTCGATCCGTTTTATACCACGCGGCCGGTCGGCCAGGGCCCGGGTCTAGGTCTTAGCGTCTGTTACGGCATCATTCAGGAACACAGCGGAAAAATCACCTGTGGAAATCGGCCTGAGGGCGGGGCAATATTCCGCATCGAGCTCCCCGCAGTGATGGATTTGACGCAAGCGTCCAGCTCAGTTCTAGGGAGTTTTAAGGCGCCCGCATTGCTTCCTGAAGCGAAAGCAGCAGGAATCCACTGAGCAATTCGTACTTTCAGGAAGCGGCCAGTTCCACAGTTCGCTTCAACTGGCCGCAGGCGGCGTAAATGTCGCGCCCTCTCGGGCGGCGAATGAATGTCGGCATCCCCGTAGCAATCAATGTCTTCTGAAATTGAAATACGCGGTTCTCGGCCGGAGTTTGAAACGCAATCCCGGGACCCGGGTTCAAGGCAATCAGATTCACTTTCGCACGTATCCCACGGATCAGTTCACCAAGTTCGCGCGCATTTTGCACCGAATCATTCACTCCATCGAGAAGGACGTATTCAAAGGTTAACCTTTCCCGGTTCCGCAGGGGAAAATCACGGGCAGACGCAACCAGCTTCTCCAGATTCCATTTGCGATTGATTGGCATCAGTCGACTTCGTATTTCGTCGTTGGGTGCGTTCAGCGAGATCGCCAGTTTCGGCCGCACTGGCTCGGCGCCAAGATCGTAAATGCGGGGAACGATCCCTGCAGTTGAGACGGTCATACGGGATTCGGGCAGTCCTACTCCCTCAGCCAGCAGGCCGACTGCCTTGATGAAATTGTCGTAGTTCAGAAAAGGCTCGCCCATGCCCATAAAGACAAGGTTAACGCGGTTCTGGGGCGGAGAGACGGGCTGGTCGTTGAGCACGGCACAGACTTGTCCCACGATCTCACCAGCCGAGAGATTGCGCTTCACGCCCAGCAGAGCAGTCAGACAGAACTGGCAGTCCACGGCGCAACCAACCTGGCTGGAAACACAAATCGTCGCGCGGTCCCAAGTTCGCGCTTTTTCGACATCGTTCCCAGCTTCGCTGCCATCTCCAGCTTCGCCATCATCGCCTTCCGGCATCCAGACAGTTTCTACGCTTTGGCCGTCGGCGAAGCCAATTAAGTACCGGACCGTGCCATCGCTGGACACGAACCTCTTCTCAATTGCCGGAAGTCCCACCGACAGGCCCCTTTGTGTGAGGCTATGCCGCAGTTCCTGCGGAAGCGTGGAAATCTGTTCTATGGACTCGACGCGTTGGCTGTAAAGGGCCTCAAACAGCTGCCGTCCGCGGTAGGAGGGCTGGCCGGATTCCTCGATGAAATCCACGAGTTCGCGAAATGTGAGACCCAGAAGTACGCGTTGTTTCTCTTCACTCATAGATTCCGTAAGAATTGAACCTTCTCCGATTGTAGAGGACGCGCCTTAAGTCGGTGCCCCGGCGAACTGGCCGGTTGCGGCTATTTCGCTGTAAACCTATGATTATAAATAGATTGCTATTGGTTAGCGGAGGTTCGCCGGGTGTGTAACAATAGTAAAGACCCGCCCCGATCCTGAGTGGCAGGGATTTTAGGAAAATTTAATGGTTGAAGAAGTACGCAATATAAAGAGGGAATTGCTGCCCAACGGGCTCACCATTATTACCGAACAGATGCAGCATATCCGTTCGGCCTCGATTGGCATCTGGATTAAGACCGGGTCGCGCGATGAGGACGCACAATGGAATGGCATCTCCCATTTCGTCGAGCACATGGTTTTCAAGGGCACCAAGCATCGCTCCGCCGAGGACATAGCGCGACAAGTTGATTCCATCGGTGGAAACATGGACGCCTTCACAGCCAAGGAGTGCATTTGCTTCAACGTCAAGATTTTGGATGAGCACTTGCCCATCGCTATGGATGTCCTCAGCGATCTGGTCCTCAATCCGACATTTGATGTTAAGGACATCAGCCGCGAACGGGGCGTGATCCTCGAAGAAATCAAGATGGATGAAGATAGTCCCGACTATCTCGTCCACGAGATCTTTACCCAGAACTTCTGGAGAGATCATCCGCTGGGCAAGCCAATACTTGGAACCAAAGATACGGTGAAGACATTCGAGCGGGATCCTGTTCTTGGTTTCTACGGGCAGCGTTTCGCCCCCGGCAACTTAATCATTTGCGCAGCCGGTAATTTGAAGCACGAGCAGTTCGTGGAGTTGGTAGCAAAGCATTTTCAGCACATGCAACCCGTCAAGAACGGGTTCCATAGTCCGCAGCCAAAGATTGTCCCGCGCATCATCATGCGCAACAAGAAGTCTCTGGAGCAGGTACAGATCTGTGTGGGAGTTCCTTCCCATCCTATCGCTCACGAGCGGCGCCATGCGTCCTACATTCTGAATACATTACTCGGCGGTGGAATGAGTTCCCGCTTATTTCAGAACATCCGCGAACGCCAAGGACTTGCTTACTCGATTTACAGCGATCTGAATCCCTACCGCGATACTGGCTGTCTTTCGGTTTATGCCGGCACGTCGCGGGAATCGGCAGGCAAGGTAGTGCAGTCGATTGTTTCCGAGTTCCGCAAACTCAAATTGGAAAATGTTCCCGCGGAAGAACTCCGCCGCTCCAAGGACCAACTGAAAGGGAGCTTGATGTTGTCGCTCGAGTCCTCGACAGCGCGCATGTCCAGCCTGGCCCGACAGGAAATGTACTTCGATCGCTTCTACAGCATGGACGAGCTCATCGAGAAAATCGAAAGTGTCACTGCCGAAGAAGTGCGGGAACTCGCCAACGAGTTCTTCCTCACCGAATCCATTGCAGTCACCGTGCTTGGCAACCTGAATGGCCTCAAGCTAAGCCGCGAACAACTCGCCTGCTGAAGGCATCTCCCGGATTCCCTTGTACCTTCGTATCTGAAGCCTGCCATGTGCACAGTCGAAGCGCAACTGATGAAATTCAAATCTGGAACCATAGAGGACGCGAGAGGCGTTTTCGGAGTTCCACTCCACGGCGCTAGCTTTACTGACTATTTCAAGGCATACTAGGCGACAAGTCCCAGGTTCGGCAGGGGCAGGGAACTAGGGCTATGCCTATGCTGGAGCAGAACAGCCGTACAGAGACGGGTAGTTCCCCACGACAAGCGGCTTTCGAACAACAACAGCGTCACCGGATGGTGCTCGCCCTGCTGGTTCTGCTGCTAGCGCTGGTTTCAGTCCTTATTAAAGACCACGAGTTCTGGTTCCCACCCAGCCCAAGCACTGAATCCGAAGCGCCGGAGCAGAATGTGCCGCCGGCGAACCCCGCGCCCAGTCGCGCTAAGACTGTGACACCCATAGCCCCACCGAAAGTTGCCAGGCAGTCGCCGGCGCATGCGCGCCCACAATCAAGACGGTCAGCGCCGACCCCGCCTTCGACCAGCGGTCCAGAGACACCCTTCATCGTAGCGACGAACCGTGCTGTACTCCCTCCTCTTGAGGTTGAGGTTGTCGCTGGCAATCAGCATCGAGCCATTAGTCCCGGGGATAATTCGGTCAAGCTGGATATGCAACCCAGTGACGAAGTGACCTCTGAGCAGGCTACTCCCTCGGCCCCGACCCAAGCCAAAGGTACTGCATCGGAGAAGGCCAGCGCGCAAGTCCAGCTTTCGTCGGGAAGCGCACAAGTGGTTTCTCGCGTGGACCCGAGCTATCCGCTGCTGGCGAAGCAGATGAAGGTTCAAGGCGCTGTCATCCTCGAGGCCCTAATCAGCAAGAGCGGAAGCATTCAGGACATCCAAGTGCTCAGCGGTCCGGCAATTCTTTCTGAAGCTGCTCGCGAAGCGGTTAAGCAGTGGCATTTCAAGCCGTACTACCAGGGTGGGCAACCGGTGGAAACCGAAGCTCGCGTCACCGTAAATTTCACCATTTCGACGTACTGATCTAAATCAAGTGAACTGAGCTATCGGGGCGATCAGCGTGCAGCGTGGCTCAAAGTCTCCAACAAAAAACGGGCGTCCGACTCTCGCGAGTCATTGGACGCCCGGGCAGCCCTCCCCCAGAACTGCTCACTTAGAAAAGTAAGTCTTCCTTTAATTTTTGTGAATGGCACGTCCGGGCTAGAAAGAACCACCAATGTGCTATCGTGCAAATTAACGTTGGGGTTATAACCCCTACGCATTTCGAAACAGAAGCAGTTTATTACGCCAGGCGCCAATCAGTCGCCGTGCTGTCCCACAGCATGAGATGTCGGGCCGACTTCCACTCGATTTCGGCCTCGAGCTTTGGCGGCGTAAAGAGCTTCATCGGCGGTGCGAAGCAGCCCCTCGCAGCCGAGCGTTTCCTTTTCACCCTGCTCCACCGAAGCCAGCCCCAGGCTCAGAGTGACTGCAACTGGACCCGCGCTAGTTTCAACCGGATGACTCGCAACACTTTGGCGCAGCCTTTCGGCGCCAGCGATCAAATTGGCGGGAGTACAGCCGGGGAAGACGATCAAGAATTCTTCTCCCCCATATCGGCCGACCACATCGTAGGGTCGAACGTCAGCAGCTAATCGCCGCGTCACCTCTTGCAGGACAGCATCGCCCACCAGGTGCCCATGCGTATCATTGATTTTCTTGAAGTAATCGATGTCGGCCATGACTACGCCCAAAGGGTCTCCCGTGCGTTGTCGACGAGACACTTCTCGTCTGAGTAAATCGAATATGGCGCCGCGATTCCAAAGCCCGGTCAAGGTATCGTGGGCAGCTGCATACTGCAAGTCGTTTTGGGCGCAGATCAAGGCTGCTTGCAGGTCGAGAATTCTCTTGCCGGCTCGAACTCGGGCGCGCAGTTCGTCTACGTCGAATGGCTTGGTCAGATAATCATCAGCCCCAGCCTCGAGGCCCGCGATCACATCCTGTTTGTCGTCCTTGGCCGTGAGCAGCAGAACGTAGCGATAGGGACCTTGGTTGCGGCTGCGGATTTTGTGACAGAGCTCAATTCCGTCCATTCCCGGCATCATCCAATCAAGGATTGCCAGTTGCGGAGCATCCTCTTTTTGCAGGACTTCCCACGCGGCCAGCCCGTTGTCCACGGCCGTTACGCCGTAGTCCCACTTCTTAAACCAGTTCTCTAGAATCCGGCGGAAAATGGGGTCGTCTTCTGCGATTAGCGCACTGTTGACTGCGGAAGCTTTCACCCCAAGGCCCGGCGTTGGGTCCAAGACAGCTCCAGCGACTTTAGCTGGAATCTCATTCATGATGCGCCCCAGCTAACTCTTTCAGGTCGCGGCGGAGATTAGCTACCTCCCGCTCCAGCACGGCGAGCGTTTCGTTCGCGCGGGATAGGTCTTTGACCCGCCCCATCTCTTCGAGTTGCCGCGCAGCTTGCGACGTTCCACCCGCTCCCAGGTAGCTGGACTCGCCTTTGAGACTGTGAGCCGCCCGCATGACTCCATCCGAATCTCCCGTCGCTACCGCCTGCTGCAATTTCTGCAGCAATTTTGGAGACTCTTCTAGGAAAATCTGGCACAGTTCCTCCAGCAGTTCCTCATCGCCTCCAATACGATCCAGGGCTTCCGTCTTGTCCCAGGATGCCGTCGGTGCCGCAGGCTTGTCCGGTGCTATTGGCGTCCGTGCCACGCCTGACAGTGTTTGTTCAATGTCGCTGAAGCGCACCGGTTTAGTGATATAGCCGTCCATGCCTGCCTCCAAACAACGTTCTCGATCACCCTTCATGGCATGCGCCGTCATCGCGAAGATCGGCAAGCGGGCTGTGCCATTTTTGCTTTCGTTTTTGCGGATCGCCGCGGTCGCTGCCATGCCATCCATCTCAGGCATTTGAACATCCATGAAAACAAGGTCGAATTTTTCTGTCGAGGCCAACGCCAACGCCTCTTTGCCGTTTTCTGCCAGCACGGCCGTGTGGTCCATCTTCTCCAGCACCCGAAGGATCACTGCCTGGTTCACCGCGTTGTCCTCCGCCACCAGGATGCGTAGCTTGCGGGTTGATTCGCGCAGGGTGTGACGCGTTACCAGCTCTGGTGCCTTGTCCGCCTCTACACGCCGTTGGCTCAGGGCCGCCAGGACCGCGGCCCGCAAGTCGTCTTTGAGCACCGGCTTGAGCAGATATGCAGAGATCCCCACCTCTCGACATCGGTTGGCTTCGCCAGGTAGTCCTCCGGAGGTGAGCATCAGGACAGTGACTTGGATAAGGTCAGGATTCCGCTTCACGCTTACCTGTATCTTTTCTGCTAACTCGAACCCATCCATCCCGGGCATATGGCAATCGATGAGAATCACGCGGAACGGCTCGCGTTTTTGCTGCGCCGTTTCCAATGCAGCCAGCGCCAGCTCGCCGCTTTCCGTGGATTGAGGCCGCATTCCCCATCCGCGAGTCATATCGCAGAGAATCCGGCGGTTGGTATCGTTGTCGTCGACGACTAACACCCCGAGACCCCGCAAAGCGATTTCGACCGTTGGCGATGCGGGTTGAGGCTTCGCCGTGGCGACCGCAAAACGCGCGGTGAAATGGAACGTGCTCCCTTTCCCTTCGCTGCTCTCAACCCACATTTTCCCCGCCATCAATTCAACCAGGCGAACTGAGATCGCCAGTCCCAGTCCGGTGCCTCCATATTTGCGCGTGGTGCTGCTGTCGGCCTGAGAAAAGGCTTTGAACAGCAACCCCTGTTTCTCCAGGGGAATGCCGATGCCGGTGTCCTTCACTTTGAAATGGAGTTCTACCTCCCCGGCGTTCTGCGAGGTTTTCTCAATTGTGACCAGCACCTCTCCCTGCTGCGTGAACTTAATCGCGTTGCCGACCAGGTTTACCAGGATCTGCCGCAGCCGCCCAGGGTCGCCTAGCAAGTGCGAGGGCACTTCCGGATCGGCGTCATAGGCCAGTTCCAGTTCTTTCTGATGAGCTCGCAGAGCCAGGGTTTTCATGGTCTCGCCCACGCAATCGTAGAGGTTGAATTCGATCGTTTCCAAATCCAGCTTTCCCGACTCCACTTTGGAGAAATCCAGAATGTCATTGATCACAGACAACAAGGACTCGCCCGAAGACTTCACCAGCAGCAGGTAGTCCCGCTGTTCGGTGTTAAGTTCTGTATCCAGGGCTAATTCAGTCATGCCCATAATGCCGTTGATCGGAGTACGTATCTCGTGGCTCATGTTGGCGAGAAATTCGCCTTTCGCACGGCTCGCCGCTTCAGCCGCTTCCTTGGCCACGGTGAGGTCGGTGTTCATGGCTAGCAATTCACGGGTGCGATGAGCGACTTGCTCTTCAAGGTTCTCCCGATGCTGCTGTAGTTCCAGATCGCGCCTCTCGATTTGCTCGAGCATGCCGTTAAACTCGCTTGCCAATCGTCCGAATTCGTCGTGATTAAGGGCTTTCGCCCGGATCGAATAGTCACCCCG
>Ga0070762_10001469_pt1 | contig 10909 bp, 9 predicted proteins | sample HubBroMetageREF2_FD_66726 | JGI IMG/M metagenome (GOLD analysis project Ga0070762, IMG submission 66726) | Reference soil microbial communities from the Hubbard Brook experimental Forest, New Hampshire, USA - Hubbard Brook CCASE Soil... | ecosystem: Environmental > Terrestrial > Soil > Temperate... | reverse complement strand
GGTCTCGGCGTTCCAGCCGCTGGCGCCGTTGGTCTGCCAGTACAGGTCCAGGCTGTTGAAGATGCCCTCGGCGGCGATCACGACGGTGTTGCCGATCTGGGCGATGGCCGGATCCGAGTACGTCGTTCCGTCCGCGGCGACCTGCTCGCCGTGCCAGTTGTTGGTACCGAACTCGTTCCAGTAGAACCGCAGCCCGTCGCTTGCGGTGTGCACGGCGATCACCGAGTTGCCGTCGGCGACCGTGATCGCCGGATTGAAGTTCGACCAAGCCAGCGCGGCGGGACCGCCCGGCCCCAGCACGGTCACGGCTGTGATGGCCAGCGCGCCAGCTGCCGACAGGGCCAGCAGTCTGGCCCTGGATCTGTTACGCCGGACGAGGGCGCGCGGCCACACGATTCGAAGCTTCATCTATCCCCCACGCGGTTGGGAATGGCCAGGCCTGCTGCCATTTGCTGCAGGCTCCCAGATCGGCAGAGCCACGGGCAGAGGGCGGAATACCCCTCTTCGCGCCAAGCCCTGGCCGGGGTACGAATACCCACACGCCATAGAGCATGACGGGACCATGGAAGCTGTCGTCGCCGGTGCACGGGCTGGCCGGCCGGGCGCCGTGGCGGCCCGTTCTGGCGAGGGCTTGGGTAGCGTTCGGGTCATGGACCTGTCCCGCTGCTACGACGGTGCTCGCGGTCGACCTGCTCGCCCGGCCACCTCCAATCGGCCCGGCAGCGAACCGGCCGTCTCCGGCGATGTCCTCGCCACGCCCGCCCCCGTCGTGCGTACGGACCGGGTCGCCTCCCTGGTGGAGGACGTCTGGGGGCTGCGCGTCGACATGGTCCGGCAGCTGCCCTCAGAGCGCGACGCGAACGTCCTTCTCGATGGCCGCTACGTGCTCAAGGTGTCGAACCCGGCTGAGGATCCCTCCGTCATCGACATGGAGAATGCGGCGATGTCGCACGCGGCGCGGGTTGCCGCCGACCTGCCGCTGCCCTCGGTGGTCCCCGCCGCCTCCGGTACATCCGTCGCCGGCGTCATCGACGACGCTGGCGCAGCGTGCCTGGCCCGGCTCATCACCGTCGTTCCGGGTTCTCCGGCAGAAGGCCGGCCCGTCACCACGGAGCTCGCCGGGCAGGTCGGCGGCCTCGCCGCCCGCACCAGCCTGGCTCTCCAGGGACTGTTTCACCGCGCCGGAGGCCGCGTCCTCGACTGGGACATCCGCCGTAGCCACCACCTGCTCGGCGAGCCGGATGTTCTCGACCGTCTCGGCGCTCTCGGCCACCGGGTCGCCAGGGTCCTGCCGCGCCTGGCCGCCGCGGCCGACGCCACTTCCGCTTTGCCCGCTGGCCTCAACCACGCCGACGTCACCCTGACCAACATCTTGACCAGCACCACCCCGGGCGCACCCGCCATCACGGGGCTGATCGACTTCGGCGACATGCACCACACAGCGCACGTCTGCGATCTGGCCGTCACCCTGACCTCCGTCGTGCGCAACACCGCCAGGCAGCAGCCGGCGGGCACCTGGGATCTCGCCGGAGCCGTCCTGACCGGATACCAGCGGCACCGCCCGCTTACTCCGCAGGAGGCCGACGTCCTCGGCGACCTCATCATCGGCCGTCTCGCCCTGACGCTGGTGATCTCGCAGCGTCGGTCGGCCGCGGACGAGGATAACCAGGCCCATATCAGGCAGTACGACACCAGCACACGCCGCATCCTCGGCGAGCTCCTCGATCTCGGCCCCGACCAGGTCACCCGTCGGCTGCACACGCTCGCCGGCACCAGCCGGGTGATCGTCTCCGGCACCCGCCGGCCCGCCGCAGACAACCGCGCAGGCGGCGCGGACAGCGCAAGCCGCGCAGACTGCGCGGAGCCGGGAGATCTGCTCCTGCGCCGCCGCCAGGTCACCGGCGGTGCCCTCAGTCCGCTGTTCTACTCCCGGCCCTTGCACATCGTCCGCGGCGAAGGGCCGTGGCTATTTGCCGCCGACGGCACCCGTTTCCTCGACGCCTACAACAACGTCGCCGTCGTCGGGCACGCCCACCCCACCGTGACCCAGGCGGTCAGCCACCAGCTCCGCGTCCTCAACACCCACTCCCGGTACCTGCACCACGGCATCGTGGAGCTTGCTGAGCGACTGCTCGCGACCATGCCCGGGCCACTGGACACCTGCCTGTTCACCACCTCCGGCACCGAAGCCAACGAGCTCGCCTGGCGGATGGCCACGGCCTGCACCGGCGGCAACGCCGCCGTCATTGCCGAGCACGCCTACCACGGGTCAACCAAATGGATGGCCGACCTGAGCTCTAACGAATGGCCCGTCGGCTACCACCCCGACCACGTCGCCACCTTCGCCGCGCCCCGCCGCAGTACTGGCGGCGTCGACCGCCAGACCGCTGCCGAACGGGTAGCCGCGGCGGCCGCCGGTCTCGCGGACCATGGCGACAAGGCCGCCCTCGTCTTGGCCGACCTCGGCTTTACCAGCGAAGGCATCCTCGACGCCCCCGCCGACTTCATCGCCGGCCTGCTCGACGGCGCCCACAGCGCAGGCGCCTTCTTCCTCGCCGACGAGGTCCAGGTTGGCTTCGGACGGGTCGGCCCTGCGTTCTGGCATTTCGCCGCCGCCAGCGTCACCCCCGACTTCGTCACCCTCGGCAAGCCGATGGGAGCTGGCTACCCGATCGGCGCCCTCATCACCCGCCGGGAAATCGCCGAGAGCCTCGCCCGCGACTACGAGTACTTCTCCACCTTCGCCGGCACCCCGGCCGCAGCGGCCGCCAGTCTCGCCGTCCTCGACGTCCTGGAGAACGAGCGCATCCCCGAGCGCACCGCAGCCGTCGGGAATCATCTGCGCGACAAGCTGCGCGACCTAGCACGGCAAGACGCCCGCCTCGGCGACGTCCGCGGGACCGGGCTGATCGCAGGCGTCGAGATCAGCGGCCAGCCGCACACCCAGGACCACGCAGGCCGTCGCGCCCTCGCCCGAGCCCTGCTCGACGCGCTCCGAGATCATCATGTCCTGGCAGGACTTACCGGGCCGGACGGCACCGTCCTTAAGGTCCGCCCACCGCTGATCTGGCATACCGACCAAGCTGATCTCTTCGCCGCCGCTGTCGCGGAGTCCCTGGCCACGATCGGCTAGGAACAGATCCAGAAAACTTGAACAGGCCGCGCCAGCCACACAAAGAGCAAATGCCAGACCCAGATGCGAGGATTACCTACGCCCCAAACGTGAAAGAGGCCTTCACTGAAACGTGAAGACCTCCGGGTGGAGCTGAGGGGATCTGAACCCTAGCTAGAAACCGTCAAGCAACACCTGAATACGATCCGTCAACGGTCACTTGGCACTAGGCAGCGCTGATGCGGTGACTGTCCTCCGGCGGTTGATGTGCGCCACTCGCCCGCCAACTGATCTGCGACAGCGCGGATCGCGGAAATGAGAGCGCCGGGAAGCGGAACCTGCGATCCTGCCGTGGCGCATTAAATGCGGGCCGAACAGGGAGAACCGTCATGCCGCGCCAGATCATCACGACCGCGAACGCGCCGAGTTCACCGCTCTACAGCCAGGCAGTCAAGGCCGGGCCGCACCTCCTTGTTTCGGGCATCGTCGGCATCGACCCGAGCACGGGCAGCCTTGCTGGAGACACGATCCAAGATCAGACCCGACAAGCGCTGACGAATTGCCGGGCCATACTCCAGGCCGCCGGTGCCACCCTGGACGACGTCATCGAGGTGGGAATACTGCTCACCGACCCCGCCGACTTCAACGGCCTGAACGAGGAATACGCCCGGTGGTTCCCGTCCCACCCACCGACCCGCTACGTCGCCAAGCTTGGCGTCGAGCTGCCCGGACTGCTCGTCTCGATCCGGATGGCGGCATTCACTGCCTGACACTCCGGCCAGGGTCCGGATCAAGGTGCCACGGCGGGGCAAGACCACGCTCGCCCGACCAAGATCGTTTTAAAATCAGCGTGCTTCCCGCTGGAGCTCATCTACTGATATGACAGGTTAGATGGCTAGGGTCAGGTTGTTTGTTAATGGCTTGAGCGAGCTGGTACGACAGATAGCCGTCGTCCTGCGGGGCAAGAAGTAGGAGGCGCTCGATGACTGATGCCCTCACGAGGACGGCCAGTCTGCATGAGTATGAGCGGGTTACCTCCGGCTCCCAGTCAGCCTTTGCCTCGGCCAGGGAACTGCTGCCCACCGGAGTGTCCCGGCAGACGCTGGTGTATGAGCCCTATCCGATCTACGCGGAGCGGGGCGCAAGCCAATACCTCTGGGACATCGACGGCAACCGCTACCTCGACCTTGTCAATAACTACACGAGCCTGATCCACGGCCACGCCTATCCGCCGAGCGTGCAAGCGGCGGCTGCTGAGCTCGGCCGGGGAGGCGCCTTGGGCGCGCCCACCGCGCTGGAGCGTGAGTACGCCGAGTTCCTGAAGGCGCGGTTCCCGGCTGCCCAGCAGATCCGCTTCGCGCTGTCGGGATCGGAGGCCGTCTCCTATGCGCTGCGCGTGGCCAAGGCCTTCACCGGCCGGCCGCGGATCGTCAAGTTCGAAGGGGGCTTCCACGGCAGCAGCGATGAGATGCAGCAGAGCATCAGCTCGCCGCCGATGCGGGAGGGTGAGTTCGGCGCTGGCCTGCCCAACAGCGCCGGACTTGACAGCGTGCCGACCCTGGTCTGTGTGTATAACGACCGGGACAGTGTGCGCGCGGCATTCGCAGCGCACGGCGAGGAGATTGCGGCAGTCATTGTGGAGCCGTTTCTAGGCAACGCCGGCCTGGTCACCGCTGATCCAGGGTTCCTATCCTGGTGCGCGGAGCTTGCCCGCCAGCACGGGGCGCTGTTCATCCTGGACGAGATCCAGAGCATGCGGCTCAGCGCGGGCGGTGCCCAGGAGCTGCACGGCGTCGTTCCCGACCTCGTTGCGCTGGGCAAGATCATGGGCGGCGGGATGCCGCTGGCCTGCTTCGGGGCTTCAGCGCAGATCATGTCCTGGCTCGACGGATTTTCGGCAGCCGTGCCGCAGACGGGTACCTTTAATGCGTTTTCCGCGTCGCTGGCAGCGGGCCTGGCGGCAATGCGCGACTTCGGGCCGGCGGAGATTGCGCGGCTCGGTTCACTCGGCGAACTGGCCCGCACACAAATCGCTACGGCGTTTGCTGAGGCCAGCCTGCCCGTATGGGTTAATGGCTCAGGCTCGATGTTCAACATCACGATGATGGCCGAGCCGATCCGGACGTACCGGGCTTGGAAGGAGGCGCCGACCGAAATGTGGGAGGACATCCGGATGCGCATGCTCGCTGACGGGATCTATATCACGCTGCGCGGTACTGGCTGCCTGTCGACACCGATGCGGGAAGACGACGTGGCTCAGTTCGTGTCCTCGCTGAGGGCGGCGATCAGGCGGGCGTCGGTGGCCGGCTAACCCTCGCCCAGCAGGTTCCGCAGGAACTGCCGATGATCCTTGTACAGGGCTGCCGACGCCTCTAGGGCTTCCGTCAGCTTGCCGGCCAGCAGGGCATCGGTCATGGTCCCATGCAGACTCAGCAGCTCCTGGCGGCCGCCGATGACAATCCTTCCGAAAGCCTTGGCAGAGCCGAGGAGGGCGTAACCCTGTCATTCTGAAATGATGGCTGAGTCTTGATCAGGCGCTGAGTGTCGGAGGAACCGTGCAGCAGATCCTCGCTCTTTCCCACTGTGCCGTCATCGTGCGGCACTGGTTTGAGATCGACTTGGACGACGCTTCGATGGAGCACGGCTCCCGCATCGAGTTGCGTGAACTCGTGCAGCAGCCGCGCCGTGGCAGCGAGTCGGCGGCGCAGCTCATTACGGTCGACCGCCCGCTGTTCCGGGCCGATCTGTTCGACAGCCTGGCCGACGAGCCCGGCAGCTATCGCGTGGCTCACTTCCACCCGGAATTCTCCGGCAACGAGCCGTGCCCTAGGGTCTGGGACGCTTCGCTCACCGCCAGCCCCTGGGACTGGCTGCACGATCAGGTGGAAAGCGTAGGTGCGGTCTCCAGCCGCCCGGCCTGGCCGCTCGATCCCGCGGACGCCCGCGAGCTCAGCAGCCTGGCGGATACAGTCGTGACCATGGCCAGGACATTCGCGCCTGAACGTTGCCGTGCCGCGGCCGAGTGCTACCAGCTCACGCGAGATGCGCGCGAATCGGTTCGGCTCATGATCGAGTACCTACGCCAGCCCGACCTGCTGAATACGCAGTGGGTATCGGCGTGGCGCGAGGCGGCTTAGGAGCGGCGGCCCGGTCGGCTATCCTCCGGAGCGGCCGAGCAGCCGTGCCGCGTTCCCGCCGGTGATGGCCTCGAGCACATGCTCACGCAGGCCACCGCTGCGCCATTCCGCCAGGGCTCGCTCCATCGGGAAGACCGGCCAGTCGGTCCCGTGCAGCACCTGCTCGCTGAGCAGGCTGTTCATGAACCTGAGCATTACTTCCCAGCCCGTGCCCTGTTCACAGACGTAGCGGGGAGCCAGCCCGCCGAATTCAGCGTAGACGTTCGGGTGCTTGCGCAGCACCGCGACCATCTCGGCCACCCAGGGCCAGCCGGCGTGGCAGGCGATGAGCACCAGGTCAGGAAAGTCGCACGCGACCTGATCCACCTGGATCGGCTGGTCGTTGCGGATCGGGTAGGTGACGGAGTAGTTGATCCCGGTGTGCAGGGCCACGTGCAGGCCCAGCTCGTACGCTTTGGCGTAGACGGGATACAGTACGCGGTCGTCGATGGCCAGCCCGAAGAATGACGGCTGCAGGCTGAGGCCGATTAGGCCGAGGTCGGCGACCCGCTGGACCTGGGCGAGTGCCCGCGGGATCTTCACCGGGCTCATTGTGATCGTCCCGTACCCGGAGAAGCGCCCAGGGTCGTCGGAGACCACCTTGGCCACGGCCTCGTTGAGCTTGTCGGCCACGTCGCCGTATTCGTACTCAGCGTGCACGACAGCGTGCGTGACGCCGCTCGCGTTCATGTCGGCCACCAGGTCGGCGAGCGTGCGATGGCGGTTCGCCGATAGGTCGAGCACTCGGTCGTACTGCTCCAGGTAATCCGACGGCAACTCGGCGGATGGCCGTAGCTCGAGCGGCAGCCGGACCCTGAAATCGATTACCTCTGGCATCGCGCATTCCTTTCCCGCTTTCCCGGTCGTGGACCACGCTGATCCGGCCGGCTACCACCCAAGGCTGCTCACGCGATCCCATACCCGTGCCGAATCGCCGACGGATCGGTCCAGTCCGTCCTTTTTCACGCGCATCGACGGGGTGCGCTCGAAGTCGAGGGCCCGGTACTCGACGTAGCGCGGCAGCTTGTGGCGGGCCAGCCGGGCCTCGCCAAAGAGGACCAGCTCACCGGGCGGCACGGACTCCGGCGTCTCTCCAGCGGTGAGAAGGACGTGCACCTTGACCTCCTCGCCGCGCAGTTCGTCCGGCGCGGGCACGGCCGCGACCTCGAGCACCTTGGGGTGGGAGCGCAGCACGTTCTCGACCTCCGCGGCGGCGATGTTCTCGCCCGCCCGCCGGATGATGTCCTTCATCCGGCCGAGGAAGTACAGCCAGCCGTTCTCGTCTTTCCGCCCCTGGTCACCGGTGTGCAGCCAGTTGCCGCGGAAGGCTTCCTCCGTCGCGTCCGGCCGATTGAGGTAGCCGCGCATCAGGCCGGGGGCCCGGACCACGATCTCGCCGGGCTGGCCCGCGGGGACCTCGACGCCATCGATGTCCAGGATCCTGACGTCGGCCCCGGGGCAAGGCAGGCCGATCGACCCGGAGCCGACGACCTCGTCGGCCCGGTCGACCGGGGTGGCGGTGATCACACCGGTCTCGGTCAGCCCGTACGCCTCGACCCAGGGCGCGCCCCAGCGCTCGACCAGTTCGGCATGCAGCGGCGCCGGGATCCCGACCTGGATAGCGAGGCGAACCTGGTGCTGGCGGTCCAGGTCGCTGGCCGGCGCCTTCAGCAGCAGGCTGGCGGTGGAGGCGATCCCGTACAGCACGGTGACCTTGTGCTCGCGGACGACTGGCCAATACCTCGACACACTGAACCGGCGCATGACGACGAGCGAGGTCTCGGCTTGCAGCGCCGCCAGTAGCTGCCACGGCGGATCGTTGTAGAAGAACTGCAGGCAGCAGAGCATCCGGTCGCTGGAGCCGATGCCGTACACGCTGGCGATCAGCGCGGCGAAGCGGGTCCAGTACTCGTGATCGACGATGCAGCCCTTGGGCGGCCCGGTGGTGCCCGAGGTGTAGTAGATGTTGGTCGCATCCCTGGCGGCCTCTGGCGGGCGGTCCGACGGAGGGGTGCCGCGATAGCCGGCCAGGCCCGACGGTTCCGGCTCGCCGCACACGGCGATCTCCTGCAGGTCGGGGCAGTCGGGCTGAAGGTCGCGGATGAGCTGCTCCTGGTCAGGCCCGGCCACGACGATCCGGGCCGCGGAATCCCGCAGGATGTGGCCGGCGTCGTGGCTGCGGGCCGCGGGATTGAGCGGCACGAGCACGGCACGGCACATGATCACGGCCAGCCACGTGATCATGAATTCGGCGCGGCTGGGCATAACGATCGCGACCCGGTCGCCAGGCGCCACCCGCTCGGCCAGATACCCGGCGAAGGAGCGTGCCTCCTCCCAGAGCTGGCTTCGCGTGACCACGACGCCGTCTTCGAAGATCAGCGCGGGCAGGTCCGGGGAGCGCAGGCAGGCGGAGCGGACCAGATCCAGCACGTCGCCGTACTCCTGCTGCTGGCTGCCGGCGTCCGCCTGGTCCTGGCTGGCCGCCGAGCCGGTCATTCGTACCACTCCTCCGGGGCGAGCTTGATGGTCTCTTCCCAGTGGATGTCGTGCGTCACGATGAGCGCCGCGTTGTGCCGGCGCTGCATCTCCTCGATCTTCTCCCAGCTCTCGACCAGCGCGTCCGGGTTCCAGAGCAGCCCGGGCAGGCATCTGGCCTGCATCTTCTGCTTGTCGTACACGGCGTCCCCGGCCAGGATGTAGGCCTGACTGTCCAGCTTGACCAGCAGGGACTGGTGTCCCGGGGTGTGCCCGGGCGTGGGGAAGATGAGCAGCCGGCCGTCGTTGAAGATGTCGTGCTCGCCCCGAAGCTGCTTCCAGTTCTTAACCGAGTCGAAGTCCTCCCGGACGTAGACGTCGCGCTGGTAGACCGGCGGCCAGTAGGCGAAGGGCAGCTCTTCCTTCTGCACATAGACCTGGGCGCCGGTGAGAAATTCCAGGCCACCGGAATGGTCGTAGTGCAGGTGCGACTGGACCACGTGACCGATGCCGTCGGCCTCGACGCCGAGCGAGCCCAGCCGGGATACCACGTCGTCGCCGGGGGACATCACGATGTCGAAGAGGTCCGCCGCGGCCCCGAGCCGACTGCGCGGATCGGCGATGAACGCCGGATGCGCGCCGTTGTCGAACAGTACGTCGCCGTCGGGGTGGCGGATCAGGTAGAAGAAGTAAGGCGGGTGAACCGTGCCGCCGCAATCGGGGTCGAACGGGTCGTACATCGAACGCAGCGTCTTCTCCCCGCCACAGTGGAAGGCGTACATGCGCATGCTGCCGTCCTGCCTTTCGTCGTCGCGTTCCGCCGACCGCGATCGGTTATGCCTGGTCCTGGTAGTTCGGGGCGCGCTTCTCCCGGAATGCCTGCAGCCCCTCCGCCTGGTCGGCGGTGGCGTCCACACGCGCGTAGTACTCCTTCATGAGCCGGAAATGCTCGCCTGGGGTTGCGGTCAGGCCGTTCAGCACCAGCTCCTTCGTCATCCGCACGGCCATCGGCCCGTTCGCGGCGATCCGGCCGGCTACGCGCTCGGCCTCGGGCATGAGCTCGTCCGTGGGAACGATGCGGCTGATCAGGCCGATCCGCAGCGCGGTCTCGGCGTCGATGAACTCGCCGGTAAGCAGCATCTCCATGGCGTGCGAGAGGGAGATGATCCGCGGCAGGCGGTAGGCACCGAACCCGTGCAGCAGGTTCCACTTCACCTCCGGGGTGCCGAAGATCGCGTTCGGCGAGGCGATGCGGATGTCGCAGATCAGCGCCAACTCGAGGCCGCCGGCCAGGGCGTACCCGTTGACGGCCGCGATGAGCGGCTTGGATGTGGTCAGGCCGAAGTCCCAGCGATCTGGCCGCCACGGCGCCCACTCCCCGCCGCCTCCGCCGCCGGACTCGTCGCCGGTGTGCATCAGCTTCAGATCCGCGCCCGCAGTGAAGGCCCGGTCGCCGGCGCCGGTGATGATGCCGACCAGAATGTCCCGGTCCCGCTCGATGTCCGCGAACGCCTGCGTGATCTCCTCGTATGTGGCCGGGTCGAGCGCGTTCATCTTTTCCGGCCGGTTCAGGGTGATGGTCGCGACCGGCCCGTTGCGCTCGAAGATGATGGCCATCAGCCACCACCCGCCACGGAACTCTGCGGATCACCAGGTGGACGGCGCTGCGGCTGGCTGGCGTCGGCGCCCAGCTTCTGCGCCGCCTGGACGCGCTGTGGTTGAGATGACATCGCTCGCTCTCCCCTCAGGGTCGAGCCGGTCGGCTAAGCGCGATGTTACTGATCGATCGATCGGGTCTCAATGGTGCGGCTGACCTCAGATGCCGTGAAGGTGGCTAAGCGATCGGATCACACAATGAGCACGCGGGCGACCGCTGGGACGGCGAGGCTCATCAATCGGATGGCAAACCAGACCGTGAGATCCGGGAAGCGGCCGGTGTCAGGACGCGCGGTCGCGCGGGCTTGGCCGGCCTAGGCGCCGCTGCCTCGCTGCCATCGCGCAGCTCGCGCTCGATGATGGCGAGTATGTCGTTGGTTGGCAGGCACGTGATGTCCGTTCGGCGCAGTGGCCGCTGGTCGCTCTGTGCGCTCGCCATGCCAAGTGCGAGGTCGGTGAAGGCATCCGCGAGCTCAGCCGGAGTGAGGGG
>Ga0070762_10001465_pt1 | contig 10916 bp, 6 predicted proteins | sample HubBroMetageREF2_FD_66726 | JGI IMG/M metagenome (GOLD analysis project Ga0070762, IMG submission 66726) | Reference soil microbial communities from the Hubbard Brook experimental Forest, New Hampshire, USA - Hubbard Brook CCASE Soil... | ecosystem: Environmental > Terrestrial > Soil > Temperate... | reverse complement strand
CAAACTCTGGCGAACGCGTATCTCGCCATCAATCACGGCCTCGAAATTATTCCGGTCATCAACAAGATCGACCTGCCCAGCGCCGACATTGCCCGCACTAAAGAGATGATCGAAGGCGCGGTTGGTCTGGACGCATCCGACGCCGTTCTGATCAGTGCCAAGACCGGTCAAGGTGTGCCCGATGTATTGGAGGCCATCGTCAAACGCGTCCCGCCACCGAAGGGTGATCCCGAAAAGCGGCTGCAGGCGCTGATCTTCGACTCCTGGTTCGATCCCTACCGCGGCGTGATTGTGCTGACGCGAGTGTTCCAGGGAACGCTCCGCAAGGGACAAAAAATCCGGCTGATGTGGAACGGCCGCGTGCTCGATGTGGAAACGCTAGGAGTGTTGACGCCCAAGCCAGTTGAGATCGACGAACTGCGAGCAGGTGAAGTCGGATTCCTTATCGCGAACATCAAGAATGTCGCGGACACAAAGATCGGCGACACGATTACTGAAGAAAACAATCCAGCTATTGAACCGCTGCCCGGGTTTGAAGAGATCAAGCCCATGGTCTTCGCCGGACTCTACACTGTGGACGCGCACGAGCACACCCAACTTCGCGAAGCCCTTGAAAAGCTGCGCCTGAACGACTCGTCTTTCTTCTTCGAGCCGGAAAGTTCTGTCGCCCTGGGATTCGGATTCCGCTGCGGTTTCCTCGGCCTGCTACACATGGAAATCATTCAGGAGCGCTTAGAGCGCGAATTCAACCTTGAGCTGATCACAACCGCCCCAGGAGTCCGTTACAAGATCTACAAGACCAACGGCGAAATGGTCGAAGTCGATAATCCCTCGCGATGGCTGCCGCCGAGTGAGATCGCCAAAATCGAAGAGCCGGTGATTCTGGCAACGATTCTGACCAACGAAGAATATGTCGGCGGCATTCTGGCCTTGGTGGAAGAGAAGCGCGGCAAACAGAAGACCTTCGAATATGTCAGCTCTTCGCGTGTCATGCTGCACTACGAACTGCCACTCAACGAAATCGTGCTCGATTTCTACGACCGTTTGAAGTCTGTCTCTCGCGGCTATGCGTCGCTCGATTACCACCTCGCCGACTACTGGGAATCGCCCATGGTTAAAATGGATATCCTGGTCGCAGGCGAACCGGTGGATGCGCTGTCCATAATCGTCCACCGCGACTTCGCTTACGAACGCGGCAAGGCCCTGGTTTCCAAAATGCGAGAACTGATTCCGCGACAGATGTTCGAGGTGGCGATCCAGGCTTCGATCGGAGCCAAAATCATTGCCCGCGAAACCGTGCACGCCATTCGCAAGAACGTGCTGGCCAAATGTTACGGCGGTGACATTACCCGCAAACGCAAGCTGCTCGAAAAGCAAAAGGAAGGCAAGAAGCGCATGAAGCGCATCGGCCGAGTGGACATCCCGCAGGAAGCATTCCTAGCCGTGCTAAAAGTGGGCGAGGACAGCTAAGTGTAGGCCGGACACTCGTGTTCGATCCCAAGGGCTCGCCGTGATTTCAGGTTGCCAGAGGCCTCGGCTCGTCCGGCTATCGCGTTCTTATCCATGCGCTTCCTTATGTATCCGGGCAAGATATAATGTCGATTTGACCATCGTGATCGTCGGTTTTTCTGGTATTCGCCTAGTTGTTTTCTGCCATTGGGAACTTTTGCTTTGGGGTACCCGTATCTGAGGATGTGTTCCAGGGAGCTTGACGGGCTCGGTCTACGGAGCAGAGCGGTCGAGACGATAATTCGCAAGGGATTTCGCGCTGAACCGTTCAAGAAATGACGGATGCATGAGCACCCGATTCACAAACTCTGGTCTAAACGCCTTACTTATTGGGCACCCGATTATGAAGACTGATTTATGAAGACATGGAAAAAAATTGCGATTGGGGTCGGGGCAGTGGTTTTGGTGTCAGCCATCGTGGGCTTTACCGTTTATCAGAGCCACAAAAATGTGGTCACGGTTCAGACGGGCAAGGCGCAGCGGTTGGATCTGATTGCCGTGGTGAGCGCATCCGGTGAGATCAAGCCGAAGACTTACGTGAATATTGGCGCGAACGCTTTCGGCAAGATCACTAAGCTGTACGTCAAAGAAGGCGATCAGGTGAAGCGCGGCCAGATGCTGGTGCAGCTTGAGAATGTGCAATCCGCGGCGGATATGGATGCGATGCAAGCGTCGCTCGATGCGGCGAAGACGGATGCGGTGGCAGCGGAGGCTGGGCTTAATACGTCTGCGGCTGATCTCAACCGGGCGAAGTCGGATGCGGAACGCTCCGACCTCGATTGGACCCGCGCGCAAGGTCTCTATAAAGATGCATTGATCTCGAAGTCGGATTACGACATGCAGAAGGCGAATCACCAGACGGCTGTAGCCGGATTGGCGCAGGCGCAGGCGCGAGTGGCCCAGGCGAAGGCGCAAAAGGAATCGGCGGAGGGGCGCATTGAACAGGCCAGCGCGAACCTGACGCATGCGGCCGATGTCTTGAAGAAGACGACCTATCAGGCTCCGTTTGATGGCGTGATCACGAATTTGCCGGTGCGCGAAGGGGAGACCGTAGTGATCGGAATCCAGAATGCCCCGGGCAGCACGCTGATGACACTGGCGGATCTGTCGGTGATTACGGCTGAGGTTAAGGTGGATGAGACTGATATCGTGAATGTACAGATGGGCCAGGCCGCGCAGGTCACGATCGATGCAATTCCGAAGAAGAGTTTCAAGGCAATAGTGACTCAGATTGGGGATAACGCGATTGTGCGCTCGACCGGCGTGTCGACCTCGCAACAGATATCGACCAGCCAGGAAGCGAAAGATTTTAAAGTGGTAGTGACATTGCAGGATCCGCCCGAAGATTTGCGCCCGGGTCTTTCAGCCACGGCGAAGATTACGACCGCGACACGGGGAAACGCGCTGACTATTCCGATTCAGGCATTGACCGTGCGGCGTCAGGCGGACCTGGTGCCTAAGGACGAAAAAGGTTCGGTGCAGGCGGCAGCGCCGTCGAAAGATCTATCGAAAGAGAAGGAGGAGATCCAGGGGGTCTTCGTGCTGCGCAATCATAAAGCGGAATTCGTCGCGGTGGACACCGGGGTCGCTGGCACAACCGATATTGAAGTGATCAAGGGACTTAAAGAGGGCGACGAGATCGTGACCGGCAGTTACAAGGTTTTGCGCACGCTGCGTCCTGGCAGTAACGTGAAAGTGGATAATGCCGCGCCCAAGAAGGAAGAAGAAGAGAGCAGCTAGCAAGTTTAGCCTAACCTTCGTGGCCATGGAGCGTCCAATGGAGAGCCGCCGAGGGTAGCAGAAAAGATCGGAGCGCGGGCAAGTGTCCGAAGAGGAAACGGAGAAAAGAATGGCTACCGCAGAAGTAATCAACATGTCGCAACCCGTAGTGTCGTTCTCGCCCGAAAATTTCATGATCAGCACGCAGGACTTATGGAAGACCTACGACATGGGTTCGGAGCAGCAGGTGCATGCGCTGCGCGGCGTGAATTTGAACATCCGCCGCAATGAGTACGTCGCGATCATGGGACCGAGCGGCTCCGGAAAATCTACCTTGATGAACCTGATCGGGTGCTTGGACACGCCCAGCAAAGGCCAATATTGGTTGAATAATCAGCAGGTCAGCGAGCTGGATGATGATGAACTGGCGCGCATCCGCAATAAAGAAATTGGCTTTGTGTTTCAGACGTTCAACCTCTTGGCGCGCGCGACTGCGTTGCACAACGTGGAGCTGCCGTTAATCTACGCCGGGGTGCCGGCTGAAGAACGTCAGGAACGATCGAAAGCGGCGCTGGCCTCGGTGGGCATGGAACAGCGCATGTCGCACAAGCCCAATGAGCTTTCCGGCGGGCAACGGCAGAGAGTCGCCATCGCACGGGCGCTAGTGAATCGCCCCTCGATTATTCTCGCCGACGAGCCGACAGGGAATCTGGATTCGCAGACAGGAAACGAAATTATGGCGCTCATGGATCGTCTGCAAGCCCAGGGAAACACGATCGTGCTGGTCACGCATGAGCATGACATTGCCGAATACGCGCATCGAGTGGTTTATATCAAGGACGGAGTTGTGGAGAAGGACGAAGTAAAGCGGTAGCGATTAGGACTTCAGCATTCAGCAACCCCCGGCCGCACGGTTGGGCGTTTGCTTTTGAATGTCACAATTTGCACCCCTCCTATCAAAGGACGAGCCACGCTCGACGCCAAGATTCGATTTTCACGCCGGAGGAGATTGTCTTGAACCGATGCGCTGCGGAGCCTTGCTCCGCCTGACCCGCGGGGACGCCCGTCCTCCATTTTCCGCGGGCGGTAAACCTGCTTCACACTTGTATTGTGCCCTGCTTGCGCTACAATGCCTGTTCTTGAAAATGGCGCCTTCGGGGGCGCCGTTTTCGGGCATCTTGCTGGCGATCCGATGGCATGCATGAAGAATATGATTCGCGGTGGTCCAGTAAAACGGGGCTAGACCGGGTACTATGTTCGGTCACGAGTAACGCGTCGCAGTGAAATGATTGGCTTGGGAGGAGAAAGACCATGAGATTGCGAATGATCCTGGCTGCTTTGGTTGTTCTGGCGGCAACCGCTCTGGTTGCCCAGACGTTTCGCGGCACCATTTTGGGGACGGTGACGGACACTTCAGGGGCGGTCATTTCGGGTGCCTCGGTGAAGGTACACAACGAGAACACCGGGCAGGATCGCACCACTCAGACCAGCGCGGACGGCAGTTATACCGTGTCCGAGCTTCAGATCGGGATCTACACCGTTACGGTTTCGCAGAACGGATTTCAGACCTCGGTGACCAGCACTGTGGCCGTCGACGTCGCCGTCGAGCGCCGCGTGGACGTCACGCTCAATCCCGGAGAGGTGGCAGTCCAGGTGCAGGTCTCGGGCGAAAGCCTGCCTCAGGTAGAGACCACGACGAACGACCTCGGTGGCGTACTTACTGCTAAGAACGTGGAAAACCTTCCGGTAAATGGCCGGGACTATACCAAGCTGATTTACCTAAACCCTGGTGTTGCCGGTTCCCCAGACCAGATTTCGGATTCCCCTGGATCGTTCGGCGAGTTCTCGATGAACGGGGCTCGCGGCCGATCGAACAATTACCTGCTGGATGGAACCGATATGAACGACGGCTACCGCAACGATCCGGCGATCAATGAGGCGGGCGTTTTCGGTACTCCATCGACAATTTTGCCGATCGACGCTGTGGCCGAAGTGAATGTGATTTCGAACTTCCAGCCAGAGTATGGGCGCAATGCCGGTGCGGTGGTCAACATCGTCACCAAAAGTGGAAGCAACGCTTTGCATGGAACCGCGGTTGAATACTTCCGCAATGATGCACTGGATGCGCGTAACTATTTCAACCAAGCAAACGAACCCAAGGCGCCTTTCCACAATAATCAGTATGGTGGTTCTCTGGGTGGTCCGATTATCAAGAACAAGACGTTCTTTTATGCCGACTATGAAGGCCAGCAAGAGCCGGTGGGAGTGGTCACGTTGGCTTGCGTGCCCGATCCGGCGCAGATCGCGGCAGACAAGGCTTTCATTTTGGCAAACCCGATTGTTGGCACTTTGAATCCAGTGACAGCCGCCTTGTTGGCGCGAAATCCATGGCCAGCACCGAACATCCCTGGAACCTTCGGCGGCTCGTTGGTTGGAAGTGAAGACAGCGGATGCCCGGTTGGACCAAACAGTTCGGTGGTTTCGCCGTCGTTCAACCGCCTGACCAGTTTTATCGGGAAGGTCGACCACAACTTCAATGCTAACAACGTGCTCACGGGCCGATATTTCTTCGGCGACAGTGTGCAGTCGTTTCCGCTGGCTCTGACGGCTAGCGGCGGTCAGTTGCCGGGTTTTAACACCTACACCCCCACGCGAGTGCAGCTGGTTTCTATTTCCTACGTACACACAATCGGATCGAACAAAGTCAATGAGTTGCGTTTTGGATGGAACCGGTTTGCCGAGGGCTTCTTCCCGGCGGACCAGAGTTTTGCGCCCAGCTCGATTGGACTCAATACCGGTACCGGCGCTGCCGACCAAGGGTTGCCAATTATTCTGATGGGCTCGTTCGCCCAACTCGGCGCTACCAGCAGCGTGCCGCGACACAGGGTCGATAGCAACGATCAAGTGCTTGACAATTTCTCCTGGAAGTCCGGGAGACATGATTTCAAGTTTGGCGCGGACTTCCATCGCACCACAGTGCAGCAGTATTTCGACAAGTACTTCCGCGGAAGGCTGGAGTTCGAAGGCCATACCGCGACTGCTGGTCCGGTCAGCATCGCGACTGAGCCGCTTACTGACTTACTGCTTGGCTATGTGAGCAGTGGTTTCCAATATTTCGGGGATTCGACCCGCCATACCTTCGAGAACAACTTTGGCTTTTACTTCCAAGATAGTTTCCGGGCCACGCCGCGGTTGACATTCAACTACGGACTGCGCTGGGATTATTTTGGTGTAGTGGGCGAAAAGAACAATCTGCTGAGCAACATTACGAGCGAGGCGCCGAATCCCGCAGGTACTGGGACGTTCACGCTCACGCAAGTAGGTCAGCCGGGCTTGAGCAGCCTGTACAATCCGGACAAAACGAACTTTGCCCCGCGCGTCAGCCTGGCATGGGACATGACAGGAAAAGGGAAGTCGGTGATCCGCGCAGGGTACGGGATCTTCTTCGACTCTTTCTCCCAGGATATGGTTTTGGGCCACTTGCCGTACTCACCTTTCTTTGATCCCGGACCGGCGTATAACAACATCGGGCCAGCGCCAATTCTCTCAACGAGCGCGGTAGGTGGGCCCATCGTTCCAGGTAGTCCGGTATACGCGCCTTCGACCACTTGCAGTTTTGAGTGCGATGCTTTCGCTTTCGACCGCCACATTAAGACTCCGTATATGGAGAACTTCAACCTGAACTTTCAGCAGCAGATCACCAGCAAGACGGTGCTACAGATCGGGTATGTGGGATCGCAAGGCCACAAGTTGTGGCGATTTTTTGACATCAGTCAGCCGAGTCAAGCGGAGATCACAGCTGGGGATATCGCTTTCGCGCAGGCGAATGTCAACACTCTCAACGGGGCTCCGTGCTATCCGGCCGGTGGGCCTGGCTGTATCCCCAGCTATGGCGTGCCTCGCCCGTTTGGGGGCAATCCTTATGACGCGTTCTACGTACTTCAGGAGAACTCCAGCGGCCAGTCCAATTACAACGCGCTGCAGACCAGCTTCCGGGTGAACGGATGGCATGGAGTTACGTCGATGGTCAATTATGTGTGGTCGAGGTCGATGGACAATTCGAGCGACGGCGAGGACTTTGAGCCCAACGCGGCGCAGCCGAATGACAGCACTCGTCCTCAGCTCGAGTATGGACCCTCGAACTTCAACGTGCCTAATCGCTTCACCTGGATTTTTGCTTACGACCTGCCCACCATGGGCGGTAACTACAAGCGGTTGAAGAATGGCTGGGGCATGAACAGCTCGGTGACGTTGCAGAGTGGGCAGCCATTCCAGCTCAACTACAATTTCGAAGACGATTTCAGCGGCAGCGGCACTGGGTTCGACAGGCCCGACGTGGTCGGACCCATTCAGTATCATGCCGGTACACCACTGAATTACCTGGATATGAGCTCGTTTGCAATCCCTTGCACATTGACCGCGATCGCCATATCCACTGGGGGTACGGGATCGGCACAGGACTGCGTACCGGGCACGCGGCACTTCGGGGATGAAGGCCGCGATTCGTTGCATGGTCCGACATTCAAAGAGTGGGACCTAGCGATTTATAAGACCACTGCGATTACGGAACGGCTGAACATGCAATTGCGTGCCGAATTCATGAATGTCCTCAACCATCCGAACTTCGCCAATCCTTTCCTGCCGGCATTCATCGCGGATGCGGGGGCGGGCGGGTTCCACATAGTTAATGGTCGCGAGGTTGCCGGCTCCGGTGGTGGTTATCCGATTACCGCGACTGGCGACGTGGGCATCGGCAACCCATTTCTTGGTGGGGGCGGACCGCGGGGTATTCAGTTGGCGGCCAGGTTCACGTTCTAGTTTTGCGAGTTGTTTGAGGCTCCTCCTGCGGGAGGAGCCTTTTTGTTTTCGTGCGTCTGGGACTGCGTGTTCACTGAGGCTAGGTGCTACTGCGGTTGCTGGACTTCCCCGACGGGGACGATCTTGGTGTCAGTGTGAAACTTCTTGTAATCGCGGAAGGTGATGTCGTCCTCTACGTCGAAGTTCTTCAACAGGGCGATGCGCACGTCGACCTTTACCTTAATGTGTTGAGGTAGCCAGACTTCGTCGTTAATTCTGGTTTGCTCGATGATGACGCGTGAGCCCTTGTGGATCCGGGCAAGGAACAGGCCGAAAGAAACGGTGTCGATGCACTGGATGTCGAGTTTCTTCCACTGCGATTCGTCTTTGTCGATCCAGGCGCGGAAGCGGAACTTAGGCAGGATTTTGGCTTCCTTCAGATGAGGTTCATATCCCGGGCGGGGCTCGCCGTCGATAACGTAGGCATCGCGTCCGGAAAGTGACTCGATACCTACGAAGGTGAAGTTGTAGGCGTCGGCCACTTCGCGTACAAACTGGCGAGCCTGCTCGCGGTCTTTTTCTTCTTTTTTCTCGCGCTTGTCGCGCTCTTCTTCGGATTCGTTCTTGCGTTTGTCGATCACCTTCTGAAGTTTTTCTTCTTCTTTTTTGGCGTCTTTCTCGGAGAGCGGTTTGTCATCTTTGGCGATCAGGCGTTCGACTTGCTCGCCATAAAGCTCCAGGATGTCGGAGGTTCTTATTTCTGTGGACTTTACCTCGCCTTTACCGTTGAGTCGGTGCTCTTCCTCGCGCTGGACGTAGGTGTAATCGCGCTGCCGTTTGTCGTTTTGCATGTCGTTGTCGGCAGTGTGGCGAATGAGGGTGCGGATCTGGTCCTGGGTGAGAGAGGTCGCGGAAACGGGAGCGGGGGTGTCCTGGGGGAAAGCGAAGCCGAATGTGAGAACAAGGACAAGGGCAGGTTTGAGCTGCATGCTCATGTTACGTGATTAGAACACGGCGGGTTCCCGGCAGTTGCGGCCTTATTCTTCCGGGGCAGGAACCGTCTCCGGTCTGACGTGACATCAAAAGTTTGAATCGCAGAGTTCGCGGAGAACGGCGGCGAAGGAGCGCTGATCCTTACTTCTCCGCTCTTCCTAAGCAGCCGGCCCGGAAGGAGCGGTCATCGAGGCGATGCAGGCGCTTGGCCATGCCCGGACGAAGCAGCGGGTAGTGGCGGATGGTAAACAAATATTCGGCGATAAACCAGAGATGCTGGTCGGTGGTCATCCAGTGGCGAGCATCGAACCGGGTCAGATTCACGGGCCGCGAGAAAGTTCGTAGCGAGCGCTCCCGCCGGAGATTGAAGTAGACATCAAAATAACTGAGGGCAAGTTCGCGCAGAGTGCGATAGACGGGCTCGCGATAACGGCATCCCGTGTAGTTGGATTTGGCGATAGCGCCCCAGTGCCCGTTCATGCGGTAGACGGCCACAACGTGGTCGGTGTCTTGCTCGGCTTCGAGGTCGATGACCAGAGGAGGATATCCGTTGGCCCGCAGGGCGGCCGCGGCGAGCGTCGCACCCTCAAAACAGTGCGACGTGTTTTCCTCCAGGATGCGGCGCGGGGACCAGGCAGTATCGGCTAGGTGATAGGGCATGTCGTCGAGAAAGCGCTGGATCCCGTGAGGATTCTTGAGGCTGCGAAGTTTACGTAGTTCGGCAGGAGTGAAGTCTTTCATTCTTGAATGCAGTCTATCGTGAGAATAGAGAAAAGGCGTTAACCACCAGGGACACTAAGGTTCACAAAGGAATGCGCCAGGATCACGCGAATAGCTCTGCCAGTTCCTGGGGCTTGTCTATGGTGACGTCCGGCGGGGCTTCGCAGAGCGTGTGGGGAGCGAAGCCGTAAGTTACTCCGCACGTCCAGAGGCCAGCGTTGCGGCCGGTAATGACGTCGACCGAAGAGTCGCCAACCATCAAAGTTTCTTCCGGACGGCTTTTCGTTTCTTTCAAAATCGTCTGTGCGCCCTTGGGATCCGGCTTTTTGGTCGAGAAGCTGTTTCCCCCATAAACATGAATGAAGAATCCGGCGAGGCCAAGCGCTTCCACGATAGCCCTTGAGGGAACGACTGGCTTATTCGAAAGCACGGCCATCTCCCGGTGGACGCCGTTGGAGTTGCGGATCACTGTAAGCATTTCTTTGACGCCATCGTAAACGTGAGTATGGTCGAGTTTGTGAACGCGATAGTAGCCGAGGAAGTGCTCCAAACCTTCTTTAATCGCGCGGTCATCCCGTGGATCGCCAAGGGCGCGACGAACCAGCGTCGGAGCGCCGTCGCCCACATAAGAAGCGATCACATCCCCGGGCAATTCGGGGCGCCCGAAGTGCTTGAGCATGGCGTTGACGGAGTGAATAAGGTCGAGGCGTGAATCGATCAGTGTCCCATCGAGATCGAAGATAAGCAGCTTGATCTGGCTGGGATCGAATTGGCGGTGGAACTTGATCATGCGTTTTCAGGATAAATGATTTGGAGGGGCCGACGGCTTCTCTCAACCCTCCATCTGGATTTACAATAGAGGACGGATGGCGACCAAGACAGATCCTAAACCGGCCGGGCTGACGGACCAGAAAATCAAGGGCACGGGTAAGACCTACGAAGGTCTCTCCGGCGCGCAACTGATCGAGGCCTACCGCATCATGTACACCTCCCGGCGCCTCGACGACCGGGAGATCCTGCTCAAGCGGCAGCAGAAAATCTTCTTCCAGATTTCTGGTGCAGGTCACGAAGCCGTTGGTCTCGCCGCGGGCTTTGCCATGAAGCCGGGCTACGACTGGTTTTATCCCTACTATCGCGATCGCGCGCTGTGCCTGGCTCTAGGGGCAACGCCTCTGGAC
>Ga0070762_10001463_pt1 | contig 10918 bp, 10 predicted proteins | sample HubBroMetageREF2_FD_66726 | JGI IMG/M metagenome (GOLD analysis project Ga0070762, IMG submission 66726) | Reference soil microbial communities from the Hubbard Brook experimental Forest, New Hampshire, USA - Hubbard Brook CCASE Soil... | ecosystem: Environmental > Terrestrial > Soil >... | reverse complement strand
TGGGACACCGTGATGTTCGGCGTGATGCTGGCGATCAGGCGCGCGCCATCGCCGCCGTAGTAACCCATCCGGTAGATGTCGATCGCGTACGAGCTGGCCGGGGAACTGATCTTGAAGTTGATCGACCCGCCGACGTTGACGCTAAACGGGTCGGCGAAGCCCTGGATGGTCGCGCCCTCGCCGTTGCTTACATCCCAGTCGGACTGGGGCGTGCCCGGCAGCTCGTTCTCGCAGACGATCGGGTTCGCGCACGACGCCGCCTGCGCCGCCAGCTCGCCCGTAGTCAAGGCCGCCGGCACCGCGGTCATGAGACCGGCCGCTATCGCCACCACGGCCGGCACCGCGATCCAGCGGCGCAGCCGCCCGCGCCCGCTCAGGAAGCGGTGCCTGCTCAGGAAAGAGCGTGGCGTGACCACTTTGCCCACTATGTAACTCCGATCACGATCGCTCATGGTTTTCCCCCTCAAACGACCCTTCGGGAGCGCCCGTTTCTGCTCATATGGGCCGTCTCGGACATCGGAAGCCCGGGACATGGGCGGACCAGAGGCGGACCCTTTGTTCTAGACGCGTGACTAGGCACGATGGATGGCACGAATGAGGCGGATGTTTCAGCTTTTGTTGGGGCCGAACCGGCCCTGCGCGCTCAGTCGGCCGACCGGACGAGGACGCCGTCACGTTCGTCATAGCGCTCGCCCGTTCGCGGACAGCGCCACTGCCCGGGAGCGTCGGGGACCAGCCGCTCCCCTGCACGGCCAACCCAGCCGGTCTGCCGGGCCGGCACCCCGGCCACCAGTGCGTAGTCCGCCACGTCGCGCGTGACGACCGCGCCCGCCGCCACCAGGGCCCAGCGCCCGATCGTGCGCCCGGCCACGACCACGGCGTGCGCGCCGAGCGAGGCTCCCTCACGCAACACGACACCGCTGGCCTCCCAGTCATCCGATCGCTTGAGCCGTCCGGCAGCGTCGACCGAGCGGGGGTGCACGTCGTTAGTGAGCACGGCGGCCGGCCCCACGAAAACCCCGTCCTCCAGCCGGGCCGGCTCGTACACCAACGCGTGGTTTTGCAGCTTGACGTTGTTGCCGATGATCACGCCGGGCCCGACGTAGGCACCACGGCCCACCACGCAGCCGCTGCCCAGCCGGGCGTTCTCCCGGATCTGGGCCAGATGCCAGACGGTAGTCCCCGGCCCGAGGGTGGCTCGCTCGTCCACGTCGGCCGTGGCCTGCACAGACGGGTGGCCCACGGCCAGCGCCCCGTTCACCGCCTCGCCCTGCTTCATGTCCTGGTCCCTCATGTCGCGGACCGCCGGCGAATCCAGAGCGAACCCGGATGCTCGGCCCGGAGGCTGTCCGGTATCAGCTCAGGATGCTTCTGCCACAGCCACGAGGAGAACAGCAGGATCTCCCAGTCAGCGTTCCCCATGAGAAACGCGTGCACCAGGTAGTTCTCTGTCCAGTCGCGATGCTCGCGCAGCCAGGCCGCCGGGTACTCGAAAGGCCAGAAAATATCGTGAATATGAACGATTACGCCGGGCGCGAGCCGCGGGAGGACCTGCAGGATAAGCCAGCAAACGTCAGATCCCGCCTTGACGACATGCGTCGAGTCAATGAAGAGGATGTCGTCCGGGCCGAGGCTCTGGTACAGGCCCAAGTCGGTATCTTGCACAGGCCTGCGAACCAGTGAGACCCGGTCACGGTCATCGTCGCCGAGCAAGCCGAGCAGCCGCTCGGGATAAGGCTCGATGCAGGTTATCTTGAACCCAGACAACTCCGCGGAATCGGCCTCGTCCAGGGCGGCAGCCGTTGAAAATCCCGAACCGACCTCAACAATATTGACCGGTTTGAAGCGGCGGAGTATCCCGCGATACACGGCCGCGTCGGCGGGCCCGTACATGCTGTTAGGCGAGATATAACGGGGTCCGGGCGGCGGTTGCTCGAACACCGGCCGGAGGTCCGCGGCCAGCGCTAGCTGACGCCCTTCAGACAGATCGACGCCCACCGCGTCGGTCGGCCTCAGCGCACGGTTAACGTCGTGCGCTGAGGTGAGCGGCGAGTAGAAATGGCCGGGGGCAACGTAAGGCGGCTCCTTGACCACGGCCCGAACGGCCCGGGCCGTCCGAATGCCTCGATGGAGCAGGGCGCGGGTCAAGCGGTCCTCCTGGCTGGGCTAGTGGTGCCGCAGACGAGCGGCCTGGATCTCGGCCGTGGCCCGGTACAGGTCTCTGGCCCCGGTGGTCAGTTCGGACGTCGCCAGCCGGAACAGGCTCGGGTCCTCATGCGTCTCGATGCTCTCGTCCCCGTCGGGCTGCTGGGATATGGCCGCCTTGCAGTGCGCCGCAGCCGTGGCCAGCTCTGCCAGGGCCCGCGCGTAGAGCTTCTGCATGGCGGGCACCGGGATCGGCGGTCCGGTCTGGGCAGCCGAGACGCTGGAGGCGAGCAGCCCGCAGTTGTATCTCATGGAGGCGTACTGACGCATCCCGCCGGCCTGGGTGGCGCTGCCGTACTCTCTGGACACCGCAGCCAGCAGGGTGCCTCCCTCTCCAGCGCGCCAGGCAACGGCCCGGCCGGTCAGCCTCGTCGGCAGCGGGAGGGCACCCGCCGACCTCGCGAGTGTGGCGGCCCCGCCGACCGTGGACTCCTTGGCTCCCGGCGGCAGGGCCCGGTGGTCACCGCCGAGAAGCTTGCTTGCGGTCTTCCCGCCAGCCGCGTGCCCGGAAGCGCTGCTGCTTGCGGCCGAGTGAGACCCGGCGCCGCCGACCGTGAACACCAAGACGAGGGCCACGCCGAAGGTCAAGGCGAGCCCGGATCCCGCGAGCGCGGCCCGGCGCGGCTGGCGCAGCACGGGCGGCAACAGCGGCGCCACCCTCGAGTACAGCCCCGCCAGCGGGCCCCGCAGCCACTGCAAACGGGCCTGCACCCACCGCAAGCGCGCCTGCAGCCAGGCGCCCAGCGGCTTGAGCCGGACGCCCAGCGGCTTGAGCCGGGCGCCCAGCGGCTTGAGCCGCGCCAAGGCGTCTTCGTGCTGCTTGCGCCGCGTGCCCCGCTTGGCCCGGCTCGAACGCGGTGTGTCCGGGCTAGCCATGTGTCCTCCCGGTTATGTGAGCTCGCCGGCCTGCTTGAGATGGTCGACGACCGAGGCGAGCCCTTCCTTGATCTCGATCGTCGGCTCCCAGCCCAGTACCTCGGCGATGCGCTTGGTCGAGGCCTCGCGCTGGGTCACCAGCACCTCGCGCGGGCGGAACTGGGGCTTGACGTCGACGCCGACCGCCTCTATCAGCAGGCCGGCAAGATCGGCGATCGTGGTCTGCTGTCCGGTGCCGACGTTGAGGGCTTCGCCCGAGGCAGAGGAGTCCAGGGCCAGCCCGACCGCGCGCGCGATGTCGTGCACGTGGACGAAGTCCATCGACTGGTCACCGCGGCCGTCGATCACCGGTGCCTCGCCCTGGACGATCCGCCGCAGGAATGTAAGGACCACCGAGGTGTAGTACGCGTCGGTCTGCTGCCCGGGACCGTAGACATTGAAGAAGCGCAGCGCCAGCCATGACAGGTCCGACCTCTTGGCCTGGAAAGCCAGCAACTGCTCGCCGGCCAGCTTGGCTATGCAGTACGGCGTCAGCGGTGCTGGCTGGTCGGTCTCGTACATGGGCAGCGACGTGGGGTCACCGTAGACCGAGGCGGACGACGCGTAGACGATCCGCTTTACCGCGTTTCGGGCCGCGGCGTCGAAAACGTTCTGCGAGCCGAGAAGGTTGACGTCCAGGCTCTCGGTCGGATCGGAAATGCTCTTGTTCATGCAGAGGGCGGCCAGATGGACGACGGCCTGGGCGCCACGCATGGCGTTCTCCACCACGTTCGCGTAGCGAATGTCGCCTTCGATGACCTCGACCCCTTCGCAGGCGCGAAGCGACGCTGCCACAGCGGGATCACACCGGTAGTTGTTGTCGAGTATTCGTACCTGCCAGCCTCGGGAAAGCAGGTCCGGGACGACGTTGCCGCCGATGAAACCCAGCCCACCAGTGACCAGGACGATGTTGTCACGTGCCTTCATTTCTGCGCAGTCTCCTCTATGAAGCCGGATCAACGCACATTGATCCGGCCCTCCTCGGCGAGCAGTTTGTCGTAATGAAGCTGTACGGCCGCCGCGCGCCCTTCCGCGCAGCGCTGCATCCGCTCACGCGCGGGCATCGGCTCGGGCGTCCACCATTCAGGGTGGGTCAGCACGTGAACGTTACGGCCCACGTTCTCGGCCAGCGCGTCGGGCAGGCGGCGGAAACGCCAGTACCCGTTGGAGTCGGAGACGTAGACGTAGCCGGCTTCGCCCAGATAGGCGTAGGCGTTGTCCATCCCCGCGTACACGGGACGCCGGAAGCGCAGCAGGTCGCCGGTCTCGGGGTCATGGAACGAGACCGCCCGCACCGCGGTCTCGGTCAGCCCCTCGAGGATGGCCCGCTCGTAGTCGAGCTTCTCCTCGAGAAAGTCTTCGTCTGTCACGGGCCGGTCGGGATCCGCCTCGAAGTGCAGGCCAATCTCGTGGCCGCGGCTCGCGATCTCCTGAATCATGGCCCTGATCGGCCACTCGAACACGTTGTAGTACTCGGCGTGCAGGCGGACGAAATACGTCGCGGTCGCCCCGCGCTCTTCCTCCAGACGGGCCAGGGCCAGCGCCCGGTTCACTGACATGTCGATGTCGTGCCGCCAGAGCAAGCCCGGGGACTCGACCGCCGACCCGAACCGCGCGAACGTGAAGTGCGACACGGCGAAGTCCAGGACCTTGGCGAACCCATCTTCGGTGAAGTCGAATTGTGAATCCGGATCAGGCGGTAGCACTTTGGTATAGGTATAAATCATTCCCGCGGATCCCCTCCCGTAGCCGTGCTTGTCGTAGCGGCCGGAATCACCGGCCTGGATGGCTTCATCGTGCGAATTACGCTAGGCAGACGGCCTGGTCGCGAATGCGGATTGCGGTGTCGAGCGCGGCGATGCCGTCCTCCCCGCTCACCACGGGCTTGGTCCTGTGGACCACGCATTCGATGAAATGCCTCTGCTCGAGCGCGAGCGGCTCGCCTTGGTGCTCCAGGTAAGGAATCTCGATAACGCCGCTCTGCCGGTATACCGACCCGCGCTCGCCAACGTATTCCGAATGCGCCACACGATGTACGGTCACCTGCTGACGGACGAGGTCGGCGATCACGACGTTGTCGCGCTGGGTCAGCTCGATCTGGCGCTGCTTGGCCTGGCTCACCCGGCTCGCGGTCAGCGCAGCTGACACGCCGTCGGGGAAGACGAGGATGCAGCTGACCAGGTCCTCGTTCTGCGAGCGCACCTGGCGGGTCACCGAGGAGATCTGCTCGGGCTGGCCGCCCGCGAGCGAGCAGACGAGGTCGATGTCGTGGATCATCAGGTCGAGCGTGACGCCGATCGGTACGCGCGGCGAGAACGGGCCGAGCCGCCGGACGTCGATGTGGATCAGGCCGTCCACGTGCCGGGCCAACTCGATGGCCGCCGGGTTGAAGCGTTCCACGTGACCGACCATTAGGATGCGGTCGTTGCTGGCCGCCGCGGCCACGAGATCCTTGGCTTCCTCGACCGTGGAAGCGATCGGCTTCTCGACGAGCACGTCCAAGCCGAAGTCGAGCAGCGTAGTGCCGATCTCGGTGTGCAGGTCGGTCGGCACGCTGACGATCGCCGCGTCCACCTGGCCGCGCAGCGCGTCTACGGATTCGGCGTAGGCCGCGCCAACGTAATCTGCGAGCTTCCTGCCCTTGTCTTCGTCGCGGTCAACCACGAACGTGAGCTCGACATCGGGCAGCGTACGCGCAACCCTGGCGTGGTAGCCGCCCATGATTCCCGCGCCGACGATCGCGAGCCTAACCGGTGAGCTCCTAGGCACGGATGGCCTCCTTGACCGCCTCGATGATCTTGCTCAGCGACGCGTCATCCAGACCGGGATGGACGGGAAGCGACACGACCTGCTCCACGATCTGGCGGGCGTGGGGGGTGTCATCGACGATCACCCGCGGGTCAGCGGCGTAGCACGGATAGTCATGCATGAGCTTCGGGTAGTAGATCCCGCTGCCCACTCCGGCGCGGGCGAGCCGGGTGCAGAACTCCTCCCGGCTGACCGACCCCTCCGGTGCTAGACGGCCCGTGGTAAGCCGAACCGTGTACTGATGCCAGACGTGGGAGCGGCCGGCCGGGACCGCGGGCGTTATCAGCCCGGGCGTGCCGGCCAGCCCGGCCGTAAGCCGGGCCGCGTTCCCGTTCCGGGCCGCCGTGATCTCTTTGAGCCGCTGCACCTGTGGGATGGCCAGGGCGGCCTGGATGTCGGTGAGCCGCCAGTTGTATCCGGGTACCTCGTAGTCGTAGCGGGCCCGCATGCCCTGGTTGCGTAGCAGCCGGAGCACCCGGGAGATCTCGTCGTCGTCGGTGGTGACCAGGCCGCCCTCGCCGCACGTGATGTTCTTCGTGCCGTAGAGAGAGAACGTGCCGATGCCGAAGCTGCCGACGCTTCGCCCCTCGCAGACCGCGCCGTGCGCCTGCGCGGCGTCCTCCACGATCGCGAGGGCATGCCGGGCAGCCAGCGCCGCTATGGCGTTCATGTCGGCCGGCAGGCCGTACAGGTGTACCGGTAGCAGCGCCACCGTGCGGCTGTTGACCAGCGCCGCCATCGAATCCGGGTCAACCGTGAAGTCGTCGCGGATGTCCGCGAACCGAGCTGTGGCGCCCGTCTCAAGGATCGCGTTGAGAGTGGCGTTAAAACTGAACGGTGTGGTGATGACCTCGTCGCCGGGTCCGATACCTTGCGCGCGCAGCGCGGCCGTCAGGGCAACGGTCCCGTTGCTGACCGCGACGGCGTGCGCTACCTGGTGCGCGCTGGCGAACAGATCCTCTAGCAGCGCGACCCTCTCGCCCTGGGCGAGCATCCCGGATCTCAGGACCTCGAGGACGCCGCGCTGTTCCTCATCGCCGATGATGACCCGGTTCACCGGGATCATTCCTGTAAGCACGCATCCCCCTCCATGAAAGCCAGCTGCGGTATTTCAGAAGCGATGATGCTTCTCGGCGGCGATGAGGCTTTCGTTCATGACGGTTGGACGCGCAGCCACCTCACAGGGTTGACGTGCAATCACACTGGCCTTTACCGCCCCTTGGCATATGCCTCGGACCCGGGCGGCGCGGGTTACTGCTGGTAGACGATCTTGGCCAGGGTCTCCACGACGCGGTCCTGATCCGCGTCGGTCAGGTCGGAGTACATCGGCAAGGCCAGGTGCCGTCGGAACAGTCGGTCCGACACCGGGCAATCGCTGACTGCGGGCCCGTAGACCTCCTGCCGATGCAGGGCGTAGGTTCCGATGTTGCAGCCGATGCCGCTGGCGCGCAGGGCCACGGCGATCGCGTCCCGCTCCAGCGGCTCGGCCACCGTGACTGCATAGGTCTGCCAGGCAGACACCCGGTCACCCGGGGTGGTCGGGGCCAGAATCCCCGGGACGTCCGCGAGCATCTCGGCGTAGCGGCCGGCCAGCACTCGGCGGCGGGACATGAATTCGTCGAGCTGGTCGAGTTGCACGGCGCCGATGGCGGCCAACACGTCAGAGAGCTTGTAGTTGTAACCCAGGGCCGGGAACGTGGGCACAGGCAGTGTGTCAGCGGACTGCCGGGCGAAGGCGCTCTCCATGCCGAAGCAGGCGTCGCGGCGCACTCGCTCGGCGATTGCTGCGTCGTCGGTGACCAGCACCCCGCCCTCACCGCAGGTTATGCCCTTGCGCGCGTGCAGTGAGAACACCGCGACGTCGCCGAAGCTGCCGCAGGCCCGACCCGCGTACATTCCGCCGGCCGAGCATGCGGCGTCGGCCAGCAGGTAGAGCCCGTGCCTGCGGGCGATCTCCTGCAGGGGACCCCAGTCGGCCGGCATGCCGAGCGCGTCCACGGCCACGATCCCGCGCGTCCTCGGCGTGATGGCCGCCTCGACCAGGTCCGGGTCCATAGTCGCGGTGTCCGCGCGCACGTCAACGAAGACCGGGGTGGCGTCGCAGTACAGCACGGCGTGACCGGTCGCGGGGAAGCTGTAGTCGGCCACCAGCACTTCATCGCCGGGCCTGGTCCCCAGCGCCGTCAACGCGAGGTGCAGGGCGGCGGTGCAGTTGTTCAGCGCGGCGGCGTGGGCGCGGCGGGTGAGCCTGGCAAAGCCCGCCTCGAGCGCCGTGCCCCGAGGCCCCTGGCCGGCCAGCCATCCGGAGCGGAATACCTCGGCGACCGCGGCTAGCTCCGCCTCGCCGGCCGACGGCCGGGTCAGCGGAATCGGGTTGGGGCTGGGCGGGGCAATCTCGGGCACGGCGTTCATGACGGTCATGGTAGGCGTAAGGGCAGGCAGGCCGGGGTGAACTAGCCCAGGTGAACCGGTTACACCCGTGAAGAGTCTGGTATGTGTGGTGAAGCGGCTTCCTGCGGGGATGGCAGTGGGCAGCCTCCTGGCGCTCGGCATGCTGGCCGGGTGCGGGCGGGCCCCGTCCACGTCGGCCCCGGCGGGTGCGATCAAAGTGACCGCGTCAGCCTGCGGCACCGGCTGGCAGCATCCCGCAGCGGGCGTGCAGACGCTACAGATCCACAACGCCGCGCCGAGTGCGGTCGAGGTCACACTGGTCGACGCGTATAACGGCGCCGTCTACGCTCGCGTCGAAGGTGTGGGACCGGGCACCACGCGGGCCATGCCGGTCGACGTGGGGTCCGGTGCCTACACGTTCGAGTGCGGCGGCAGCACCTACGGGAACCGTACCGGCCCCACCGTCCGCGTCCCCGGGCACGTCAGGGGGGGCCCCGCGATCGCCCCGGTCAGCGTCAGTGAGATGAGCGCGGCGGTCTCGCAGGAAGCCGCGTACGTGCAGAACGGGCTGGCCACGGTCGCGCGGCAGACCGCGACGCTGGAAGCGCAGATCAGGGCGGGCGACCTGGCCGCGGCCCGGGTCACCTGGGTCACCGCGCACATGTCGTGGGAGAAGTTGGGCAGCGCGTACGGAATGTTCGGCCCCTATGACGACGAGATCGACGGCACGCCGTTCGGGCTGGCCGACGGGGTTAAGGACCCCGCCTTCACCGGGTTCTACCGGCTCGAGCACGGGCTCTGGCACGGCCAGTCGGCGGCCGAGATGATTTCGCCCGCCAACACGCTGGCCGTTGACGTGCGCTCGCTGGTGACCTCCTACCCAGGCATGGCGCTGCTCCCGCAACTCGCCTTGAGCGACCTGGCCCTGCGTACGCATGAGGTCCTGGAGAACGCGATGCAGCAACAGCTCAGCGGCGAGGACGACTTCGGCAGCGGGACAACGCTGGCCACCGTGGCTGCGGGAATCGATGCCACTCGTGCTCAGCTAGGTTTCCTGCACCCGCTGCTGGTGACCAGGTACCAGAACCTGGCCGCGCTTTACCGCTGGCTGAACCGCCTGCAGGTTCTGGTCGACGCGGAGAAGACCGCCCGCGGGTGGACACCCGTCAGCGAGCTCACCACCCAGCAGCGGGAGAACCTCGACGCTGCGGCGGGAGAGACTGTCCAGCTACTGGCCCTGGTCCCGCCCCTTTTCGAAGCGGACCCAAATTCATGACCGAATCAGACGGTATAACGGGCGACTCCGTTGCGGAGGCACCGCGACCGCCGGGACGCCGGGCATTCCTGCGGGGGGCGCTTGGAGCAGGGGCCGCCGGGGCGGCGGGGGTGGCCGCCGGCTACGCGGTCGCCCGGCCCGACGCGGCAGGCCCGGTACCGGCGTCAGACGAGGCGGCTGCGGCCAACGCGGAAGCCCGTCTGCCTGCCGTGCCGTTCCACGGCGTGCACCAGGCTGGCATCCTGCCCGTACCGCAGCGGCAGACCCTGGTGGTGGCGTTCGACGTCACCGCGCAGGGGCGCGGCCAACTACTGGACCTGTTCCAGACGCTGACCAGCCGGGCTCGCTTTCTGACGGCCGGGGGCACGCCGCCGCCGGTCGGCATTACCGGGCCGCCCTCGGATTCCGGCATCCTGGGCCCCGAGGTCGTGCCCGACGGGCTGACGGTCACCGTCGGCGTCGGGGCCTCGCTGTTTGACGATCGCTATGGGCTGGCTGCCAAGAAGCCCGCGCACCTGACGACGATGACTCCGTTCCCCAATGACATCCTCGACCCGGCCCAATGTCAGGGTGACCTCAGCCTGCAACTCTCCGCAGGCAGCGCCGACACCGTCCTGCATGCGCTGCGCGACATCACGAGGTACACCCGTGGTGGCATGCAGGTGCTTTGGCGCATCGACGGCTTCTCAAGTCCGCCGCGTCCGGCTAATACCACACCGCGTAACCTGATGGGCTTCATGGACGGGATCGCCAACCCAGGGGTGAGTGATCCGGCGCAGATGAACCACTTGGTCTGGGTGCAGCCAAACACCCGTGGCGAGCCGACCTGGACCGCTAACGGTAGCTACGTGGTTATCCGTCTGATCCGCATGTTTGTTGAGTTCTGGGATCGCGTCTCGCTCACCGAGCAGGAACAGATGTTTGGACGGCGCCGCGATAATGGCGCGCCGTTGGATGCCAACAGCGAGTTCGCCATCCCCAACTACTCTGCCGACCCGGGTGGCGTTGTGATCCCCCTTACCGCTCACATCCGGCTGGCTAACCCGCGGACACGGCAGACGGAGCCGAGCCGCATCCTGCGCCGAGCCTACAACTATGACCGTGGCATGGACGCGGTGGGCAACCTCGACATGGGGCTCATTTTTACGTGCTACCAGCAGGACATCAAGCGCCAGTTCGAAGCCGTGCAGACAAGGCTTATCGACGAACCGCTTGTCGACTACATCAGCCCGTTCGGTGGCGGCTACTTCTTCGCGTTGCCAGGCGCCCAAAACGCCAACGACTACTTCGCACGGGCGCTGCTCGCTTGACCACTGCTGGTGC